>Ga0081539_10000259_pt1 | contig 121997 bp, 124 predicted proteins | sample TabmetS4T2R2_FD_71023 | JGI IMG/M metagenome (GOLD analysis project Ga0081539, IMG submission 71023) | Tabebuia heterophylla rhizosphere microbial communities from the University of Puerto Rico - S4T2R2 | ecosystem: Host-associated > Plants > Roots > Rhizosphere ... | reverse complement strand
CAAGCCGGCCGGCTCGGTCAAGATCCGCGTCGAGACGATCACGCACTATTTGCAAAAGTACGCCGCGGACATCATCGGCAGGAAGAAGGCCGCGGCGCCCGCCAGCTGTCCGCTCGGGCTCACACGCGCGCCGGCGGCCGCCGGCGCGTAACGCCGCGGGCCGCCACGCACGCGGCGTAGCGCGCGCGGATCTCGCGGACGAACGCGGCGCGCGTCGAGCGTCGGGCGCCGACGGGGAGCACGATCTCGGCGCCCCAGCCCGTGCCGTTCTTCGCATGCACGCGCCGCGGAGGTCGCGCGCTATGGAAATGCATGAAGGGAACACGCCCGAGCCAGAACACGCCCGGCGCGCGCTCGATCAATCCGGGCAGCGCGCGGATGCGCGCGAGGGCGTCCGCAAGATCTCTGAGGTCGCCGCGACGGGCGCGTGACATCGCGCGCCCAAGATACCGCACGTCACGTCGCGCCGTCACCGCTGTCGCCACGCGCTCCCGGCGCTTGCGCCGTCGTGGAGCGCGTGACGAAAGCGTCGATCGCTAGTTCTTCGCCTTGCAGGACATCGACGACGTCTGCCAGTCGCCGCCCGCCTTCTCGCAGTCGGCCTGGTTGGTGATCGTCGACAGCGACGAGGAGCTGCCCGACGGGCTCGCCGACGGGGACGTCGAGGCACCCGACGAAGAGCCGGACGGCGTCGACATCGAGCCACTGCTCGAGCCGGAACCGCTGGTGGTCGAGTCGGCACCGCCGCTGGTCGCGCCGGTGGAGCTGCCGCCCGTGCTGCTGCCCGCGCCGCCGGTGCTGCTACCCGCGCCGGAGCTGCTGCCAGCGCCCGAGCCGCTGCCCGCGCCGGAGCCGCTGCCCGCGCCGCCGCCCGCGCCGGTCTGAGCGGCGACGAGCACAGGCGCCAAAGTAATCATCCCGATCAACAGCAGGGTGAGAATCTTCTTCATTCGATCCTCCTTGAGGTCGGGTCAGAGAGAGATCTGCTCTGCCGGGGACACCAGTCAGCAATAACTGCGCCCCCCACCTCATGGAGTCACCGCGTGACTGCAGCGTCGCGCTCACGTCGGCGGAACGGTCGCCGTCCTGACCGCACGCCGCTCGATGAGCCGGAACGCGGCGAGGCCGACGATCGTCGCCACCATCGCGGCCGCGGCGAAACGCACCGGCGTTGCAGGATCCGTCGTGACGTCGCGCAACCAACCTGCAAGCGGCTGCACGGCGGCCATCACGAGGTAGTACGCGGTGTAGGAGAGACCCAGGCCCGTCGCCAGCCGCTCGGGCATGAGCGCGCGCGGGAGCAACGAGGTGAGCGGCCCGGGAGGGCCGCCGATCAGGACTCCGATGACCAGCAGACCGAGCGCGGCACCGGGCATCGTGGGCAGCGCGAACAGCAGCGTGCCTGCGCCGGCCGCTCCGACGACGATGAAGAGATCCGGCCGGCGCATACGATCGCTGAGCACACCGCCGAGCGGGACGGAGACGATCGTGACCCAAATCGCCAGGCTGACCTCGAATCCCGCCTGACCGAGCGACACGCCGCGCGCCACCAGCATCGCCGGACCGAACGCGATCACGGCGATCAGGCTCGCGTTGAAGGTGCCCCACGCGACGCCGCTGCTGATCGCGAGCCCGGCATCGCGCGCGCCGAGCGCGGTGCGCCCTCCGGCGTTGGCGCGCGCGGGCGCGTCGCGGAACACCGTTGCCATCAGCACGAGGCCGAGCGCGGCGATCGCCGCCGCCGCCACGAGCGACGTCCGCCACGACGTTGCCGTCGCCAGCCGGCCCAGCGTCGCCGCCGCGAGGCCGAGGCCGACCGGCCACGCGGTGAGCATGACCGCCATCGCCGTTGCCATCTCGCGTCCGGCGAACCAGTCCGCGGTCACTTTGACGAGCAGAATGTTCATGAGCACCGCGCCGGCGCCGCTCAACAGACGACCCGCGGCCGCGGTGGCGAAGCTGTGGCTCCACGCGGTGAGCAGTCCCGCGCTGACCATGACCGCGAGACTGCCGACGAGCGCGCGACGATCGCCGACGCGCGCGCCAATCACGCCGCCGAGCAACGAGAGCGCGACGCCCGGCAGCAGATAGAGTCCGATGAGTGTACCGAGCTGCGCATAGGTGAGACCAAGCTCGCCGACGAGCAGCGGACCGACGGAGCCGACGGATTGGAATTGGAAACCCATGGACGTACGCGTGATGAAAATCAGCGCAAGGGCGAGCCAACGTGAATCCATGTGCCGCGCATCATAGCGGAGTCGACCGCGCTCGCGTATTTAGGCTTGCAGCGCGCGAGAGGTCGTTGGTACAGTGGCGCCGTGTCCGAGGTGGGTGATGGACGAGACGCGGATGCATGGAGGCTATCTCGTCGTCGTCCCCGCTGCCGAGCCCGCGCTCTTCGAGTATCTCGAGCACGCCTTCAAGGGCGATCCCGCGACGTCGGTTCTCGTCGAGCGCCGCAAGATGCGACGGCCGTGCCCTCGTGCCGTCGTGCTGTTTCACGGCGTCATGATCGTTCGTCTCACCCCCACCGTTTCTCTACGACTCGATGACAGGAGGCAGACGATGAGCGAAGTAGATCTCGAGGACCGGCAACGCCTCGATCGCTGGCTCGAAGAAAGCCAGTATCTGCTCGGGCGATTGATTCCCGGATACCTCGACGACCGGGAGCGGCTCAAGATGCGCCTGGCTGGTGCCGAGGCCGATGGTGACCGTCTCCGCCACGAGCTCGAAGGGCTGCGCCGCGAAGTGGCCAGCCTCGTGGCCGAGCTGCAACATCATCGTAACGAGCAGGCGGCCACGGCGGAGGCCTTCGCCGCAGTGCTCGGTCAGCTGAGCGATCTGCAGAAGCCGCTCACCGAGGTGCACCGCCGGCTCCAAGCCGTGCACTCGCCCGTGGTCAACGGAGCCTACTCGCACGCCTGACGGATTCGAGACCGAGGGAGGCGGCTGACGCCGCCTTCCCCGGTCTCAGTCGATCACGAAGCGCAGCTGGCCGTGCGCGATGCGCAGCGCGTCCTCGACGTCCGCGGGGCCATCGGCGCGCGCGAAGATGAACCCGAGGTACTGCCATCCCTCGGGGAGCGGCACGAGCTCCTGCCCCGTGTGAGCGCTGATCACGACGTCCTCGACGTGCCGTGTGGCCTTGGCATCGTCCACGCCCTTGACCTCGCGAAGGGTGCCGGCACGCGGAATGGGAATCATCATGACGCCGGCGGCGGGACGCTCCCGCTCGAGCGTCGCGATCGGCCAGCCGAGCGCGTGCCGCAGAATGATCTCCTCCAGCGTCATGCCCGTGCCGAAGCGCAGCGTCCGCGAGCAGAGCCCGCCGATCGAGCGCGCGGCGACCTCGAGCACCCATGGGCCGTCGTCGTTCACCCGGAGCTCGGCGTGGACCGGGCCCTCCGTGAGTCCCAGCGCCGCGCAGGCGGCGCTGGTCGTGGCGGCAATCGATGACTGCACGCTCTCCGGCAGCCTCGACGGCGTCACGTAGATGGTTTCTTCGAAGTACGGCCCCTCCAGCGGGTCGGGTTTGTCGAACAGCGCGAGGACGTGCAGGCGTCCCTCGATGAGCAGGCCCTCCAGCGCCACCTCGAGCCCCGGCACGTACGCTTCGGCGAGCAGGTAGCGCGCGGCGTCGCCGCTGACACCGACATCGTCGCGGCCCAGCAGCGCGGCGATGCGCCGAAAGGCGACGACGAACTGCTCCGTGGTGTTCGCGCGGATCACCCCGCGGCTCGCCGAGAGGCTCAGCGGCTTGAGCACACACGGAAACTCGACGCCGCGCGCGCCGAGCACCGGGTCGTCGCTCAGCGCGATGCGCCGAAATCGCGGCACGGGCACGCCGCCGGCGGCCAGGCACTGACGCATCTGGTACTTGTCGCGCGCGGCGGCGACGGCCGCGGGCGCGCTGGCGCGCAGTCCGAGTCGCTCGGCGATGGCGGCGGCCGCGGCGGCCGTGACGTCGTCCACGCCCACCACGGCCGCGAGCGGACGCTCGGCGGTCCACGCCGCGACGCGCGCGGCGGCGTCGCGCGGATCGCCGAAGTCGAGCGTCAGCAGCCCGTCGGGGGCGAGCGCCTCCAGCGTGCTGGGCTTTTCGGAGGCACAGACGAGATCGACGCCGAGCGTGTGCGCGGCGTCGACGAAGTCTTCGGTGCGATACGTGCGCGTGGGCAGGAGCAGCAGCAGGCGCGGCTCACCGCCCACGGCGCGGTCAGGATTTGCCGGCGGTGTAGTAGGGGTTCGTGCCCTGCGAGTGATCGGTCGTGTCGAGCACCTCGAGCACTTCGGGGATCTCTTCCTTGATCAGGCGCTCGATGCCGGCCTTGAGGGTGACGTCTGCCGCCCCACACCCCTGGCACCCGCCGCCCATGGTGAGATAGACGCGGTTGTCCTGGACGTCGATCAGCTCGACGAAGCCCCCGTGGCCGGCGACGGCCGGATTGATCATCGTGTCGATCAGTTCCTGCACGCGGCCTTTGAGATCGGGCGTTGCGGCTTCGCTCATGTTCATCACCTCTCAGAAGGGTACTTTACCTTCGTTCTCGGCGAGGGCCAACTGGCCCTCTCGCGGCTCCGCTCAGCAGAACCACGGCTCGCTGAGCCGCGGGGGTCGCCGTCGATCGGCCGCGAGGCCGATGGGGGGCGGCGCCGCGACACCGGCGGCGGCGGCGGCCAGCGCCCGCACACGATCGAACGTCAGTGCCGCATCCTCGCGGCGATCGGCAGCCGCGCCGACGGCGGCGGCGACGGCGGACTGCAGCGCGTCCATCCGCGGATCGGGATGCGTCCACTCGTGGTGGAACGCCTCGGGCACGAGCCGGCCGACATGCCGTCGCATCGCCGGCTGCTCGAGCAGCCAGGACCCCGGCGGCACCAGCAGGCGCAGCGCGTATTGCACGGGATCGGTGGCGTCGATCAGCCCTTCGTCGGCGATGAAGTCGAGCCACGCCCGGTATGCGGCAAGCGTCGTCCACGGGGTGAAGGCGATCCACGTGGGCCGCAGCGACAGGCCGGCCGCGCGGGTCAGCGCCAGCGCGGCCTCGATGTCGGCGCGCGTGTGGCCCTTGTCGAGGATCGCGAGCACGTGGTCGTCGAGTGACTCCGCCGCCGACACGACGAACAGCGCGCCGAGGCCGGCGAGCTCGGCGAGATGGGCGCGCTGCGCCAGCAGATGCTCGATCTTCGCGGTGAAGTCGAACGTCAGCGCGGGAAACTCCGCGTGCAGCGCGCGGGCGACGGCCAGCGCGTGGCCGGGGCCGTTCAAGAAGTCCGGATCGCCGAATGTCACGTGCGCCGCACCGGCGGCCACTTGCTGACGCACGTCGGCCAGGACGACGGCGCGCGGCACGACGAAGAAGCGCCGACCGTAGACGGGCGGGATCGGACAGTGGCGGCACCCGTGCTTGCAGCCGCGGCTGGCCTCGACGTAGCCGACCAGGTGCGGCGCTCCCTCGCGGTCCAGGTGCGCGTACTTCTTGAGCGCGGGCAGCGCTGCGCGCGCCGGCACCGGGAAGTCGAGCTTCGCGAGACTGACGCGGGGCGTCCCCCGCGCATCGAGGCCGCGCGCCAGCGCGACCAGCTCGTCCTCGACCTCGCCGGCGAGCACGGAGTCGGCGTGGCCGTGCGAGGCGAGGTGGGCGCCATTGAGTGCGGCGTAGTGGCCGTAGAAACAAATGTGCGCGCCGGGATTTACCGCGCGCACGCGCGAGGCCGCGGCGACGCCGAGCCGCAGGGCCGTATGCATGGGGACCGCCAGCGCCACCAGTCGCGCGCGCCGCGCCTTCTCCGCGTCGAAGGGCTCGACCGAGAGATCCATCACGGCCGGACGGTATCCGGCGCGCGTCAGGAACGCCGCGGGCCAGGCCACGGACAGGGGCTGGTGCCCGAGCTCGTAGCAGGCCACGAGGAGGATCTCGCCCGGGCCGGTCATGCGTCAAGTTTACGCCCGCGGACGCCGTGCTATCGTTGACCGCAATTCCCACGCGAGGAGGACGCGCCCGATGCCGACCAAAATCACGATCCGTCCCAATGGCCCGTACCTGGTGGAAGGCGACTGCGAGCTGATCGACGTCAACGGAGCGAAGGTCGACACCAGCGCCCGCGGGCCGCGATTCGCGCTGTGCCGTTGCGGCGGATCGGTGACGAAGCCCTTCTGCGACGGCACGCACAGCAAGATGGGGTTCCAGGCCGCGGAAGCCGCCGTGGCGCAGGAGAAGAAGTAGCTCATGCGCGCGCTGAGCCGCCGCGGGTTTCTCGCCGGCGCCGCGGCCACCGCGGCGGCAAGCACGCTGCGCGCACCGCACGTGCACGCCCAGAAGAAGGGCGGAACGATCCGCTTCATCCCGCACGCCGACCTGAAGGTCCTCGATCCGATCGCGACCACCGCGTACATCACGCGCAACCACGCGTACTTCATCTACGACACGCTGTTCGGCACCGACGAGCACCTGGCCATCAAGCCGCAGATGGTCGACAAATTCGCCAGCACGAACAAGGGGCTGAAGTGGTCGTTCACACTGCGCGACGGGCTGAAATTCCACGACGGCGCGGCGGTGACGGCCGAGGACGCCGTGGAGTCGCTCAAGCGCTGGTCGAAAAAGGACCCGCTCGGCCGGCTGCTCGCCGCCCACACCGCCAAGCTCGCGCCGGCGGACAAAAAGACGTTCACCCTCGAGCTCTCGCAGCCGTTCGGCCTCGTGCTGGAGGCCCTCGGCAAGCCGTCCTCCAACGTGCCGTTCGTGATGCCCGCCCGGATCGCGTCCACGTCCGAGAACGAGCCAATCAAGGAAACGATCGGCTCGGGGCCGTTCAAGTTCAGCAAGGACGAGTGGCAGCCCGGCAACCAGGTCGTGTACGTCAAGAACGCGGACTATGTGCCTCGGCAGGAAAAGCCGAGCGGCTCCACGGGCGGCAAGGTGGTCAACGTGGATCGCGTCGTGTGGCGCTACATCCCCGACCATGCCACCGCGAACGCGGCGCTGGAAGCCGGCGAGGTCGACTGGTGGGAGAACCCGCCCCTCGACTTCGTCCCGAAGATCGAGGGCAATTCCGCGCTCGCCACGTTCGTGACCGATCCGCGCGGGACACAGGGCTGGATCCGTCCGAACCACAAGCACCCGCCCTTCAACAACAAGAAGGCCCGTCAGGCCCTCCTCTATATAGTGGACCAGCCGAAGTACCTCAAGGCCGCCATCGGCGTCGAGAAGTACTACAAGCCGTGCCCGGCGCTGTTCACGTGCGGCGGACCATTCGAATCGGCGGCCGGTGCGCCCGGCAAGCCGGACCTCGATCGCGCCAGGGCCCTCGTGAAGGAGTCGGGGTACGACGGCCGCCCGGTCGTCGTGCTCGACCCGAGCGACATCGCGCTGACCCACGGCGCCGCCCTGGTCACGCGCGAGCTGCTGACCCAGATCGGCTTCAACGTGGACTTGCAGGCCATGGACTGGTCGTCGGTGGTCGCGCGGCGAGCGAAGAAGGAGCCGCCGCAGCAGGGCGGCTGGAACCTGTTGTTCACCTGGTGGATCGCCTCCGACGTCATCAACCCTGCGGTGCACGCGGGGATCTCGGGCGCCGGCGACGGCGCGTGGTTCGGCTGGCCGGAGAGCGGGCGGATCGAGGAGCTGAAGATCCAGTGGGCTCGCGCCACCGATAAAGCGAAGCAGAAGCAGCTCGCCGAGGAGATTCAGAAGGTCGCCTACGACGAGGTGATGTACGTGCCGTTCGGCCAATGGGTGCTGCCCACGGCCTATCGCAAGTCGGTGAGCGGCGTGCTCCAGTTCCCGGCGCCGCTGTTCTGGAACGTCGCGATCACCTGATCGTGCTTTCGCAGATCGCGCGCCGGCTGGTGGCCACCATTCCCGTCATGGGCGTGGTGGCCATCGCCGTCTTCGCCCTCCTGCACGTCACTCCCGGCGATCCCGCCGTCATCATCGCGGGCGACTACGCCACCGCCGAGGACATCGCCAGGATCCGCGCGAAGCTGGGCCTGGATCAGCCGTTCCTCACACAGGTCGGCATCTGGCTCGGACGCATCGTGCGCGGCGACCTCGGCACCTCGATTTACTCGGGGCTGCCGGTGGCGACGCTGATCGGCCAACGCGCCGAAGCGACGATCGCGCTCACGCTGTTCGCGATGGTGATCAGCGTCTGCGTGGCCGTCCCGCTCGGTGTGCTGGCCGCGTGGCGAAAGGGCTCGCTCGTCGACCGCGCGGTGATGGTGTTTGCGGTGTCGGGCTTCTCGATGCCGACCTTCTGGCTGGGCTTCGTGCTCGTCTACATCTTCGCGGTGTCGTTCCACTGGCTGCCGGTCCAGGGATTCCAGCCGATCGAGCGTGGCCTGTGGCCGTTTCTGCGGCACTTGATCCTGCCGGCCGCCACGCTGTCGCTCGTGTTCATGGCGCTCATTGCCCGGATGACGCGCGCCTCGATGCTCGGCGTGCTCAACGAGGACTACATCCGCACGGCCTTCGCCAAGGGGCTCGCGCCGCGCTGGGTGTTGGTTCGACACGCGCTCAAGAACGCCGCGCTGCCGATCGTCACGATCATCGGCATCGGCTTCGCGCTGCTCATCGGCGGCGCGGTCGTCACCGAGAGCGTGTTTGCGCTGCCGGGGCTCGGCCGCCTCACGGTCGACGCGATCATCCGCCGCGACTATCCGGTGATCCAGGGCGTGATCCTCGTGGTGTCCGGGGTGTACGTGCTCATCAACCTCGTCGTCGACCTCCTCTACGTCGTGCTGGACCCGAGGATCCGTTACTGAGCGCGCCGACCCACGTTCTCGGCGCCGACGTTCCCGGTCCGCCGCCGCCGGTCACCGCCGCGCGTGACAGCGTCGCCGAGCGGCTCTCGGCCGGCGCGCGTGCCGCGCGGTTCGTGCGTCGCCAGCCCACCCTGGTGCTCGGCGTCGCCGTCCTGGCGGTCATCGTGCTCGGCGGCGTGTTCGCGCCGGTGTGGTGGACGGGTGATCCGCTCGAGATGCGTCCCGCCGAGCGACTCACGGCGCCGACCGGGGGCCACTGGTTCGGCACCGACAACTTCGGCCGCGACGTCTACACGCGCACGATCTACGGCACCCGCGTGTCGCTGATCGTCGGCGCCACGGTCGCGATCGCCAGCCTGCTGCTCGGCACCACGCTCGGCCTCGTGATCGGGTTCTACCGGCGTCTCGACGCGGTCATGATGCGGGTGATGGATGGGCTGATGGCGATTCCCGCGATCCTGCTGGCGCTGGCCCTCATGGCGCTCATGAAGGCGAGCGTGCGCAACGTGATCATCGCCCTCGTGATCCCCGAGATCCCCCGCGTGATCCGCGTCGTGCGCGCCTCGGTCCTCTCGCTGCGCGAGCACACGATGGTGGAGGGGGCACGCGCGCTGGGCGCCCGCACGCCGCGCATCCTCCTGCGCTACATGCTGCCGGCCCTGGTGGCCCCGCTGATCGTGCAGGCCACCTACATCTGCGCGTCGGCGATCCTGTTCGAGGCCTACCTGTCGTTTCTCGGCGCCGGCACCCCGCCGCACATCCCCTCGTGGGGCAACATCATGGCCGAGGGCAAGACGTACGTGCAGCTCGCATTCTGGATCATCCTGTTCCCCGGCCTGTTCCTCGCGCTCACCGTGCTCGCCGTCAATCTCGTCGGCGACGGGCTGCGCGAGACGCTCGACGTGCGCTAGAGCCTCGCAGAGGCGTCTCCTCCTGGCGCGCGCGCCGGAAATTCGGCGGCAAGATGCGGAGTGCGCCGCCGCCGTGTCGCTTCGTACGCTGCGCACATGCTCACGCGAACCCCGCTGCCGCCTGGCTTCAATCGGCTCGCATGGTCGAATCTCGCGGCGCAGTCGGCCGAGCAGGTCGCCCTCGCCGCGGCGCCGATCGTCGCGGTCCTGACCCTCGGCGCGGGCGCCGGCGATACGGGAATGCTGCAGACGGCGCAGACGCTGCCGTTCTTGCTGCTGTCAATTCCCGCCGGCATTCTGGCCGATCGCATGTCGCGCCGGCGCCTCATGGCGTGCGCCGAGGCGCTGCGTGCGGTGGCGCTGGCCGCCGTGCTGACGCTGGCCGCGCTCGGCTGGCTGACGCTGCCGCTGCTCGCGGCGCTGGGCTTCGTCGGTGCGTGCGGCACCGTGGCATACAGCGTGACCGCGCCCGCGCTCGTGCCGGCGCTGGTGCCTGCCGAGGCGCTGCCGGTCGCGAACGGACGGATCGAGCTCGCGCGAACGATCGCCTTCGCCTCGGGCCCCGCGCTGGCCGGCGCGCTCGTGGGGTGGACCGGCGCCACGCCGGCTTTCGCAATGGCGGTGGCGCTGTCGGTCTGGGCGGTCGTCCTGCTCGCCGGCCTGCGCGAGCCGGTCCGGCCCGCGCGTGCGGCACGTCGCGTCCTGCACGAGCTGCGCGAGGGCGCCGCCTTCGTCTTCGGACATGCGCTGCTGCGCCCCGTGTTCGTGACACAGCTGGTGTTCAACACCGCCTTCTTCGTGCTGCAGGCCGTGTACGTGCCGTACGCGGTTCATCGGCTCGGCCTGTCCGCCGTCGGCGTCGGCGTCACGCTTGCGACCTACGGCGTCGGCATGGTCGTCGGCGCGCTGATCGCGCCACGTGTCATTCACGCGCTGCCATTCGGCGTCGTCATCGCGCTCGGTCCCGTCACCGGTCTGGTGGCGGCGGTCGTGATGGTGCTGACGGTCTGGACGCCGGTACCCGTCCTCGCCGCGCTGAGCTTCTTTCTCCTCGGTGTCGGTCCGATCGTGTGGGTCATCAGCACCGCGACCCTTCGTCAGACCGTCACCCCGAGCGATCTGCTCGGCCGCGCGTCTGCCATCGGCATGACGGCCAGCGGGGCGCGACCGATCGGCGCCGCGATCGGCGCGCTGCTGGGTGCGCTGTACGGCGCCGAGCTGTGCTTGCTCGTGGCCATGGTGGGATTCGCGATTCAGGCCACCGTGATCCTCAGCTCCGCGGTCATGAAAGTGGAGCGCCAGCCCGAGATGGCGGCGCCGCGGCCGGAGATGGTCCGATGACGGCGTGGCTGGGCGTCGGCATCGCCTTCGGCCCGCTGGTGCTCATGGCCGCGTGGATGGCGCTGCTCAATCGCCGCGATCGTCGTCGGGACGCGATCGAGGCGATGGTGGGCGTCTGCTGCGCGGAGCTTGGGCTTCGTGGCGCGTTTGCGGTGCACGTGCGGGTCGGCGCATTGTCGGGCGCGATCCACGTCGTGCTGGACATGCGCCTGTGTACCGCCGGCGCGGTGTGGCAGGCGATCGAGCGCCTTCCTTCGCGATTGCCGCGCCGAGCGAGTCTGCGGATCGTCGCCACCGGCCCACGCCATCGGCCGCGCACGCTCGCGCTTGAGCGCGCCGTGGTCGCGGTGTTATAGCCAGCGCGGGGCAGGTCACGCACGCAGACGCCGCGACGCTCGCGCTCAGCGGGGAGGAATCGCGCCCGTCCGGTCGACGATCAGCCGGTAGTGCTCGGGCCGGCGATGGCGGGCGAAGTTGAAGATCGTCGCCTTGTAGCTGCGGCAGAGCGCGGGATCGCACCGCGCGACGATCAGCTCGTCGCCGACGGTCGATGCCATGGCGACGATCTCGCCTGACGGCGCGATGATCGCCGACTGGCCGAGCAGGTCGCAGCCCTCCTCGCGTCCCGCCTTGGCGACGCCCACGACCCACGTGGCGTTCTGGTAGGCGCCGGCCTGCATCGACAGATGGTTGTGGAACCCCGCGAGGTGATCCTGCTCGGGTGCGGGCGGATTGTGGGTCGGCGTGTTGTAGCCGAGGAGCACCAGCTCCACACCCTGCAGCCCCATCACGCGGTACGTCTCGGGCCAGCGGCGGTCGTTGCAGATGCACATGCCGGCGACGACGCCCTTGTAGCGGGTCACGGGCCATCCCAGATCGCCGACCTCGAAGTAGCGCTTTTCCAGATGCTGGAAGGCGCGCCACGGCTCGTGCTCGGCATGGCCGGGAAGGTGGATCTTCCGGTACTTGAGCGCGATCCGTCCGTCCGCATCGACGAGGATCGAGGTGTTGTAGCGATGGCCGTCTGGCGTCTTCTCCGCATAGCCGATACAAAAGCCCAGGGCGAGGCGGCGCGCCTCGTCGAAGAGCGCTTTCGTCTCGGGACCGGGCATCTCCGTCTCGAAGAAGGCGTCGATCTCGGCCGGGTCCTCCATCCACCAGCGCGGAAAGAACGTGGTCAGCGCCAGCTCGGGAAAGACGACGAGCTCGGCGCCGCGCGCTTTCGCCTCGTCCAGCAGCGCGAGCAGGCGCTTGACGACGTCACTGCGTGTGTCGGCGCGCGCGATCGGCCCGAGCTGCGCCGCGGCAAGGATCACAGCGAGATGTTCCAGAGCAGCGTCGCGCCGAATTCGAGCAGGCCGTGCACGTTCTTGCGGAACGCGCCCGGCACGACGAACTGGCCCCACGGCACGTAGAGGACCTCGTCGTAGGCGATTTTCTGAACCTCGTCGGCGATGGCCTTGCGCTTGGCGGCGTCGGCCTCGCGCGTGAACTGTGCGCGCAGCTTCTCGATCGGCTCGCTGGTTGGCCAGCCGAACCACGCTTTGTCGCCGCCGCCACCGAGAACCGACGACACCGCAGGCGTCATCGTGTCGAACGACGTCGACCACGTGTGGAAGATGTTCCAGCCGCCCTGTGTGGGCGGCTCCTTCTTCGCGCGACGCTGCACCATGGTCGACCAGTCCATCGCCTGCAGATCGACGGTGGCGCCCAGCGAGCGCAGCACCTCCGCGGTGACCAGCGCCGGCCCATGCGCGTACGGCGTGTCGGTCGGATCCATCACCACGATCGGCCGGCCGTCGTACCCGGAATCCTTCAGCAGCCGCTTGGCGCGCTCGAGGTCGGGCTTGGGCGCGCCAACCGCCGTCTCGTACGGCAGCCCGCCGCACATGAACACCGACGGACAGGCCTTGTAGTACTTCGAATTGCCGATGACCGCCTGCATGTACTTCTGCTGGTCCACCGCGTAGAGCAGCGCCTGCCGCGCCGCCTTGTTGTTGAACGGCGGCTGCAGATGGTTCGGCCGCAGGATGCCCTGACTGCCGCGCGGATCGGTCACGAAGACGCGCAGGTCGGGATTCTTCTCGAGGCGTGGCGCGAAATCGAGCGGGACGTTCTCCCAATAATCGACCTCGCCCGCCTCGAGCGCGGCGCTTGCCGTCGCCTGATCGGGGATGTATCGCCACTCGACGCGATCTACCAGAGGCCGCTTGCCGCCGGCGGCGCCGCTCGGCTTCTCGTTGCGCGGGACGTAGTCGGCGTTCTTGACGTAGACGACGCGGTTGCCCGGCTGCCATTCGTCCTTCACGAACTTGAACGGGCCCGAGCCGACGACGTCCTTGACCTGCTCGTTCGGGTCGGTGGCGGCCAGCCGCGCCGGCATAATGAAGGACGGACTCGCCGACGGCTTGCCGAGCGCGTCGAGGACGAGGCCGAACGGCGTCTCCAGGTCGATCGTGAACGTCTTGCGGTCCACCGGCGCCATCTTGGCGATGGCGGCCATCATCAGACGCCCCACCGCGTCCCTCGCGCCCCATCGCTTGATGGAGGCCACGCAATCCTCGGCCGTGACCGGCTGGCCGTCGTGGAACTTCAGCCCGTCGCGCAGCGTGAACGACCACTTCATCGAGTCCTTCGACGCGGTGTACTTGTCGACCATCTGCGGCCTGATCTTGAGATCGGCGTCGAGGGCGAACAGCGTGTCGAAGATCATGTAGCCGTGGTTGCGCGTGATGTAGGCGGTCGTCCAGATCGGATCGAGGATCTTGAGATCGGCGTGCGGCACGAAACGTAGCGTGCCGCCCTGTTTTTGCGCGTGTACGAACGGCGCGCGAGCGGTGACGGCGGCGGCGACGGATCCGGCCAGGACGGCGCGACGGCTCAGCTGGGGCATGAGGTTCCTCCTCGTGAGGGCCGATCCTCGCACGGGCGGCCCGCATGCGGCAACGCCGTCTTGACACGAAACACCGGGTTCGGTGGCACCTGCCTTGCTCCGTCCCCGATGGGGAGGACTCTATGAAATCCGTCGCCGGTATCTTCACGTCACGCGACGCCGCGGAACAAGCCGTGCGTCGTCTTGCGTCGTCCGGAATTCCACAGGACCATCTCACGCTGTTGGCTCCCGGCTCCGATGTGCGACGTCTGGCGTCGATTCCGACCGACGAAGGCGAGGCGCCGGGAACCGGAGCGGCGATCGGCGCCGTGACGGGAGCCGCCACCGGCGCCGGCGTGGGGCTGCCGATTGGCGCCGCGGTCAGCGTCGTCGTTCCCGGCATCGGCCCGATCCTCGCGTTCGGACTGCTCGGCGCGGCGCTGTTCGGCGCCGGCGGCGCCGCCATCGGCAACGCGATCGAAAACACCCTCACGCAAGGCGTGCCGCGGGACGATCTGTTCGTCATCGAGGACGCGCTGCGGGCCGGACAATCGGTCGTCATCGCGTTCGTCGAGGACGAGGCCACCGCGATGCGTGTGCACGAGGCGCTTCGCGAGGAGGGCGCGCTGGAGCTCGACACGGCGCGTGACCGCTGGTGGAGTGCGTTGCCCGAGGCGGAGCGCGGTCGGTTCGAGCCCGTCGAGGAGCACGAGTATCGCTGCGGGTTCGAGGCGGCGCAGTGGTGCGACAACCGCGAGAACGTCCGGCCGCTGCACGGCGATCTCATCGATCGGCCGGCATTCCGTCGGGGGTTCGAGCGCGGCTACGACTTCCGGCACACGCGCGGCCTGCGTCGCAGCGCCTGATCGCGCGTCCGATCGGGCCAAGCGCTCCGGGCGTCGGATCGTCGCGTCCGATCAGACGCCCGGGCGCTCGCCGGGCCGTCCGGGCTCGCTGTCGCCGTAGGGCGCGTCGCCGCGCTCTCCCGGCGCCGTCTCTTCGGGTCGAAGGGGGCGGCCGCCCGCGCGCGGTGTGCGCGCGGCGCGCCGCTCTCGCTCGCTCGCGCTCAGCGCGTCGGGCGCGCTGGGCGCGGGCGTCGTCTTCTTTGCGCTCGCGTCGTCCTTGTCCTTTTTCATGACGCACCTCCGTGTGTACACTGGCCGCGCGCCCATGACCGCCAGCCCGCCGCCGCGCGCGGCTCATCCCTACTACATGCACGATGCCATCTACGCGCAGCCCGGCGCGCTGCGCCTCATCGAGCGCCACAACGCCGCAGCGCTGTCGACGGCGGCGGCCGCAGTGCGTGCTGCGAGCCGCGTGTGGGTGGCGGGCGTGGGCTCGTCCTGGCACGCGGCGGTCGTCGGCGAGCACCTGCTCGCGGCGACAGGCGGGCTCGGCGCGCGCGTGCGCGCCGTCATCGCGTCGGAGTGGTCAGCATATGGACCGCCACCGGAAGCCGGCGAGGCGCTGATTGCCGTGAGCCACCGCGGCTCGCGCGTGACCGCGGACGCGGCGACCCACGCCGTCGGCCGCGGCGCTGTCGGCGTGTCGGTCACCGCGCGCGGCGTAACGCTGCCAGGCATCGCGCACGCGCTGCACACGGGCGAGGTGGAGACGTCGGGCGCGCACACCGTCGGCTACACGACGGCGCTCGCCGCGCTGGCGTTGCTGGCCGCGGAGACGAAGGGTGACGACGCTGTACGTCGCGCGCTCGGCGGGCTCCCCGATCTGGTGGCGTTCCTGCTCGGTCAGGAGTCGTGGGACGAGCTCGGCGCGCGTCTGGCGGGCCATCGGCGCTTCTGGTTCGTGGGCGGAGGACCGAACGCCGCGACCGCACGGGAGGGCGCGCTGAAGCTGTCGGAGACGGCGTGGCTGCCCGCCATCGCGTTCGAGCCGGAGTCGTTCCTGCACGGCCCCGCGGCCGCGCTCGAGGCCGACGATGCCCTCGTGCTGATCGTTCCGCCGGGGCCGGCGCGGGCCCGCCTGCTCGACGTGGCGCGCGCCGCGCGCGCCATCGGCGCCGAGGTGCTGGCCCTCGCGCGCGAAGACGACCGCGACGTGGCGGCGCTGGCCGGCGAGACGATCGCGCTGCCGGACGTCGACGAGGCGCTGTCGCCGATCGTCGCCGCGGTGCCGCTCCAGCTTCTCGCGTATCACGCGGCGGTGGCGCGGGGGCGCAATCCCGATCTGCTCCGCGCGGATGAGCCCGCCCATGCGCGGGCGCGTGCGGCCGTCGCGTCCTGATCGCGGCCTGATGCGCCCCGATCGCCTGCTCGTCGGCCTCTGTCTGACGTGTGGCCTGCAGATCTTCTCGATCGGTGCGTTTCCAGCGCTCCTGCCCGAGATCGGCCGTGGCGCGGCGCTGGCCGACTGGCAGCTGGGCGCGGTGGCCGGCGCCTTCGGCTTCGCGCGAATGTTGATCGACGTGCCGGCGGGGCTGTTGATGACCCACCATGTGCGCCGCGCGCTCGTCGGTGGTCCCGTGTTCGTCCTCGCGGGCATCGCCTGTGTCGTCCTCGGCGGCTCGTTTGCGTGGCTCGTCCTCGGGCGCGTGTTGATGGGCGCGGGCCACACGCTCGGTCAACTGAGCATGCTGACGACGCTGCTGAGGGCGCGCGCCGAGCGCGGCCTCGCATCGGCGCTGGCGGCGTTCGAGTTCAGCGCCATGCTGGGCATGCTCGGCGGCGTCACGCTGGTGGGCGCGCTGCCGGGTGCCTTGCCATGGCAGACGGCCTTCGTCATTGCCTGCTCTCCGCTGCTCGCCGTGGTCGTCACCCTCCGCCAGCTGCTCACGCTGCTTCCCGACGACGGGCGTGGCCGGCCGTGGTTCGCGCGCAGCGCCGCCACCGTCGCGTCCGATACGGGGCTCGCCCGCCGCGACACGACGGTGCTCGCGTTCGCCGCCGGCGGCGCCGTGGCGCTGGCGTATGCGACCCTCGAGCAGTTCCTGATCCCGGTGCGCGGCAGTCGCGAGTTCGGCCTCGACCGCGCGGGCATCGCGCGGCTGCTCATGCTCGCCCAGCTCTGCGACACCATCGCGCTGCTGCCGGTCGGCGCGCTCGCCGATCGGCGTGGCATCCCGCGCGTGCTTGGCGTCGTGCTCGTGACGTTCGCGGCAGGGGTGGCGATGATCGGGCTGGGACCGCTGCCGCTGGTCGTCGCCGGCTGCGTCGTGTTCGGCCTGAGCATGGCGGGGTGGATGCTCCCGGTGGGTTTGCTGCGAACGGCGACACCGGCCGGGCAGGTCGCCTGGCGGACCGCGGTCTTCCGCGTCTTCGTCGACGGCGGAATGTTTCTCGGTCCCTTCGTCAGCGGCCTGCTCGGGGCCGCCCACGCCCGCGTCCTGCCGGCCACGCTCGGCGCCGTCCTGCTGGCGGTCGGCGTCGCGCTGCTCGCGCGCGCGGCGCGCCGCTGAGCGCCGCGCCGACTAGCGCGCGGTGGCCGTAAGCACGACGGTCGTCTCGCTCGCCGACTGATCACGCGCGACGCCGAGGATCTGCCGCGTGACCGCATGGGTGTCGGTCGTGCTGCCGGCGAGCACCACCGGCCGGCCGTTGGGAACGACGATGTCGGTCGTGGCCTCGGTGAAGTCGATCGTGCCGGAGCCGTCTGCCGAGAAGTAGCTGATCGTGGGCGTGAGCCGGACGCGAATGCGGTCGTCCGGCAGCAGGCTGGCGCGCACTTTCAGCGCGGTGCCGACGTCGCGAAAGGTCACCCCCGAGGCGATATAGCCCACCCCGGCGGCGTAGTCGCGATAGAACGACACCTGCTGGACAGGCACCTGCTGCGCCACCGTCAATATCGACTCGCCACCGTCTTGGACCAGGGTGAAGATCCCGGTCGAGCGCTGAACTCGGGTCTCGGTCGAGCCCGCGCCGGCAGCGACACGCGGCCGCACCTGGCCGCGCTCGGTGATCACGACGCCCCCGGCGCCCCCGGCCGCGTCACGACTGTGGGTCCCTGTCTGCCTGAACTGGACGTCGACTCGAATCTGGCGCGATAGCTGGGCGCCGGCGGGCAGCGTCGCGGCAAGGATCGCGGTGAGGAGCAGACCGAGGCGCGTCACCTCGCGATGATACCTCGGTGGCACTGCGCTTGCTCGCCAGCACAACGGGCACGCACATGCGGAATCCCGTGAGAGGTTTCGGGACCTGGTTTCGCCGTCACTGGCTCTGGTTCGCGGTGCCGGTGGCGGCCATCGTCGTGCTCTCGATCGTCGTCGCCTTCTTCATCGACGAGCCGCTGCGGCGGACGACCGAGCGCGAGATGAACCGAAAGATGAAGGGCTATACGGCCCGCATCGGCAAGCTCGACTTCCATCCGATCGGCTTCGCCGTCGACTTCTACGACGTCCAGTTCATCCAGGACGCCAACCCGGATCCGCCCGTGGCGCGAGTCGAGCGGCTCACCGCCAGCGTGCAGTGGCGCGCGCTCCTGCATCGAAAGGTGGTCGCCGACTTCAAGCTGGCGAAGCCGATCATCTACGTCGACAAGTCGCACTTCGAGACCGAGATGAAGGACCCGACGCCGGTCAAGGATCACGGCTGGCAGGACGCGATCCAGGCGATGTACCCGCTCAAGATCAACGAGTTCAGGATCACCGATGGCGAGGCGACCTACGTCGAGACCACGAAGGCAGCGCCGCTGAAGGTGACGAAGATCCAGGCCACGGTGCGCGACATCCGCAACGTGCGGTCGGCGGAAGGCGAGTATCCGTCTCCGTTCCGCCTCGACGCGGTCGTCTTCGACCGCGGGCAGGTACGGATCAACGGCAATGCCGACTTCCTGCGCGAGCCGTATGCGGGGGTGAAGGGACACCTCGAGGTCCGTGACGTGCCGCTCGACTACTTCGCGCCGGTAGCGGCGCGCGCCAACGTGACGCTGAAGAGCGGCGCCGTGAGCGGCCGGGGCGACATCGAGTACTCGCCCAAGATCGCGACCGTCTGGCTGGAGCACCTGCGCGTGGACGGCCTCGTGGCGGACTACAACTACAAGAAGGCCGACGCGGCCGCGCACAAGGAAGTCGTCAAGGAAGGCGCGCAGGCCGCGAGCCAGGTCAGCAACGCGCGCGACGTCGTCCTGCACGTCGACGACGTCCGTGTCGTCAACGCCACCGTCGGCATGATCAACAGGAGCGTGAACCCGGAGTATCGGGTGTTCATCGACGACTTGAACCTGTCGATCAAGAAGTTCAGCAACCAGAAAGACGAGGGGTACGGTCACGCGAACGTGACCGGCCGCTTCCTCGGCAGCGGTCCGACGGTGGTGGACGCCACGTTCCTTGCGGAGACGAAGGGCCCCGACTTCAAGGTCAACGCCAAGATCGAAAACACCGACATGCGGAAGATGAACGATCTGCTCCGCGCCCACGCGAAGTTCGACGTCGAGTCCGGCGTCTTCTCGGTGTTCTCCGAGATCCGCGTGCACGACGCGCGTGTCGACGGCTACGTCAAGCCGCTGTTCCGAGACCTGAAGGTCTACGGCAAGGAAAAGGACGCCGACAAGACCTTCGGCCAGAAGGTGAAGGAAAAGGCGATCGACGTCGCGGCCAAGGTCCTGAAGAACAAGACGCCTCGCAAGGAGGTCGCCACCATCGCGGACGTCTCGGGACCGCTCGACAATCCGCGGACGAGCACGTGGCAGGTCCTCGTCAAGCTCGTGCAGAACGCGTTCATCAAAGCCATCCTCCCCGGATTGGATCGGGAGGCGGCGGCGGGGAGCGAGCGCGACTAGTCGGCGTCCGCGCGCGTGCCGGGCGCGCGCGTCAGGCCACGATGATCTTCCACGCGCGCGCGAGCAGCCCGAGGAACCAGAGCGAGCGCGGCAGCCAGAGATCGCTCTGCACCCAGGCGGCCAGCGCGACGACGACGACGATGAATCCCGTGGCCATCCAGTCCGGCAGCCGGAACCAGCGCACGACCGGCAGCACGAAGCCGCCGAGCATCGCGACGGAGAAGATCAACAGCACGACCGCCACGAACGCGGCGAACGGCGCGAGGAACAGCGTGGAGAACACGAGGATCAGCGCGTCGGCGCGCCCGAACTGCGGATCGGCGAAGGCCTGCGACACCTCGGGACGGCCGGCGAAGTAAACGGCGAGCTCGCGCGGCCGCACGAGACCCGCGTACATCGCCAGGGCCAGGGTCGAGCCGATGGCGATGAGCCAGTGCGGCATTCGCCATGCCGTGGGGGTCAGCCAAACCATTCAGTCCTCCTGCGTGAAATCTACGGGTCTTGGGCAAGGAGGGTGCCACGCGGCGACGCAATGAAATCGGTCGCTTGCGGGCGGTACGTTGGCCGCCGTGTCGGCGCGCCGACATCGCCCAGTGCCAGACCGCGCCGACGGGTGGTGGGGTACGATACCCGAACTTCGGGAGGTCCCCATGACCAACGATCTGCTCGAGAGCACCAAGGACGGCGTCGCGATCCTGACCCTCAACCGGCCCGAGCGGCTCAACGCGATGTCGGGCGCAATGCTCGACGCGCTGCTCGAGGCGTTGCCACGGCTCGCCGCCGATGCCAGCGTCGGCGCGGTCGTCCTGACCGGCGCCGGCCGCGGCTTCTGCGCCGGCGGCGACGTCAAAGCGATGGCCGAGGGCCGCGAGTTCGCCGAGACTGGCCTCGAAGACAAAGCCCACGCGCTGCGCAGCAAGATGGACGTCTCGCGGTTGCTGCACGAGATTCCCAAGCCGACCATCGCGATGGTGCGCGGCGCGGCGGCCGGCGCCGGCCTCGCGATGGCGCTTGCGTGCGACCTGCGCGTCGCCGGCGAGAGCGCGAAGTTCGCGACCGCGTTCGCGCGCGTCGGCTATTCCGGTGATTTCGGCGGCTCGTGGTTCCTGACACAGCTCGTGGGCACCGCGAAGGCGCGCGAGCTCTACTACACGGCCGAGATCGTCGACGCTCGCCAGGCGCTCGCCCTCGGCATGGTCAATCGCGTGGTCGCCGACGAACGGCTCGAGGACGAGGCCCTGGGTCTCGCGCGCCGGCTCGCCCAGGGGCCGCGCGTGGCGCTCCGCTACATGAAGCGCAACATGAACGCGGCAGAGACGCAGACGCTGGCGCAGTGTCTCGATCTCGAGGCCATGCACCACACGCGCACCAGCTTCACGGACGACCACAAGGAGGCGGCCAAGGCGTTCGTCGAGAAGCGCGAGCCGGTCTTCAGGGGCCGATAGACATTGGAGGGGGCCGTCCAGCCCTTCCAATCTCAAACGACATAGTTATGCAACGCGCGTCGTCAAAACATCGAATAGGCGCCGTCGATCACGAAGGTGTCACCGGAGTGATAGCTGCTGGCATCTGACGCGAGGTAGACCGCGATGCCGCCGAAGTCGCCCCGCGCGCCCCAGCGGCGCATGGGCACGCGCGGCAGAACCTTGGCGACGAACGTGTCCGACGCGAACGCGCGCTCGGTCATCGGCGTCTCGATCCACCCCGGCAGGATCGCATTGGCGCGCACGCCGTGGCGTGCCAGCTCGACGGCCAGCGCCTTCATCATCGAGATGAGCCCGCCCTTCGAGGCCGCATAGTGCTCGCCGCGCGCCTGACCGGAGATGGCCGCCAGGCTCGCGGTCACCACGAGCGATCCGCCGCCGGGGCGCGACACCATGTGACGCGCCGCCGCGCGCAGCGTGAAGAAGGCGCCGTCGAGGTTGACGCTGAGCACGCGGCGCCACTCCGCGGTGGTCATGTCGACGAAGCCCTGGCCGGCGCTCCGGCCGCCGACGCCCGCATTCGCGAAGCACGCGTCCACGCGGCCGAGCGTCGCGACGGCCTCGGCGAAGGCACGCTCGACCGCCGCCTCGTCCGCAACGTCGCACGCCTGAACGAGCACGCGCCCACCGTGCTTGACCAGCGCCGACTCTGCCGCGCGGTTCTTGTCGGCGTTCGTCCCCCAGATCGCCACCGTCGCGCCCGCCTGTGCGAGCGCCTCGGCCATCCCGAGCCCGATGCCGCTGTTGCCGCCCGTGATCAGTGCGACCTTGCCGGTCAGATCGAAGGCTGGATACGCCATGCGCAGGACTGTACCGCAGCCGCGGACGACGGGTCAGGCGAGCAGCGCGAGCACCTCGGCGACGGCGGCGGCGGCGAACGCGCCATCGGTGCGTGCGCCGAGGTCGTGGCCTGCATCGCGCACGGTGAGAAGCCGCGTCGGGCCCGCCACGAGGACGCGCGCCTCGTCGAGCTCGGCGGGCAGTCCAAACGGATCCCGAGTGCCGTGCACGAACACCGTCGGCGTGCGCAGCGTGCTGAAGTGCTCGGTGCGCCGCTGCTGGGGGCGTCCCGGCGGGTGAAGCGGATAGGCGAGCAGCAGCAGCGCGCAGGCGAGCTCCGGCGCGCCCGCGAGCAACATGCTCGCCTGGCGGCCGCCGTACGAGTGTCCGCCGAGCATCAGCCGCCCGGGACAGCGGCCGGCGAGGGCGGTCAGCGCGCGGCGCAGCCCCTCGTGATCGCGTGCCGACCACGCGGGCGCCGGCGGTCCCTTGGGCCGCGCCTGGCGGAACGGCAGATCGATCCGCAGCGCCGCGATGCCGCGCGCCGCGAACGCGCTCGCCACGGCGCGCAGCACCGGGGAATCCCGGTTGGCGCCTGCGCCATGTGCGAGGACGATGCCGTCGCCGGTCGGAACGCGCGGCCGATGAAACACCCCGCGCACGGTGCTGTCGGCGTCACGCTCCTCGAACGGCTCGAGGTCGGTCACGAGGCTGGAGCATAGCGCGGCGCGGTCTGCGGTGGCGCTGTACGATGACGGACGACACGGGGAGGCGACACGATGCGGGGAGCGGTGGTGGCGGCGCTGATGCTGGCTGCGATGGTTACGGGCTGCGCCACGAGCGACATCACGCCGTCGGCGACGGTCACGACGCTCATGCCCGACAGCGAGCGGTGGTTCAAGCTGAGCTGGGAGGCGATGCCTGAGAAGAACGGCGACCTGCGCCGGCTTCGGGGCTATGTCGAAAACACGTACGGCGAGGCCGCGGGCCGAGTGCAGCTGCTCGGGCAGGGGCTCGACAACAGCGGCAACCTCGTGGGCCAGAAACTCTGGTGGCTCACCGGTGTGGTGCCGGGCTTCGGACGCACCTACTTCGAGATTCCCAACATGCCGAAGGCGGATACCTATCGTGTCACCGTCTGGTCGTACGAACGGATTCAGGGCCGTGACGGCTGGGTCATCCGCTGACGCGCCGAACGTGACGCGCGCGACGCAGGCCGTGGCGGTGATGGCGAAGGCGCCGGGCTGGCTGCCCGTGAAATCGCGCCTGCAGCCGCCGCTGAGCGGCGACGAGGCGCGCGCGCTGGCGACGGCGTTTCTGCTCGATCGACTGGATGGCGTCACCTCGCTCTCCGCCGTCGCCGCCGTGCTCGCCTTCGCGCCCGCCGAGGCCGAGCGCGCGCTTCGCGCGCTGGCGCCGCCGGGCGTTCGGCTGCTCGCGCAGCGTGGTGAAGGCCTCGGCGAGCGGCTGACGCATCTGTTCGACGATCTCCTGACCGAGCACGCCGGCGCGCTGGCGCTCGACACCGACAGCCCGACGCTGCCGATGGCGTCGGTCGCGGATGGCCTCGACGCGCTGGCCGACGACAGCGCCGACGTCGTTCTGGGTCCCAGCGAGGACGGCGGCTATTGGGCGATCGGCCTGCGCGCGCCGTGTCCGGCGCTCTTCGTCGCGGTGCCGTGGAGCACCGATCGCGTGCTCGAGACGACGCTCGCGCGCGCGGCAGGCGAGAATCTTCGCGTGCGGCTGTTGCCGCGGTGGTTCGACATCGACACGGAGGCCGACTTGCGCCGACTCTGTGACGACGTCGCCGTGTCGCGGCGAGCTCCGCGCACGGCCGCGTTGCTTCCGGCGCTCACCGCTCGCCTCGGCGCCGAGACGGCACGATGAGCACGCCGCGTCTGGACGAGACGGCGCGCGGCGTTTTCCCGATCTCGGCGACGCCGTTCACGCCCGACGGCGCGCTCGATCTGGACAGCGTGGACCGCCTCGTTGATTTCTATCTGGCCCGCAGAGTCCACGGGCTCACGCTGCTCGGCATCATGGGCGAAGCCCCGAAGCTGACACCGGCCGAGTCGCGCGCGGTGGTGCGCCGCGCGGTGGCCCGGATCGACGGCCGCGTGCCGGTCGTTGTCGGCGTCTCGAACGTCGATCTCGCGGCCTTGGCCGCGCTCGCGAACGACTCGATGGCGGCGGGTGCCGCTTCCATCATGGTGGCGCCGCCACCGGGTCTCGTCGGCGACGACGCGCTCCTCGCGTACATCGGCTCCGTCGTCGCCGCGATCGATCGCGGGACGCCGATCGTCTACCAGGACTATCCGCAGTCGACGGGCGTGACACTCACCGTCGAGGCCTTCCACCGCATGGTCGACGCGTTCGGGCAGCTCGTGATGCTCAAGCACGAGGACGCGCCGGGACTCACGAAGCTCAGCCGCATTCGCGCCGAAGCGGCGCACGCCGGGCGCCGCCGCGTGAGCGTGCTCGTCGGCAACAACGCCATCTACTATCCCCAGGAGCTCGCGCGCGGGGCCGACGGCGCCATGACCGGGTTCTCGTATCCCGAGATGCTCGTGGAGGTCTACGAGCGGTTTGTGGCCGGGGACGCCGACGGCGCCGAGGATGTGTTCGACGTGTACCTACCGCTGCTGCGTTACGAGGCGCAGCCCGGGATCGGGCTCGCCGTGCGCAAGGAGCTGCTGAGGCGTCGCGGCGCGCTCGCCTCGTCGGCGGTGCGTACGCCCGGCCTCGCGCTGAGCGCCGACGATCGACGCGAGATCGACCGCCTCGTCGCGCGGCTCGAGCGTCGGCTCAAGGCCTGACGCTCAGCTCGGCGTCATCACCTCGACGACCGTCCGGCACAGCACCTCGGGGTCGACCGGCTTCGCGAGATGCGCGCGGAACCCAGCCTCGAGCGCGCGCATGCGCGGATGCTGGCCGGCGAAGGCCGTGACGGCTACCGCGGGCACGTCACGCGCGTTCATCCGCTGCGCGACTTCACGCACGAGCCAATAACCGTCCTCGCCCGGCATCGCGATGTCGCTCACGATCGCGTCGGGATGCGACGTCAAGAACGCCTCGAGCCCGTGCTTTGCCGAATCCGCGACCAGCACGGTGGCGCCGCACATCTCGAGCATCGCCCGCATCACCTCGCGGGTGTCGTCGTCATCCTCGACGACGAGCACCGTGGTGCCTTCGAGCTCCATGGGCGACCGTTGTACACCATCGGCGCGCCACCGCGAGCATGGAAAACTTTTTCCCGTCGGAAATGTATACGTGAGGATATTTGACGACGCGTTGACCCTCTCGTTGGGTCGAGTGGCGCGCAAAACCGGTGTGGCACTCCCCTTGCGAGCCCCGCGCGCCCGGAGGTGCGCCCATGAAATCCTCCCTCACGTGCGTCGCGCTCGTCGTCGTCCTCGCCGCCTGTGCGGCAGCCTTCGCCGGCCCCGGCGATCCCCGACTCGTCAACGGCGTGCTCGAGTGGCCGCGCGCGGTGACCAACGAGCCGTTCATCGTCGTGCGCGGCGATGACGGTGCGCTGTACTACGTCACGATCGCGGCCGCGCGGCGCGAGGCCACGCTTGGCGCGGGCGGACGCGTCGCCGTGCTCGGTCTCGAGGGCCGCACGGCCCACGAGATCAGCGCGCTCGGTATCGGCGCCGGTGACTCGGTGGAATCCGCGCTCGCGAATCTGCAGGGTGCGAAGTCAGCGCCGACCGCGGCTGCGCCAGCGAGTCCGAATGGCGGCGTGGCGATCACGGCGCCGACCGCGAAGTCGCCCAGCGCGCCGCCGTCGCAGGCCGGCGTCATGTCGGCGCGACCGCAAGCGCCACCCACGAGCAGTTCATCTACGCCGACGACGGCCGCACCGACGGCACCGGTCACAGTGCCAGCGCCGAGCACGGCGCCCGCGCCGAACGGCAGCGCGACCACGCCAAACGCGACGGCGTCCGCTCCCGCGGTGAGCGCGCCCGCGCCGGCCGTGAGCGCGCCTGCACCCGCCGTGACTGCGCCTACGCCGGCCGGCAGCGCGGCCGCGCCGACCGCCGCGGCACCCGCCCCGGCACCCGCCCCGGCCGTGACTGCGCCTGCGCCCGCCGTGACCGCACCCGCGCCCGCCGTGACGCCGACGACGCCGGGCGTCGGTCCGTATCCCGCTGTCATCAGCGCACCGACCGCAGCGCCTGCGGTCGCGGCAACGGCGCCGCCGCCGAAACCCGCCGTCACCGAGGTCGCGCCTGCGTCCGCGCCGGTGTCCCCGGTCGTGCGCGACGAGCGACGCTGGACGGAGATCACGGGCGTCGTCGAATCGATCAGCGGCCGCACGCTCGTGTTGCGCGCGCCGGAAGGCCGCGTCGCCGTCGACATGTCGAGTCTCAGCAGCAACCTCGAGCGGATCGTGACGCCGGGCGCGACGGTGCGCGTCTACGGGCTTCCGGTCGAGCTGCGATTCAAGGCGATGGGCTTCTTCGATCCGGGCGGCAGGCCCTGACCTGAGGCCCGTTCGTAATCCTACGTACTCCGAGCAGTCGATGGCCTCAATATTGCGGCACATTCAGCCCCGTTATGAATCGGGAGCGCTGTCTCTTTTGCGGGCGCTTCATCTTCGACGGGGACGATACGTTCCGGCCACCGTCGCTCGGATTGACGGTCCATCGGCACTGCTATCGGCGTGACGCGGGTTTAGAGTCGCCTGCCGACGCCTGGAACGGTGCCGAGGCCTGGAACGCCGCCCAGCTCGACGAGGACGAGTTCGAAGACGACTCGGAACGGTGGTAGGTCCTACCGTTCGCGCTTTCGTCCCGGGCTCGGGCTTGCGGCGGGCTCGGTCGTCCCTTCCTTGACTCGCAATCGCTGCACCAGCGCGTCGTACGATTCGGTCTGAATGATCTTGTTGAACTGCGTCCGGTAGTTCGACACCAGGCTGACGCCTTCGATGATGACGTCGTAGACCAACCACCGGCCGTTCTTCATGTGCATGCGGTAATCGACGGGAATGTCCGTCCCCTTCTTGGCCACGATCACCGTCTTCACCGTCGCGTCGTTGGCGTCGGCCTGTTCACCGGTGTACTGAACGCGCTCCCCTTGGTACAAGTCGATCTTCGAGACGTAGGAACGATCGAGAAGGTCGGCGAACAGCTTCACGAACTCCTGCTGCTGCTGCGGTGTTCGTGCATTCCAGTGCTGACCGAGCGAGCGCCGGGCCGTCTCGGGATAGTCGAAGATGGACTCGGCCACCTTCCGCACCTCCACGCGTCTGGCCTCGGCGTTGTCGCGAATCGCAGGGTCTGCCAGGATTTTCACGACCTGGTCCACTGACTGCCTGAGCGACTCGGTTGGCGCTCCCGCGCGCGCGGGAAGCGTGGATGTAACGATCAGCGCAACGACGATCGATGCGATCGACGCGAAGCGGCGATGTTGGATAGGCATGCGAGCACGAACTGCAACGGGAGTGCCATCGTCTACGTCAGCGGATCGACACTCGCGTGCTCGGTGCGCGCGTCAGACGCGCGTCACACGACGCTGTCGCGATGGAGCGCGGCGATCTCGTCCTTTCCGTAGCCGAGCTCGGCGAGGATCTCGTCGGTGTGCTGGCCCATGTCGGGCGACGCGGTGACGACTTTGCCCGGCGTGCGCGACAACGTCACCGGCACGTTCTGCACCGCCTGCGTGCCGAGCCGCGGATGCTCGATCGTGACGGCGAGCCCGAGCGCCTGCACGTGAGGATCGTCGAAGACTTCCTTCACGTTGTAGATCGGCCCGCACGGCACGCCGGCCTTGTTGAGCACGTCGACCCAGTACGCGGTGGGCTTCTTCTCCAGCACGCGGTCCAGCTCGTCGTTCATGGCCTTGCGATTCTTCGAGCGATCGTTGGGACTCTTGAAGCGCGGATCGTCGATCAGCGCGGGCGCGCCGATCGCCTCGCACAGGCGGCGATACATGACCTGACCGGAGGCCGCGATGTTCATGTGGCCGTCGGAGGTCTTGAACACTCCGGTCGGAATGCCGGTGGGATGATCGTTGCCCGCCTGCGGCGGGATCTCCTTGCCGAGCGTCCAACGCGAGGCCTGGAAGTCGAGCATGCGGATCATCGCCTCGAGCAGCGAGGTGTGCACCCACTGGCCGCGGCCAGAGCGCTCGCGCTCGAGCAGCGCGACGAGGATGCCGTGCGCGAGGAACATGCCGGCGGTCAGATCGGCGACGGGAATACCCACACGCACGGGGCCCTGGCCCGACAGGCCCGTGATCGACATGAGACCGCCCATCCCCTGCGCGATCTGGTCGTAGCCGGGACGATCGCGATACGGGCCGGACTGGCCGAAGCCCGAGATGCTCGCGTACACGAGCCGCGGATTGGTCTTGCTCAGCGTCTCGTAGTCGATGCCGAGGCGGTGCTTGACGTCGGGACGATAGTTCTCTACGAGCACATCGGCCTTCGCGACCAGCCGCTTGAGCACGTCGACGCCGCGCGGACTCTTGAGGTCGAGCGTGATCGACCGCTTGTTGCGATGCAGGTTCTGAAAGTCGAACCCATCGCGGGCGAAGTCGTCCTCGTTTCGGTTCTCGACCTTGATGACCTTCGCGCCCATCTCCGCGAGCTGACGGACGGCCGTCGGTCCGGACCGCGCGCGGGTGAGGTCGATGACGGTGTACGGCTCGAGCGGCAGCGTCATGGGGGCCTCCGTGTCGTTGGTGCGCCCGATGCTACCACCACTGGCGAGGAATCACTCGTCTCGCCGCGTGCCCGACCGTGCAAGCCGGTGTTTTTGCTCAGCCGCCGAGTCTGGCTCGCGCCTTGCGGCACCACGGGCGGGGACATCCGTCGTGGACGAGCTGCGACGCGAGTTCTGGCTGCACAAGCCGTCGGCCCACCTGTGGGCGGTGGAGCTCAGCGGGCACGACGAGAGTCTGCTGGCCTGCTGCGGGCCGTTCTCGCCGCGCACGGCCGCGGTCGTCGCCCTCGACGAGCTCGCGTACGCGCGTGGCGCGACGCTTCAGTGGTTGCGCCGCCGTCGCGCTGACTTCGAGCTGTACGACTGCCGCAACGGTGGCGCCGGGCGCCGCGTCGAGCCGCTCCGCGTGGGCGCGGTATCCGCGGAGGCGGCGGACGCGCTGTTGACCGAGGCGCGCCGTCTCACACGCGCCGAGGCGGGAACCGTCTATACCCGCGAACCGGGCGGCCTGCGATTCGCGGCGGCGCACAACGAGGCGCTCGAGCGGCGACACGGTTGGCCCGAGGTGCGGCGCCGGCTGACGGCGGGATCGCTGCCGCTCGACGAGCGCAGCATCGCGAGCTACGTCCTGTGCACGCATTGTCCCGTCAACATGCCCGACGCCTACGCGCCGGCGACCGATCAGCCGTACGTGTTCAACTCCACGTGGGATCTCCGGAACGACTACCGCACGCGCTCGGTGCTCGCGCTGCCGCTGCGTGACGCCCGCGGCGACGTCGTCGGCGTCGTGCAGCTGATCAATGCGCGCGACGACACGAGTCGCACCGTGCCGTTCTCGCCGGCCATGCAGGATGCCGTCGCCCTCCTGATCGTCGGCTGGGCCCAGCGACTCGGCGCTCTCCCAGCGTAGGCACGCCGGGCGTGGGCGGCTCGCCCGCGCTCGGAGCATGACGCGCAGCGCTTGACTCCTGCCCCGGCCGGCACTAGCTTCAGCCAACACCGCCACCCGGAGGCCGTCATGACCGCGACCGCGCTGAACGTACCGTCCCTGAAGGGCAAGGTCTCCCCTGAAGAGTGGGCCGCCCGCGTCGACCTCGCCGCCGCCTACCGGCTCGTCTCGCTCTACAAGTGGGAGGATCTGGTCTTTACCCACATCTCGCTGCGCGTGCCGGGCGCCGAGGACGAGTTCCTGATCAACCCGTACGGCGTCTTTTTCGACGAGATCACGGCCTCGAGCCTGGTCAAGATCGATCTCAAGGGCCAGAAGGTCGACGACTCGCCGTTCGAGGTGAATCCCGCCGGCTTCGTGATCCACAGCGCCATCCACGCCGCGCGGCACGACGCCAAGTGCGTGCTGCACACGCACACGCTGAACGGCGTCGCCGTCTCGGCGCAGCGCGGCGGTCTGCTGCCGATCTCGCAGCACTCGATGTTCACGCTCGGGAGCCTGGCCTATCACGACTTCGAAGGCCCCGCGCTCAACGACGACGAGAAGCCGCGCCTGGTGGCCGATCTCGGCGACAGGACGTCGCTGATCCTGCGGAACCATGGACTCCTGACGGTGGGCGAGACCGTCGCCGACGCGTGGGTCGCCATGTACTACCTGGAGGCGTCGTGCACGATCCAGGTACGTGCGCAGGCGGGAGGCGGAGAGCTGATTCCGATTCCCCAGGCGGTGCTCGATCAGGCGGTGTCGCGCCAGCGCCAGGGCGCGCGCGTGTGGCCAGGTCTGATTCGCCGGCTGGACCGACTGGATTCCTCGTACAAGAGCTAGCGTAACCACGAACACGTAGAGAGGCCGCGACGCCGAGGAGGATCTCATGAAGGACGGGCTCCGGTTCGTCGACTGCGACATGCACATCATGGAGCCGCCGGATCTCTTCGACCGCTACCTCGATCCGAAGTTCAAGCACCGCGTCCTGCTGCCGATCGGCGCCGACGGACGCCAGGTGCGCGGCACGATCGTCGTCGACGGCCTGCCGACCACGATGGACGCCGAGCTGCAGCAGTACAGGAAGAAGAGCAGGGCCTCCGTCGACACCACTCAGAGCACGCAGCCGCTGTCCGGCTCCCGCATCACCGGCCGCCTCGACTTCGCGATCCAGCGCAAGTACGACCCCGAGGCGCAGCTCATGGGCATGGAGATGGAGGGCGTTGACATCGCGGTCCTCTATCCGACGACCGGGCTCAGCCTGCTCGCGCGCGACAACATGGACCCGTGGCTCTCGCTGGCGCTCTGCCAGGCCTATAACAACTGGATCCACGAGTTCTGCCGGCATCGCCCGGAGCGGTTGAAGTTCGTCGCCATGCTGCCGCCGCACGACGTGAGCCTCGCCTGCCGCGAGCTCCTGCGCTGCGTGCGCGAGCTCGGCGCCGTCGGTTCGTTCATGCGTCCCAACCTCGTCAACGGCCACTACTGGCACTCCAACTACTGGACGCCGCTCTATGCGCTGCACGAAGAGCTGAACGTCACGTGGGGCTTTCACGAGGGCACCGGCGCCTGGTACTCGCACATGAACGTGCTGTACGGCGAGAACCGCTTCTACCGTCACGTGGCCAGCCACTGGATCGAGATGCAACAGGCATTGATCGCCATGGTGATCGGTGGCGTGTTCGAGTTCCACCCGCGGCTGCGCGTCGGCTTCCTCGAGGCGCAGAACTCGTGGGTGCCCGGCGTGCTCTCGCGCATCGAGTGGGACTATCCGCAATACCGCGAGTCGCACGCGCCGTACCTGACGCTCACGCCCAAGGAGTACTTCCGCCGCAACTGCTGGGCGGCGGTCGAGGGCAGCGAGCCGGAGATCGAGGCGACGGCGGGTCTGATCGGCGCCGATCGCATGTGCATCTCCACCGACTACCCGCACTTCGACTCGAACTTCCCCTACGTCGCGACGAATCTCCTGAAGAACGTGCCGAAGGAGATCGCGGGGCCGATCCTGGAGGGCGGCGCGCACCTGTACGGCTTCACCGACAGCGACTTCAAGAAGGCGGCCGCCGTCGAGTGAGGCGCGCCGGCGCGACGTCGCCCGCGTGGGTCGGCGCGGATCTCGCCGCGAGCGCGGACTGGATCCGGCCGGTCTCCGCGGCGGCGGCCGCGGAGTGCGAGGCCGCGCTGGCGGCCGTGCGCGGTCGCGGGCTCGCGTGGCCGAACTTCGGGCGTGAAGACTTTCCGCTCCCGGGCTTCGGCCGCGAGCTCGACGGCGTGCTCGATGAGCTCGAGAACGGACGTGGTCTGGTCCTGCTCCGTGGATTTCCGGTGGACCGCTGGGCCGCCGACGATCTCCGCGACATCTACTGGGGGCTCGGCAGCCACCTCGGTCACATCCGCTACCAGAACGCGCGCGGCGAGCTGATCGGAGAGGTGCGCGACGAGATCGCGCGCTACGGCGCCGTGCAGGAGGGGCCGGCGGTCGACGCCGTGCTCGGCCGCTCGTCACGCAGCAAGGCGCGCTCGAGCGGGCCGCTGCGCTTTCACACCGATCGCTGTGACGTGGTCAGCCTGCTCGTGGTGCGCACCGCGCGCGCTGGCGGGCTCTCCAAGGTCGTGAGCGCGGTGAGCGTGGCCGCGGCGATGCGCGAGCGGCGGCCCGATCTGCACGCGCTCCTCTATCGGGACTACTGGCGCAGCCGGCAAGGCGAGGAGGCGGGCGGCGAGAAGCAAACGTATGCGCTGCCGATCTTCGCCGAGCACGCGGGCAAGTTCACCACGCAGTACTCGCGAACGTTCGTGGAGGCGGCGCAGAAGCTGCCGGGCGTGCCGCGGATGTCCGCCGCGCAGGACGAGGCGCTCGATCTGCACGCCGCGCTGTGCGAGGAGCTCGCCTTCGCGATGGCGTTTCAGCCCGGAGATCTTCAGCTCCTCAACAACCACGTCGTCTACCACGCGCGCACGGCGTACGAAGACGTGCCGGGCGCCGACAACGACCGCCTGCTCCTGCGGCTCTGGCTGGCGACGCGCAACAGTCGCGCGCTGCCGCCCGGCTTCGAGGTGCTGTGGGGCACGACCGACGCGGGCGCGCCGCGGGGCGGTATCGCGCAGCCACGGTCCGCGGCGAGCCATCCGTGACGGCTCGTCTCGCCGCCCCGCCGATGCTGTCCGCCGACGTGCGCGACGCGCGCGCCTGGCGGCATGACGACCTCGCCCCGCGCGACTGGCTCGTGCCGCTCTCAGCGCGCTGTCTGGACGAGCTCGACGCCGTCGCGCGGACCGTGCGGGAGGATCCGCTGCCGGCGCTCGTGCTGACGCCGGAGCAGTTCCAGCTCTCCGCGTGCGCGCAGGCCCTGACGCGCGTCCGTGAGATGCTGCGCACCGGCATCGGACTCGCCGTGCTCGACCGCGTGCCGGTGGAGCGCTACTCACCGGACGAGAATCGCGCGCTGGCATGGATCCTCGGCAGCCTGCTCGGCCGACTCGTCGCCCAGAAGTGGGACGGCGCGATGCTCTACGACGTGAAGGACACCGGCCAGGCGCTCGCGTACGGCGTGCGCCGCTCCGTCACCAACCTGGATCTCGTCTTCCACACCGATGCGGCGTGGCTGACGCTGCCGCCGGAGCTGGTCGGCCTGTACTGCATCAATCCCGCGCGCGAGGGCGGGGTGAGCCGCTTCGTCAGCCTGGTGAGCGTGCACAACGAGATGGCGCGCCGTCATCCCGGGCTGCTCGCGCGTCTTTATCGCCCCGTGCCGTGGGACCGCCAGGCCGAGCACGCTCCCGGCGACGACAAGGTCTCGCGCCGGCCGGTGTTCCAGTACGAGGGCGGCGCGTTCATGGCCTGCGTCAACGAGAAGCTGATCGAGACCGGCGCCGAGCTGGCCGGCGAGCCGCTCGATGACGAGGCGCGCGAGGCGCTCGCCGCCATGCGCGAGCTGCTCGACTCACCCGCGCTCGCCGTGCAGCTCACCATCGAGCGCGGTCAGGTGCAGTTCATCAACAATCGCGCGTTCGCGCACGCCCGAACCGACTTCACGGACGCGGTGGAGCCCCACCTCAAGCGGCACATGATCCGGCTCTGGACACGCGAGGAGGGTCGGCGCAGCTTCCACGGGTGAGGACGCTGGACGATTAGCCGGTGCTTGGCGCCGAGCTGATCCTCGCTCTGCTCATCGCGGTGGCCGCGCTCGTCACGATTGCGCGCGGCATCGGCGTGGCCTATCCGGTGTTCCTCGTCATCGGCGGGCTCGGTCTCGGGCTCGTGCCCGGTGTTCCGCGGATCGAGATCGATCCCGATCTCATCTTCTTGATCGTCCTGCCGCCGCTGCTCTACGTCGCCGCGTTCTTCACGCCGGTGCGAAGCCTGCGCGCGAACCTCGGCACGATCAGCGCGCTGGCGGTCGCGCTGGTGCTGGCCACGGCGCTGGCCGTCGCGGTGGTGGCGCGAGCGCTCATTCCCGGCATGCCGTGGGCGGTGGCCATCGCGCTCGGCGCCATCGTCGCGCCACCCGACGCGGTGGCCGCGACCGCCATCGCCTCACGGCTCGGTCTGCCACGTCAGATCGTGACCATTCTCGAGGGCGAGAGCCTGCTCAACGACGCCACCGCGCTGACGATCTACGGCATGGCGCTCACGGTGGCCGCGGGCGGCGCCTTCTCACCGGCCATGGCGGTCACGCTGTTCGCCGGCGCCCTGGTCGGCGGGGGCGTGATCGGCGTGGCGGTCGGGTGGGCGATCGCGCACATCCGCGCGCGCATCGACGACACGCCGGTGGAGATGACGATCTCGCTGCTGACACCGTACGCCGCGTTTCTCCCCGCGGACCGGCTCGGCGCCTCCGGAGTCATCGCGGCCGTGGCGGCCGGACTGTACCTCGGGCAGCGCGGCTCACAGATCATGGGCGCCGACGCGCGGCTGACCGGCCGCGCCGTGTGGGACACGCTCACCTTTCTGCTCAACGGCTTCGTGTTCATCGTGATGGGGCTCGAAGTCCCGTTGATCATGCGCGCGCTGACCGCGGAGCGGGCGCTCGCGCTCGTCGGCGTCGGTCTCGTCATCTGCGGGGTGCTGATCGTCGTCCGCGCGGTTTTCGTCTTCGCAACCATCTTCTTGCCACGACTCGTCGGGCGGCACGAGGTGCACTGGCCGGTCGCGTGCTCGCTCGTGCTGTCGTGGGCCGGAATGCGCGGCGTCGTCTCGCTGGCCGCCGCGCTCGCGCTTCCGACCACGCTGCCCGTCGGCGGGCCGTTTCCCGCGCGCGACGCCGTCATCATCGTCACGCTCACCGTCATCGTGTTCACGTTGCTGGCACAAGGGCTGACCCTGCCGTGGCTGATTCGACGCCTCGGACTGGCCGCCGACCCCGACCTGCCGGCGGAGGAGGCGAGCGCACGGCAACGGCTCCTGCACGCCGCGACACGGCGCATCGACGAGCTCTACCCGGTGTGGCCGGGACACCGGCCGCTGCTCGATCAGCTGCGTGACACCTACCGGCATCGCTCCGAGCACGTCGAGCGGCAGCGCGATCGATCGGCGGGCGACGGCGAGGATCGTGAGCTCATCGAGCATCGCGAGATCAAGCGCACGGTCATCGACTCGGAGCGCGAAGCGCTGCTGCGGCTTCGCACGGAAGGCGAGATCAGCGACGAGGTGTTGCGCCACCTCGAGCGCGAGCTGGATCTCGAAGAGCGACGCATGGACGCATGACCGTGACGCGCCCGTTGCTCAGCGAATGTGAGGAGCCTGGAAGAAGTACGCGCTCCACACCGTGACCTGATAATGGTCGGCGGCGGCGAGCGGGCCGATGTGGAAGTAGGCGCGGCCGAAGCCGGGCACCGGCGCGTCCGGATACTCGATGCGCTGATCGACGACCTGCCCCGTCGCGTCCAGGCCCTGCGCGAGGAGCTGCACTCGCGCGGCCTCGCCGTACGTGTTGAGGATGGAGCCGTCCACGTACCGCGTGGCGCTGCCGGCCGGCGCGGCGGTCCAGTCGAGCTTGAAGTAGCGGGCGCCGGCGGGGTCGATCGTGGTGACCGCGGCCGACGGCGTGGTCTCCGCGGTCGTGCACGCGGCCGCGGTGACCGCAAGAAACAGAACGGACGCGAGCTTCACGAGGGTGGCAACGCGCATACCGGATGATAGCGCCGGCGCCCGCACGAGCGCTACGGGGCGAGCGCGCGACGCACCGCCGGCAGGATCTCGCGCGCCACGCGCGCGGTATAGTCGCGCTCCGGATCGTCGGGCCACGTCGGGTTTGGGATCGGATGCAGCACGACGTGATCGAAGGCCGTCGGCGCCGCGCGCAGCACACGGACCAACTGCTCGACGATCTGCGCGGGTCCGCCGCGCAGAGCGAACGCGTCGGCCGCCTCAACGGGCAGGAAGTCCACGACGCGGCCGCTCATCTCCAGATCGGTCGCATGGTGGAAGTCGGGCCACACGTGTCGCTCACGCTTGAGCATCTCGGGATCGGGGCCCGTCCACTTAAATCCCGGACGATCGAAGAGCATCGGCGAGTACTCGTAGTAGCCCGCGGCCATCGACTTGGCCATCGTCACGGCGCGCGCGGCGTCGTCGACGAGGACCGTGTGGAAGATCACGCCGAGCCGCACGCTCGAGGGATCGCGGCCGGCTTCCGCGGCGCCGGCGCGAATCGCTTCGATCGATGCCGCGATGTTGGCCGGATGGGTTCCGACGCGGATGAAGACGCCGTCGGCCACGCCGCCGGCCATGCGTAGCGTGCGCGGGCCGCCCGCGGCAATCCAGATCGGCACGGGACGCGCATGCGGCAGCCGCGCTGGACGCTCGGCGCCGACCTCGACCGCCTCGCCATCGAGCAGCGCGCGCATCAGCCGGGTCCCCGCCTCGAGCTCCTTGACGCGCGCCGGCCGCAGCCCCGCCAGGCGCACCGCGGTGTCGCCGACGCCCCAGCCGAGCAGCACGCGGCCCGGCGCGAGCTCTTCGATCGTGGCGATCGACGACGCGGTGACGCTCGGGTGGCGGTTGACGGGATTCGCCAGCAGCGTGCCGAGCGTGATGCGCTCGGTGGCCCGCGCAGCGGCCGCGAGCAAGACGTACGTGTCGCGGCGGCGGAGCTGCGAATCCGGCTGCAGGGCCGCGTCCCAGCCGAGGCGCTCCGCGCGCCGCACGTCGGCGGCGAAGGCGTCGACCGAGCGTGGGTCGAACCGGTTCAGGCCGAAGCGCGGGACGTTCATGCTGCGATGTTGTACCGTACATCCCGCCATGATCCAACGACGACCGTTCGGACGCACCGGGCATCAGTCCAGCGCGACGCTCTTCGGCGCCGCCGCGCTCGCCCGCGCCAGTCAGGACGAGGCGGACCGCGCTCTCGAGGTCTTGCTGCGGCACGGCGTCAACCACATCGACACCGCGGCACGCTATGGCGAGTCGGAGCTGCGCATCGGGCCGTGGATGGCGCGTCACCGCAAGGACTTCTTCCTCGCCACCAAGACCGGCTCGCGGACCGGCAAGGAGGCGCGCGACGACATCCACCGCTCGCTCGAGCGGCTGCGCGTCGATCACGTCGACCTGATCCAGCTCCATTCGCTCGGTCATCCCGACGACTGGGACGTGGCGATGGGCGCGGACGGCGCGCTGGAGTCGTGCCTGCGGGCCAAGCAGGAAGGGCTCGCGCGCTTCATCGGCGTGACCGGCCACGGCTGGACCATCGCCGCCATGCACCGCCGCAGCCTCGCGCGCTACGACTTCGACGCGGTGCTGCTGCCCTACAACTTCTTCATGGCGCAGGACGCGCGCTACCGCGAGGCGTTCGAGGCGGTGCTGGCCGTGTGCCGCGAGCGCAACGTCGCCGTCCAGGTGATCAAGTCCATCGCGCGGGGGCCGTGGGCGACGACGTCGCGCAGCCGCACGACGTGGTATCAGCCGCTCGAGGACCAGGCCGACATCGATCGTGCCGTGCACTGGGTGCTCGGCACGCTGCCGTCGGCGTTCGTCAACACGGCCGGCGATCTGGGACTCTTGCCGAAGGTCCTCGACGCGGCCGCGCGCTTCGAGCATCGACCGCCCGACGGCGAGATGGGGGCCATGCTGGAGCGCGAGCGGATGACGTCGCTGTTCGGGTTGCCGGCGTGACCGGCCGACTGGATGGGCGCATCGCACTGGTGACCGGCGGCGGCCGCGGCTTCGGCCGCGCGATCGCGCTGGCGTTCGGGCAGGAAGGCGCGGACGTCGTCGTCAACTATCACGCGAGCGCGCCGGCGGCCGCCGAGGTCGTCACGACGCTCGAAAAAGCCGGCCGGCGCGCGCTCGCGGTGAAGGCCGACGTCGGCCGCGAGGCCGACGTGCGCGCGATGATCGACGCGGCGCTGCAGCGCTTCGGCCGGCTCGACGTGCTCGTCAACAACGCGGGTATCATGGATCGCGGCGCGTTCGCCGACACGCCGATCGCGCGCTACGATCGCATGTTCCTGACCAACGTCACCGGCACCATGCTGTGCACGCGCGCGGCGCTGCCCGCGATGATCGAGCGCAAGTACGGCCGCATCATCAACCTCTCGTCTCAGCTGGCGCGCATGGGCGTCGGCACCGGCGGCTTCGCCGGCTACGCGGCGACGAAGGGCGCCATCGAGGCGCTGACGCGCGCGCTGGCCCACGAGGTCGGCGAGCACGGAATCACGGTCAACGCGATCGCGCCGGGCGGCATCGATACCGACATGAGCAAGGCGGTGATGACGCCCGAGTACCGCGCGCGGCGCATGAAGGAGTTGCCGGTGCGCCACCTCGGCAGCCTCGACGACGTCGCGTATTGCGCGGTGTTCCTGGCGGCCGACGCGGCCGGCTATCTCACCGGGCAGGTGCTCCAGCCGAACGGCGGCTGGGTCATGCCCTAGCACATGGGGGCCCGACATGGCCCCCCCAAGCCCCCCATCGCTCGGGGCGCCCCGGCGAAGCCGTGGCGCCCCTCGATATTGCGCGACTATGCATTCGGCACGGGCGTAGCGACCGGCCGGCGTGTCGCCGTCGCCGCGAGGGCGCACACGCCGAGCGCGCAGAACACCGCGCCGACCGCGAAGCCGGCGCCGTACGACACGCGATCGGCGACGGCGCCGGTCAGCGCCGAGCCGACGACGACGCCGAGGTCCCACGCGCCCGACAGCGTTCCCAACGCGAGCCCGCGCTCCGCTTCCGGCGCGCGCTCGACCACCAGCGCCGCGAGGGTCGGATAGAGCAGGGCGTTGCCGCTCGCGAGCACGAGCGCAGCCAGCGTGAGCGACAGCGCGGTCGGCGGCAGCGCGATGATCGAGTACGCCACTGCGAGCACCGACATCGCGCAGAGGCTCACGCGTAGATGGCCGAGACGGTCGGACACGCCACGCAGCAGCGCGCGCCACGTGATGAGCCAGGCCGGATAGACGACGAAGAACCACGCCAGCGCGGTGCCCTGCCCCTGACTGAGCGCATAGAGCGGGAGGAACGCGAAGACCGAGCTGTGGCCGATCGTGGACAGCACGAGCGCGAACGACACCGGCAGCGCGGAGCGGCTGATCAGCCGTAGCCGCTGCGGCGCGCCGGCCGCGGCGCCCGCGAGCGTCGACGGCAGACGCGACGCGATCAGCCCGATGAGGCCCGCGAACGCCGCGACGACCGCCAGAGCCAGGCGCATGCCGCCGACCGCGCGGAGCCCGAACGCCAGCGGCGGGCCGATCGCGATGCCAAGCGAGCTCGCCAGATAGTAGGTGCCGAGCGCCTCGCCGCGGTGCGCGCGCGGGCTGCTCAGCGCCGTGAGGATGCTGGCCGGCGTGCTGATGAGCCCGTTGGCGATGCCGAGACCGACCATGAGCGCGATGACGGTCACGGGGCTCGCCGCGAGCTGCAACGCCAGCGCGGTGACCGCCAGCGCCGCGATGCCCGGCACGATGACGGGCCGCGCGCCGAAGCGATCGACCCAGCCGCCCATCGTGGGACGCAGCACCATCGAGACGATCGTCATCACGGAGAAGAGCAAGCCTACCTGGGTCTTCGTGCCACCGAGCGCGACGACGTGAAACGGCAACAGCGTGTTCAGGACGACCGTGGCCACGTGGACGGTGGCCGTGATCGCATAGCAGGCGACCAGCGTCGGAGTGAAGACCGCTCGCGAGCCGAGCAGCGGCATCCGGCGCTATCCGCGCCGGGAGAGGGACAGCTCGCTGGTGCGCGTGTTGCGCGCGACGACGCGTCCGGCCTTGATGACGTAGAGCTTTTCCGCCTGCTCGGTGATCGCCTGCGCCGCGTCGCGCGCGTCGAGCACGACGAGGTCGGCCCGGCATCCCGGCGCGAGGCCATAGCCGGTGAGACCGAGCGCGCGCGCCGGATTGGTCGTGAACAGCTCCGGCAGCCAGGCGAGCTGATCGAGGTTGCCGAGGTGCGCGGCCATGGCCGTGATGAGCGCCTGGCGCAGCAGATCGGGATGACCGTACGGCGTGAACGGGTTGACGATGTTGTTGGTCGAGATCGAGACGTTGACGCCGGCCTCGCGGAGCTCGCCGATGCGCGTGACGCCGCGCCACGTGCGCCGCGCGTCGGCGCGCGCCTTCACGTGCAGCTCCGTCGCCGGCAGGCTGATGACGTGGAGGCCGGCGTCGCGGACGCGGCCGATGACGCGCGCGCGATGCGGCGGATCGAGCACGTCGAGCATGCACAGATGGCCGAGCGTGACGCGACCCTGCATGCCGCGCGCGATCGTCTGCTCGGCAATGTACTCCGTGGTGAGGTGGGCGGGATCGTCGCCGGAGTCGGCATGGAAGTCGAGCGGCACGCCGAAGGCCTGCGCGGTCTCGAAGAACCAGTCGATGTGGGCGCGCTGATCGTCATCCATATATGGACAGCCGCCGAGCGTCTTGAGCCCGGCCTTGAGCGCCTCGCGCAGAAGATCTTTGGTGACCCGGTCGCGAAAGATCCCCTCCTGCGCGAACGCGATCAGCTCGAGGTCCAGCACGCCAGCAAAGTCGCCCTGCAGGCGCCGCAGGGCCTCGACGCCGCGGAGCTCGACGAACTCATCGATCTCGACGTGCGCGCGCATCGTCGTGCAGCCGTGGCGCACGGCTGCCTCCAGCACGCGGCGCGCGCGCGCATAGACATCGTCGACGGTGAAGCTTCGCTTGAGCTCGGCCACGAGCGTCTGCGGCGTCGGCCCGCCCGCCGAGAGCCCACGCGTACGGTCGGCGATGTACGCCTTGTCGGGATGGATGTGGCTCTCCACGAAGCCGGGGAGCACGAGGCGATCGCCCACGTCGAGCGTCTCGGCGCTCCCGGCGTCGACGCCGGCGCCGATGCGCTCGATGCGGCCATCGCGGATCGCGATGTCCTGCCGGCGCCCGCCGATGATGCCGCCACGGAGGAGCAATGGCGCGGCGGTTTCGCTTGCGGTCATTGCGCCGTCCCTTCGCGTAGCGCGCGCGCCGCGCGCTTCATTGCGCGGTCCAGCCGCCGTCGATGACGAGCTCGCTGCCCGTCACGAAAGCCGACTCGTCGGAGGCGAGATAGAGCACGGCGTACGCGACCTCGTCCGGCTCGCCGTACCGGCCGAGCGGAATGCGTGACACCATGAGCTTGTAGATCTCGGGATCGGCGCGGCGCTTCTCGGTCATCGGCGTCAGGATCGGACCCGGGTGCACGGAGTTCGCGCGGATCTTGTCCTTCGCGTACTGGATCGCGGTGACCTTCGTCAGCAGCCGCACGGCACCCTTGGACGCCGAGTACATCGGGCTCGTGTTGTCGGTGCCGACCAGGCCGAGCTGCGAGGAAATGTTCACGATCGATCCGCCGCCCGCGCGCTTCATCGCCGGGATGACCGCTTTGCTGCCGAGGAAGACGCCCGTGGCATTGACGTCCATGACGCGTTGCCACGCCTCCAGCGTCGTGTCCTCCACGCGGCCCACGGCACTGATGCCGGCGTTGTTGATGAGTACGTCGAGCTTGCCGAACGTGCGCTCGGCCAGCGTCACGGCCTGCTGCCAGTCGGCCTCGCGCGTGACGTCGAGCCGGGTGAACACCGCCTTGCTGCCCCTCGCCGCGATCTCCGCCTCGACCGCGCGGCCCTCGTTCTCGAGCACGTCGCCCAGCACGACGTGCGCACCCTCGCGCGCGAACATCTTGGCTTCCGCCGCGCCCATGCCGCGCGCGCCGCCGCTGATCAGCGCCACTTTCCCCGCGAGTCTCATTGTCGGCCTCCCGATGCCGGATGATTTCATACGCTCGCCTCGGACGAGCCCGCCTCGGACGGCGGGGCCCCAGCCCCGCGACGTCCTGCGGCTCGGATCATTTCATACGCTCGCCTCGGACGGCGGGGCCCCAGCCCCGCGACGTCCTGCGGCTCGCACTACGGGCGTGCTATCGTACCGCCGAATCGTCGCAGGAAAGGACACCGCCATGTCGAATCCGTCGAGAGCCTCGCGCGTCTACGTCGGCGTCGGGTCGTACACGTCGGGCAAGCGTCCCGGAATCTTCCGTCGCGTCGGCGAGGGGGACTGGGAGCAGCTCACGAAGGGGCTGCCCGAGGCGACAAAGGTCCAGGCCATCACCGTGGATCCCGGCAACGCCGACGTCATCTATATCGGCACCCACGACGGGCCGTACCGCAGCCGTGACGGCGGCGATTCCTGGCAGCGACTCGCGCTGCCCGAACAGAATCTGGCGGTGTGGTCGATCCTGGTGCATCCGCGCGACTCGCGCCGGATCTACGCGGGGACGTCGCCCGTCGGCGTCTTTCGCAGCGACGACGGCGGCGACACGTGGCGGCGGCTGCCCAAGGCCGTCATGCCCGAGCGTGTGAAGATGGGGTTCGCGTGTCGCGTGATGCGGCTGGCCGCCGACTCTTCGCGGCCCGAGACGATCTGGGCCGGGCTCGAGGTCGGCGGGATCATGAAGAGCGACGATGGCGGCGAGACGTGGACCGACTGCACGGCCGACCTCGTCAAGCTCGCCGAGTTACCGCACCTCAAGAGCCGCATCGTGAGCGACACCGAGATCGAGGGCATGCTCGACATCCACGCCGTCGCGCTCACTGCGGCGAAGCCGGGCGTGCCGTACGCGGCCATCCGCATGGGGCTGTTTCAGAGCACCGACGCCGGCGCTCACTGGAAGGACATGCAGGTGGGTCGTTTCTCGCCGCTGACGTATGGCCGCGACATCCGTGTGAGTCCTCAGGATCCGCGCGTGATGTACGCGTGCCTCAGCCCCGCCGCGCGCAGCCAGGACGGCTCGCTCTACCGCAGCGACGATGTCGGTGAGACGTGGAAGCGCTTCGACCACGGGGTGAAGGCCGAGACGACGATGATGGCGGTGGCGCTGCATCCGACCGACGCCGATCGCGTGTACTGCGTGAGCCGCACCGGTCAGGTCTTCGGCACCGAGAACGGCGGACGCTCGTGGCGCGAGCATCGCTTGCCCGAGGGCGTGGAGGACGTGTACGCGTTAGCCTGCGCCTGAGCCCTCTCGGCCTCATGGTATGGTGTGCCCTGCCGCTCTCAAGGAGGCACACCCATGCGTGTTCGTCGCTCGCTGTCGATCGCTTTGCTCGCGCTCGTGTGTGTTGCAACCACATCGGCGACGCCGGCTCGCGCCGCGTCGCCGGACGGAACGCTGACCATCGGTGTCCACGTCACGCTCGTCAATCGTTGGCTCGACCCGGGTGAGACCGAGGCGCTAATCACCCCGTTCATGGTGCTCTACGCCATTCACGACGCGCTCGTGAAGCCGATGCCGAAGAACATCATGACGCCGAGCCTCGCCGAGTCGTGGACGGCGTCGAAGGACGGACTGACGTACGACTTCGTGATCCGGAAGAACGCGCAGTTCCACAACGGCGATCCCGTGACCGCCGACGACGTGAAGTTCACGTTCGAGCGCTACAAGGGCGCCTCCGCGAAGATTCTCAAGGACCACGTGAAGGAGATCCAGACTCCGGCGCCGAATCGCGTGCGCTTCGTTCTCAAGGAGCCGTGGCCGGACTTCATGGCCTTCTACGGAACGTCGGCCACCGGCGCCGGCTGGATCGTGCCCAAGAAGTACATCGAGAAAGTTGGTGAGGAGGGCTTCAAGAAGGCGCCCGTCGGCGCGGGGCCGTACAAGTTCGTCTCCTTCCAACCCGGCGTCGAGCTCGTGCTCGAGGCGTTTCCGCAGTACTGGCGCAAGGCGCCGAGCGTAAAGCGGCTCGTCATGCGGAGCATCGGCGACGAAACGACACGCGCGGCCGCGGTGAAGACCGGCGAGGTGGACCTCGCGTATCAGTTCACCGGCCCCACGGCCGAAGAGCTGAAGCGCTCGCCCGGCGTGCGGCTCGCCGCCCCGATCGTCTACGGCATGTACTGGCTCGACTTTCCCGACCAGTGGAATCCCAAGTCGCCGTGGCACGACAAGCGCGTGCGCATGGCCGCCAATCTCGCCATCGACCGCAAGGGCATCAACCAGTCGGAGATGCTCGGGCTGGGCAAGCTCGCATCGTCCAATATCCCCCCGGAGTTCGACTTCGCGCTCAAGCTGGAGCCGCCGATATACGACCCCAAGCGCGCCAAGCAGCTCATGGTCGAGGCGGGGTACGCCAACGGATTTGATGCGGGAGACCTCACGCCACTGCCCCCCTATAACACCCTGGCGGAATCCGTCGCAGGTATGTTGCAGGCCATCGGCATCCGTTCGCACGTCCGCTCGATGGAGCGCGCCACGTTCCTCAGCGAGTGGCGGGAGAAGAGGCTGAAGGGACTGATCCTGCCCGCTTCGGGTGCTGCGGGCAACGCCGCCGCGCGGATCGAGGCCTTCTTCACGAAGGGCAGCATTTACGCGTACGGCTCCATGCCAGAGATCGACGATCTCTTCCAGCGCCAGGCCAAGGAGCTCGACCGCAAGAAGCGCGAGGCATTGCTGCACCAGATCCAGAAGCTCATCGCCGACAACGTGCTCGTCGCGCCGATCTTCCAGCAGGCCTTCATCTGGGGTGTGCGCGAGCGCGTCGAACAACCGGCCGCGGACCTCATCGAGGGCTATCCGTACGTTGGCCCCGTCGAAGACCTGAAGCTCAAGTAAATGGGCGAGCCGGTCACGGTCGAGAAGTTCGCCATCGGGCAGGCCGTGCGTCGCGTCGAGGACGCACGGCTGCTCCACGGTCTCGGCCGCTACTCCGACGACGTGGACTTGCCGCGCCAGGTCCACGCCGTGCTCGTCCGTTCGCCGCACGCTCACGCGACGATCGGCCGCATCGACACGCGCAACGCGCTCGCATCGCCCGGCGTCCTCGCCGTGCTGACGGGCGCCGACCTGGCCGCCGACGGCGTGCGCACCATGCCGACCGATCGCACGCGCAAGCGCCGCGACGGCGCGGCGGCCTTCGCCACACCACGCCCGCTGCTGGCCCGCGAGCGCGTCCGTCACGTCGGCGATCCTGTCGCGCTCGTGATCGCCGACACGCGCGAGCGTGCGGCCGATGCCGCCGAGCGAGTGACCGTGGCGTATGAGCCGCTGCCCGCGGTCGTCGCCACGGCCGACGCGCGCCGGTCAGGCGCCCCGATGGTCTGGGATGAGGCGCCCGAGAACGTGGCGTTCGTCTGGTCGGCAGGACCGAGCGACGCGGTGACGCGCGCCTTCGCCAGCGCGCAGCACGTCACGCGCCTGGACTTCGTCGTCAGCCGCGTCGCCGTCGCCCCGATGGAGCCGCGCGCGGCCGTCGGCGAATACGACCGACGCACGGAGCGCTACACGCTGCACACCGGCATCCAGGGGCCGCACGGCACGCGCACGCTGCTCGCCGCCACGCTCGGCGTCGAGCAGAACCGCGTGCGCGTGGTCAGCGCCGACGTCGGAGGCTCGTTCGGCATGCGCAGCGGCCTCTATCCCGAGATGGTCCTGGTGTTGTGGGCGGCGAAACGGCTGGGACGGCCCGTGAAGTGGACGTCCGACCGCCGCGAGGCGATGGTCACCGACGAGGCCGGTCGCGACAACGTCTCCACCGTAGAGCTCGCGCTCGATCGCGACGGCACGTTCACCGCGCTGCGCATCGTCGTCACGCTGAACGTCGGCGCCTATCTGACGCCGCGGAGCGCGGGGCCGGGGACCAACAACGTCGGCGGCGTGGCCGGCGTGTACCGGACACCGGCGATCCATCACGAGACGATCGGCGTCTACACGCACACGACGCCGACCGGTCCGTACCGCGGCGCGGGACGGCCGGAGGCGACCTACGCGATCGAGCGCGTCATCGACGTGGCCGCGCGCGAGCTCGGCATCGACCCGGTCGAGCTGCGCCGCCGCAACCTCATTCCGCCGTCCGCGATGCCGTTCAAGACTGGGCTCGTGTTCACCTACGACTGCGGCGACTTCGCGCGCGGGATGGACATGGCGCTCGGGCTCGCGGACCACGCCGGCTTCGCCAAACGGCGGGCGCAGGCGCGCGAGCGCGGCACGCTGCGCGGGCTCGGCATCGCCAACGCGATCGAGGTGGCCGGCGGTCCGTACACGGCGGTGAATCCCGACACCGCGCAGATCCGTGTGAATCCCGACGGCTCGGTGACGCTGTTCGCGGGCTCGACGACGATGGGGCAGGGCAACGACACGGCGTTCACGCAGATCATCGCCGATCGGCTCGGCGTGCCGCCCGCGCGCGTGCAGGTGCTGTCCGGCGACACCGACGCGCTCGGCGCAGGCCGCGGCAACGGCGGTTCGGGCGCGCTCACCGTCGGCGGCTCCGCGGTGCTCCGCGCGACGGAAAAGATCGTCGAGCGCGGCCGCCGCATCGCCGCGCAGCTGCTCGAGGCGGCGCCCGAGGACGTGGCGCTGCGCGACGGTCGGTTCACCGTGGCCGGCACGGATCGCGGCGTGGCGTTCGCCGAGGTCGCGCGCGCGGCGTACGTGCCCAAGTCACTGCCCGTGGGTTTCGAGCCCGGCTTCAGCGAGACGGCGGCGTTCACGCCGCCGGCCGTCACGTTCCCGAACGGCTGTCACGTCTGCGAGGTGGAAATCGACGAGGCCACCGGCGTCGTGCGCATCGTGCGCCACACGGTCGTGGACGATGTCGGGCGCATCGTGAATCCGCTACTGGTGAAGGGCCAGATTCACGGCGGTGTCGTGCAGGGCCTGGGGCAGGGACTGTTCGAGACGCTCGTCTACGACGAGACCGGTCAGCTGCTGGCCGGCTCGTTCATGGACTACGCGATGCCGCGCGCGGACGACGTGCCGTCCTTCGAGGTGGACTCCTACGAGGTGCCGACGAAGGTGAACCCGCTCGGCGCCAAGGGCGTGGGTGAGGCGGGCACGGTCGGCGCGCTGCCGGCATTCATGAATGCGGTCAACGACGCGCTGGCGCCGCTGGGCGTGCGCCACCTCGACATGCCGGTGACGCCCGAGCGAGTCTGGCGCGCCATCCGGACGGGGGTGCGCCCCTAGGCCAAAGCGGGGTATTGTGTGCCCCACCGGAGGACCGTTCCATGCACGTCGGGATCTTCGTGGAAGAGCGGCGGAGGGGCACGAGCGAGGCGAGCGCGTTCGCGGAGGCGCTCGAGCTCGCACAGGCGAGCGAGGCGTGGGGTCTCGACGGCGTGTGGCTCGGCGAGATCCACTTCAATCCGTGGCGGTCGGTGCAATCGTCGCCGATGAACCTCGCCGCGTTCATGGCCGCGCGCACCGCGCGCGTGCGCATCGGCATCGCCGTGGTCGTGTTGCCGCTCGCCCACCCCCTGCGGATCGCCGAAGACGTCGCGACGCTCGATCACCTGAGTCAGGGCCGCTTCGATCTGGGCATCGGCCGCAGCGGCGGCGCGCGCACCTACGACCGGTTCGGCATCGCGTACGGCGAGAGCCAGGCGCGCTTCGACGAGGCGCTGGCGATCATGCGCGAGGCGTGGAAGGGCGAGCGGTTCGACTACGCGGGGAAGTTCTTCACCGTCCGCGACACCGTGGTGTCGCCGACGCCGCTGCAGAAGCCGCACCCACCGCTGCGCATGGCCGCGAATTCGCCGGAGACGTTCCCGTGGGTCGGACGCGCCGGGCTGCGCCTGTTCGTCGGCCTGCGCGACGTGGACCTGCCCGAGCTGCGCGTCAACCTCGACGCGTATCGCAAGGCCTGGCGCGAGGCCGGCCATCCCGGCAACGGCGACGTGTGCCTGCGCATTCCCGTCTATGCGGCGCCCACCGAGAAGGAAGCGCTCGACGAGCCGCGCGAGAACATCACCTACTTCTTCGAGCGCCACCAGGAGCTCACGCGCACGCGGCTCGGCCGCGAGGACACCGGTCCGCTCGACCGGCACGAGGCGCGGCTGGCGAAGCTGAAGGCGATGGACTACGACGAAATTCTGGAAAAGCGCGTGGCCTTCGGCACGGCGAGTATGCTCAAGGAGCGCCTGGGGACGCTCGCCTCCGACCTCGGCCTCGACGGGTTCATCGTCGAGCTCAACCCCGGCGGCCTGCTGCCGATGGATCGCATGCTCAGGACGCTGCGCATCCTGACGCACGAGGTCCTGCCCGCGCTCAGGGGCTGATCAGCCGCTCCACCGACTCGGCCAGCGCATCGGCGATCTTGTCCAGGTCGATCTCCGCGAGGTTGCCGATCGGGTGCTGGCAGTCGAGAAACGAGTAGTCGGGCATCCCCCAGCTCTCGGCCATTGCCTGCCCGGTCTTGCGGAACGGCGCGGTGACGATCGCCACCGCCGGCACGCCCTGCTGCTCCATCAGAATCGCGTCGAGCACACTGCTCGACGAGCACGACCCTCAGTCGCCGACGCCGGAGATGACGAGGTCCGCGTCGCGCTTGAGCGCGGCGACGGCCCGGGCATCGATCTCGTGACTCGGCGAGCGCTTGATCTCGCGCACGCCGACGCGCGTGCCGTGCTTGGTCGCCAGGCGGTCGGCGATCTTCTCGAGAATCGCCGCGGAGTTCACCTTGCGGTTGTCGACGAGCCCGAGTCGCACGCCATTGAGAGTCGTCGGGCGCGGCGCGACCTGCAGGCGGGACGGGCCCGTTCGCTTCGTGGTCGGATCGAACATCTTCATCGCATTGCTCCTCACTCGATGCGCGTGGTGATCGCGCGCGTCCACTTCTTGCCCCAGCCCGGCAGAACGGCCGACCAGCTGCCGGCGCCGCCGGCGCACACGATCAACACGTCGTCCGGCGACTCGAAGCCATACCGCCACGTGGTCTCATCCTCGGGCGTGATGTCGCCTGGCAGCCGCGCCGCGCGCTTGAGGTCCGCCACGCGCCGGCGGCAATGCTCGACGAGGAACGTCTGCGCGTCATGCCGAGTCCATCGATTCGTCCGCATGACGTCGGCGTGCTCGAAGCCCATGACCACGAGGCTCTGGTTGAAGCCGTAGACGTTCGGCGAGCCGAGGTTGTAGAGCGCGTCCGCGTAGCAGCGCAGCACGGCTTCCGGCGTCGCCGCGAGCTGGTTGTAGACCTGCTGCAGGCTGTTCGACGCATAGAGGGTCAGCGTGCTCTCCTGCGCCCCGAAGCCGCGGCTCACGTGGAACGGCTCCCACGGCGTGTCCTCGCGCTCGGCAAAGCAGAACGAGTACTTGCCGGGATTGCCGAACGTGGCGCGGTCGAGAAATCCCGGCTTCGTGTTCAGCGCGTTCATCATGATCAGCCGCACCGCGCGGCCGATGGTGGCGTTGGGGCGATGGCCCTGGCCGAAGGCGTTGTGGCCGCTGTTGATGCCGAGCTCGGCCGCGATCGGGCCGCTCACGATGAGGACCATCGCGGACCCGCCGGTACTGCTGGCCGGACCGTGGTACGCGAACTCGGGGTGGCAGAGGCTTTTCACCGCGGCGACGATGACTGGCGCGTACTCGGGACGGCAGCCGGCCATGACGGCGTTGATGGCGAGGCTTTCGGCCGTCACCACCGCATTCCGTCCGTGGATCTCGCCGACGACCTCGTCGCCGTGCAGGCTCGCTCCGCGGAGCATCGACGCGATGCTCGCGTCGCTCGGGGGAACGACCGGTAGTCCATCCGTCCACCCGGCGTCGTAGTACGCCTCGATCGCCGCCGCGGGATCGGTCACCTGCTCGAGCTCGCTCATGAGTTGATGCGGTAGCCTCGCGCGTCGCTCGCCGCGCCGTCCTTGTAGATCACGATGCGCTTGGGCGAAGCGTGGGTGCCGAGCAGCCGCAGCGTCTCGTCGCCGACCACCTTGAACGCGTGCGGCGTGTCCGGCGGAATCGCCATCGTGTCGCCGCGCCGCAGCGTGACCGCCTCGGTTTCGCGCCCTTCGATCCAGGCCTCGGCGGCGCCGTCGAGAATGTGCAGCACCTCGACGTAGGGATGCTGGTGCACCGGGGCGACGTAGCCGGGCTGCGCCGTCTGGATGCCGGTCCTCACCGGCGTGCTGCCCTCGTCGTCGCCGATGATGAGCTGATAGTGCGACAGCGGACCGAAGCTCACGCGCTCGGTGTCGGCGAGTCGGACGACCGTGGGCTCTTTCATGGAAGGCTCCTTCCCGGTTGCGATCAAGGCTGCAGGGTATCATCCTACCCACCGCCATGCTGAGCGCCGCCGAGAACGAAGTGCTCACGCGCGTCGGCCGCGGCACGCCGATGGGCGAGCTCATGCGCCGCTACTGGCAGCCCGTCGCCGCGGTGGCCCAGCTCGACGAGCGCCCCACGCTGCCGGTGCGGCTCATGGGTGAAGACCTCGTCCTCTACAAGGACGCGCGCGGCGGCTATGGGCTGCTCGATCGTCACTGCCCGCACCGCCGCGCGGATCTGAGCTACGGCGTGCCCGAAGATCGCGGAATACGCTGCCATTACCACGGCTGGCTGTTCGACGCGGCCGGCGCATGCCTGCAGCAGCCGTTCGAGGAGATTGCGCGGCCCGAGGCGCGCTTTCGCGACAAGATCCGCACCACCGCATATCCCGTCCAGGCGAAGGCGGGCCTGCTCTGGGCGTATCTCGGACCCGCGCCCGCGCCGCTCGTGCCGGACTGGGAGCTCTTCGACGAGCGCGGCTACAAGCAGATCGTGCTCGCGGAGATTCCGTGCAACTGGTTTCAGGGCCAGGAGAACTCGATCGACCCGATCCACTTCGAGTGGTTGCACAGCAACTGGTCCGCCGCGCTGCGCGGCGAGCCGGGGGCCCGCGCGCCGCGGCACCTGAAGATCGCCTTCGAGGAATTCGAGTGGGGCTTCGTCTATCGCCGCGTGCGCGAGGACACGACCGAAGACGACGAGTTGTGGACCGTGGGCCGCGTGTGTCTGTGGCCGAACTGTCTGTTCACGGGCAAGTTCGAGTGGCGCGTCCCGATCGATGACGAACGCACGCTGCACGTCGCGTGGTTCAACGATCCCGTGCCGGGCGAGGCGCCGTTCGCGCAGGCGCGGATCCCGTACTGGCGCGGCCCGATCACCGATTCCGCCACGGGACGTCTCTTCACCAGTCACATCATGAATCAGGACTTCGTCGCGTGGATCGGTCAGGGTGCCATCGCCGACCGGACGAAGGAGCACCTGGGCGAGAGCGATCGCGGCGTGATCCTGCTGCGCAAGCGGATGCTGGAAGAAGCGGCGGTCGCGGCCAAGGGCGGGGATCCGAAGGCCGTCATTCGCGATCCGTCCAAGAACGTGGCGCTGCCGTTGCCGCGCGTGCGCACCGGTCGCGGGGCGCCCGTCGCGCCGCCTGGCCGGCCGCGGCCGATGCTGTTCCACGCGGGCCAGCCGCGCGAGATCGCCGAGGAGATGGAGCGCATCTGGGCCGAGCGGAGCAGCGGCTGATGGCCACGCTCGTCGGCGTTTTCAACGTCGCGCACAGCCCGACGTGCTACCGTCCCGCCGAGGAATGGAACGACGTGCGCGCGAGCCGCACGCTGCGCGCCGACGTGCCGATGGACTCGCTCGACGACAATCGCGGCAAGAAGGCGCGCGTCGAGGCCGCCTTCGCGGCGCTGCGGGCGCGGCTCGCGGCCGCGCGGCCCGACGTGCTGGTCATCTTCGGCGACGATCAGCTGGAATGCTTCGACTTCGCCAACTTTCCCGCGTTCGCGGTCTACGTCGGCGAGGCGTTCGTGGGCGCGCTCGCCTCCGGCCAGCGCGCGAAGGTGCGGGGCCATCCGGAGCTCGCGGTGGCATTGCTGCGCGGACTGATGCAGCGCGGGTTCGATCCGGCGTTCTGCATGGAGATGCCGAAGCCCGAGCGCGGCGTCGGCCACGCATTCTTTCGTCCCGCCGAGTCGCTGACAGATCTCACAACGCCGATCGTGCCCGTGTTCCTCAACTGCTACTACGCGCCACAGCCGACCGCGCGGCGCTGCTATGAGCTCGGCCGCGCCGTGCGCGAGACGATCGACGCGCATCCGAGCGATCTTCGCGTGGCCGTCGTCGGATCCGGCGGGCTCTGGCACACGCCGCGCGCTCCCGATGCGTACCTCGACGAGGCGTTCGATCGCGAAATCTTGAAGGCGATGGCGGCCGGCGACGCGCGCGGCATGGCGCGCGTCTTCGACGACTACACGGTGCCGCCGGGCGATCGCAGCCAGGACGTCGGCACGCGCGGGCGCGGCGCCACCGGCATGCCCGGGCCGGGCGGCCCGCAGGGCGGCACGCGCGAGACGTGCAACTGGATCGCGGCCGCCGCCGTCGCCGACGGCAAGCCCGCGACGATCGTCGACTACATCCCGGTCTACGCCTCGCCGATCGGCGCGGGCTTCGCGTACTGGCCGGAGGTGTGAGCCTGCAGCTCTCGCGCCGCGCGTTTCTCGGCACCCTGTTGGCCGCAACCGGCACGGCGCTCGCCGCCGAGCCCGCCGATCTGGCCCCCTTCGACGACGTGATGTCGACGTTCATGACGGACGAGCAGCCGCCCGGCGCGGAGCTCGCGGTCACGAAGGACAGCCGCCTCGTGTATGCGCGGGGGTTCGGCGTGACGGCGTATCACGGCACCGACGCCGTGCCGCCGAGCGCCCTGTTCCGCATCGCGAGCGTGAGCAAGCCGATTACCGCCGTCGCGGTCCTCCAGCTGATCGAGCGCGGAAAGCTGGCGCTGAGCGCCGGCGTCTGGGAGCTGCTGCGACTACCCGAGCCGGCCGATCGCCGGTGGAAACACGTGACGATCCAGCACCTGCTCCAGCACACCGGCGGCTGGGACCGTGACGAGAAGTTCGATCCGATGTTTCTCTCGACCGAGATCGCGCGGGCGCTGCGCGTCCCGCCGCCGGCCGGCGCCGCGGAGATCATTCGCTACATGCTCGGCCAGCCGCTCGACTTCGATCCGGGCAGCCGCTTCGCCTACTCGAACTTCGGCTACTGCCTGCTGGGGCGAGTGATCGAGACGGTCTCGGGCGCGCCGTACGAGACGTACGTGCAGCACGAAGTGCTGGCGCCACTCGGCATCACCCGCATGCGACTCGGCAAGACGCTCGCCGCGCAGCGCGCCGCCGGCGAAGTGGCGTACTACGGTCAAAATCATTACGGCCGGGCCGTGATGGGCGTCGTCGGCCAGCGCGTGCCCTCGCCGTACGGCACGTGGTCGCTCGAGGCGATGGACTCGCACGGCGGCTGGTTGGCGTCGGCGGTCGATCTCGTCCGCTTCGCGTGCGCGTTCGACGCCCCGGAGCGTTGTCCCATCCTCCGACCGCAGACGATCGAGACGATGTTCGCGCGGCCCGAGGGCCGCGCCGGATACGACGAGAACGGCACGCCGAAGCCCGTCTACTATGCGTGCGGCTGGAGCGTGCGTGCGCTCGCCGCCCCCGGCCGCATCAATACGTGGCACACCGGGTCGCTGTCGGGGACGTCGACGCTGCTCGTGCGGAGGTTCGATGGCAAGAACTGGGCGGTGCTGTTCAACATGCGCACGGCGCGAGACGGGCGCCGCCTCGCCGTCGTGATCGATCCGCTGATCCACAGAGCGGCCGATCGTGTGAAGCACTGGCCCGAGACGGACCTGTTCCCTCGGCTGCTGTGATGTGGCGTTCATGGTGATCCTGCTCGCCGCCACGCTGCTTCTTATCGCCATGCCGCTCGCCGCCGACGGGCAGGTCCCCGAGAAGGTCGCCCGCATCGGAATGCTCCGGTCCGAAACTCGGCCGCTCGACGACCGGATCAGCCAGAACATCGCCAACGTTCGGACTGGCCTCCAGGAGGAGGGCTACGCCGAAGGCCAACACTACCGGATCGAGTACTACGCTCCGACGGCCGAGAGGAACATCGCCAGCATCGCGAGGACGCTCGTCCGCGAAAAGGTGGACGTGATTCACGCGATATCCTCGGTCGCCGTCGAGGCGGCGCGGAAAGCGACGACGACGATTCCGATCGTCGCGCACGACTACGAGACGGATCCGATCGCTGCCGGCTTCGTCACCACGCTTGCCAAGCCAGGAGGCAACATCACCGGGATGTTCCTCGATCTGCCGGAGATCTCGGGCAAGCTCCTGGAGCTGCTCAAGACGACGCTGCCGGGACTTCATCGGATCGCCGTCCTCTGGGATCCGCTCACCGGCAAAGCGCAGGTGATTGCCGTCGAACAGGCGGCCAAAGCGCTGGGCATCGACATCAACATCCTGGAGGCTCGCGCGGGAGGTCTGCAGAAGACGCTCCGCTCCGCTGCCGAGTCCAAGGCGAGCGCGCTGCTGCTCTTGGGATCGCCGGTGGTCGCTGCCGAGTTTCCGAAGGTCGCCGAGGCCACGACGGCCGCCCGCTTGCCGACCATCGCGATCTTTCCCGCCTTCGCCCGACTCGGCGGCCTCATGGCGTACGGTCCGGACGCCCCGGATCAGTATCGACAAGAAGGACGAATGATCGCGAAGATCTTGAAGGGCACCAAACCCGCCGACCTGCCCGTCGAGCGTCCGACGAAATTCTACTTTCTGATCAACCTCAAGACCGCGCGAACCCTCGGCGTCACGATCCCTCCCTCGCTTCTGGTTCGCGCGGACCAGGTCATTCAGTGAAGCCAGTCAACGCGGGAGGAACGTAGCATGCGGCCATCGACCCGACTGCGCGAGCTGCTCGCCGGCGACGACGTCATCGTGGCGCCCGGGGTCTGGGACGGGCTGTCGGCGCGGCTGGTGGCGCGCGCAGGATTCGTCGCGGCCTACGCCACCGGCGGCGGCATCGCGCGCAGCATGGGTTACCCGGATCTGGGCCTGCTGTCGCTGCGCGAGATCGTCGATCGTCTGGCCAACATCGTCGAGCACACCGGCGTCCCCGTGATCGCAGATGCCGACACCGGCTATGGCAACGCGCTGAACACGCGGCGCGCGGTGCGCGAGTTCGAGCGCGCCGGCGTCGCCGCGCTGCACCTCGAGGATCAAACCTTCCCCAAGCGCTGCGGCCACTACGACGACAAGACCGTGGTGCCGACGCGCGAGATGGCGCAGAAGCTGCGCGCCGCGCGCGACGCGATGAGCGATCCCGACCTGGTGCTGATCGCGCGCACCGACGCGCTCGCCATCGAAGGGCTCGACGCCGCCATCGAGCGCTCGCACGCGTATGCGGCGGCCGGCGCCGACGTGATCTTCGTCGAGGCGCCGGTGAGCGTGGAGCAGATCGAGACGATCGCCCGGCGCGTGCCGCAGCCGAAGCTGATCAACATGTTCCAGGGCGGCAAGACGCCGCTGATGCCGGTGGCGCGGCTGAAGGCGCTCGGCTATCGAATTGTCATCATCCCCTCGGACCTGCAGCGCGCGGCGATCCGCGCCATGGACGACGTGCTGGCCGCGCTCGCGCGCGACGGCTCGAGCGCCGCGCTGGCCGATCGCATGGCGTCGTTCAAGGAGCGCGAGAGCGTCGTGGACACCGCCGGCTGGCTCGCGCGCGATGCCGAGTACGGCGGCTGAGCGGCGCGCATGAGTCTGCCGCGTGATGCGGACGTGGTCGTGGTCGGCGCGGGAATCGTGGGCTGCGCCAGCGCGTACTTCCTCGCCCGCCGCGGCGCGCGCGTGGTCGTCGTGGAGCGCGGTGCCGTGCCTGGCGAGCAGTCGCGGAAGAACTGGGGCTTCGTCCGCCAGCAGGGGCGTGATCCGAGCGAGATGCCGCTGGTGATGGAAGCCAACCGCATGTGGCGCGGGCTCGAGCGCGAGCTCGGCGCCGATCTCGAATGGGTGGCCGGCGGCAATCTCGCCCTCGCCGCGGACGAGGCACGGATGGCGCGCTTCGAAGCGTGGCTGCCCGTGGCCCGCGAGTTCGGGCTCGAGACGCGGCTGCTTCGCGCGCGCGATCTCTCGGCCGTCGTCCCCGGGCTGGGCGGCGCGTGGGCCGGTGGCATGCACACGCCGGGCGACGGCCACGCCGATCCCGAGAAGAGCACAGACGCCTTCGCGCAGGCGGCGCGCGCTCACGGCGCGACGCTGTATCTGGACTGCGCCGTGCAGACCGTGACCACGCGCGCGGGCGCGGTCGCCGGCGTGGTGACCGAATACGGCGAGATCCGGGCGGCTGCGGTCGTGTGCGCGGCGGGCGCGTGGTCGTCGCGGCTGGCGCGCACGCTCGGGCTGAGCCTGCCGCAGCGCTGGGTGCGCGGCACCGTGGCGAGAACGACGACTGCGCCGCCAACGACCGCGTGCGCGGTGTGGGGACCGGGCGTCGCGTTTCGCCAGCGTCGCGACGGCGCCTTCAACATCGCCGCGGGCGGCGCGCTCGACCACGATGTCACGCTCGACTCGCTGCGCCAGCTCCGCTTCTTTTTGCCGAACTTCTGGAAGAACAAGACGATGTTCCGCTTTCACGTCGGCCGACCGCTGCTCGCGAGCCTGGCGGCCGCGCTCCCGCGATCGGCGGCGCGTCGCCGGCTGCTCGTCTGGGACCGCGGCGTCGAGCCGCGGCCCAATCCGGTCAAAGTCCGCCGCAGCCTCGCCGAGCTTCAGCGCGTGCTGCCCGCGCTGCCGGCGCTCGGGATCGCGCGCAGCTGGGCCGGCTACATCGACGCCGCACCCGACCTGGTGCCGGTGCTCGGCGAGGTGCCACAGCTCAAAGGCTTCGTGCTCGCGACGGGCTTCAGCGGTCACGGCTTCGCGATGGGCCCGATCGCCGGCCGGCTCATGTCCGAGATCGTCCTCGACGGCAAACCGTCGCTCGATCTGTCGGCGTTCCGCTTCTCGCGCTTTTCGGAGGGCGCGATCGGACGACCGCGCAACGTCCTGTGAGCCGTCGCCTCGCTGCATCGCAACGGCTACTTCGGGCCCCCGCTGTGACGGTGTTATCATCCCCGCCACGTCGCCGCGTCCGTCGAAATTGGAACGTCCTGGGGAGGCTTTTCATGACCCGTCGATATTTCTGGGTAGCCGTCGCGCTGCTCGCCGCGCTCGTTGCGGCGCTGCCGTCCGCGTCCGCCACCGCGCAGACCCGGTTCGTGTTCGCGAACGAGAGCCCGTACGACACGATGGACCCGCACGCGGCCTTCGACGTCGGCCGCGTGGCCGTGCGTCTGAATCTCTACGACGGGCTCTATCGCTGGCTCGACAACCCGCCCAAGCTCGAGCCGTGGCTGGCCGAGAGCCACACCGTCTCGCCGGACGGCCTCACGTACACATTCAAGCTGCGGCAGGGGGCGAAGTTCCACGACGGCGCCGAGATCACCGCCGAGGACGTGCGCTACAGCATGGAGCGGATTCTCGCGCTCAAGAAGGGCGCGGCCTCGCTCCTCGGCACCATGGTGGCGCCGAACACGACGAAGGCGCTCGACCGCTACACCGTGCAGTTCGCGCTGACCAAGCCCGCGTCCATCTTCATGGCCGTGGTGCCCGAGGTCCACGTGGTCAACGCCGCCCTGCTCAAGAAGAACGAGAAGGACGGCGACTGGGGCGCGGCGTGGCTCACGAGCAACGACGCCGGCTCCGGCTCCTACGCGCTGAGCCGCTACGATCCTGCCGTCGGCTTCATCGCTAAGCGGTTCGCCGGTCACTTCATGCCGTGGGGACCGAAGTACATCGACGAGATCGAGTTCCGGCTGGTGAAGGAAGACAATACGCGCGTGCTCGGCATGATCAAGGGCGACTACCAGGGCACCGGTGGCTACCTGCCGAACGATCAGGTCAAGCGCCTGCGCGAGGCGCCGAACGTCAAGATCCTCGAGCAGGAGTCGATGCGGATCATGCTGTTCCAGGTCAACAACCAGCGGGCGCCGCTGAACGACGTCCATGTGCGCCGCGCGATCAGCTATGCGTTCGACTACGACGGCTTCAACAAGGACATCCTCGGCGGCTCGGTCGAGCGCAACCCGGTGCCGATTCCGAACAACATGTGGGGCGTGCCGCGCGACGTGAAGGGCTACACCTACAACGTCGAGAAGGCGAAGGCCGAGCTGGCGATGGCCAAAGCCAAGGTGGATCGGCCGATCACGGTCGGCTACCTGCAGGGCTTCAGCCAGACCGAGCAGGCGGCGACGGTGATGGCCAACGGCCTGCGCAAGATCGGTATCGAGACCAAGCTCACCAGCGAGCTGTGGCCCACGATGGTCGAGCGCATGAAGAAGCCCGAGACGTCGCCGGATCTCGTCGTGTACTGGATCAGCACGTACTACGCGGATCCGAACAACTGGATCGGCGAGATGTTCCACTCGGGCCAGTGGGGCACGTTCAAGGCGTCGAGCTTCTACAAGAACCCCAAGGTCGACGAGCTGCTCGATGCGGCGCTGAAGACGACGGACCGCAAGGTGCGCGAGAAGGCGTACCAGGACGCGGCGCGCATCGTCGTGGACGAGGCCGCCGGCGTGTGGATCTACAACACGAAATACTTCGGGCCGTGGGCCAAGAACCTCGAGGGCATTCGCTTCAGTCCCATCGGCAATGGGCAGGAAATGCGCTGGGTTCACTACACGAAATGACCCGGAGGGGGGCTTCGCCCCGCATCCTCGTTGGAGGGGGCCTCGCCGGCCCCCTCCGAAGCCTCCCCCAGGACTAGATTGCGCCGGCAAAGCCGGCGCTCGAACACCGCTACATTGGCTGGTCGATGAGACTTCTCGCTCTTCTGCTGCGGCGACTCATCTGGTTCGTGCCGACGCTGCTCGGCCTGCTCGCCGTGACCTTCGTGATCTCGCGCGTGATCCCGGCCGATCCGGTCGCGCTCGTCGCCGGTGAGACCGCGACGCCCGCGCAGGTCGAGGCGCTGCGCCGGCAGCTCGGCTTCGATCGGCCGCTGCCGGTGCAGTTCGCCGACTACGTCGCGCGGCTCGTCCGCGGCGACATGGGCACGAGCATCTTCACGCGCCGGCCGATCGTGGAAGACCTCACGCACCGCCTGCCGGCCACCATCGAGCTCACGCTGGCGGCCATGGTCGTCTCCGTGCTGGTCGGCATTCCGCTGGGCGTGCTGTCCGCGCTCTGGCGCAATTCCATCCTCGATCACGCGCTGCGGATCGTGACCGTGTCGGGGCTCGCCATCGCCAGCTTCTGGCTCGGCATCATGCTGCAGCTGCTCTTCGCGATGCGGCTCGGGTGGACGCCGCTCAACGGCCGGCTGCAGGGCTTTCCGCCGCGGCCGATCACCGGCTTCTACCTCCTCGATGCCGCGCTCACCTGGGACTGGTCGACGTTCGGCGGCGCGCTGCTGCATCTGGCGCTGCCGGCCGCAACACTGGCGTTTCCTGCGTTGGCGACGCTGGTTCGCTTCACCCGCGCCGGCGTGCTGGACGTCATGCAGTCCAACTTCGTCCTCTACGAGCGCGCCATGGGGCTGCCGCGTCCGCTCATCGTCTGGAAATACATTCTGCGCTCGGCGCTGACGTCCACGGTCACGCAGATCGGCCTGCTGTTCGGCATCCTGCTCGCGGGCGCGGTGGTGACGGAGGCGGTGTTCGACTGGCCGGGCATCGGCACCTACGCGGTCAACTCGATCGTGCGCTCCGACTACAACGCGGTGATGGGCTTCACGGTCTGGGCCGGCGCGATCTTCATCGTCGTGAACCTGCTCGTCGACATCGCGCACACGGTCGTCGACCCCCGCGAGCGCGCGACGTGAGCGCGCCGTGGTTCGTGCTGACGCGGCTGGCGCGCGACCGCTCGGCGCTCGTCGGGCTCTTGCTCATCGCGCTGCTCGTGGTGTGCGCGCTCGCCGCGCCCTTTCTGGCCACGCACCCCGACGACGTGTTCGAGCTGCATCCCGCCGAGCGATTGCGCGCGCCGAGCGGCGCGCACTGGCTCGGCACGGACCGCATGGGCGCCGACGTCTACAGCCGGCTGCTGTTCGGCGCGCGGATCACCATCGTGATCGGCCTCATCGCCGTCGGCGCGTCGCTGGTGCTCGGCGTGCCGATCGGGCTGGTGGCGGGGTACTACCACGGCTGGTTCAGCGACCTGCTCATGCGCGTGTCCGACATCTTCCTGGCGGTGCCGCAGGTCGTACTCGCCATCGCGATCGCGCAGACGCTGGGCCCATCGCTGCCCAACGTGATCCTCGCGCTCTCGGTCACGTACTGGCCCTGGTTCGCGCGCGTCGTGTATGCCGAGACGCGCGCGCTGCAGAAAGAGGTGTTCGTCGAGAGCACGGCCGCGCTCGGCGCGTCCGCCTGGCGGCTCACCGTCCTGCATGTGCTGCCGAACATCGCGTCGCCGATCATCGTGCGGGCGTCGATCGGCATGGGGTTCACGATCCTCACGGCGGCCGCGCTCGGTTTTCTCGGCCTCGGCCCTCCGCCCCCGACGCCGGAGTGGGGCCGCACGATCGCCGAGTCGCGCGAGTTCCTGCCCGACGCGTGGTGGTACGCCGCGGCGCCGGGGCTCGCGATCTTCCTCACGGTCATGGGGTTCAACCTGCTCGGCGACGGCCTGCGCGACGTGCTCGATCCGCGGCTGCGCCGCAGCCGCACGGCGCGCGATGGCTGAGCTGCTCGCCGTCCGCGGGCTGCGCGTGGACTTCGTCACCGACCGCGGGCCGGCGCAGGTCCTCGACGGCATCAACCTGGACATCGCGCCCGGCGAGGTCGTCGGCCTCGTCGGCGAGAGCGGCTGCGGCAAGACCACGCTGGCGCGCGCGATCCTGGGGATCCTCCCAGCGACGGCGGCGCGCATTCGCGGTGGTGAGGTGCGCTTCAAGGGGACGGACCTCTTACGCGAGGATCCGCGCGTCGTGAACGACCACGTGCGGGGACGCGCGATCACGTTCATCCCCCAGGATCCGTTCACGTCGTTCAGCCCGGTGTTCTCCGTCGGCACGCAGATCATGGACCTGATGAAGTGGAAGTCGCCGCTGGCGGGCTCGCGCCCGGCGGCGCTGTTCGGCCGCTATCCACGCGACCGCCGGCGCGCCGATCACGACGCCGTGCTCGAGACGCTGCGGGCCGTGCAGATGCCTGAGCCGGCGCGGACGCTGCGCCGCCTGCCGCACGAGTTCTCGGGCGGTCAGCGACAGCGCCTCATGATCGCCATGGCGCTGCTGCCGCGGCCCGAGCTGATCATCGCGGACGAGCCGACGACCGCGCTCGACGTGACGATCCAGGCGCAAATCTTGAGGACGCTGCGCGCGCTCGTGAAGGAGCGCGGCGTGTCGGTGCTCTTCACCACGCACGACCTCGGTACCGCGCACGAGGTCTGCGACCGCGTCGTGGTGATGTACGCGGGGCAGGAGATGGAGGCGGCGCCGACGGAGGCGTTCTTCAGGCGCCCGGCCCATCCCTACACGCGGCGGCTGCTCGACAGCGTGCCGGGCCCGAGCGGCGAGCTGCGCGACATTCCCGGCGAGGTGCCGAGCCTCGTCGCGCCGCCGCCGGGCTGCCGCTTCCATCCCCGGTGCGACTACGCCACCGCCGAGTGCCGCCTCGACCGGCCGGCGGCTCGGCTGCTCGCGGCCGGCCACGGCGTGCGCTGTCACCATCCCGTCGACGGCGAGTCGACGCGTGAGACGGGCGCTCGCGGCGTGAGCGCGCGAGCCGAGCCGTGAGCGCGGCATCGGTGAGCGTGGGAGCCGCGAGCGCGGCATCCGTGAGCGTGCCGCTGCTGGAGGTCGTCGATCTCGTTCGCCATTTTCCCGTGCGTAATGCCTTCGGCCGTCGCGTCGGCTGGCTCCGGGCCGTCGACGGCGTGTCCCTCGCGGTGGCGCCGGGCGAGACGCTCGGGCTCGTTGGTGAGAGCGGCTGCGGCAAGTCCACGCTCGGCAAGACCGTGATGGGGATCTATACGCCGAGCGCCGGTGACATCCGATTCGCGGGCCGCGAGATCGGACGGCTGGCGCGCCGCGAGCGGCGCGCGGTGGCCAAGGATCTTCAATACGTCTATCAGGACCCCGGGGCCTCGCTGGATCCGCGCTGGAAGGTGGGGCGCTCGTTGCACGAGCCGCTTCGGATCCACACGCGGCTGTCGCGCGGCGAGCGAGAGCGCGAGGTGCGCGCGATCCTGACCGCGGTCGGGCTGCCGGACGCGCACCTCGATCTCTACCCGCACGAGCTCAGCGGCGGCCAGCAGCGCCGCGTGGGGCTCGCGCGCATCCTCACGCTGCGCCCGCGCCTGGTGATCCTGGACGAGCCCACCTCGGGGCTCGACGTCTCGGTGCAGGCGAGCGTGCTCAAGCTGTTCCGCAGTCTGCAGCAGACGTTCGCGCTGACGTACGTGTTCATCTCGCACGATCTCTCGGTCGTGCGCGCCATGTGCGCGCGCATCGCGGTGATGTACCTCGGCAAGATCGTCGAGATCGGTGACACCACCGCGATCTTCGAGCGGCCGCGCCATCCATATACCCAGTCGCTTCTGGACGCGGTGCCGCTCATCGGCGCGCGCCGGATCAGCCAGGACTTTCGCCTGGAGGGCGAGCCGCCGAATCCGCGCGACGTGCCGAGCGGCTGCCGCTTCCGGACGCGCTGCCCGCTCGTGCAGGAGCGCTGCGCGAGGGAGGAGCCGGCGCTGCGCGTCGTGGACGGCCGCGCGGTCGCCTGCCACTTCGCATGAGACGCCGCCGGCGTACGTGCTAGGCTCGGCGCCCCATGCCGCTGGTGTCGTTTCGCGACGTGCAGAAGATCTACCGCTCGCTGCAGGGTGTGGACTATCCGGCCGTCGAGCACTTCGACGCCGTCATCGAGGGCGGCGAATTCTTCTGCCTGCTCGGGCCCAGCGGATGCGGCAAGACGACCGTGCTGAAAATGCTTGCGGGCTTCGAGGCGCCGACGGCCGGCCAGATCCTCATGCACGGCCGCCCGGTGACCGGCGCCAGCCGCGAGCGCGGTGTCGTATTCCAGGGCGACGATTCCCTGTACGGCTGGCTGACCGCCGTGGAGAACGTGGAGTTCGGGCTCCGCATGCGCGGAATGGCGCGATCGGAGCGACGCGGCCGCGCGATGCGCTTCCTGGACCTGGTCGGCCTCATCGGCCAGGAGCGGAAGTATCCGGCCGAGCTGTCGGGCGGTATGAAGCAGCGCATTCAGATCGCGCGGGCGCTCGTCAACGAGCCGACGATGCTGCTGATGGACGAGCCGTTCGCCGCGCTCGACGCGCAGACGCGGTCGCTGATGCAGGCGGAGCTGGCGACCATCTGGAGGGCGACGCGCACCACGGTGCTGTTCATCACCCACGACATCGATGAGGCGGTCACGCTCGGCACGCGCATCGGCGTCATGCGCGCCGGCCCGCGCTCGCAGGTGAAGGGCGTGATCGACGTGGCCCTCGACGGTGCGCGCAGCCGCACGGACGACGTCTTTCTGAAGTACTACCGGCAGGTCTACGAGATGATCCGCGACGAAGTCGCGACGTCGTTGGCCCGTGCCCGCTAGCGCGCCACGGCGGTGGTGGAGCGCCTATGGCGGATACGCGCTGGGCTTCGCCAGCCTGTTCGTCATCTGGCATCTGGCGTCGCGGTACGTGGTGAGCTCGGTGCTGTTCCCGCCGCCGGCCGTCGTGTTCGCCAAAGCCCTGACGCTCCTGCGGACCGGCGTCCTGCTCGAGCACCTGTGGGCGAGCATCCAGCGGATCCTCGCCGGCTTCATCGCCGGCTCGCTGCTCGGCATTCCGATCGGGCTGGCGATGGGCTCGTTCCGCCCCGTGCGAAAGCTGCTGGAGCCCTACACGGAATTTCTCAGGTTCATTCCGTCGGTGGCCATGATCACCGTCGCCGTCATCTGGTTCGGCATCGGCGAGGCCTCGAAGATCTTCCTCATCATCTACACGACGATCTTCATCGTGATCATCAACACGGCCGCCGGCGTGTCGGCCATCGCGCCGAACAAGATCCGCGCGGCGCAGGCGCTCGGCGCCACGCGCACCCAGATCTTCTTCCACGTCGCGCTGCCGGCGACGGTCCCGTATATCCTCACGGGCATGCGCCTGGCCATGGCGAATTCCTTCACGACGATCGTGGCCGCCGAGCTCATCGCCGCCAACGAGGGGCTCGGCAAGATGCTGTGGGACGGCCGGATGTTCATGCTCGTCGACGACATCTTCGTGTCGCTGGTCACGCTCGGGCTGCTGGGGTTCGCGGTCGATCGCATGTTCCGCTGGAGCATCTACACGTTCGCGGGGAAATATTCGCCGGCGACCTGAGCGGTCGTCAGGAGGACACGATCATGCTGAAACGCGGAGTGTCGTGCCTGCTCGCACTCGGGCTCTCGCTGTGGGCGGCCGCGGCGGGGGCCCAGACCAAGATGACGATCGCCACGGGCGTGGATCCCGTGTTCTCTGCGTACTACGTCGCGCAGCAGGAAGGCCTCTTTAAGAAGCACGGGCTCGACGTCCGCATCAACACGGGACCCTCGGGCTCGGCCATGGTCGCGTTCCTCGTCAACGGCCAGATCGAGTCCGCCTTCGGCTCCGAGATCGCCGGCGTGAGCAATCACAACCTGGATCCCAACGTCGTCGTCGTCGCCCAGGCCACGCGCCTGGTGCGCTGGATCGGTCTCGTCGGGCGCAACGTCGACAACCTCGATCAGCTCAAAGGCAAGAAGGTCGGCGTGGCCCGCGGCTCGGGCGGCGAGGTGTTCTGGCTGGCCATGCTCGACCGACTCAAGCTCAACGCGGCCGACTACACGGTGGTGAACGTCGAGGCGCCGGAGATGGTGGCGGCGCTGGAGCGCGGCAACATCGACGCCTACGCGGTGTGGGAGCCGTGGATCACGCGCGGGCTGGCCGCCGTGAAGAACACCAAGGTCCTGAAGGATCAGGAGGGGATTCTCGAGCAGGGCGTCTACGTCTACATGAACAAAGGCTGGATCCAGAAGAATCCCGGACCGGCCGAGGCGTTCCTGAAAGCGCTGGTCGATGCGACGGAGATCATCAACGGCGACCGCAAGCGCGCGGCCAAGGACGTCTCGGACTTTTTGAAGAACCTCGATCCGCCGCTGGTCGAGCAGCTCATGACCAAGCTGCGGTTCGAGATGGTGTTCGACGACTTCACCGTCGGCATGTTCCGGCTGGCCGAATCGCAGCTCAAGCAGCAGGGCAAGCTGAGCAAGCCGCTCGACTACAACGCGTTTCTCTATCCCGAGCTGATGCGCAAGGTTCTGCCGGCGAAGGTAAACTACAAGCCCTGACCATGCGCGCGTGGACCGTGGATGCCGACGACATTCGCGTCGCCGAGGATTTCGACGAGGCGCTGCTGCACCGCACCCCCGAGATCGACGGCTTCTTGAGTCTCGAGCGCGACGACAAGTTCATCGTCATCGGCACGAAGGGCTTCGGCAAAACGCTCTTGCTCAAGGCCAAGCGCGTCCTCTATCAGCGCAAATCGCCGGCCGTCTGTCTGCCCGTGAGCAACCTGCTCGACAAGCCGATCGGCGACAAGATCTTCAGCAAGGAGATGTTGGCGTTCCTGTCCGGCTCGTCGCTCCCGTGGTCGAAGATCTGGCTGACGGCGGTGGCGGCGACGGTGCTCAAGCACCTGCAGCAGACCGCCGAGCTCCGCGTGAACCCGCAGCTCGCGAATCTGATCGGCGATGCGCCGCTGCGTGGCGTCATCGATCACTTCGTGCGCCTGCTCGATTTCACACCCAGTGAGCTGAACCGCACCGCCAACGACACGGACGCGCACCTGGTGCCGCGTCTGCGCGCGATCAACACGCCCATGGCGATCTTCATCGATGGCGTGGACGAATACTTCAACAAGCACATCGAGGCCGTGCGCGGCCGCTCGAGCGTCGCCGGCGAGCTGTCGCCCGAGATCTGGCACCTGGCGCAGCTCGGCCTCGTCGAGGTCGCCTATCAGCTGCGTCGCATCAATCACCATCTGAAAGTCTTCGCCGCCGTGCGGAAGGAGGCGTATGCGCGGCTGCAGTCGACCGTGATGGGCCAGCAGTATCGCGGCAGCGCGGTCGACATCGTCTATCCCGTCGAGAGCCTCCGCGAGATCTTCGTCAACAACATCCGGCTCGAGAAGACCGCGCGCATGGTGAATGCGGGGCGGCTGCGCGAGGACCCCATCGGCGCGTTCCTGGGCCGCACGACGATCAGCCACATCTACACCGGCGTGCAGGAAGACGCCTTCGAGTACGTGTGCCGCCACACGCTGCTGCGTCCGCGCGATCTCATGACGCTGGGCGAGCGGCTGGCGGCGCTGCGGCCCGACGAGCGACAGAAGGAGGACCGATTGAAGGAGGCGGTCAATCAGGCCGCCACCGAGATCGCGCAGGAATACCTGATGGAGATCGCGCCCTACATGACCGGCCTCGACCTGCCCCGGCTCCTGCGCCGACTGCCGGGACACATCCTCACGCGTCAGGAAGTGGAGGACATCTTTCGCGAGCATGCGGGCGCCGGCACGGCCGACGAGGCCGAGCACGTGTTCTGCGCGCTCTATCGTGTTGGCCTGCTCGGGCATCTCCATCACGACTGGCTGCGCGGCGAAGCGAGACAGCGCTTTCTGCGGCCGGGCGAGGCCACGCTGCAGCCCGATCGGGTGCTGCCGGAAGCGACACACTATCTCGTGCATCCGGTGCTGTCCGACGTGATCGGACGCGTGAATCCCGCCTATCTGCGGCGGATCGACGCCGTGAACGTCGTCGGCTACGGACGGCCCTGGCGCGGCAGCGCCAGCGTCGATTACGGCGCGACCGCGCGGACGCTGTGCGTGCTCGCGGCGGACGTCCACGCGTTCGGTGAGATGATGCGCGCCGGAACGGATGGCCCGATCCGTCAGGCGCTCGAGGACGCCGTGAGTGCCGCGGCGAAAGACGCGGTGTGCGCGGAGACCGGTGCGGGGGATGCCGTGCTGATCGTCCACGACGATCCGATCGCGCTGGGACGCATCGCCCGCCACATCGTGGACGACGTCTATCGCGCGCCTGGCCAGCCGCTGCTGCGCGTTGCCCTCCACCACGGCGAAGTGCGAACGCGGCGGCGTCAGAGCGATGGCGCCGTCGTGGTGGCCGGCGGCGAAGCCGTGCTGTCCGCGGTGCGCGTCGAGCCGCACATCCAGCCCGGACAGATCTGGGCGACCGAAGAGTTCCGCGCCGCGCTCGGAAAGTCGCCGTCGCTCTGGCGCACCACCGCCGTGCCCGGACCCGGCGGCGACGAGCGCTTCAACATCAAGAAAGGCTCCGAGCCGGATCTCTGGGTGAGGCTCTACCGCCTCGAGTTCTGATCGAACTCGCGCGCCCAGCGATCGAGGAAGAGGGCCAGCATCTTCGTGCGCTCGAGCAGCGTGGCGATCTCGACGAACTCCTCCTCGCTGTGCGCGCGGCTGCCCTTGGGCCCCATGCCGTCGAGCGTCGGCGCGATCGCCGAGGTGTGGTTGCCGTCCGAGCCGCCGCCGGTGGCGATGGCGCGCACGTCCACGCCGAGCTCACCGCCGACCGCGCGCATGATCTCGACCAGCCGCTCGGTGCCGGGCAGGCCGGGCGGCCAGGGCGGAAAGCTCACCTGACCCCAGAACCGGGCGCTCGTGCCGGGCACGTCGGTCCGCTCGCAGATCTTCTGCATGGCCGCGATCGCCGTGTCGGCCTCGGCCGTGCTCCACGCGCGCAGGTCGATCTCGGCGAAGGCGCGGTCGGCCACGACGTTGGGTCGCTCGCCACCGCGCACGGTGCCGATGTTCACCGTGGTCCCGCGCGCGAAGTCGGTGAGGGCATGCAGCGCGGCGACCTTGTGCGCGAGGTCCGTGATGGCGCTCGCGCCGAGCTCCGGTTGCAGGCCCGCGTGTGATGCCTTGCCCTTCACTTCCAGATAGAACGTGCCCGCGCCCTTGCGCGCCATCACGTATTCGCCTCCGGGGCGCGCGGGCTCCAGGATCCCGACGCTGTGCGCACGCTTCGCCTCGGCTTCGATCACAGGACGTGACGTCGGCGACAGCCGTTCCTCGTCGGCGTTGAAGACCACGCTGACGTTGGTCTCGACCCACGTGCGGCTCTTCGCCTCGGCGTGGGCGCGCAGCGCGTAGAGCAGCGCGGCGAGCCCGCCTTTCATGTCGTACACGCCGGGTCCCCAGGCCCGCCCCTCGGCGTCGATGCGAAACGGCCGCTGCTTCGCCGTGCCGGAGGGAAACACCGTGTCGTAGTGGCCGACGAAGAGGAAGCGCTTGGGGCCGGTGCCGGGCTTGTCGCCGACGAGGTGATCGCCGAAGCGCTCGCTGGGTACGCGGCGAACACCGAAGCCGAGGCGCTCCAGCCGCTCGGCGAGGATGGCGCCGACCCCGTTCACGTCCATGACGTCGTCGGTGCCGCTGTCGTGGTTCACGAGCCGCGCGAGGAACTCGATCTGCTCGTCGCGCCAGCCGTCGATGCGCTCCAGGAGGTCTCGCATGGCCGGTATGGTAACGTGAGCGCCTCCGGGAGGAAGCCTCGTGCACATCGGCGTCGACATCGGCGGCACCTTCACCGACATCGTGGCGCTCGACGCCCGCGGGCGGCTCACGCTCGCGAAGGTGCCGAGCACGCCGAAGGACCTGCTCGAGGGCATCGCGGCGGCGACCAGCAAGGTGTTGGCACTCGCGGGCGCCAAGGCGAGCGACGTCGAGCGTTTCATCCACGGCACCACCATCGCGACCAACGCCGTGCTCGAGCAGAAGGGCGCGGTGACCGGCGTGCTCACCACCGAGGGCTTCGAGGACGTGCTCGAGCTCGGACGCATGAAGCGCTCGCGGATGTACGACCTCGCCATGGATCCCGAGGTACCGACGTTTCTGGCGCCGCGCCGGCGCCGCATCGGCATCCGCGAGCGCCTCGATGCCCACGGACGCGTTCTCGTGCCACTGCACGAGGACGACGTGCGGGCCGCGGCCGAGCGGCTGCGCGCGCAGGGCGTGCAGGCGATCGCCGTCTGCTATCTCTTCTCCTTCGTCAATTCCGCACACGAGCGGCGCACGCGCGAGATCATCGAGCAGGTCGCGCCCGAGATCAGCGTCTCGCTCTCGTCGGACGTGGATCCGACCTTCCGCGAGTACGAGCGGCTCTGCGTCACCGCCTTCGACGCCTATCTCGGGCCGGTGGTGAAGCGCTATCTGGGCGGGCTCGCCGACTCGCTGCGCGGGCTCGGCGTGCCGACCGTGCCGCTGATCATGCGCTCGCGCGGCGGGATCGTGTCGGCTGCGCTGGCCGCGCAGCAGCCAGTCACGCTGTTTTTGTCCGGACCGGCGGGCGGCGTGATCGGCGCCGCGTCCGCCGCCGAGCGCGCCGGTGTGCGCGACTTCGTCTCGCTCGACATGGGCGGCACCAGCAACGACGTCGCCGTCGTTCGCGACGGCCGGCCGCTACTCGCGGCCGAAGGCGCGATCGGACCCTATCCGGTGCGCACGCCGATGGTGGACGTCAACACGATCGGCGCCGGCGGCGGCAGCGTGGCGTGGATCGACGCCGCGGGCGGGTTGCGCGTGGGCCCGCGCAGCGCCGGCGCGGAGCCCGGCCCCGCGTGCTACGCGCGCGGCGGCGATGAGGCCACGGTGACCGACGCGAGCGTCGTGCTCGGCTACCTGAACCCCGGGCGCTTCGCCGGCGGCGCCATGGCGCTGGACGTGGCTGCGGCCGAGCGCGCGGTCGCCGCCGTCGGCCGTCGTCTCGGCGTGGATTCCGTCGCCGCCGCCGCCGGGATTCATCGCGTGGTGAACGCACGCATGGCGGACCAGATTCGCCTCGTGACGATCAAGCGCGGCTACGATCCGCGCCAGTTCGCGCTCGTCGTGCTCGGCGGCGCCGGGCCGGTGCATGGCGCCGCGCTGGCCGCCGAGATGGGCATGGCGGAGGTGCTGGTACCCGAGGCGCCGGGCGTGCTCGCGGCCTTCGGCCTGCTCGCGGCCGCGATCGAGCATCACCACGCGCGCACGCTGCAGGCACGCACCGATGCCGCCGACCTCACCGACGTCAACCGCTGCCTGACCGAGCTCGACACCGCCGGCCGCGCGCGAATGCGCGACGAAGGCGTGGCCGCGCCCGAGGTCCGCGTGGCCTACGCCGCCGACATGCGCTACGTCGGTCAGGCGTATGAGCTCGAGGTGCCGATCGCGGTCCCGGTCACGCCGGCAGGCGTGCCCGACATCGTCACGGCCTTTCACGCCGCGCACGAGCGCGTCTACGGCTACGCCCGCACGCAACAGCCGGTGGAGTTCGTGAACTTCCGCGCCGTGCACACGTTTCCGCTGCCGCGGCCGGCGGTGACCTCGGCGGCGCCGGCCCGCGGCTCGCTCGAGGACGCGCGCGTGGCCGAGCGGCGCGCGTACTTCGGCGGCTTCCTACCGACGCCGATCTACGAGCGCGCGCGGCTGCCGCTCGGCGCGCGGCTCGCCGGTCCCGCCATCGTCGAGCAGCCGGACACGACCACGGTGATCCCGCCCGGCGTGGTCGCCCTCGTGGACGACGGCGGCAATCTTCGCCTGCGGAGAGAGCCGTGACCATCGACCCGATCCTGCTCGAGGTGCTGCGCAATCGATTGGACGCCATCGCCGACGAGATGGAGCTGACGCTCCTCAAGAGCGCGGCCTCGCCGATCGTGAAGGAAGGCCTCGACGCCTCCGCCGCGCTGTTCAACACGCGCGGCGAGACGATCGCGCAGGCGGCCGCAATTCCGATCCATCTCGGTGCGCTGCAGTTCGCGGCGCAGCGGCTCGTGAGAGCGTTCCCGCCGGAGCGCATGCGCGAGGGCGACGCGTTCCTGCTCAACGATCCCTACGACGGCGGCACGCATCTGCCGGACATCACGCTCGCGGTGCCGGTCTTCGCCGACGGACGCGCTGTCGCGCTCGCCTGCACGATGTGCCACCACCAGGACGTGGGCGGCCGGACGCCGGGCAGCGTGCCGACCGACGCCACCGAGCTGTTCCAGGAGGGCGTGATCATTCCGCCCACGCAGCTCTTTCGCGCCGGCGAGCTGGACGACAACCTCTTCCGCCTGCTCACGCGCAACGTACGGCTGCCGGACGTGTTCACCGGCGATCTGATGGCGCAGGTGGCGGCGGGACGGCTGGGCGGCGTGCGACTGCGCGAGCTGTTCGCGACCCACGGCGCCGCGACGGTGGTGGCGTACATCGAGGAGCTGCTCGCGCGTGCCGAGCGTCTGACGCGCGCGCAGATCGAGGCCATTCCCGACGGCGACTACGCGTTCGAAGACTGGCTGGACGACGACGGCGTGGACATCGGCCGGCGCGTGAAGATCGCGGTGACGCTCCGTGTGCGCGGCTCGGCGATGACGTTCGACTTCACCGGCAGCGATCCTCAGGTGCGCGGCCCCTTCAACTCCGTGCCGGCCTCGACGATGTCGGCCGTTTACTACGCCGTCCGCGCGATCTCCGATGCGTCGATCCCGAACAACGGCGGCTGCTTTCGTGCGGTGGATGCGGTGCTGCCCGAGGGCACGATCGTCAACCCGCGCCCGCCGGCCCCCGTGAGCTGCCGGACGGCGACGATCAAGCGCATCGCCGACACGATTCTCGGCGCCCTCGTCGGAGCGTTACCGGGTCGCATGCCCGCCGCGAACTCCGGCACGCTCCTCGTGATGGCGTTCGGCGGCCGCGATCCGCAGACGGGCCAACCGTTCGTGGCCAGCGAGCTGGCCGCCGGCGGCATGGGCGCGCGGCCCGACAAGGACGGCATCGACGTCATCGAGACGGACGTGTCCAACTGCATGAACATCCCGGTGGAGTCCGTCGAGATGAACTTTCCGCTGCGCATCCCGCGCGCACGACTCTGGAGTGGCTCGGGTGGCGCCGGCCGCTTCCGCGGCGGCCTGGGTCTCGAGAAGGTGTTCGAGGCGACCACGACCGACGTCATGGTCTCGCATCGCGGCGAGCGCTTCGCCTCCGCGCCGTGGGGCCTCGAGGGCGGCAGCGCCGGCGCGCGCGCGCACGCGTTCATCCTTCGCGCCGACGGATCGCGCGAAGAGCTGCCCTCGAAGAAGATGATCGTGCTGCATCCGGGCGATCAGCTGTGGGAGTACATCGCGGGCGGCGCCGGCTACGGTGACGCGCTCGAGCGCGATCCCAACGCGGTGCTCGCAGACGTGCTCGACGGCAAGATCCCCGTGGCCATCGCGAGCGCCGAGTACGGCGTCGTCCTGACGCCCGACGCCACAACGGTGGACGAGGTGAAGACGAAGGAGCGCCGCGAAGCGCGGCGCGGGCGATAACGCGCGCCCGCGTCAGGGCGTCGTCGTCGTGCCCTCTTCGCGCGCGCCCGACGTGCGCTGCAGGAAATCCGCGGGCAGCGGCTTGCCGGCCTTGGCGTAGGCCTGCTTGATCGCGTCGACGTTGGGGCTGAAGATCGTCTTGCGATTGCCACGCGCCCACTCGTTGGAACCGCGCGGCGGCTCCGCCATGCCCTGGAAGCGCGGCATCACGTAGCGCGCGAACAGCTCGTAGGAGTGCAGGGTCTCCTGGCGATTGGCCCAGTTGTGGGCGCGGAAGAGCAGACCGCCGAAGCCGCCGGCCGACATCTCCCACAGCCTGTCGATACCCTTGACGACCGTCTCGACCGAGCCAACGAGCGTGGTGCCCATCTTCACGCCGTCCGTGAGCGGATCGTCGGAGCGGCCGGGCGGTCGACCCAGCGTTTCCTCGAAGTAGGTGACGGTCTCGTGGCGCTCGGCCGCCTTCACCTGTCGTAGCGCGAGCGCGTCGTCCTCGGCCACGTGCACGTTGACGACGAGCCGCCACTTCTTGCGGTCCATCGTCTTGCCGTGCCTGGCCGCGACCTCCTCGCCGATCTTCCACTGGTTGGCGAGCGCCTCGGGACCGCCGGGTATGCCGGCGCCGAGCGAGAGCACGCCCAGGCCGTGACGGCCGGCCGCCTGCACGCCCGACGGCGTCATCACGCTCGCGACGGCGATCTCGAAGTGCGGCTCGGTGTACGGCGCCAGGTGCAGCCGCGCCTCGCGCAGCTCGAACCAATCGGTCTTCAGCGTCACCGGCTCCTCACACTTGAGCAGTGCCATGATCGCGTCGAGCGCCTCGTCCATGCGCGGCCGCTGCGTCACCGGCTCGATGCCCATCATGTAGGCGTCGGAGACGAGCGCGCCGGGACCGCAGCCGAGCATCGTGCGGCCGCGCGACATGTGGTCGAGCTGCACGAAGCGCTGGGCCACCAGGAACGGATGGTGGTAGGGCAGGCTGGTCACGCCCGAGCCAAGGCGGATGTGCCTGGTGCGCTGGATGGCGGCGCCGATGAAAATCTCCGGCGAGGCGATGAGCTCCCAGCCCGCCGAGTGATGCTCTCCGATCCACGCCTCGTCGTAGCCGAGCCAGTCGAGCCACTCGACCAGCTCCATGTCGCGCGCGAGCGCGAGATTGGGGTTTTCCCCGAGGCGGTGGAACGGAGCCAGGAAGATGCCGAAGGTCATTCCTTTGTGGGCCATGGGCCAGACTGTAGCACGACGGGTTGGCCGGTCCCTTTTGGCGTACCATGTCGCGCCATGAGCGACAAAGGCATTCACCTCGTCCGTGAGCATCTGGCGAAGCTGCCGCCCTCGAACACGTTGACCATCGAGCAGCGGCGTGCCCAGTACGAGCGCGCCGAGCGCGTCTTTCCGACGCCGCCCGACGTGAAGGTCGAGACGATCACCGCGCCCACGCGCCCCGCGGAGTGGCTGACGCCACCGGGGGTGCGGACGGATGCCGTCGTGCTCTATCTGCACGGCGGCGGCTATGTGATCGGCTCGCCGCGCTCGCATCGGCATCTGGCCGCTGCCATCGCGCGTGCGGCGGGGACGCGGGCGCTGCTCCTCGATTATCGACTCGCGCCGGAGCATCCCTTCCCGGCGGCGCTGGAGGATGCTGTCGCCGCCTATCAGTGGCTGCTCGCGCAGGGCATCGCGCCGGAGCGCGTCGTCGTGGCCGGCGACTCGGCGGGCGGCGGACTGACGGTGGCGACGCTCCTCGCGTTGCGCGATCGTCGACTGCCGCGGCCGGCGGGTGGCGTCTGCATCTCGCCGTGGGTCGATCTCACGAACAGCGCCGAGAGCTACGTCAGCCGCGCGGCCGCCGATCCCATCGTCACCCGCGAAGGCATCGAGGGAATGACGCAGGCCTACGTGGGCGGCGGCGATCGTAAGGCGCCGCTCGTGTCGCCGCTCTACGCCGATCTGCGCGATCTGCCGCCGCTGCTCGTCCAGGTTGGCAGCGACGAGGTGCTGCTCGACGACGCGCGCGGCCTCGGACAGCGCGCGAAGGCAGCGGGCGTGGACGTCACGGTGGAGGAATGGCCGTCGATGGTCCACGTGTGGCACTGGTTCCTGCCGATGCTCGACGAGGCGCAGCACGCCATCGATGTCATCGGCCGATTCGTGAGGAGGGCTCATGGCGCAGCGTGAAGGCCGCGTCGTTCTGATCACCGGCGCCGCGCGTGGCATCGGCGCGGCCACCGCGCGACGGCTGGCGCGGGACGGCGCCCGCCTGGTCCTTGCCGACGTCGACGGCGTCGGCGTCGACAAGCTCGCCGCCGAGCTCGGCGGCGCCGCCGTGCGCGCCGACGTCACCAGCGCCGCCGACGTCGACCGCATGATCGACGAGCCGTACCGGCGCTGGGGCCGCCTCGACGTGCTGTTCAACAACGCCGGCGTGATTCGCCTGCAACCGATGCTCGACGTGACGGACGCCGAGTGGGATCGCGTGCTCGGCGTCAATCTCAAGGCGGTGTTCTTCGTGCTGCAGGCGGCCGCGCGCCGCATGAAGACGCAGCCGCCGATGTCGGGCTCGGAGCTGCGCGGCAAGCTCATCCAGACGGCGTCGATCGCGGGTTATCGCGGCGGCAATCATCTGATGACGCCGTACTCGGCGTCCAAGGCCGGCGTCATCAGCCTCACGCGCTCGGCCGCCCAGGCGCTGGCCGCCGACCGCATCACCTCGAACTGCGTCTGTCCGGGCGCGGTGGACACCGCGATGTGGGAGCAGATCGATCGCGAGTGGGGCGCCCTGCACGGCTGGGGCCCGCGCGAGGCGTGGAAGAAGCGCATCGCGGGAATCCCGCTCGGGCGGCCCGAGACGCCCGACGACGTCGCGGGCGTCGTGGCGTTCCTCGCGGGCCCGGACTCCGACTACATGACGGGTCAGGCCATCAAGGTGGACGGCGGCATGGTGATGGGAGACTGACTGTTCGTGACGTTCGAGCGCTCGACGGTCATCACGTCCGCGGCGCTCCTCGGCGCGACGGCGGCCGCGTGGCTCGAGATGCTTCGCGCGCCGATGGGCGAGCAGGACATGGCTGGCATGGCGATGGCGATGACGCCGACGCTGGCGGACGCCGCCACCTTCGTCGCGGCGTGGGCAATCATGATGGCGGCGATGATGCTGCCCAGCGCCACGCCGATGATCGGGCTGTACGCGGCGACGCAGCGCGATGCGCCGAACACCACGACCAGAGCGGCGGCGGTCGGTGCGTTCACAGCCGTCTACGTGATGGTCTGGGCGATCACCGGCGTCCCGATCTACTTTGCAAGCCTGGCGCTGATGGCCCTGACGACGTCCACGCTCGCCTACACGATCGCCGGCGTGCTGATCGCCGCGGGCGTCTTTCAACTTTCTCCACTCAAGAACGTATGCCTGAGGCACTGTCGAAGTCGCTCGGATTCCTGTTCGGTCACTGGCGCGCCGGTTGGCGCGGCGGGGTGTGGATGGGATTGGCGCATGCGTTGTACTGTCTGGGATGTTGCTGGGCGCTGATGGTGGTGCTCGTCGTCGCGGGCGCCATGGGGTTACCGTGGGTGCTGCTCATCGCGTGCATGGTCGCGGCCGAAAAAATCCTGCCGCGTGGCGAGCGGGTGGCGCGTGTATCGGGCGTGGCGCTCGCGCTGCTCGGCGTGGCGGTCGCCGTCGATCCGCGCCTGGCCGCAATGCTGCGCGGAGCGGCGATGTGACGTGTTCGTGTGAGCCAGGAGAGGTGTGATGGCGAACGTTTCATGGCAGATCAGTGGCGACTACTTCGAGGCGTGCAGCTGTGACTCGGTGTGTCCGTGTCCGACGTCCGGCCTGGCGGCGCGACCGACCAAGGGCTCGTGTGACGTGGGGCTCGTGTTCCACGTCGAGCGCGGGCGGTACGGCACCACCTCGCTCGACGGGCTCAACTTCGCGGTGTTGGCACACACGCCGGGTCCCATGATCCAGGGCAACTGGACCGTCGGCCTCGTGCTCGACGAGCGGGCGTCCGCGCCGCAGCGCGAAGCGCTGACGACGATTGCGAGCGGACAGGGTGGAGGCCCGATGGCCGCGCTCGCGCCGCTCATCGGCACGTTTGCCGGCGCCGAGGCCAAGCCGATCCGGATCGAGGGCTCGGGCATGCGGCGCTCGGTGTCGATTCCCGGAATGCTCGATCTTGCGGTCGAAGGAATTCCCGGCGCCAACCAGGGCGAGCCGATCTATTTCGACAACGTCGGCCATCCCGCAGCCTCTCGGCTCGCGCTGGCCAAGGCGTCGCGCAGCCACATGCACGGCTTCGGCATCGATTGGGATGACACGTCGGGTCGGAACAACGGCCACTTCGCGCCGTTTTCGTGGAAGTCGGCATGAGCAAGCTCACCGTGCTCGACCCGACCGGCTATGCGCCGAAGATCGCGGCCAAGCCGCTGGCGCCTCGACTCGACACGCTGAACGGACGCACGCTCTACCTCGTCGACTGCCGCTTCGATGACTCGGGCCTGTTCCTCGAGCAGATGCGAGCGTGGTTCGCCGAGCACATGCCCGGCGTGACGACGGTGCTCAAGCCGATCTCGAGCGTGTACCTGGTCGACGATCCGAAGACCTGGGAGGAGATTCGCGCGCGCGGCCACGCCGCGATCCTCGGCGTCGGCCACTGAAGCACGTGCGCGCCGGCGGTCGCCGCGCACGCGATGACGCTCGAAGCAAAGTACGGGGTGCCCACCGTTGCCATGCACACGGACAAGTTCGACCGTGTCGTGCGCTCGGTGGCCGACGTCAACGGCATGCCGGACCTGGCGCAGGTCTTCGTGCCGCAGCCGATCATGGGCAAGACCCCGGGCGAGCTGCGTGCCTACGTCGACGGCATCGATCCGATCACGGGTCGCATCGTCATGCAGGAAGTCGTCGAAGGTCTCACGCGTCCGCGTGACGGCGCGCGCGCGAGCATCGAATACGATCGCTCGACGCCGCGACTCGTCGAGCCCGACACCGAGGAGCATCTGCATCGGCTCTTCCTCGAGCGCAACTGGACCGACAACCTGCCGATCGTCCTGCCGACCGAGGAGCGGGTGGCCGCGATGCTGGCTGGCACGCGGCGCAAGCCGGACGAGGTCGTGGGACGCATGCGTTCGACGCACTTCCGTGAGTACTGGCAGTACACGGTCGAGAAGGTCGCGGTGAACGCGGTGATGGCCGGCGCACGGGCCGAGTATTTCCCCGTGATCCTCGCCATCGCGGCGACCGGCGTCACCGCGCGCAGCAGCAGTTCGAGCGCGATGGCGAGCATGGTGGTCGTCAACGGGCCGATTCGCGCCGAGATCGGCATGAACGCCGGCACCGGCGCGATGGGGCCGTACAGCCACGCCAACGCGACGATCGGACGCGCCTACGGACTGCTCTCGCAGAACGGGCAGGGCGGCTCGGTCCCCGGGCTGTCGTACATGGGCAACCAGGGCAACAGCTACGCGTACAACAGCGTGACGTTCGCCGAGAACGAAGAGCGCAGCCCGTGGGAGCCGTTCCACGTGCAGCACGGGCTCGCGGCGTCGCAGAGCGCGGTCAGCGTCTTCTCGGGCGTGCGATCGACGGCCTTCACGCTCGGGCTGCGCGAGAAGCACTGGCGCGAGCACGTGCGGCATCTGCTGCGCGGGATGGATCCGCACGGACCGCCGGCCCTACTGCTCGATCCGATCGCGGCGCGCCAGTTCGTGGACCGCGGCGGTTTCGGCAAGAAGGAGGCGCTGATCGACTGGATCTACGACACCGCGCGCATGCGCGCCAGCGAGTACTGGGATTACCAGCTCATCCAGAATTACGTCTATCCCCGCGCGACGTTCGGCGAGGAGCCGTGGGCCACGAAGCTCGCGGCGGCGCCGGATGAGGACATTCCGATGTTCCGTCGCGAGGACATTCATGTCATCGTGGTCGGTGGGGAGACCAACGGGTACTGGCGCATCATGGGCTGCAACTACCAGAAGACCGAGCCGGTGGACGCGTGGCGCTGAGACTCGCCATGCTGATCGTGCTGCTGACCGCGTCGGTCGCGGCCGCGCAGGACGCGACGCGCATGGCGATGGGCCGCGTGCGGCTGACGACCGATCCCAAGGTGCCCGTGGGCTGCACGACGCTCGGCACCGCCGACGACACCTCGCTCAAGGATCTGCGGCGCAAGGTCGTCCGACTCGGCGGCGACACGGCGCTGCTGTCGTTCCCCGCGGACAATCTCGAGCGGGTCAACGCGGTCGTGTTTCGCTGCCCGCCGGCGACCGCGGCGCCTCCCGGCTCACGGCCGTTCGCGACCATGCCGAGCGTCCCGGCGCCACCCGGCGGTAGCCCGCCGCCGCCTCCACCTCAGGGCTCGGCCCCCGCGCCGCGTTAGCGAGCCGCGCCCGACGCGCCGGCTGGCGGCGTTGCGCCCTCGCGCGCGATGTGGTCCACTCGCGGCCATGCCGGGCGTCTTCCGCTTCGCGCTCAACGATCTGCCACCCGAGGCCGAAAGCCTGCGCGCAGAGGTGCGCGAGTTTCTCCGCAAAGAGTTCAGCGGCGCCGCGCCGGTCAAGCGCGCCAAGTCGTGGGGCGGGTTCGATCGCGAATTCTCGCGCCGCGTAGGCGCGCGCGGCTGGATCGGCATGACGTGGCCCAAGAAGTATGGAGGCCACGAGCGCTCGTTCCTGGAGCGCTACGTCGTCATGGAAGAGATGCTCGCGGCCGGCGCGCCCGTGAGCGCCCACTGGGTGGCCGACCGGCAGAGCGGCCCGCTGCTGCTGCGCTTCGGGACGGAGGCGCAGCGCGAGAAGATTCTGCCGCGCATCGTGCGCGGTGAGCTGGCCTTCGCCATCGGCATGAGCGAGCCCGACTCGGGCTCCGATCTCGCCTCCATCCGCACGCGCGCAACGCGGGCGGACGGCGGCTATCTGGTCAACGGCACCAAGGTGTGGACGTCGAACGCGCACCTCTCCGACTACGCCATCTCGCTGTTCCGCACGCAGGTCGTGCCTGACAAGAAGCACGAGGGGCTCACGCAGTTCCTCGTCGATCTGCGCAACACGAAGGGCATCACGATCCGGCCCATCATCGATCTCGCCGGCAAGCATCACTTCAACGAGGTGAACTTCACCGACGCGTTCGTGCCCGACGAGTCGCGCGTGGGCAACGAGGGCGACGGCTGGAAGCAGGTGACGACCGAGCTCGGGTTCGAGCGCAGCGGGCCGGAGCGCTATCTGTCGTCGATCTCGCTGATCCGCGAGCTGGTGCGCGAGGTGAGCGCGCACCCCGACGACCGCGGCACCGAGGCGATCGGACGGATGGTGGCGAGCCTGGCCACGCTGCGACAGATGTCGACGTCGGTCGCCGGCATGCTGCAGGCCGGCGAGATGGTCAATCTGGAGGCGGCCGCGGTCAAGGACGTGGGTACCACGTTCGAGCAGTCGATTCCCGAGCTGGCGCACGCGCTGCTCGATCTTGAGCCCACCCTGACGACCGGTTCCGACCTGCAGCAGGTGCTCGGCTACATCACGCAGACCGCGCCGTCGTTCTCGCTGCGAGGCGGCACGCGCGAGATCCTTCGAGGAATCATCGCGCGAGGACTGGGTCTCCGATGAGCCAATCGACGGAGCTCCGGTCATTGCTGTCCGACACCGTCACCCGCCTCTTCACCGATCTCGCCACCAAGGAGCTGATCGAGGCCGCCGAGAAGGGCACGTGGCCCGACAAGCTCTGGCGCGCGCTCGAAGAAGGCGGCCTGACGCTGCCGCTCGTGTCGGAGGCTGCGGGCGGCGCCGGCGGCACCTGGCTCGACGCCCACGTCGTCATTCGCGCGGCCGGGCGCTACACGGCGCCGGTGCCGCTCGCCGAGACGATCGTCGCCGCCTGGCTGCTCTCGCGCGCGGGCCTCGAGGTGCCGTTTGGCCCGCTGACGCTGGCGCCGGTGCGCCGTGACGAGCGACTCGCGCTCGCGCAGGCCGGCAGAGGCGTCACCGTGAGCGGACGTGCGACGCGCGTACCCTGGGGCCGCGACGCCGGCCACGTCGTGACCGTGGGCGAGCTGGACGGCCGCCCCGCCGTCGCGCTGATCGCTCGAGGCGCAGCGACGGTCGAGGAGGATCGCAATCTCGCGCTCGAGCCACGTGACACGCTGATCTTCCGCGAGGCGCCCGTCGCGGCCGCGGCGCCTTCCGACGTCGCGCCCGACGTCATCCGTGTGTATGGGGCGATGGCGCGTGCGGCGCAGATGGCGGGCGCGCTCGAGGGGTGTCTGGTGCAGTCGGTGCGCTATGCGACGGAGCGCAAGCAGTTCGGTCGCCCGATCGGCAATTTCCAGGCGATCCAGCAGAACCTCGCCGTGCTCGCCGGCCACGTCGCGGCGGCGGGCATCGCGGCGGAGTCGGCGTTCCGCGCCGCCGAGCGCGGCGATGCGCGGTTCGAGGTTGCGGTGGCGAAGGTGCGCGCCGGTGAGGCCGCCGGCATCGGCGCCGGTATCGCGCACCAGACGCACGGCGCCATCGGATTCACGTACGAGCACTCGCTGCACTTCGCGACGCGCCGGCTTTGGTCCTGGCGGGCCGAGTTCGGCAGCGAGAGTGCGTGGGCGCGCGAGCTGGGCCGCACGGTGGCCGCCCGCGGCGCCGACGCGCTCTGGAGCGATCTCACCGCGCGCTGACCGCGGTCAGCGCTTCTTCGCGGCGCTGTTCGCCCCCAGATGCTTGAGGTCGCCCACCTCGCGGATGGCGTTGACCATCTCGGTCGGGATCGACATGGCCTTGAGCGTGCCGTCTTCCATGATCCGCGCGTAGACGCGCGTGGCCCGCCCTTCGCTCACGGCCGCGCCGGTCATCGCGTTCTTCGCTTTGCAGTTCCAGTGCAGCGTGTGCTCGCCGATCTCGGCGAGCGTGATCGTCGTCAGGATGCGATCGCCGTACGCGGCAGGGCCGATGAAGCGGAAGTGGATCTCGCCCATGACGAACGTCGTGCGATCGTTCTTGATCATCTGCTCGATCGGATAGCCGATGATCCGGAACAGTTCGTGTTCCGTGTCGTTGAACCAGGCCACGATGCGCGGATAGTAGACGAGGCCGAAGGGATCCGACTCGCCCCAGTTGACCGTGATCTCCCTCCAGTACATCGCCATGCCTGGGTCCTCCCGGGCGGTATTGTAGCCGCGGGTGGTCAACCCGTCAGGTGCGCGTCACGGCGTCCTGGGCGGGTCACGACGCCCCGCAAATCGTCATGCCGGCCGGACGCTCCCCGCCAAGTCGCTGCCGCGCAAGCGGTCCAACCTTTGGTACCGGCATTGCTCTCTCTACTCCGGGCGTTTTGGCGCGCCTAGAGGAGGACATCATCAAATCTGTTGGGCTGATTGCTCCTGCGTTGCTGCTTCCGATCGCTGCCGCCGCCTCCCTGATTCCCGAACTCCGCGATTCCATCGCCGTGCACGCCGCGCCGCTGCTCGTGTTCGTCGGCGTCGCGCTGCTCGGCATCGTCACCGGACGCGGACGACTGCTGCTCGGTGTGATGGTGCTGGCGTTGACGATGGCCGCGCTCATCAACTCGGGCAGCCGCTCCACGTTTCAGATCGTCGCGCTGCTCTTGCCGCTGAACCTCGGCGTCGTCGCCTGGCTCGGCGAGACGCGTGGGCTCTCCGCGCGAGGCGCGTGGTGGCTGGGCGTGATCCTGTTGCAGGTCGGGCTCGTCGGCCTGCTCGAGCTCGTGAGTCCGAGTGTGATCAGCGCCTCGCTGGAGCGGCCGATCGTCGACGTCGATGCCGGCGTTTCCCTTCCGCAGCTCGCGCTGTTTGCATTCGCCATCATGCTCGGCCTGCATCTGGCGCGCTTCGTTCGTGGCCGCCGGCCGCTGCACGCCGCCGCCGCGTGGGCTCTCGTCGCCTGCTTCCTTGCGCTGGACACCGCGGGCTCCGGCGGCCCGGCTGATCTGCATTTCGCCGCGGCGGGGATGCTGCTGGCTCTCGGCACCGTGCTGGAGCCGCGGACCGTCCTGCATCTCGACGCGGTCACGGGCCTGCCCGCGAGCCTGGAGTTCAACAAGATCGTGCGCCGGCTGCCGAAACGCTATGCGCTGGCGGCGGTGACCATCGACGAGTTCGCGGCGTTTCGCTCGGAGGAGGGACCGGAGGTCGCCAATCGGATGCTGCGGCTGATCGCGCAGGCGCTCAAGAAAGTCGGCGGCGGCGGCCGCGCCTTCTACCTGATGCGCGAGAATGAGTTCGTCGTCGTGTTCCGCCGCAAGTCGGTCGACACGGCCGCTCACCACATGGCCATGGTCCGGCGCGAAGTCGAGAAGGCCACGCTCGACGTGGCGGTGCCCCAGAAGGTTCGACCCGGCGTCAAGCGCGGCGTGGTCGTGCGGACCGTCGCCGGCACCATCAGCGTTGGAATCGCGGCGCCGCACAGCGAAGACACCGATGCGTTCAAGGTGCTGCGCCGCGCCGAGGAGGCGCTGGCGCGGGCACGGGCCGCCGGCATGAACCGCATCGCGGTCGACGAATCACCCGGCGCCCGCGACGCGGTCCCCACCGGGCTCAGCGCGTAACGAACTTCGGCATCACGTCGGTGGCGAAGGCCGTGAGCTGCTCCAGCATCACGGCCTTCGGCGTGCCCATGCTGATGCTCACGTTGACGTACTCGAGGCCCGGGTAGCGCGACTCGATGTCCTTCAGGTACGCCGTCAGCTCTTCGGGCGGCCCGGCGAACCACGCGCCGTTCTTCATGTAGTGCTCGACCGTTGGGACGCCGGCGGCGTCCCAGCCGCCGCGCTTCGTCGAGGCCTCGAGCTGCGCGGATGTGATGCCGGGCACGAAGCCGAGTGGCCCGAACATCTTCACGTGCTCCTCGTAGAACGGCTTGATTTCGCGGATCGCCTTCTCGCGCGTCTCGGCCAGGTGGATGAAGATGCCGAGGCAGAGGTTTTCACCGAGCTTCAGATTCTTCCCCGCGCGCGCGGCGGCCTCTCGATAGGCGTGGAACGGCCCCTCCGCCATGGTGGCGGCACCGCCGCCGATGATGCCCTTGATGCCGTGGCGCACCATGAAATCCAATGCGCGCGGCTTGGCGCTGACGATCGGCTGCCAGCATTCGACCGGGCGGTGGATCGGGCGCGGCACCAGCGTGAGCTCCTTCAGCTCGTAGCCGCGGTACGGCACGGCCGGCGGCAGCGTGTAGTGCTTGCCGTGGTGCGAGAACCGTTCGCTGTCGAAGGCCTTGAAGATGATCTCGACCTGCTCCTCGAAGAGCTCGCGGTTGGCTTCCTGATCGAGGATCGGCGCCCCGAACGTCTCGACCTCGCGTGAGTGATACCCGCGACCGACGCCGAAGATCACGCGGCCCTTCGTCAGAATGTCGGCGACGGCGTAGTCCTCGGCCAGGCGCAGCGGATGCCACATGGGCGCGATGTTGAAGCCGCACCCAATCTTGATCCGCTTGGTGACGTGTGCGAGGTGCACCGCGTGCATCAAGAGGTTGGGGATGACCTCGTAGCCCTCGTGCTGGAAGTGATGCTCGGCGAGCCAGATCGCGTAGTAGCCGGCGTCGTCCATGCACGTGGCGACCGCGTCGGTCTTCTCGAAGACGGTGGCGAGATGCTCGTTGCCGTAGCGCCGCTCGTTGGCGGGGGTGGCGTCCTGGCCCATGTCGGGCAGGTCGACGTGACCGGCGTAGACGGTGGCGAATTTGGTGATCATTTGGCAGAGCCTTTCCGACGGCGCGGTCGCGGCTACCGTGTCCCGGTGCCGCGCGACCTGAAGCCGATCTGCTCGCAGCGAGTGCAGAATTTCAATTCAAACCAACCTTGCCAGTGATGCTGGCCGAGCCAGCACGCCCAGTTGAGGTTCTTGAGGAGAACACCCACCTTCAGGGCGAGCCGGCGCGGCATTCGCGGTCAATCTACCGACTCCGGCCCTCGATGGGAAGCAATTTCAATCCTCGCTGCCCGGCATCCGAGTTGCTCTCTTCGGTCACTGCGGTAACCCACCGACGCTCGCCCACATATCAGGAGGACGACATGCCAGAGGCAAGAGAGTCTCAGCACGGGATGATGACCTGTCTGTTCCGCGACCGCGACAGCGCGGAGCGGGCGTACCAGTCGATGTCGGGGCGCGGTTACACCCGCGACGATATCAACGTGATGATGTCGGACGAGACACGTAAGCGTCATTTCGCCGGCGACAAATCGGAACTCGGCACCAAAGCGGCCGAAGGCGCGGGCGTTGGCGCCGCCGTCGGTGGAACGCTCGGGGCTGTGATCGGGGCCGTGGCGGCCGCGAGCGCCATCGCCCTGCCAGGGATCGGCCTCATCGCCCTCGGGCCCGTCGCGGCCGGGCTCGTCGGCGCGGGCGCCGGCGGCGTCACGGGCGGGCTCGTCGGCGCTCTCGTCGGGTCCGGCATCCCCGAAGATCGTGCGCGGCGTTACGAGTCGGGGATCAAGCAGGGAGGCATCCTGATGGGCGTCAAGCCGCGAACGCCCGAAGACGCCGAGCACTTCGAGCGCGAATGGAAAAGCTACCGAGGCGAGGACATCTACCGGTAGAAGGCACGGAGCGTCCGAGGCGGGAAGGCCGCCTTCCCGCCTCGGAGGCGTCACATCAGCTCGGGAATCACCCAGAGCGGCTTGCGACCGGCCGCGACGCGCTCGATGTTGTCGAAGCCGTTGCGGAAGCGCGCCGTCCAGTTCTCCCACGTCGGTCCGGCCGAGTGCGGCGTCAGCGTGACGTTGGGCAGCGTGAACAGCGGATTGTCCTTGGCCGGCGGCTCGTCGACGAGCACGTCGAGCCCGGCGCCGCCGATCTTGCGCTCCTTCAGCGCCGCGTAGAGCGCCGCCTCGTCCACGACCGGGCCGCGGCACGTGTTCACGACGATGGCGTCGTGCTTCATGAGCGCCAGCTCCCGCGCGCCGATCATGCCGCGCGTGGTGTCCGTCAGCGGCACATGCAGGGTGACGATATCGGAGCTGCGCAGCAGCTCGGCGAGGAGCACGAAGCGCACGCCGAGCGCGTCTTCCTCGGCCTCGCTCAGACGCAGCACGTCGTAGTACTGCACGCGGGCGTCGAAGCCGCGCGCGCGCCGCGCGACTTTCTTGCCGATGTTGCCGAGTCCCACGATGCCGACGGTACGCCCCGACAGCTCGTACACCGGCGCTTCCGACGACGCCGGCGGCCGCCAGCGTCCCGCCACGACGTCCTGGTGGAAGCGCACCAGCTGCTTGAGCACCGCCAGCATCAAGAGGATCGTGTGCTCGGCGACCGCGATGGCGTTGGCGCCACCATTGTTGGCCACGGGCACCTTCGCCTTCCGCGCGGACTCGACGTCCACGCGGTCGTAGCCGGCGCTCAGCAGCTGCACCAGCTTGAGCTTTGGCGCCGAGCGGAAGAACTCGCCGCCCATGTTGCGCGCCATGCCCATGAAGTACTCGGCCTCGGCGGCGGCGTTGACGAACTCCGGCGTGCCGTAATCGGCCATGATCAATTCGAAGCCCGGCGGCGTGAGCGACTTCGCGATGTCTGTGACGCCCGCGTCCTGCTTGGGCGCGAACAGGATCTTCGTCGGCTGCGCGGTCGCGGCCTGCGGGCTCATGGCTGCGCCAGCGGCACGGTGGCCGTCAGGACCGGCTCGCCGCCCACCACGCGCGTGGTGTGGCCTTTGCCCGTCGTGTCCTCGACGAGCCGCGCGTCGCCGGGCCCGAAGACCTGCTTGCTGCCGTCACCGCAGCCGATCTCGAGCTGGCCCGACAGGATGATCACGAACTGGCGACGCGGCGCGGGGTGCCAGTCGAGAAAGCGGTCCTTCGGCCACACGCTGAACGAGATCTGCGTCGTCGCGAGCCCCTTGAGCCAGTCGCTCTGCTTTTCGATGTCGATCGGCTCGATGTGCGACTCACCGTCGGGCCCCGTGTAGAGCCGCCACGTCTTCTTGATCGACGCCATCACGCGCTCCCCTCGAGAGCGAAGCCATACAGCCGGGCCGCGTTCTCGCACACGATCTTTCGCCGCACGTCGGCGGGCAGCTGCCCCATCTCGCGCTGCACGTATTCGCGCGAGTCGGGCCAGACGCCGTCGGGATGCGGAAAGTCCGAGCCCCACATGATCTTGTCGACGCCGAGCTCGTCGATCAGCTTGATGCCGATCGGATCGGTCTGGTACGTGGCCCAGCACTGGCGCTTCCAGTAGTCGCTGGGCGGCATCGTGAGCGACAGATCCTTGAACTGGTCCTCCCACTCCGCATCCATCCGCCACAGAATGTACGGAATCCAGCCGATGCCCGACTCGCCCAGCACGAGCCGCATCCCGCGATAGCGCTCGAGCGCGCCCGAGAAGATGATCGAGGCCAGGATGTTCGCCATGTTCACCTGGAACTGCGTGATGCTCGTCGCGAACGCCGCGCGCGCCGTCGGCAGCTCGACCGCCGGCGCGTCGGGCAGCGTGGCGCGCGAGGGATCGCTGCCGACGAAGATGATCTTGCGAATGTGGTCGGGCACGTAGCCGCCGACGGTGTGGAAGTGCAGCGGCAGCCCCGAAGCGTTCACGACCTCCCACAGCGGGTTCCAGTAGGGATCCCACAGCGGCTTGAGGTCCGGCGAGTTGGCGATGTCCAGGCCGCGCAGTGCGCCGCGCTTGGCCACGCGCTCGACTTCCGTGATGGCCGCATCGAGCGGGTTGTTCGGGATCGACGCGAGCCCCGCGTAGCGCTCGGGATGCGTCGAGCAGAAGTCGGCGAGCCACTCGTTGTAGATGCGCATCACCTCGACGGTGGCCTCCGGATCGTTCATCCGCCCCGTCGCGCCGAGAATGCCGTAGAGCACCTCCGCCTGGACCCCGTCCCGATCCTGATCTTTCAAGCGCAGATCGGGATCGCTCAGCCGCCGGATGCCCTTCTTGCCGTCGGAGTAGAGCCCGGTCGACTCCATGCGATCGGCGCGATGAATCCGGCCCGGAACGTACTCGCGTCCCGCCGAGCCCATGCCGTTGACGAGACCGAGGTTGGCGCCCTTCTTCGTGACCCAGCGCTTGCCCTTCGGTCCGTCCTCGACGTACGGCATGCGGTCGCGCATTTCCACCGACGCCTGCGAGACGAAGAGCTCCGGCGGCAGCCAGCAGAGATCGAGGTGGCAATCGGCGGAGATCATCTCGTAACGCATGCAACGCCTCCTGTTAGAGTCCGCGCCAGTAGCGGCGGCCGTCGAGGCGCACGATGCGCCCGAATCCCGGCGCCTCGAAGTGGCCGGCCGCGACGACGATCTCTTCGCGCTCGAGCCGCTCCAGCAGCGTGCGCCGCGTCTGCCGCGTAACCTCCGGATCCATGTCGGCGCGCGAGACCCAGTCCGGCTCCTGCAGCTGCACCGGGCTGTGGGCCGCATCGCCGAGCACGAGCGCGCGCTCGCCGCGCGAGGTGATCAGGATCGACACGTGACCCGGCGTGTGCCCGGGCGTCGGCACCGCGGTGAGCGCGCGCGTGAGATTGTGCTCGCCCTTCATGAACTCGACGAGCCCGAGGTCGGCCAGCGGCCACACGCACGTCGGGGCGTTGGGAAAGCGCGTGGGCTGAATGTCCGGCGCGTGGCACGCCTCCCAGTCCTTCGTGCTCACCCAGTAGCGCGCCTTGGGGAACGTCGGCACCCAGCGCCCACCGGCATCGGTGAGGTTCCAGCCCACGTGGTCGCGATGCAGGTGCGTCATCACGACCATGTCGACCTCATCCGGCCGCACGCCCTTCGCGGCGAAGTCACGCAGCAGCTCACCCCACGGCACGTCCGGCGTCTCCTTGGGCCGCGGGCCGAGGCCGGTGTCGACGAGGATCGTGCGACCGTCGGCGCGGATCAGATACGAGCCGAGATTGAAGCGCACCTTGTGCTCGTGCGTGAGATGCGACTCGTACGGCTGCCAGTCGTTCTCGGGAATCGTCGGGAAGAAATTGCAGAGATCGAACTCGAGCGAGCCGTCGGAGAGCGCCATGATCTCGACGTCGCCGACGCGGATCACATGGTCGGGCATGGTGGTCCGGAAGCGTACCACACGCTGTTACACTACCGGCGGACCCGCCGTCCCCCCTGGAGGAGTGCTCATGTTCAACCGCAGCACGCTCGTGCTGGCGATGCTCGTCGTCGGTCTCGCCGCCGCTCCCGCGGGCGCGCAGACCACGACGCTCACGATGTCGTCGTGGGTGTCGCCACAGCATCACCTGACGGCCAACGTCCTGCAGGGTTGGGCCACGGAGGTCGAGAAGGCGACCGGCGGGCGCGTGAAGTTCACGATGCTGCCCAAGCATCCCTCCGCGCCGCCCGGCACCTTCGACGCCGTGCGCGACGCGCTCGTGGACCTGTCGTTCGTCACGGCGTCCTACACGCCCGCGCGCCACATCCTGCCGCTCCTGGCCGAATTGCCGGGCGCCGGCGACACCGCGCTCGCCAACTCGGTGGCGTACTCGCGCATCTACTGGAAGCACTTTCACAAGGTCGGCGAGTACAAGGGCGTGAAGCTGCTCGGCGTGTTCACGCACGGCCCCGGCCAGATGTTCACGAAGAAGCCGGTGAACGGCATCGCGGACGTGCAGGGCCTGAAGATCCGCACGGGCGGCGGCATCGCCGAGCAGGTAGCCAAGGCGCTCGGCGCCTCCGCCTTCGTGAAGCCGGCGCCGGAATCCTACGAGCTGCTCTCCAGCGGTGTCGCGGACGGCGTCTTCTTTCCGCTCGAGTCGATCATCTCTTTCAAGCTCGACACGGTGCTCGAGCAGGCGACGATCTTTCCGGGTGGCATGTACTCCTCGTCATTCGGCTTCTTCATGAACGAGGACAAGTGGAACAAGCTGCCCAAGCAGGACCAGGAGGCGATCGAGAAGATCTCCGGCGAGCACATCGCGCGGCTCGCCGGCAAATCGTGGGACGACGCCGACGCCAAGGGCATGGAGGCGCTGAAGAAATCCGGCGTGAAGATCGTGCAGGCCAACCCCGCGTTTGTGGCCGAAGTGAAGAAGCGCTCGGCGCCGATCGTCGACGACTGGGTCACCAAGGCCAGCGCGAAGGGCGTCGACGGGGGGAAGATCCTCAAGGAGTTCCAGGACGAATTGAAGAAGACCGCCGCGGGCAAGTGACCGTCCCCGTCGGCCTGAACGTCTGGTCGCGCCTGGTCGAGGCCACGTTTCCGTACTTCGACCGCACGGTGGCGGCGTTCGATTCGCTGTGGCTGCCGGATCACGTGCAGTACAACGGCCACAACGTCGCCGAGGGTTGGACGCTGCTCACCTGGACGCTCGCCCGCTACGCCGACAAGCAATGCGGCCACGAGGTGCTCTGCAACAGCTTCCGCAATCCCGCGCACACCGCGAAGATGGTCGCGACCGCGCAGGCGCTGTCCGGCGGCCGCGTGATCCTCGGCATCGGGGCGGGCTGGAACCAGGAAGAATACCTGGCGTACGGCTGGCCGTTTCCACCCACGTCGGTTCGCATCGCGCAGCTCGGCGAGGCCATCGAGCTGATCCGGCGCATGTGGACGCAATCACCCGCGTCGTACGCGGGCGAGCACTACCGCATCGCGAACGCGCACTGCGAGCCGCGGCCGGATCCCATCCCGCCCATCATGATCGGCGGCCACGGCGAGAAGCATCTGCTGCGCGCGGTGGCCCGGCACGCCGACTGGTGGAACTACGGCTTTCGCGAGCTCGACCTCTATGCGCACAAGCAGCAGGTGCTGCGCGCGCACTGCAAGGAGGTCGGGCGCGAGTACGAGTCCATCGTGCAGGTCGTGCGCGTCGGCATCCTGATCGCCGAGACGGAGCGCGAGGTCGAGCGGCTCCGGACGGCGCCCGGCATCCGGCCGATGCGCGACATCCAGCTGGCCGGCACGCCGGCACAGGTGACCGAGACCCTGCAGCGCATCGTGCGTCAGGGCGCGCACCGCCTCACCGTGAACTTCGCGGACGCGCCGCGCCCCGACGGGACCCTGCTCTTCGCGCAGTCGGTCCTGCCGTGGCTGTAGTCGATCCGCCGGGCAAGCCGCGCGCCGACGCGCTCCTCGGCATCGCGGCCTCCGCCATTCTGCTGGCCATGATGCTGCTGACGGTCGTCGACGTCGTCGCCCGCTACGTCTTCAGCCGGCCGGTGCGCGGCGCCTTCGAGGTGACCGAGCTGATGCTGGTCGTGCTGATCTTCGCCGGCCTGCCGCTCGTCTCGTTCTCCGAGGAGCACGCGGTGATGGACTTCATCGACCGCGTGACGGGCGCCCGCGGCCAGCGCGCCCTTCGCCGCGCGGTGGAGGCGGCGAGCGCCGCGTTCATGTTCCTGCTCGCCTGGCTCACCTGGCTCAAGGCCGACCGCATCTGGGCCTATCGCGACGCCACCGACGTCCTGCGCGTCGTGTATGGACCCTTCGTCTACTTCATGGCCCTCACGCTGGCGCTGGCCGGCGTCATCCATCTCGGCAAGGTCGTGGCGCGCCGGTGATCGAAGGGCTCGTCGGCCTCACCCTGATGATGCTGCTCTGCTGTCTGCGCGTGCCGATCTCGTTCGCGATGGCCATCGTCGGCATCGCCGGCTACGCGTACATGCGGGACTGGAACTGGACGGTGGCCTTCGCGATGACGCAGACGAAGCTGTACGAGACGGGCCGCAACTACACGCTGTCCGTCGTCCCGCTGTTCATCCTGATGGGCAACTTCGTCACCCGCGCCGGCATGTCGCAGGAGCTATTCCGCGCGGCCTACACCTTCATCGGCCATCTGCGCGGCGGCCTGGCCATGGCCACGATCTGGGCCTCGGCGGGCTTTGGCGGCATCTGCGGCTCCTCCATCGCCACCGCCGCCACCTTCGCAAAGGTCGCGTACCCGTCGATGAAGAAGTTCGGCTACTCCGACCGGCTCGCCGCCGGCGTCGTCGCCGGAGGCGGCACGCTCGGCATCATGATCCCGCCCTCCACGATCATGGTGATCTACGGGATCTTCACCGAGACGAACATCGGCAAGCTGTTCGCCGCGGGCATCATCCCGGGCATCGTCGGCGCGATTCTGCTGTGCTTCGCCGTGCAGTACATGACGTGGCGCGATCCCGCGTCCGGCCCGCGCGGCGAGCGCTCGAGCTGGGGCGAGCGGTTGCGCGCGCTGAAGGACGTCTGGGCGGTCGCGGCGCTCTTCTTCTTCGTGATGGGCGGCATCTATGGCGGATTCTTCACCGCCACCGAGGGCGCGGCCATGGGCGCGTTCGGCGCGATGCTGTTCGCGCTCGCCCGCCGCGCGCTGACGTGGCGCACGCTCTACGCCGCGCTGCTCGAGAGCGCGCGCACGACGTCGATGCTGTTCATGATTCTCATCGGCGCGCTCATCTTCGCGGAGTTCGTCAACATCACGACGATGCCCGCGGACCTCAAGGCGTCGGTCACCCACTTCAACGTGCGCCCGACGGTCGTGGTGGCGGCGATCTGCCTCGTGTACGTGCTGCTCGGCACGGCCATGGAAGAGCTGTCGATGATCCTGCTCACGATCCCGGTGTTCTTCCCGGTGGTGGTGCACCTGGGCTTCGACCCGATCTGGTTCGGCATCATCATCGTCTGCGTCGTCGAGATCGGCCTCATCAGCCCGCCGGTCGGCATGAACATGTTCGTGCTCCGCACCCTGATCCCCGAGCTGAGCACCGCCACCATCTTCAGCGGCGTGCTGCCATTCATGTGGGCCGACGTGGTGCGGCTGGCCATCCTGGTCGCGTTTCCAATTCTTGCACTCTGGCTGCCGAGCATGATGCGATGATCGGGTGACCCGAACCCCGAGCGACCGCGCCCCGGACACCGCGCGCGCCGACGTCCTGCCCCACGCCTTCATCGCCATGCTCATCGCCGAGGCGGTGTTCATGGCGTTCTTCCCCGCGCTGCGGGCCGGCTTCGTCTCGTGGGACGACGATACGTACCTGCTCGCCAACCCGTGGTATCGCGGGCTCGGGCCGGCGCGGCTCTCCTGGATGTTCACGACGCTCTCCGGCCACTACATGCCGATGACGTGGCTGAGCCTCGGGCTCGATTACGTGCTCTGGGGCATGCGGCCGGCCGGCTATCACGCCGTGAACGTGCTCCTGCACGCGCTCGCCGCCGCCACCGCGTACTTCGTCGCCCGGCGCGTGCTGATCGCCGCCGTGGGTCCCGAGCCGCGCGCCGCCCTCATGGCCAGCGCCGCCGTCGCTGCGCTCGTCTTTGCCGTGCATCCGCTGCGCGTCGAGTCGGTAGCCTGGATCAGCGAGCGTCGCGACGTGCTGTGCGGGCTCTTCTTCCTGCTCGCCGTCCTCGCCTATCTGCGCGCGGTCGAGCCCGAGGCGCGGCATCCGCGTCGCTGGTACTGGGCGTCGGTCGTACTGAGCGCGCTCGCGCTGCTGTCCAAAGCCATGGCGGTGACGCTGCCGGTCGTTTTCCTGCTGCTCGATGTCTATCCGCTGCGGCGCCTCGGGCCGGGGCAATGGCGACGGCGCCAGGTGTGGCTCGAGAAGCTACCGTTCGTGGCGTTGAGCGCCGCGGCCGCCACGCTCGCCGTCGTGGCGCAGCGCGCGCTCGGCGCGCTCAGCGACCTCGGCGAGCTGGGGATCGGCGATCGCCTGGGGCTGACCTGCTATTCGCTCGTGTTCTATGCGTGCAAGACGCTGCTCCCGATCGGCCTGGCGCCGCTCTATGAGGCGCCGTACGACTACGCCACGCTGCGGCCATGGTTCGCCGGCAGCGCGGTGGTCGTCGTCGCCGTCGCGGGCACGCTGCTTTTGCTGCGACACCGATGGTCGGGCGTGGCCGCGGCCGCCGCGGCGTTCGTGGTGCTGCTCTTCCCGGTGCTCGGCCTGGTGCACTTCGGCCTGCACATCGCCGCCGATCGCAACACCTACTTCGCCGGGCTGGCGCCGGCGCTCCTTGCCGGCGGCGCGCTCGTGCGCGTACTCCGCGCGCCGTCCGCGGCGACGGTACGGGCGGCCGCCGTGGCGGCGCTCGTAGTCGTCCTGCTGCTCGGCGGCCTCACGTGGCGTCAGAGTCGCATCTGGCACGATTCGCGAGCGCTCTGGGCCCATGCGCTCGAGGTCAGCCCGTCGTCGATCGCTCACGCGAAGCTGGGCGCCCTGCTCGCGGAGGAGGGTCGGCCGGAGCAGGCGATCGTGCACTTCCAGGACGCGGTGCGGCTGCATCCAAACAATGCCTACGCCCACAACGTCTGGGGCCTGGCACTCGGCCAGATGTGGCGCTTCGACGAAGCGGTCGTGCACTTCGAGGCGGCGGTGCGGATCAGGCCCGACTACATCGACGCGCGGCGAAATCTTCGCGTGATCAGGGACCGCGGCACGAACCCCGCGGCGTATTTCGAGGCACAGCGCGCGCGGCGCGAGCGGCTCGCGGGGCCGATCGCCCGCTGAGCCGCCCCGCCCGGGCGCGGCCGCTTACTCGGGTCGAAACGTCTGCGTGCCGACCCAGCCCGTCTCGGACACGTCGACGGTCACCCCGTCGGGGCCCGTGTACTTGACCTCGACGTTGCCGTAGCGCTTGGCGCCACCATCATGGTGGCCGCCCACGCCGAGCGCCTCGTTGATGTCGTCGCGACGGGGCGCGCTGGCGGCGGCGAGCCGCTCGGTGGTGTCGTCGAGATCGTCGACCTGGAAACCGAAGTGATGGATGCCCGACCATCCCTTGCCACGCTCGACACCGGCGACCTTGTCGTTCTTGAACTTGAGGATGGCGAGGTTGATGTCGCCGTCCGTGAGGTAGTACCCGGTGGTGTTCGGGTTGTCGATGCGGCCGACCTGCTTGAGGCCGAACACGTCGACGTAGAACTTCGCGGTCGCATCGGGGTCCTGCGAGGAAATCGCGATGTGCTTGATCTTCGCCATGGGGCCTCCTCGGGCTTGGCGCATAGCATACCGCCATGCGGGCGATCGTGTAGAGTGTCGCCGGCCGGCCGCCGGCACGGGGGGAAACGATGAGGCAGTGGCGTGTGGCGTTGGGCGTGGCAGGGCTCGTGATGGCGGGGCTGGCCGGTGCGGACGCGGCCGAGACGGTCAACGTCTATACCGCGTGGCCCGAGTCGCTTTCGCAGCCGATCTTCAAGGCGTACACGGCCAAGACCGGCGTGCAGGTGAACTTCATCCGCCTGTCGACCGGCGAGCTGGTCGCGCGCGCGACGGCGGAGAAGAACAATCCGCGCGCCGATGTCATCTGGGGGGCGCCAGGCGACGGGTTCGCGGCCGCCAAGGAGGCGGGCATCCTCGAGCCGTACCGTCCGGCGACGTGGGACCGTGTGCCCGCCGAGCTCAAGGACCGCGAAGGCTACTACACCGCCGTCGCGAAGAACACGCTCGTCTTCATGTCGAACGCCAAGCTGCTCAAGGAAAAGGGGCTCAAGCCGCCCGTGTCGTGGAGCGACCTGCTCGATCCCGCATACAAAGGACAGATCCAGACGGCCGACGCCCGCACGTCGGGCACGGCGCTGACGCGGATCCTGTCCATCTACTACGCGTTCGGCCGCGACGAGGACAAGGCGTTCGACTATCAGAAGAAGCTGCACGGCAACGTGCAGGTCTACACGAAGAGCGGCGGCGGGTGCACGATCCCCGCCGCGCTCGGCCAGGCCATCGTCTGCATCGCCCACCTCCCGGACGCGATGGAGGCCAAGAAGAAGGGCTACGACATGGTCGTGACGTTTCCGAAGGAGGGCGTCGCCGCCGTCATCGAGGCCGTCGCGCTGGTCAAGGGCGCGAAGAATCGCGAGGCGGCCACGAAGCTCATCGACTGGACGTTCAGCCGCGACATGCAGGACCTGCTCGACAAGAACCAGGTCTACATGCTGCCCACGCTGCCGGGCGCCAGCATCGAGCCCAGCGTGCAGAGCCTCATGAAGGAGGCGAAGCTGCTGCCGGTGGATCTCGAGTGGGTCGGCAAGAACCGCAAGCGCCTCGTCGAGCGCTGGGTGAACGAGGTCATCAAGGAGTGAGGCGCGATCCGGTCCTGGCCCCCGCGGTGCTGCTCGTCTGGGGGGCCGTGGGCCTGTTCGTCCTCTATCCGCTCGGTCGTCTGCTCGTCCTCACGTTCTGGAACGCGGGCCCGAGCCTCGATGCCGTGCGCGGCCTCGTCGGCGACTGGACGCACCGCGCGGCGCTGATCAACAGCCTCGTACTCGCGGCGCTGGTCGGCGTGGCGGGCACCGCGCTCGGGCTGGGCTTTGCGCTGCTCGCCGTGCGCGCGAACCTGCCGCGCTGGCTCACGCGCGCGCTGGACGCCGTCGTGCTGCTGCCGCTGATCTCGCCGCCGTTCACCGCGGCCATCGCGCTGATCTTTGCCCTCGGGCCGCGCGGGCTGATCTCGTATCACGTGTTCGGCCTGACGCGGGTCAACATCTATGGCCTCTCGGGCACGTTGCTGTCGGAGACGCTGACGTACTTTCCGATCGCCTACCTCACGCTCAAGGCCGTCCTCGCCAACGTCGATCCGAACCTCGAGGACTCGGCCTTCAGCCTCGGGGCGCGGCGCTGGCGGGTGTTCCGAACGGTCACGCTGCGGCTGGCCACGCCCGGCCTGGCGAACGCGTTCTTGCTCGTCTCCGCGGCCTCGCTCGCCGATTTCGCCACGCCGCTGATCCTCGGCGGCACGAAGTTCCCCGTGCTGCCCACGCAAGCCTTCTTACAGATCACCGGCCTCTACGACATGCGGGGCGGCGCGGCGCTGTGCTTCCTGCTGCTGATCCCGGCGCTCGCCGTCTTCGCCGGTCAGCGCTGGTTCACGGAGCGGCGCGCCGGGTCGTTCGTGACGGTCACCGGCAAGGTCGGCGCCGCCACGCGCGTCAAGACGCTGTCGCGTACCGCGGTGGTCGCCCTCGCGCTCGTCTGCGGCGTCATCGTGGCGCTCGTGCTCGTCTGCTATCTGCTGATCTTCGCCGCCTCGATCGTCCGCGGCCTCGGCGCCGACAACCGACTCTCGCTCGCGCACTACGCCCACGTGTTCAGCGGCGGGCTCAAGGCCGTGCGCGACACGCTCGTGATCGCCGTCATCTGTATGCCGGTGGGCGCGCTGTTCGCCGTGGTCCTCGGCTTTCTCGTGTCGCGCACGCGATTCCCCGGACGTCGAACGCTCGAGTTCGCGGCGATGATGAACTACGCGCTCCCCGGCACGATCGTCGGCATCGCGTACCTGGTCGCCTTCAACGACGCGCCGCTGGCGCTGACGGGCACGGCCTTCATCCTGGTGGTCTGCTACGTGTTTCGCTACAGCCTCGCCGGCACCCGCGCGACGAGCGCGGTACTCGCGCAGATCGATCCGTCGATCGAAGAGGCGTCGGCGAGCCTGGGGGCGCGGCGCGACGTGACGTTTCGCCGCGTCGTGCTGCCGCTGGTGCGTCCGGCGCTGCTGGCCGGCATGACCGTGCTCTTCATCCGCGCCATGACCGCGATCAGCGCGACGATCTTCCTCGTCTCGCTGAGCTGGTCGCTGGTCACCGTGCGCATCCTCGAGGGCATCACGAATCTGGAGCTCGGCCAGGCCTCGGCGTTCTCGGTGCTGGTGATCCTGCTCGTCTACGCCGCCGTCGTCGTCGCGAGCCTCGCGATGCGACGTCTCAACGCCGGCTCGCTGGGGCAGGCCGGCACGCTGCTCGGCGGATGACGCCCATGATGACGGCGGAGCGCGGAAAGCGGCTGACGCTCGAGCACGTGTCGAAGCGGTTTCAGCGCGAGGGCCAGGCGGCGGTCGAGGCCGTCAACGACGTCAGCCTCACCGTGGAGCCGGGGGAGCTCGTCACGCTGCTCGGGCCGTCGGGCTGCGGCAAGACGACGACGCTGCGCATGGTGGCGGGCTTCGAGCAGCCGGATGCGGGGAGGATCAGCATCGGCGACGACGACGTCACGACGCTGATGGTCTATCGGCGCAGTATCGGGTTCGTATTCCAGAACTACGCGCTCTTCCCGCATCTCACCGTCTTCGAGAACGTCGCGTACGGGCTGCGCGTGCGCCGGCTGTCCGAATCGGCGATCCGTGCGCGCGTGCGCCAGGTGCTGGAGCTCGTCGGCTTGCCGGGCTACGAGCGCCGGTTTCCCAACCAGCTCTCCGGCGGCGAGCAGCAGCGTGTGGCCGTCGCGCGCGCGGTCGTCGTGGAGCCGCAGCTGCTGCTCTTCGACGAGCCACTGTCGAACCTCGACGCCAAGCTGCGGGTGCAGATGCGCGCCGAGCTCTCGCGACTGCAGCGCCAGCTGGCCATCACCACCGTCTATGTGACCCACGACCAGGAGGAGGCGATGGCAATCTCCGACCGCATCGCCGTGATGCACCGGGGCGCGCTCGCGCAGCTCGGGACGGCGGAGGAGCTGTACCGCGCGCCGCGCTCGGCGTTCGTCGCGCAGTTCATCGGGCGCGTGAACCTGGTGGAGAGCCGGGTGCTCGGCATCACGGGCGGCCGGATGGCGGTGGCGCTGTGGGACTCATCGCTCGGCGTGCCGGCCGGCGCCGGCTACGCCGTCGGTCAGCGGCTGTCCCTCGTGCTGCGGCCCGAGTCGCTGACGCTCGTGACCGATTCGACGAAGGCCGGCGAGGGCGAGGTGGTCGTGCCCGGCGTCGTTCGGAACCGGACGTTCCTCGGCGAGAAGGTCGAGTATGCGGTGGAGGTCGGGGCGGCGGTGCTGCAGATTGTGAGCTACGATCCCACACGGCGCGGCGTGATCGACGTCGGCGCGCGCGTCGGCGTGGCGTGCGATGCGGCGGCGGTGCGCGTGCTCGGAGCGGCGCCATGAGGTGGCCGCGCGTGACCTTCGTGCTCGCAGCGCTGCTGCTGGGCGCCACGGCGGACGCCGCGGCGCAGTCGTGTCCCGCGCCGCGCGTGGTCGTCCCGACCAGCGTCGGCATGAAGTACTGCGCCGATCCCGCCTTCGACGGCGTCGTGGCGGCGCAGGCGCAGAAGATCCGCGCCGACGTGCAGGCCGCACGGCAGGCCGGGCGGCTCGTGATCTATGCGAGCACGCCGATCAGCCCGCGCGGCGGCGGCCTCGAGAAGGTCAACGTGGAGATCGCGGCCGCGGTGAAGGCGCGTCTGGAGAAGGCCTACGGCGCCGGCGCATGGGTGCTCGATCCCGGCGCGTACCAGCTGCCGGCGGTCGCCGGCAAATCTGCGGGCGGCGGCGAGTACATGGTGATGTGGACCCGCGTGCTCGGCGGTGACGACGGGGCCGGGCGCGACATCGACATGGTGCACTTCACCGGTCCGGACGACATGCGCGCATTCTTTGGCTGCGCGTCCGACGACGTCACGGGCTGTCTCGAGCGCTGGCTCACGGCGCGTGCGGCCAGCGACCCCACCGTGCGTCGCGCGGCCGACGATGCGCAGGCGCGGCGCGCGTTCCTCCGTTACTATGCGATGCGGGCCTCCGTCGCGTACTCGGCCGGCGCTCACGACGAGTGGAACATCGTCGTGCGGATCAACCGCAAGCGAGGGCTCGGCGATCAGATCGCGATGTTCTTCGATGGCCGTGCCGTCTCGCCGGTCGCGATGGAGACCGAGATCGTCCCGGGCTATGAGGTGCGCTGATGGCCGACATCCAGTTCAACCCGATGGATCCGGAGTTCGTCGCCGATCCCTATCCGACCTATCACCGTCTGCGTACGGAGGACCCGGTTCACCACAGCCAGCTCGGCTTCTGGGTGCTGACCCGGTATGACGACGTGGTGACGGCGCTGCGCGATCCGCGGCTGGCCAAGGAGGCGATCGCATCGTTCGTGGCCGCGCGCTTCGGCGCGCCCGTGCCGGCGATGGGGCTCTCGATGCTCGACCGCGATCCGCCGGACCACACGCGCCTGCGCGGGCTGGTCAGCAAGGCGTTCACGCCGCGCGTGGTCGAGGGGCTGCGACCGCGCATCCAGCAGATCGTCGATGCGCTGATCGACGGCGCGGCCGCGCGCGGCTCGATGGACCTGATCGAGGAGTTCGCGTACCCGATTCCGGTCATCGTGATCTGCGAGATGCTCGGCGTGCCCGTCGAGGATCACGAGCGCTTCAAGGGCTGGAGCCTCGACATCGCGCGCGGTCTCGATCTCATCTGGCTCGGGCCGGAGTCCGAGGTGGGACGCCGCAGCATCGCCGCGCGCCAAGCGCTCGCCGAATATTTCCGCGGGCTGATCGCGCAGCGCCGGGCGGCGCCGCGCACCGACCTGCTCTCGGGGCTGATCGCCGCCGAGGAGGCCGGCGACAAGCTCAACGAGGTCGAGCTGCTCGCCACCTGCATCTTGTTGCTCATCGCCGGCCACGAGACCACCGTCAATCTCATCGGCAACGGCACGCTGGCCCTGCTGCGTCATCGCGATCAGCTCGAGCGCCTGCAGCGCGAGCCCGGGCTGATCGGCAGCGCGATCGAGGAGCTGCTGCGCTTCGACGGCCCCGTGCAGCGCACGGCGCGCATCCCGAGCGAGGACGTGACCATCGGCGGCCACACGATCGCGAAGGGCGAGATGGTCATGCCGTTCATCGGCGCCGCCGACCGTGACCCCGCGCAGTTTCGCGACCCCGACCGGCTCGACATCCGACGCACCGACAACCGCCACATCGCCTTCGGCTGGGGCATCCACTTCTGCCTGGGCGCCCCGCTGGCCCGGCTCGAGGGCCAGATCGCGATCAACACGCTCGTGCGCCGGCTGCCGAAGATCTCGCTGGCCACTGACGTGCCCGAGTATCGGCAGAGTTTGACGCTGCGGGGGCTGAAGGCGCTGCCCGTTTCGTTTTGACTCCGTTAACACTTCTTAACGGTCCGTGACGTGCGGCGGCCGCGCCCCGGGTGTTCAATGAGAACCGTGAGTCCGCTGAACGCCCAGGCGCCGGTCACGCGCGTCCTTCTCGTGGATGACGACGCGGAGTTGGCGGAGCTCGTGGGCGAATACCTCGGCCGGGAGGGATTCTTCCTCGAGGCGGAGGTCGATGGGACGCGTGCCGTCGACCGCGTCACGTCCGGCGATCACCACCTGGTCGTTCTCGACGTGATGCTCCCGGGCGTGAACGGCTTCGACGTGCTGCGCTCGATCCGCGCCCTGTCGCGCATTCCCATCCTGATGCTCACGGCGCGCGGCGACGAGGTCGATCGCATCGTCGGGCTCGAGCTCGGCGCCGATGACTATCTCTCGAAGCCGTTCAACCCGCGCGAGCTCGTGGCGCGCATCCGCGCGGTCCTGCGGCGCACGCACGACGCGCGCACACCCACCGAGCGATCCGCGGAGCGTCTGACCGTGGACGACGTGCTCGTGGACGTGGGCCGCCGCATGGTTCGCCGCGGCGACACGCCGATCGAGCTCACCGCGGTGGAGTTCGCGCTGCTCGAGCTGCTGATGCGGGCCGCGGGCACCGTGGTGCGCCGCGACGATCTCGCGCGTGGCGCGCTCGGTCGCAGCCTGCTGCCGTTCGATCGCAGCATCGACGTCCACGTGAGCCGGGTGCGCAAGAAGCTCGGGCCACGGCCGGACGGCGGCGAGCGCATCGCGACGCTGCGGGCGGTGGGCTATCTCTACACTCGCGCGGGCGTTACGGCCGGAGGCTGAGCGTGCGCGGCGTGTTCGTCAGGATCTTGTTGTGGTTCTGGGGCTCGCTCGTGCTCGTGGCCCTGGCGCTCGAGCTGATGATCACGGCGACCTCGACCCCCGTCGAGATGCGCGTCGCGCGGTTCAGCGATGGCGTGCTCAGCGCCCGCGCGCGCGACGCGGTGACGATGCTCGACCGCAAGGGCCCGGTGGGCGTCGCGCACTTCCTGCGCAATTTCGAGCGTGACACGCACGTCCACGCGGTGCTCCTCGACGCCAACGGCCACGACGTCGCGGGTCGCGCCGTCACGTCCAAGGTCCTCGAGGTGGCGGCGCGCGCACTCGACAGCGGGCAGACGGAGATGGAGGCCGATGGCCAGACGGCCATCAAGGCGCGTGCGGTGAGCCTCGCCGACGGCCGCCGCTACGTCCTGGTGGCCTCGGTGCCGATCGGCCTCATGCGGCTCTTGCACGACGGCGCGACGGCGCAGGCCCTGCGTCTGCTCGCGGTGGCCGTGACGGCGGCCGCCGCGTGCTACGGGCTCGCGCGATACGTGACGCGTCCCCTGACGGTCCTGCGCGGCGCCACCCGCGCGCTCGCGCGTGGTGACCTCGCCGTGCGTGTCGGAGCGACGATGGGTCGGCGCGAGGACGAGTTCACGGAGCTCGGCCGCGACTTCGATCAGATGGCCGGGCGCCTGGATGCGCTGGTCACCGCCGAGCGCCGGCTGCTGCGCGACATCTCGCACGAGCTGCGCTCGCCGCTGGCGCGGCTGAACGTCGCGCTTGGGCTCGCGCGCCAGCGGCCGGGCGACAACCAGGCGGCGCTCGACCGGATCGAGCGCGAGGCCGAGCGGCTGAATCTCCTGATCGGCCAGCTGCTGATGCTGGCGCGGATGGAGAGCGGCGTCGCCTCGGTGGTCCGCGAGCCGGTCGACCTCATGGCGATCGTCCACGACGTGGTGGAGGACGCGGCCTTCGAGGCCAAGAGCCGCGGCCGCACCGTGCAGATCGTCGAGACGTGCCCGGCGCACGTGTCGGGCGATCGGGAGCTGCTGCGCAGCGCGATGGAGAACGTCGTGCGCAACGCCGTCCGCCACACGCGCGAAGGCACCGCGGTCGAGGTGAGCCTGCAGCGTCACGGGCCGGGGCACGTCGCCATCAGTGTCCGTGACCACGGCGGCGGGGTCCCCGAACAGGCGCTGCCATACATCTTCCAGCCGTTCTACCGCGTCGGCGATGCCCGCGAGCGAGGCACCGGCGGCGTCGGGCTCGGTCTGACCATCGTGCACCGCACCATCCGGCTGCACGACGGGACGGTGCGCGCCGCCAACGTGCCCGCCGGAGGGCTCGAGGTCGAGCTGACACTGCCCACGCAGTCCGCCTAGTCACAGCAAGTTCACAATTCTTGTCGAACTCTTAACGCCGAGGGCGTTCTCCGCCCGGTACACCGGGGGTAAGGAGGTATGCGTCCATGACCCCGCCTACGCCCGACAACGGGTCGCAGTTCCGCGTGGAAGCACCATGAGCGGTTTGCCTGGGGCACGGCTTCGACACGTCACGCAGTTCATCGACGACAACCTGGCCCGCGCGCTTCCACTCGCCGAGCTGAGCGCCGAGGCCCACCTGAGCCAGTATCACTTTGCGCGGCTCTTCAAGGAGAGCGTGGGGATCCCGCCGCACCGGTTCGTGGTGCAGCGCCGCATCGAGCGCGCGTGCGCGCTGCTGATCGAAGGACACCTGTCGATCGACGCCATCGCGCGAGCGGTCGGATTCCGCACGCGCAGCCACTTCTCGATGGTGTTCCATCGGCACACCGGCAGTCCGCCCACGGTGTATCGCGCCGTCGCATCGCTGCCGAAGACGAACGGCGCCGCGCACGAGGAATCCTCCGGGGCATGACGTCCCGCGCGCGCGCGCGGCGTGGCGGTGTAGCATACGCGGGCCATGAAGATCACCCGCGTCGAGACGCACGTCGTCACGCTGCCGATGGTCATCGAGGGGGCGACGCCGCGGCTGCGTGACCGCGCCGTGACCAGCATCGACATCCTCCTGGTCCGCGTCGATACCGACCAGGGCGTGAGCGGCTGGGGCGAGGCGTTCGGGCATCGCATCTTTCCGGCCACGCGCGCGGCCATCGATACCGTGCTGGGCCCGATGTGCGTTGGTCGCGATCCCACGCAGATCGCCGCCATCCATGACGACCTGCAGCGCCTGCTGCACGGCATCGGCCGGAACGGACCGACGATCTACGCGCTGTCGGGCATCGACATCGCGCTCTGGGACATTGCCGGCAAGCTCGCGGGGCTGCCGCTCTACCGGCTGCTCGGCGGGGGAACGCGCGTCGACCTGCCCGCGTACGCGAGCCTCTTGCGCTACGGGGCGGCGGATGCGGTGGCGTTCTATACCGAGCAGGCGCTCAAGCGCGGGTACCGCGACATCAAGCTGCACGAGATCACCCTGCCCGAGGTCCGGGCCGCGCGCGACGTGGCCGGCACGGACGCCCGCATCATGCTCGACACCAACTGCCCGTGGACGGTGGTCGACGCGATCGAGATGGCGCGGCGCCTGACGCCGCTCGGCCTCTCCTGGCTCGAGGAGCCCGTCTTTCCGCCGGAGAACGTCGAGGGGCTGGCGCAAGTGCGGCGGCACGGCGGCATCCCGACGGCGGCCGGTGAAAACTACGGAACCGTCTGGGACTTTCGCCGCGCCTTCGAGGCCGGCGCGATCGACTACGCGCAACCGAGCGTGACGAAGATCGGCGGGGTGACCGAGCTGCGCCGCGTGGTCGCGCTCGCCGAGACGTTCGGTGTCACCGTCGTCCCGCACTCCGCCTACTTCGGTCCCGGCCTGCTCGCGTCGATTCACTGCATCGCGGCCATGCCGGGCGAGACGCTCGTCGAGCGCTTCTACTGCGACTTCGCGAAGAATCCCCTCGGCGCGGCCATCGATCCGGTGAACGGCCGCATCGCGGTGCCGCAGGGGCCCGGCCTCGGCGTGGACCCCGATCTGCGGATGCTGTAGACTCCCGCACTCACAGATCCCGCACGATTCGTTCGCGGAGGTGTTCGATGACGCTGACGCGTCGCTCCGTCCGCTTCGCTTCGTTGCCGTTGCTGCTGGTGCTCCTCCTCACGCTGCCCGCTCCCGCGCAGGCGCCGAAATCGGGTGGCGTGCTCACGATCCACCCGCTCACGGCCCCGCCGAGCCTCTCGCCGCACGAGGAATCGACGATCGCGACCGTGCAGCAAGTCAGCGCGTGCTACTCCAACCTCGTCTACTTCGATCCGGGCAAGAAGCAGGAAAGCCTCGACACCATCATCCCCGAGTTGGCCGAGAAGTGGTCGTGGCAGGACAACTACCGCAACCTCGTCTTGTTACTGCGCAAAGACGTCAAGTGGCACGACGGCAAGCCGTTCACCTCGCGCGACGTGAAGTACACGTTCGATGCCGTGCGCGGCGCCACCGACGCCGAGGTGAAGCTGCGCATCAACCCGCGCAAGCTCTGGTACGAGAACGTGGAGGCGATCGAGGCGCCCGATCCGCACACCGTCGTGTTCCGGCTCAAGCGCCCGCAGCCGTCGCTGCTGCTCCTCCTCGCCTCCGGCTACTCACCGATCTATCCGGCCCACGTGCCGCTCGCCGATCTCAAGACGACGTGCGTGGGCACGGGACCGTACAAGCTCAAGGAATACCGGCCGGGCGAGTTCGTCGAGTACGTGCGAAACCCCGACTACTTCGTCAAGGGGCGGCCGTACCTCGACGGCGTGAAGTGGGTGTACATCAAGGACCGCTCGACGCAGATCGCGGCGCTGCAGGCCGGGCAGCTCGACGTCGCGGGCAGCGGCTGGAACAAGGCGAACGCGGAGACCGCCAAGAAGGGCAAGCCCGAGCTGGTCGTGGTCGAGAACGATTCGAACGTGAACGACAACGTGCTCGTCAACGCCAAGCGCGCGCCGCTCACCGATCCGCGGGTGCGCCGCGCCGTCAACCTGGCGCTCGATCGCAAGGCGTACCTGGTCGGCCCGCGGCTGGGCGCCGCGACGTTCGGCGGCGCCATGCAGCCGCGCCCCTCCGGCGTGTGGGGGTTGCCGGCGGCCGAGGTGGCCACGCTGCCCGGCATGGGCGATCCGGCCAAGCAGAAGGCGGAGGCCAAGCGGTTGCTCGCCGAGGCGGGCTTCGGGCCGAACCATCCGATGAAGCTCACCGTCAGCACGCGCGCGCTCGCCATCTACGTGGACACCGCGTCGTGGATGGTGGATCAGCTGCGGCAGGTCGGCATCGATGCCGTGCTCGAGCAGATCGAGACCGGCGTGTGGCATCCGAAGATGACGCGCCTCGATTTCCAGGTGGCCCTCAACCTCACGGGCACCGCCGTCGACGATCCCGACGCGATGTTCTTCGAAAACTACCGCTGCGGCTCGCAGCGCAACTTCTCCGGCTATTGCTCCGAGGAGATCGACCGGCTCATGGTCGAGCAGTCGCAGACGCTCGACCGCGCCAAGCGCGTGAAGCTGGTCAACGAGATCGATCGCAAGCTGCAGGCCGAGGGCGCGCGGCCGATCCTGGGCTGGGCCAAACAGTACGCCGTGTACTGGCCGCGGGTGAAGGCGTTTCCGCAGCACGAGAACTCGATCTTCAACACCAGCCGCTATCAGGACGTCTGGCTGGACAAGTAAGGGCGCGGGTCGTGCGCGGCTACGTCACCAAGCGGCTGCTGATCGCCGCCGTCACGCTCGTGGGCATGTCGATGGTGATCTTCTTCCTCATGCGCCTGGCCCCGGGCAACATCGTCGACATCCTGTTCGAGTCCGCCGGCTACGTGGACCAGGCGGACAAGAAGCAGCTCGAGCGCGAGTTGGGCGTGGACCGCCCGCTCGTCGTGCAGTACGCGCGCTGGGTCGGCGAGGTGGCCACGGGCGATCTGGGCAAGTCGTACCGCTACGACATGCCGGCGTGGAAGATCATCAAGCCGAGGCTGCCGGTGACGCTCGAGCTGGCCGGGCTCGCGCTGCTCTTTTCCATTGTGCTCGGCGTGCCTTTCGGCGTGTTGAGCGCCGTGCACCAGGACCGACCGTTGGATTACGTGCTGCGCGTGCTCTCGCTGGCCGGGCTGTCGATGCCCGCATTCTGGCTCGGCATGGTCGTGATCCTCGTGTTCGTGCGCTCGGTCGGATGGATGCCGTCGGTGACGTACGTCTCGCCGTTCGTGGATCTGAAGGCCAACCTCTGGCAGTTCGTCGTGCCCGCGCTCACGGTGGGGTATCGCTCCTCCGCGCTCATCATGCGCATCACGCGCTCGGCCATGCTCGAGGTGCTGCGCGAGGATTACATCCGGACCGCGTGGGCCAAGGGCCAGCGCCGAACGCTCGTGGTATGGCGCCACGCGCTCAAGAACGCCTCGCTGCCGGTCATCACGGTGATCGGCATCGAGTTCGCGTTCCTCATCGGCGGTCTCGTGGTGACCGAAACCGTTTTCAACCTGCCCGGCGTGGCGCGCTATCTGGTGGACGCCATCCAGCTCCGCGACTATCCCGTCGTGCAGAACCTGACGATGTTCATCGCGGTCGTCGTCGTGCTCGCCAACCTCGCCGTCGACCTCCTGTACGCGTGGGCGGATCCGCGCATCAAGTACGGGAAGGCGTGATGGCGCAGATCCGCGCGCTCGACGTCGTCGCCGACACGCAGCTCCTGCCCGTCGAGCGGCCTCGCGGCTCGGCGCTCGCGCGCTTCGTCCGCAAGAAACCGCTCGGGGCCGCCGGCGGCTTCTTCGTCCTGGTGCTCGTGGGCACCGCGCTGCTCGCCAACGTGCTGTCCACCCACAACCCGGTGCGCACCTCCAACGACATCCTGGTGGCGCCGGGTGCTCTGCACTGGCTCGGCACCGACAACCTCGGCCGCGACCTGTACAGCCGCGTCGTCCACGGCTCGCGCATCTCGCTGCTCGTCGGGCTGGCCTCCACGCTGCTCGGCACAATCATCGGGGGGCTCATCGGATTGATCTCGGGCTACGCCGGCGGCAAGACCGACCTGCTGGCCCAGCGGGCGATGGACATCATGCAGGCGCTGCCGATCCTCGTGCTCGCGCTCGTGCTGGCCGCCTCGCTCGGCCCCTCGCTGCCCAACGCCATCATCGCCATCTCGATCCCGATCGTGCCGCGCGCGGCGCGCATCATCCGCGCCAGCGTGCTCGCCATCCGCGAGCTGACCTACGTCGAGTCCGCGCGCGCGCTCGGCGCACGCCACGTGCGCATCGCCCTGCGCCACATCGCACCCAACACGATGGGGCCGTTCATCGTGCTGGCGACGGCGCAGCTCGGCGCATCCATCCTGGTCGAGGCCGCGCTGTCGTTCCTCGGCCTCGGCATCCCGGAGCCGTATCCGTCGTGGGGGCGCATGCTGTCGATTGCCGCCGCGGAGTATGCCGAGAAAGCGCCGTGGCTCGTGATCTGGCCGGGTCTCGCGATCAGCCTTGCGGTGTTCGGGACCAATCTCCTCGGCGACGCCCTGCGCGACACGCTCGATCCGCGCCTGCGCGGCTCGTGACGCGGCCCGCTCCTACCGCAAATACCGCGCGAAGAACGCTTCGACCTGCTTGATGCTGTCCTCGCGCGACCGATTGTCGCCCCCGATCGTCGCGCCGCGCCCCTGCCGCGCCTCGGGGATTCGCATCACCGGGTTGTACGTGTCGAAGCTGTGGTATGCGCCCGGGTACACGACGATGCTCACGGGCTGGCCTTGCGCGCGGGTGGCGTCCGCCAGGCGCTGGCACGGCGGCGCCGGCGTCCAGTCGTCGAGCTCGCCGCCGAGGATGAGCAGGGGAGCGCTGGCGCGATAGGCGCGAATCCACGAACCGGCCGTGCACTCGGGATAGAACGCGACCGCGGCAGCGAACCCGTGCCGCGCGCCGTCCCGAACGCGCGCGGCGACGCCTTCGTCCATCGCGGCGAGCACCGTCCAGCCGCCGTGGGAGAAGCCGATGAGACCGATGCGATCGGCGATCACGTCGGTGCGGCTCTCGAGGCTTCGCAGCGCCGCGTACGCGTCGCCGGCGCGCGTCTCGGCCGTGACGAGCGCGCCGTTGCCGCAAACGCCGCTGGGATAGCCGCGCTCGGAGAAACTGTCGGGAATCGCGACCAGGTAGCCCATCTTCAGCAGGCGCCGCGTCCAGTCCTCCACGTGGCGCGCGCCGCGGACCACGCCCGCGCAGCTGTGCAGCCACACGATGGCGGGGAAGGAGCCGGCGCCATCCGGCCGCACGACGCTCATGGCGATGGGCGGCGCCTGGCGGCTCGGCGACGCGGCGAGCCGCACGGACTCGCCGCGGGCACAGCCCGCGAGGAGGAGCGTCACCACGAACCAGACGCCTGCGCGCATGGATGCGTATAGACTCCCACGGATGACAACGAAACCGGCCGTGAGCCTCGTCGCCGTCGCCGGCCGCCGTCAGGCCTCGCTCGATCTCGCGCGGCGGCTGGAGGAGGAAGGGTTCGCGGGCATCTACTGCCCGAGCCCCGGCGACGGCATGGCGCTCTGCGAGGCGCTCGCGCTCGTGACGCGCGTGATCCCGTTCGGCACGAGCATCGCGCACATCTACACGCGTCACGTCGTCGAGTGGGCGCAGACGGCCGCCGTCATCCACGAGCTCTCGCGCGGCCGGTTTCGTTTCGGCGTGGGCGTGAGCCACGGGCCGGCGCACGCGCGGCTCGGGTTGCAGCCGGGCAAGCCGCTGGAGGACATGCGACGGTTCGTGAGCGAGCTCAAGGCGTGCGCGGCGCAGGTCGGCGCGCTGCCGCCGATCACGCTCGCCACCCTGCGGCGCCGGATGGTCGCGCTCGCGGGAGAGATCGCCGAGGGCGCGGTGTGGGCCAACGCGGCGCGCTCGCACATGCTTGAGTCGCTGCGTCATCTGCCCGACCGCGCGCGGAGCGATGCGGCGTTCTTCGTGGGTGACATGGTTCCCACGTGCATCGACGCCGATCGCGCCGCGGCCGCCGCGGTGATGCGCCGCGTGCTGACGTCGTACGTCAAGCTGCCGAACTACCAGAACTACTGGATCGAGGCTGGCTACGAGGCGGAGATGACGGCGGTGCGCGCGGCCGTCGCGAAGCACGATGACGACGCCGTGCGCGCGGCGATGTCCGAGCGGTGGCTGAGCGACGTCACGCTCTACGGCACCGCGAAGGACGTTCGCGACGGCGTCGAGGCGTGGGGGGCGGCGGGCGTGAAGACGGTCATCGTCGTGCCGTCGTCCACGCGGGGCGGCCAGATGGTGGCGTTCGAGGAGCTGATCGCCGCCTACAGGTGAGTGTCGCGCCGCGCGGGCCCGCCTGCGCTACCAGGCGGGCCCGGCGTGACGGCGAATCTAGGCCTTCTTCATCGGCATGCCGCAGCAGCTGGTGAACTTCGGCGAGGTCTTACCACACTTCGTGCACTTGAACTGGTCGGCCATCGATGGTCACCCCCCTCCGGCCACCGCGCACGGACGGAGCATCTTTCGGGCCACGGCGGCGGAGGAACAGAGCCCATGTTTGGGCGTGTCTGCGAGCCGGTCGATGCGGGCCGTACCGTCCGGTCACGGACGGCGATGTCATCTTGAGCCCGCCGGTGCAGCGCGCGCGGACGGTGCGCATCAGCCCAGCTCGACCTCGCAGGACATCGCAATCGTGCCCTCGGGCGTAACCGCCCAGCATTCACACCCACGGTCGGTCGGCCGGCCGCGCAGCTCGAATGGGGCGACGTCGAACAGCGGGGCGCGCGCCTGCGTGGCATACGCGACGATCCGTCGGCCGGGGTTGCCGTCCCGTGCGAAGTCCGCCAGCAGCGTCGTCGTCAGCGGCCCGTGCACGACGAGGCCCGGGTAGCCCTCGACGTCCATCGCCCACGTCCGGTCGTAGTGGATCCGGTGGCTGTTGAAGGTGAGCGCGGAATAGCGGAACAGCAGCACGGGATCCGGCGTGACGCGCTGGCGCCACGGCGTATCGGTCGGCGCCGGCTCGCGTCGCGGCGCCTGATTGCGCTCGCCCGCCTTCACTTCCTCGCGGAACACCGAGCGCCGCTCGTCCTCCGCCGCCAGCGCGCCGTCGGCACCGTACAGACGGCCGGTCACCGTGGCAAAGACGAGCGTGCCCGTGCCGCCGCTCTTGACCGACAGATCGGCCAGCCGCGTCTCGCGCGTCAGGCGCTCGCCGATCACGAGCGGCCGGTGAAACCGCACACGCTCGCCCGCGAACATGCGGCGCGGCATCGGCATCGGCGGGATCACGCCGGTGTCGCGCGGGCTGCCGTCCGGACGCAGCTCCGCGGTGGCGAAGCGCGGCAGAAAGTACAGCGCGAGCCACGCCGGGGGCAGCGTATCGCCGTCGCGCAGCTCGGGCTCCGGCCGGCCGAGCGCCAGCCGTAACAGGTTGGCCGGCGCGGCGTGGAGGACGTCGGCCCCGGTCTGCGTGCGGCCGACGTGTTGCTTGAGCGCCTCGAGATCGAGCGTTGCGGTGGCCATCGCGTCACCTCCGGTGCGTGAGAATACCTCGTCCTCGCAGCGAGAGCAGCCACGCGGCGACGCTGGCGACCACACACAGCCACCCGAAGACGTCACCGAGCCGGGCATAGATGGTCGCCTCGCCGGACGCGAGCGGGGCCAACGCCGCGCGACTCGCCACCGGCGCGCTGCCACTCGCCCCGACGTCGAGGATGCGGCCGTAGCGATCGCTCACGGTCAGGAGTCCGTTGCGCGCCGATCTGACGACGGCGAAGCCGCTCTCGACGCCGCGCAGGACGGCCATGCGCGCATGCGACCAGCCATCCACGTCGAAATCCCAGGCGGGCACGAGCAGCGCGTCCACGCCGAGCGCGGCGTAGCGGCGTGAAAGCGTCGGGAAGTCCAAGTCCTTGCAGATTGCGATGCCGACGCGGGCGGTCTCGATCGGCCGAACGACGAGCTCGGTTCCTGCAATGAAGGCCGCCTCGAGTCCGGCGATGAGATGGTGCTTGGCGTAGTCGGCGACGAGGTCGCCGCTGGGGGCGAACAGCCACGCACGGTTTTCGCGTTGATCGCGCTCGGCGAGGGTGACACCGGCGAGGACGTAGACGGCGTTGTCGGAAGCGACATGACCGAGCCGCTCGCGTACGCGTTCGATTGCGACGCGATCGAGTCGCGCGATCTTCTCGGGCAGCACGACGACCTTCACGCCCTGTCGCGCGAGATCCGCGACGGCCGTGGCATAGCCGGTCCACACGGGGTCGTCGGCGCCCAGCGACGAGAGCGGAGCCGGCGCGCCTCGGTCGATGGCGACGAGGCCGACGGGCGTGGCCGAAGCGGCCGGGCGAGCGGCGAGCCGCGTCGCGCCGTACATCAGGACGCCGACGATGAGCGCCACCGGCAGCCCATAGGCGAGCCAAGGCTTGTCGATGTTTTTGCGACAGTGCCAGACGATTGCGACGGTCGCGCCGAACAGCGTCACCACGAAGACGATCGCCGAGGCGCCGGCCAGTGCGGCGACCTGAATCACGGGCAACGCCGCCATCTGGCTATACGCGAGACTTCCCATCGTGCCGTCGCGCGACACCGCGGCCACGATCGTGTCGAACCCGGCCAACAATGCCGGATAGACGAGCGCGCTGAGCCAGTGACGCGATCCGAGCACCACCGCGCGCGTGCGCGCGACGACGAGGGCCAGGATGAGCGCGCGCAGCAGCATGACGAAGCCCGAGCCGAAGGGCCCGATGAACATGGCGTAGTACTGCGCGGTGCTCGCGCTGCCGATGAGCCCCGCGACGATCGCCAGCGCCCACGCTTCGCGCGCCGAGGCGGGGAACGCGGCGATCAACAACGGGATCGGCGCGAGCCACGCGGCCCACCACCACGGTTCGAGGCCGCTGGCGAAATACTGCAATGCGCCTGAGAGCAGGGCCGCACCAACGCGCCAGGCGCGGCTCTCGAGACCGGGACGCAGCGGACCCGCTCAGTCCGTGACCGAGCGGTAGATCTCGACCTCGGGCGGCCCCTCGGTCAGGCCTTCGCGCTCGCGGCGCTCGCGGTAGGCCGCCAGGTGCGGCGCCTTGCGGTGCGCGTCGAACGCCGCGTCGTCCTTGTACTGCTCGTAGAAGATGAAGAGGTCCGGATCCTTCGTGGAGCGATGCGGCCGGTAGATGAGGCAGCCGGGCTCGGCCTTGCGGACGGCCGCGACCTGTTCCTTCAGCAGCGCCGCCAACGCGTCGCCTTTGCCCTTCGCCGCGCGAATCTTTGCAACCACCGTGAGCACGTCAGCCATCGTCGTCTCCTCGCTTGCCGGTGTTTCTGCGATGCCTCGGGCGAGAGTGTACTCCCGGCGTCCTGTAGAATGCGCGTCATGTCACGCGATGGCCGGCAGCTCGACGTCGTCACCGATGTCCCCGAGCGCGCGATGGTGGTGTTCGCGCATCCCGATGACGCGGAGATCGGCTCGGGCGGCGTCATTGCGAAGTGGATCGCGGCGGGCTGCGAGGTGACCTACGTGCTGTGCACGAACGGCGATGCGGGCACCGCCGAACGTTCGCTGACGCCGGCCGCGCTCGCGGCCAAGCGCGCCGAAGAGCAGCGCGCCGCCGCCGACTTCATGCGCGTCAAGCACGTGGTCATGCTCGGCTATCCCGACGGCTTCCTCGAGGACACGCGCGAGTTTCTCGGCGACGTCGTGCGCGCGCTGCGGCAGTACCGTCCGCACACGGTCTTCGTGCACGACCCGTATCGCATCCAGAACTTCCAGCACCGCGATCATCGCAAGGCGGGGCTGACGACGACGGACGCGGTCTATCCGTTCGCCCGCGACCATTTGCACTTCGCCGAGCAGATCACTCAGGAAGGGCTCGCGCCGCACAAGGTGCGCGAGCTCTGGTACTGGGGCGCCGACGAGCCGAACGTCATCGTCGACGTCAGCGACTCGATCGATCGCCAGATCGCCGCGCTGGTGCGCCACGAGAGCCAGATGCCCGGCTTCAACGTCGCGACCGGGGAGACGATCGGCGAGCGGCTGAAGAAGGGCGCGGCCGCGCTCGCCGAGGGTTACGGTTTCCGCCATGGCGCGGTGTTCCGCCGCCTGATCGCGCGACGGTGACGCGGTGAGCCTGCGCGCGGTGCTAATCGTCCTCGCCATTCTCCTCGTGGCCGCCCCCGCGGCCGCCGCGCCCGAGGGCGACGTCACGTGGGCCGTGCACATTTCGCTGGCGCCCACCTGGTTCGATCCGGCCGAGACGCCGTCCGTCATCACGCCGTTCATGGTGCTGTACGCGCTGCACGATGCGGTCGTGAAGCCGCTGCCGGGCCAACCGATGGCGCCGAGCCTCGCCGAGTCGTGGACCACGTCGAAGGACGGGCTGGTCTACGACTTCGTCCTCCGCAAGGGCGTGCGCTTTCACAACGGCGAGCCGGTGACCGCCGAGGACGTGAAGTTTTCCCTCGAGCGCTATCGCGGCGGCGGCGCCACGACGCTGAAGGCGCGCGTGGCCGGCGTGGACGTGGTCGATGCGCAGCACGTGCGTATCCGCCTCAAGCAGCCGTGGCCGGACTTCATGACGTTCTACGGGACGCCGGCGACGGGCGCGGCGTGGGTGGTGCCGAAGAAGTACGTCGAGAAGGTCGGCGACGACGGCTTCAAGCGCGCACCGATCGGCGCGGGGCCCTACCGATTCGTGTCGTTCAATCCGGGCATCGAGCTCGTGCTCGAGGCCAACGAGCACTACTGGCGCAAGCCACCCGCCGTGAAGCGGTTGATCTTTCGCTCCGTGACCGACGACACCACGCGCCTGGCCATGCTCAAGCGCGGCGAAGCGGACATCGCGTACCAGATCCGCGGCCCGCTCGCGGAGGAAGTGCGCCGCACGCCGACGCTGACGCTGAAAGCGTCGAATCCGACGTTCACCGAGTGGCTGGTGTTCATCGATCAGTGGGATCCGAAGTCGCCGTGGGCCGATCGGCGTGTGCGCCTGGCCGCGAACCTCGCCATCAATCGCCAGGCGATCAGCGACGCCGAGTATCTCGGCTTCGCGCGCGTGGCGTCGAGCATCATTCCCCGCGATTTCCAGTTCTACTGGCCGGCGCCCGCGTACGGCTACGATCCGGCGCGCGCCAAGCAGCTGCTCGCCGAGGCTGGCTACCCGCGCGGCTTCGAGGCCGGCGATCTCTCGACCGACGCCGTGTACGCGCCGACGGCCGAGGCCGTCGTGAACGATCTCCGCGCGGTCGGCATTCGCGCGAAGCTGCGTCCGCTGGAGCGCGCGGCCTTCTACAAAGCCGACCAGGAGAAGTCGTTCAAGAATCTGGTGCGTCCGGGAAGCGCCGCCGCGGGCAACGCGGCGACGCGCATCGAGGCCTTCGTGGTGACGGGCGGCATCCGCGCCTACGGCGGCCATCCCGACATCGATGGGCTGTTCCGCGAGCAGGCGGTGGAAGTCGACATCAAGAGGCGCGAGGCCATGCTGCACCGCATCCAGCAGCTCATGCACGAGCGCGTGATGTTCGCGCCGCTGCTCGAGCCCGCGTTCCTCTCCGGCGTCGGGCCCCGCGTGGACCCCGCCACGCTCGGCCCCGTGACCGGTCACGCCTTCACCTATCCGTACGAAGACATCCGGCTCAAGCCGCGCCGGCCGTAGGAGACCGTATGACGCTGCCCACACACGGACGCTACGACTACTCGAACATCACCAAGCGACCCGACTACACGTGGCCGAACGGCGCTCGCCTGGCCGTCTACGTCGCCGTCAACATCGAGGCGTTCGGCTTCGGCATGGGCAAGGGGGTGGCCATCGCGCCGCCCGACCAGGCCATGAGCGCCAGCGTCTACTCGTGGCGCGACTACGGCAATCGCGTGGGCGTGTGGCGGCTGTTCGATGTGTTCGACGACCTCGACCTGCCGATCGAGGCGCAGATGAACATCGAGGTCTACGAGGCGGCGCCCGACGTGCCCGAGCGGCTGCGCAAGCGCGGCGACGAGATCGTCGGCCACGGGGTCACGAACTCCGAGGGTCAGGAGCACATGAGCGAGATGGAAGAGCGGGCGATGATCGCGCGCGTGACGACGACGATCGAGAAGCACGAAGGCCGGCGGCCGATCGGCTGGATGAGCCCATGGCTGTCGAACTCGCCGGTGAGCCTCGACTTGCTGCAGGAGGCCGGTTATCGCTACACCATGGACTGGACGATGGACGATCAACCGGTGTGGCTGCGCACGCGCGGCGGCCGGATGCTGGCCATGCCCTATCCGATCGAGGTCAACGACACGCGCGGCATCGTGTGGTACAAGCACTCGGCGCGCGAGTTCGCCGACATGATCGTGGACCAGTTCGACGAGCTGCTCCGCCAGTCCGAGCGCCAGCCGCTCGTGTGTCCGATCTCACTGCACCCGTTCGTCGTGGGCCGGCCGTACCGGCTGCCGCAGCTGCGCCGCGCGCTGGAGCACGTCGTACGCCACCGCGATCGCATCTGGCTCACGCGTCCCGCCGAGATCTGCGCGCACGTCGAGCGGTTGCCGGCCGGCGTCGTGCCGGGCGCGTAAGCGGTCGAGGGCTCAGCTCAGCGCAGCGCCTTCGACGGTGATGCGATGCATCAGCCTGCGATGCCCGTGGTAGTCGTTGAGCGCGTAGTGCCAGGTGCAGCGGTTGTCCCAGAACGCGAGCGAGCCGTTGCGCCAGTGGAAGCGATAGGTGAACTCCGGGCGCGCCGCATGCTGATAGAGATAGTGCAGCAGCGGCCGTGATTCTTCGTCGGTCCAGCCGACGAAGCGCACCGTGAACGCCGAGTTCACGTAGAGCGCCTTACGTCCCGAACCCGGATGGCGCACGACGACCGGATGCACGGCGTCCTGCGTTGCGGCCTCGGGATTCAGATATCGGCCCTTGAGGTCGCCGCGTCCGGCGTACGCCTCGACGCCGAAGACGTGGCGGCTCGAGTGCGCCGCCTGCAGGCCCTCGAGCGTCCGCTTGAGCCCGTCGGAGAGCGCGTCATAGGCCGCGTACATGCTGGCGAACAGCGTGTCACCGCCAGTCTCCGGTACTTCCCGGGCGTAGAGGATCGAGCCCATCGCAGGGGCCTGGTCGTAGCTGTGGTCGGTGTGCCAGCCGCCGCCGATGTTGCCGACCTGGTCGGGCTCCTTGCGTACTTCCGCGATCATCGGATAGCCCTCCACGGTCTTGAAGAAGCGATTCACGTTGATCGCGCCGAACCGCTCCGCGAACGCCACGTGCTGCTCCGGCGTCAGCTTCTGGTCGCGGAAGAAGACCACGCCATGCTGGAACAGCGCGTGACGGATCGCGTCGATGGTCGCGTCCGGCAGCGAGTCGGCGAGGTCGAGGCCGAGGATCTCGGCGCCGACGGCGGCCGAGACAGGACGTACGGCGATGGAGGCGTTGGTCATGGTTAACCCCTTCGGTTGATCTTCACACCGGCCTTTTCGAGAATGCCCTCGGCGTCCTTCTGCAGTGATTTCATTCCGTCGGCGACATTCGTCTGGCCCGAGGCGATGGCGGTCATGGCAATGATGACGCGATCGCCGACGGGTGGGAACTGTGGCACGGTCCGGTAGACCATGTAGCCCTCACCGGCGCGCTTCATCACCGCGAGGTGCAGCGACGCGAGATCGGAGCCGCGCCACGTGAACTTCTGGCGTACCTGCGCGTTGGCGAGCACCGACGAGCGGGTACAGGCGAGGTGGCCCTTGTTCAGCGCGCTCCAGAGCATCTGGTCCTTGCCGGCCGCCCACTTGATGAACTCCCACGCCGCGTTCTTGTTCTTCGACGCCTTGTTGATGAAATAGCCGTGGACGGCCAGCTGGGGAAAATGGCCCTTGGGCCCACTCGGCGTGTGCGTGAACGCCATGCGGTCGGCGAGGGTGGTCTTCGTCGTGTCGATGATGTGCTGGGTATTGCCCATGCCGTCGAGAAAACACGCCGCCTTGCCTTGATGCATGATCGCCTGAGCGATCGATGGGTCGAGCTTGATGCCGCCGGGCGGTGAGTATTTGGCGAGCATCGTCGTGAACATCTCCGCCGCCTTCAGCGCTTCCGGCGTGTCGAAGGTCGGCGTGAGATCGGCCGGCGGGTTGGCGAAGAACCCACCGCCGTAGGACAAAAGCCAGTTCGGGAAGATCCAGTGTAGGTTGTCCTCGGTCACGAAGCCCGCCGTCTGTCGCGTGTGGATCTTCGCCGCCGCCTCCTGCAGCGCCTGGAACGTCTCCGGGAACTTCGCATAGCCGGCCTTCTCGAACAGATCCGTACGGTAGCCGACCACCGTGCTGTCGGAAAGCCATGGAAGCGCATAGATCGTATCGCCGCGCCTGAACGGCGCCATGGCGCCCGCTACGAAGTCCCCCACATCGAGGGCCGCCTTGTCCGTGAGCTTGGCGTCGTCGATGAACGGGTTGAGCGGCTCGGCCCACCCGGCCCCGATCCAGCGTCCGGAGCGGATGAAGATCATCTGCATCACGTCGTAGGCGCCGGAGTTGCTGGCGAGCTCGAGGTCTTCACGCTGATTCAGCACCGGGAACGACATCTGGTCGATCTCGACCTTGATGCCCGTCTGCCCCTCGAAGAGGGGCAGCCGGTCGAGCAGCCCCACCGCATACGCGTGCGCGACCTGCGAGATCTTGAGCCGCGTGCCGGCGTAGGGCTTGCCCGTCTGCGCAAGCGGACGGGAGGGGCGCACGCCGGCGGCGGTGATTGCGACCGCCGCGGCGGAGGATTTCACGAAGCGTCGCCGAGTGATGCCGGCCATGGTTGGTTGTCTCCTTCTATCCTTTCAAGGCTCCCGCCGTGAGACCTCGCACGATGTACTTGCGCACGACGACCGAGAGCGCGACCACGGGCAGCATGATCATGGTGGCGGCCGCCGCCACCTTGCCCCACTCCCAGCTTTCGTAGTTCATGAAGTTCACGATCGCCACCGGTGCGGTGACCGCCTCGCTGCGGGTGAGGAGCAGCGAGTAGAAGAAATCGTTCCACGCCAACAGGAAGGTGAAGATCGCGGTGGTGGCCAGCCCGGGCGCCGCCAGCGGCAGCGCGATCTTTACGAACGCCGTCGCGATGCCCGCGCCGTCGATGTAGGCGGCCTCCTCGAGCGATCGCGGCACGCTGTCGAAGAAGGCCCGCATCATCCATATCACGAGCGAAAGGTTGAAGGTGAGATAGATGACGACGAGACCGATCCGCGTGTCGATGAGCCCGAGGTCCTTATAGATGAGGAAGAACGGGATGCCGAAGGCGATGGGCGGCGCCATCCGCGTGATGAGCGTCCACAGCGACGCGATGCGCTGCGCGCGAAATCGGGCCCGTGAGAACGCGTAGCCGGCGGGTACGCCGAGCAGCATCGCCAGGATGGTCGTCGAGACCGCGGTGACCGTGCTGTTCATCAGCGAGCGGACGAACTTGCTCTCGACCAGGTCGACGTAGTTGGCGACCGTCGGGCGGAAGACGAGCACCGGCGGCATGCGAAACGCGTCGAGCCCCGAACGGACCGACATCTGGACGATGAAGAGCACCGGACACAGGACGATGAGGATGAACAGCGTGGTCGCGGCCACGGTCCACCTGCGGCGGCCGCGCTCATTCGACATCGAGCTCGTCTCCGGCCGCCGCGAGGACGCCGAGGCTCATGAGCAGTGTGGCCAGGAGCATCACGACGATGATCGCGCTCGAGTACCCGATGTACGTGTACGAGAATCCCTGCAGATAGGCGTAGAAGTTGCTGACCTCCGTCGCCGTTCCCGGGCCGCCTCCCGTCATGATGAAGATGTGGGGGAACGCCTTGACGCTGTCGATGAGTCGGAACAGCACGGTGACGACGATGGCCGGCTTCAGCAGCGGCAGCGTGATGCACCGGAGCGCCTGCCAGCGCGACGCGCCGTCCAGGCGGGCGGCCTCGAGCGGCTCGCTCGGCAGCATCTGCAGGGCGGACAGGAGCATCAGCATCACGAACGGAAACCACTCCCACACGTCGGCGACGATTACGGCCCAGAGCGCCAGACTCGGATCGGCGAGCCACGCCGGCTGCGGCAATCCAAGAACTCCCAGCGTCCAGTCGAGAATGCTGACGTCGGGTGTGAACAGGATCTTCCAGATCAGCGCGACGACGACGGGCGGCAACACCATGGGCACGATGAAGGTCGCGCGCACCAGCTCGAGGAAGCGCATGCGGCCGTTCAGCAGCAGCGCGATAGCGAAGCCGATGACCATCTGCAGCGTCACCGTCCAGAACGACAGCTTCGCCTGCACCCAGACCGAATTCCAGAAGCGGCCGTCGCCGGCGAGCTGGCGATAGTTGGCGAGACCGGCCCAGCGCAGCGAGCCGGGATTCGTCATGTCGAGCGGCGTGAAGCTCGTGACCACGAGATAGATCAGGGGCAGCACGGTGACGAGAACGAGCACGCTCACGGCCGGAACGATGAACGCCGCGAACACCAGGCGCCGCCCGCGGCTCCACGACGCGCGCGCGGGCCGCGCCATCGGCCAGGGCAAGACGCGCTCCGTCGTCGTTTCGGTCCTCATGGAGCCTGGGCGGCGATGATAGCGCGCTTCGCGCGCCCAGCGAGTAGAATCCCCGGAAGCCGGTCGAAAGGAGTGGGCAGATGGCGCACCAACACGTCACACGCTTTGGCTCGCTGAAGCACTACGAAAAGGGCGGCGTCGAGGTCATCAACGACGACGCGCGCAACTATGTCTTCTCGAACATCTTCGAGGTCGCCTCCAAGGCGAAGCCCTACGAGAAGATCGCCGTCGGCAAGAACATCGAGTACGTGATCGAGGCGATCCGGGCGGACGGCACTTCCGGCTGGCGCGCGCCGGCGCAGGACGAGTTCGCGCTCGTCATGGACGGCGAGGTGGAGATTCGGCTCGTGAAGCTCGACAACGCCGGCGTGGTGCCGGCCGGCACCAAAGGCTCCGTCGCCCTCGCCGGCACGCCCGCAGGCCGCAAGATGGGCGTGGTACGCGCGCGGCGCGGGCACATGACGCTGTTGCCCGTCGGCGCCGCGTATCAGTTCCACGCCGCCCAGCCGGGGGTCGTGCTGCTGCAGACCCTCGCCGGAGCGGACACCGTCGAGCGCTGGGCCGAGATCTGTCAGACGACGCCTCGGAGGAATGCATGATCCCCGAAATCGGCTCGATCGAGGCCAACACGCATGGCTACCGCAGCTTCACCCTCGGCAGCTTCTCGTTCAGCCGCGATGAGTACTTCGTGCACGTCGCGTGGCCCAAGGGCCACCACATGCTGCCGGCCGACGCGTTTCTGCGCGCGCTGCAGCGAGACATCGCCTGGGGCTTTTTCTACGGCATCGTCAACTTCGACGCCGTGGTGGGTACCGTCAATCACTACGGCTCCGTCGATCTCTTCGCCGGACGCTTCAACGACCACTACCGTCGCGCGGGGCTCGACCACTCCGAGCGCTTCACGACGCCGCTGATCCAGCGGGTGTTCGAGGCGATGCTCGAGGACTGGACGAACGCGGGCTTCGATCCGTTTGCGAGCCCTCAGGAGACGGGCAGCGCGTTCGGTCCGAAGAACGGTAGCAACAAGGAAGCGATCACGCGTCACCGCGTGACGGCCAAGCGCATGATCGGCGCGCCCGGCGACGAGCCGCTGCGCAGCGACGAGAGCGGCTTCCCTGTGAACCGCCACTTCCGCGACGTGCCTCAGGACAAGCCCGACGTGCGTCCGGAGCCCGGCTTCGAGAACGAGGTCGTTGCCTTCAACCTGTTCGCCTATCTCTCGCGCTCGGACGTCACGTGGAACCCGTCGATCGTGTCGGTGTGCAAGGCGAGCCTCTACTGCCCGACGACCGAGGAGTACATCCTGCCCGTCATCCACGGCAACGACCGCGTGGAGTGGTTCGTGCAGCTCAGCGACGAGATCCAGTGGGAGGTCGAGGATCGCGACACGGGCGCCGTGCGTGCGCGCGTCACGATGAAGGCGGGCGACGTCGCGGCCATGCCGGCGGACATCCGCCATCGCGGGTTCTCGCCCAAGCGCTCGATGCTGCTCGTGTGGGAGAACGCGTCGCCCGAGCTCCCGGCGCTCTACGCCAGCGGCAAGATGCCGCCCACGCCGGTGCAGTTCTAAAGGCGCTGGCCATGCCCGCGCCGACCATGCGTCTGCTCGCGCACCACGCGCTCGACGGCTTCGGCAACTGCGGCGAGGGCATGGCCATCCAGACCACGCGCGACCGCCGGCGCGTGCTGTGGCTGGCCCACGAGTCGGCGCCCAAGAACGTCACGGCCGTCGACGTGACGAATCCGAAGAAGCCGAGCGTGCTCGTGCAGACCGCGCTGCCGCACGACAAGATGCGGAGCAACTCGCTGGACCTCGTTGGCGATTTGCTCGTCGTGGCGTACCAGACGCGCGAGCCGGGCATGACCCCGGCGGGTTTCGAGATCTTCGACGTTGCCGACCCCGCGAAGCCGAAGTCGGTGACGTTCTTCGACGCCTCCGGACCGAAGTCGCGCGGGGTTCATCACCTGTGGTGGGTCGATGGCGAGTACGTGCACGTGGCGTCGGGCGCCGCCGACTTCACGCCGCGCAATCAGAAGGACGACCAGTGCTACCGCATCGTCGACGTGCGCCAGCCGTCGCGGCCACGCGAGGTTGGACGCTGGTGGCTGCCGGGGACGCGCGACGGCGATGCCGAGCCGGCGCTGCCTCGGCATCCGACCATCGACACGGGCTATCGTGCGCACAACACCAACGTCTATCCGCAGCGGCCGGATCGCGCCTACGTGGGCTACATCGACGGCGGCGCGCTGGTGCTCGACATCGCCGACAAGGCGCACCCGCGGTTGATCGGACGCTGGGACTATCACCCGCCGTTCCCCGGCTTCTGTCACACGGTGGTGCCGTTCTTCGGGCGCAACCTGCTCGTCGTCAGCGACGAGTCGGTGCGGCAGGCGGCGCAGGACTGGCCCAAGCTCGTCTGGATCGTGGACGCGCGACGCGAGGACAAGCTCGTCCCGATCAGCACGTGTCCGCTGCCGCCCGTGAAGAAGTTCGCCGACCGCGGCGGCCGATTCGGCGCCCACAACCTGCACGAGAACAGGCCGGGGGGCTGGATCTCCGAGGACGTCGTCGTCGGCACGTTCTTCAACGGCGGCGTTCGCGCCTTCGACGTGCGTGATCCGTTCCATCCCAAGGAGATCGCCGCGTTCGTACCGCCGGCGCTGCGCAAGTCGCCCGTCAAGGCCGCGCAGATCAACGACGTCCTGATCGACGAGCGCCAGATCCTCTATGCCGTCGATCGCGTCGTCGGTGGCCTCTACATCCTCGAGTTCCGCGTCTAGCATCGCCGCGAAAGGATTCCCATGAGCGTCGAGTTCGGCGTCCTCATTCCCACGCGCGAGGTCGTGATGTCGGGGCGATCTCAGACGGCGCCGCTGCTCGCGATGGCCGAACGCGCCGAAGCCGCGGGCTTCGACTCTGTCTGGATCGGCGACTCGATCACGGCACGGCCGCGCCACGAGCCGCTCACCCTGATGGCCGCCATCGCGGCGCGCACGCGCCGCGTGCGGCTCGGCACGGGTGTGCTGCTGCCGGCGCTGCGGCCACCGGTCGTGCTCGCCCACGTCGTCGGCACGCTCGATCGCGTGGCGGACGGACGGGGGATCCTCGGCGGCGGCATCGCCCCG
>Ga0081539_10000258_pt1 | contig 122213 bp, 122 predicted proteins | sample TabmetS4T2R2_FD_71023 | JGI IMG/M metagenome (GOLD analysis project Ga0081539, IMG submission 71023) | Tabebuia heterophylla rhizosphere microbial communities from the University of Puerto Rico - S4T2R2 | ecosystem: Host-associated > Plants > Roots > Rhizosphere ... | reverse complement strand
ATACGTGATCTCCCCGGGGAACGGCCTTTCTTGCCCCCGTAGCCGGCGGGACTTACCGCCGACGTAGCGCCAGGGTCGCGGCGCCAGGACCACACGATTTCACCGTCCGTCGCCGGCGTTTCGTCGGGCGAAGATCACCTGACGCCGGCTGCGGCCCATCGCAACCCGCACCACGTTCCGTGACGATCGCGAAGCGTCCCCTTTCGAGGGCGCGGGCTGAGAGCAATCTAGTTCTGTTTTACGTAAGAGTCAATAGTCATTTCCGAAAAACGTCATCCGGTCGGGGCTCATCGCTCCGATCAACTTGAAATTGTTTGAAAAATCGGTTTCGACATAAGGCGGCGGTTCCAGGAGCGGAACAATCTGTTCCAGGGGAATGACCCGTGGATTGCTACGAAATGATCACCGTCGACGACGGCAGGCCCTTTGATTCCCGGCGCTTGCTGGCCTATCAATTGAAAAAGGGCGCAGGGACAGCGGCTAATCGATGGTGGACAGGCTGAAGCAAGCGTTGGAGCAGTTGGAGCCGCCGGCCTGCCCGAACTGCCTGATCGAGATGCGCTGGACCCGCTCAACCCTGGTGGCGGCGGATCCGATTACGATCGCGCATTTGTTCGCCTGTCCGAACTGTCACCGCATCGAGAACAGGACATCCTCGGTGGCACAGACGGTGATCCCGCCGGGCAAACTCTCCGCACCCGCAGGGTTGCGCGCGGCCTGAACCACCGGGCCTGCAGGTCACCGCTGTCGTCGGCCCCGGGCGAGCTTTTCGAAAATACTATCGCGAGCGGGTGCAGGACATCGTATACGGTGTCATGGTGCGGTGAGGCGTCACCCGCCGATTGAGAACCAGCCTGGGGAGCTGCCAATGACATTTCGTCTTCCGAAATCCGCATTTTCGTTGGTCATTGCCATGACGGTCGGCAGCGCCGGCGCTTTCGCCGCCGCGCCGACGCCAGCCGAAAAGGCCGCGGTGAAGCAGGCGATCCAGTCCTGCAAGTCGGAGGCAAAGGGCAAGAAGGTGCCGTGGCTGCAGCGCCGCAAATATGTGAAGAATTGCGTCATCGAAGCGCTGAAGGACAAGCCCAATATCGACGTCACGACGCTCCTGAAGAACCATCCGGAAATGCGCGATCTGCCGCCGGATCAGGCGGACGCGATGTAGGCGGACGAGCATTTGAAAAAGGCCACCTGCGGGCGGCCTTTTGTTTTCGACGTCCTCGCGCGGCAGTTCCGATGGGAATCGAACCGCGCGCTCTCAGCCCAGGGATTGATGGTGCGTGTACCCGTGCGATGGCACGGGCTGCACCATGAGGCGGTAGGCGACCTCGACGCTGCCGTCAAAAACCTCCAGCAGCTGGTCGCAGACCAGGCAGCGATATTCGCCCGGGCTGCCCGCCCTGGAATCCCGTTGAATGCGCCGGTAGCCGGCAAAACAGTTCGCGCAAGTGACGTCGATCTGCTTCATGCGAATGCTCCGCTTCACGGCTTGGTGCGGTTCACGCGTGCCAGGATGGACTGGAGGGCTAATCCATGGCGGTCCTGGCCGAGTCCGCCTTGGTCGTTCGGCCGCCATCATGCGGTTGGTTCTTGTAGATGGCAATGCCGCCCGCCAGGACGATGGCCCCTGCGATCAGCGCCGCCAGCAGTTTCCTCTCCATCGAACTCTCCCAGGTTCTTGTTCGGTGCTAACGCCGACGTCCACAAAAGGATGTCCGGCCACGCCGCTATTTTTTGTGACGGTTCCGCGAAGGCAGCCGCTACTCCGTGGGCGGCGGGGCGGGCACGGCCCAGGATGCGTCGGCCCCGAAGGGGTGGTCGATGAAAAACGCCCAGGTGCCGTCAGGAAGTTTCCGGTGCACTTCCATGCCGTGATGGTGCACCGACGTCGTCGACCCATCCTTTGCCGTGCCCCTGATCAGCCATTGCGACCGCGTCATCGCGAAGTCGCCGGAGATGGTGGTGTGGTGGGTGACGACGTCCATGTGCGGCTTGAGGCCGATATAGGCGGCCATGGTTTCGCGGATGCCGTCGGCGCCGCGGGCGATTTTGGTGCCGCCGTGAACCTGGTCCACCTGCACGATCGAGGCATCGGGGTGGTACATCGCCACCGCAGCATCGACGTCATTGGCATTGAAGGCCCGCGCCAGCCAAAGGTTGCATAGTTCCGGGGATGGAGCTCCCATTGCAAATTCTCCTCTCGATGTCGATTTTCACCAAGCTGGGGCGGCAGACGCGCAAATAAACCCGAGGAACCCGCAAGCCCAGCTTGCGTTGGCCGCAAGCGGGCAGGGGTATTTCGGTGTTCGCCATGTCAGGCGCATTCTCGCTGGACGACCTTCGATTGATCCGCGGTATCGGCGAGGCGCGGACGCTGACCGGCGCGGCGCGGCTGCTCCGGGTCGATCATTCGACCGCCTTCCGCCGTCTCGAGGCGATCGAGGCGCGGCTTGGCGCCAGACTGTTCGAGCGCGGGCGCGACGGCTACGCCGCGACCGCGGCGGGCGAGGTGGCGATCGAGCGTGCGGAACGCATCCTCTCCGAAGTGGGCGAGCTCGAGCAGCAACTGGCCGGCGAAGATCTGCGGGCCGCGGGCACCGTGCGCGTCACCACGACCGATACGCTGACGGATCTCGTCACGCCGATGTTCGCGGCGATGGCCGCGCAAAACCCCGCGATCAGGATCGAGCTGGTCGTGACCAATACCTTCGCGATGCTGACCAAGCGCGAAGCCGACATCGCGCTGCGACCTGCAGCCAACGCGCCGGAAGGGCTGGTCGGACGACGGCTCGCCGGCGTGGCGACGGCAATCTATGCGTCATCAGGCTATCTGGAAGCGCATAGGGATCGCGCGCTCGCGAGCCATGACTGGATCGGCTTTGACGACAGTCTCGCGCATCTGCGCTCGGCGCGCTGGATGACCTCCAACATCCCGCATGAGCGGATCGTGTTTCGCGCGGACTCGCTGGTCGCGCTTCGCGCGGCCGTAGCGGCTGGTCTGGGCATCGCGGCGTTGCCCTGTTATCTCGGCGACTGCTCTGCGGCGCTCCGCCGGCTCGGCGAGCCGATGGCCGAGATGGAGGGATCGCTGTGGCTGTTGACCCATCCCGGGCTTCGCCGCGTCACCCGTATCCGCGCCGTGCTGGATGCCATCGCGCAACATGTCGGCGCGCGGCGCGCCTTGATCGAGGGACGCGAGCCGCGGCTCGCCGCGTGACGAGTTCTCCGCACCGTAATGCTACGGACGAGAAAATCTCTGCGCAATGTAAGATTGGAACGTCCGCGGGTACCGCGTTTCCGTTACAATCAGGGAATAGCGAATCGGGACTGGGAATGGCTAAGGCATCAAAGCTCGTCGCGGCACGAAAGGGCCGGGTGCTTCTCGTCAGGCGCCGGCACGACCGGCTGTGGATGTTTCCGGGCGGCCGCCGGCGCGGCGATGAAAGCGAGCGGCGCTGCCTGCGTCGTGAGATCGGCGAGGAACTGCCGAAGCTCAAGCTCGGCTCCGTGAAACTCTGGAAGGAAGTGAAGGCAAGGAACCACAGGTCCGGCCGCAGGATGAGCGACGCGATTTTCGTGGCCAAGAAGGTTTCCGGACGCCTGAAGATCGGCGACAAGAAAGAGATCGACAAGGCGGCCTGGTGCAAGCCCCGCGGTATCAGGCTGACGGCCACCTCGCGCTACATCCGCGACAAGCTGTTTCCGCGCTAGCGGCGGGGCGCGTAGGGAACATCCGGCACCGGCGCAAAAGTTCGACGCCCCATGCCGGAACGAATAACCGATCCGATCATTGGCTTGCCATGGATCGGATTTATCTCATGGTAGCCTGCGCAAGCATCGTCCTTTTGACGACCGCCATTGGCTTGGCGTCGCCGCAGGTTGACGGTGCCCATCAGCATGGGCAGCTTCCGTTGTTGCTGCGCACGATCCCGCGCTGATCGGTTCCCGCGCTTAAGGGCGAGCAGCGCTGCTGTCCCGCGCCGGGGGGCTTGACAGGCAAGTCACTACCTGTTGTCAGCCTCCACCCGCGCCACCATCTTGCGAACGGCGTCGCGATCCCGTTCCAGCGTTTCGGCACTGAACTGCGGCGGGAAAGGCAGCGCTTCAACCGGTTTGCCCATACGCACCATCGCAACGCGCCAGTTTTGCGTATCTCCCCAGGTGTTCGTCAGCGGCGATCGCGATGGCGAGAACAGCCGTTCGATGGCGGGCAGGGCGGCCGACGCATCGGGCCCGAGTCGCGTGAAGGCGCGGCAGATCGCAGCCATCACTCCCTGGCGCTTCGACCAGGAGCTGACCTGGACGTCGGCCTGAAGGATCTCGACGAGCAGCGGCGTCGCACCGGCGCCGCCGTCGGCGAGCCGCTCGACCAGCGCATCCGAAACCAGGCGCAGTTGCTGATTGCCGAGCAAGGCGCGCTCATCGGCGGTCAGTACCGCGAAGGTCCCGGGCGGCATGGCCCGGACCAGTCTGTTGAGCCGGTAGCGAAGCGACTGCGGCGTGGCAGGATCCAGCAAACGGACGATAATAGCCTCGCGCAGGCGCGGCGAGACCCCCTTCTCATTTCCATCATAGATCCGCTCAAGCGCGGTGATCCGCGGATCGCGAATGGCCCGCTCCAGCAAATCAATGTCCGCCATTTCGAGCTTTCGCCAATTGAGCGTGGCAACCCAGGCGGTCGCAAGATCGAGATCGGCCGAGCGCTCGGGCCGGCCGAGCGCTGCGGCGAACCGCTCGCGCATATCAGCGACGCTGCTTTGGGCAACCTGGGGCTGCTCGGGCTCGGTCGGCGCGATTTCCGCAAACAGGATCTCGACCGGCTTGAACGTGAAGTAGCGCGGGCCGGTGTGGAGGAAGCTGCGGCCGATCCCGAAGCCCTGGTCCATCATCGGACCCTGCGGCGCGACATAAAGCGGCACGGCGACCGGCGACGCCGAGACCCGCTGACGCCGCCGCAGCACCTTGCCGGTGCGGTCGCGGATTTCGACCTTGGCGACGGAAATGCGATGCGGCCCTGTCTCCCTCGCGTCACCGATCGTGATGGTCAGGTCAGCGTTGCCCGTCGCGAATTCGGCGAGCAGTGTTTTCTCGGTCGCGAGCCGCATCGCCCATTTGGCGACCAGCGCGTTGCGCTTGGCATCGCGGGCGGCATGTCTGGCCTGCCAGTCGCCTTTTTCCAGCTCTCGCTCCGGCAGAAGGTCGACGATTTTTTCGGGGTTGCGCGGCGCGATACCGCCCGACGGCGCCTCGGCCTTCGGGACAAGTCGAAAGGTCGCGGCCTTGAGCGGGCTACCGGCCGCATCGGTGCCCGCCAGCGTGACCGAGCGCACCTCTCGCATATCGAGAAGCGCAGCACAGAGCGCGTCGCATTCCCATGTTCCATTTCGCGGCGAGGCTTCGCCGCGCAGCACGTTGGCGTCGCGCTCCAGCCTGACGGCGCCGGCAATCGCAACGGGCGCCCCGGGCGCGATGTCACCGGTGTCGGCCGCCGCAAAGGCTTGCCGTCCCGCGTTGGCAAAAGGCAGCGCCAGCGCGAAGCCAAGTGCAACCACGGCTGCCGCGGCGGCGAGGTTGAGCGTGACGCCCGATGGCAGCGGCAGCAGTTGCCTCAAGAGTGCAAAGGCCGCGGAATAGAGGAAGACGGTCGGGGCCAGCGCCAGGATGATGCCGGGAACGACGCCGAGATAAAGTCCGGCGAGAACGGCCGTCGGCACGGCGATCGCAAAGGCGGCCAGCGCGCCGCTTCCCCATAATAGAAGTCTCGTAGACATCACTATTCCGCCCCGATGACGAGGCTGCTTGATAGCCGGGATGGAATAAGGGCCGGTAAAACCGCGGCGAGGTTTGCAATCGATAGCGGCAAGCCGCCATTCAACACACGGCGACCCGCCGCGCCCGGCGAGCGTCATCGCTGTCGATACTGGTGTTCAGCGCCCGTGGCGCTCCCTAGCGGAATCGAACCGCTCTCTCCACCGTGAAAGGGTGGCGTCCTAACCGATAGACGAAGGGAGCAAAACGTGAGGCAAATCAGGGCCTTGGGCGATTGATTTAACCCGGTTTGCCGCCGGCTGCGGGCAAGCGCCCGGCCGGTTGCGTGCGAACGTATAGTGGCGTTTGCGAGGGCGGGCAAGTCGGCGCGCGGGCCAAATTCCGCGGTATTCGGTAGGTGTTCCGGATGCCGGAAAACGGCGGGTATTGTGCAACGGATTTTAAAGCCGCCTGGCGTAAATCGACTTGAGTTTTACGGAAAGGCAGACATGGCGGCTGGATTGAGCAAATTGGGCGCGAAGAAGCGCGAGGCGCGCAAATCGCTGCGCCAGCCCGGCTGGATTACGCTCGAGGGCGGCTTTGCCGCGCGGGCCTGCGTGGTGGAGGATCTCTCTGAGTCCGGCGCCAAGCTCTCGATCGAGGACAACAACACGTTGCCGGCCAAGCTGCGCCTGGCGTTCACGCGCGATGCGCGTGCCGGGCGGCCCTGCGAAGTGGTCTGGCGCAGCGGCCGCACCGTCGGCGTGAAGTTCGTGCACTGACGGCGTCGCCCGTCACGACATCGGCGGCGCGATAAACTTCACGAAGGCTGGCCGCTCCGAAATCAGCGCGAACCAGCGCGCCATGTTCGGCTGCTTCGGCTTTATCACGCCTTCGACGCCGAACCAGCGCCGCGCGAAAGCGCCGAGCGCGATGTCGGCGATGGTGAACTGATCGCCCTCGATGAAGCGGCGGCGTTCCAGCTGCGCCTCGACCACGCGCCACACCACGGCTTCCGCATCGGCATCCTTCTGCAGCGCCGCCATGTCGCGCTTGTCCGGCGGCGTGCGCACCAGGCCCCAGAACACCGGACGATCCACCGGCTGCAGCGTCGACAGCGTCCAGTCCAGCCAGCGGTCGACCGCGGCGCGGCCTTTGGCATCCTGCGGATAGATCGGCGAGCCGTTGCCATAGGCGAGGTTGAGATAGCGCATGATGGAATTGGATTCCCACAGCACGTAATCGCCGTCCACCAGCGTCGGCACGCGGCCGTTGGGATTCATCGCAAGATATTTTGGCGTGTCGTTCATGCCGAACGCCATGCCGGCGTCGATGCGCTGATAGGCGATGTCGAGCTCGGCCAGGCACCACAGCACCTTCTGCACGTTGACCGAATTGGCCCGGCCCCAGATCGTCAATTGCGCCACGCGTACCTCCCGCCCGGTTTTGCTTTTGGCCGTGATAGCGGAATCGCCGCGAAAATGCCCCGGCCAAAAATCGGGCCCCGCCATGCGATGGCGAGGCCCGATCGAACTCGATGCCTGGCTTTGCTCAGCGGCCGAAGAACAGCCAGAGCAGGATGATCACCGGGATCGGCACACCCAAGAGCCAAAGCAAAATTCCGCGTCCCATCGTCTCCTCCATGATCTCGCGTTTGCAAGGGCAACGCGGGCAGGGAGGACTGGTTCCTCAGGTATTCGGAATCTCAGACAGCTTTAGTCCGCTTCACCAGTGGCCGGTGTTCGGCATCGAGGACCACGGCTCGGCCGGCGGTTTTGGCTCGCCCTTCTGCAGCAGCTCGATCGAGTGCAAATCCGGCGAGCGGATGAACGCCATGTTGCCGTCGCGCGGCGGGCGGTTGATGGTGACGCCCATCTTCATCAACCTGTCGCAGGTGGCGTAGATGTCGTCGACCTCATAGGCGAGGTGGCCGAAATAACGGTCCTCGCCGTATTTTTCCTCGTCCCAGTTGTAGGTGAGCTCGACCAGCGGCGCCCCGCGCGTCTTCGGCAGATCCTCGAGCAGATCGAGGTCCTCGGCCGCGCAAAGAAACACCAGCGTGAAGCGGCCCTTTTCGTTATCGATCCGACGGACCTCCTTGAGCCCCAGCGCATCCTGGTAAAATTTCAGCGCGACATCGAGATTGCGCACGCGCAGCATGGTGTGGAGATAACGCATGGGGAGGGCTCCCTGAGGGGTGTTTGTTGGTGGGGGCCCTAATAGCAGAAGAACGCGAGGAGGGGCAGGGGGCTGTGCCCCCAATGGGACTCCACAATCATGTTTGCCCGTGCGGGCCGGACGCTTTTCAACTTGACGCACTCGCCGTGCCACCGGCGGTACATCAGCCGGCGCCTAAGCCACCAGCGCCTTCAGCGTGACGGCCTGTTCGAGGGTGTGAACAGCAATCGCGGTGTGGGTGTAGTCGCCGACCTCGTTCGAATTGGCGATCTGCTGCAGCAACTCGTCGCCCTTGATGACGTGCAGGCCGATGCCCTGGTCGGGCGAGGGGTAGATGCCGAGCACCACGTCGTGGCCGGCGATCACGGCGCGCAAGGCAAACGCCTTGTCTTCGTATTTCTGGATGAAGGTGCGGACCTCGTCTGCGAGCCCGCGCAGTTCGTCAAAATCGATCACACGCATACTCCACGCAACTAACTGTCGTGGATTCTAGCCATGACCTGCTTACTCAAACATGAAGGGTGCGCAACTTCGTTCGTGATCGGCGAGCGTGCGCGCGGATGATGCTGGTGAGCTGGATCAACGTCCGACCAAAGACGACTTCGCGGCGCCAACGATTTTTTAATTCCTGACGCGCGCCGATTTTTTCGATTCCGATTCGTTCTTTGCGAACGAAATGGAATCAGAGGCAGAACGTTGCGGCGACATGAGAGGCTAGCGCACAATTTTTCTTCACGAAGCGCGCGAGATGGGGATCATCTTGATTCGTTCCCGCGTCAAGATTTGACACCGGCATCGCGCGGTGCATGCTGTCCCGCCATGCGTCGGTTCAGGAATACGCGGCTCGCCAAGATGAGCAGCGGACATTATTGCGTGATACGTGACCTCGGTCTGGTGAAGGGCGGGAAGGGGTTGCGCCATCATGAGGTCGTGCTCGACCTCAGCCCACGCGGCGTTTGGCGCGGCGCATTCAAATTGGCGAAGTCGGTGTTGTGGCCAAAGCCCGGTTGGGCGGAGGATTCCGCACAGGAAGGCGCGAGCGAGCCGGTGCTCGCGGCGCAAACGACGCGCGGCTCGCGCGGCTGAGCTTTTGCGGCCGAACGCGGCCGACTCAGGCCTTCACATCCACGTGGTCTTCCGTGTCAGCTTCCTTGGCCTGTGCGGCCTTGAAGTCCGCCAGCGCCTGGCGCTCGGCTTCGTTCTTCGCCGCAAACACGTTGAGCACATCTTCCCGAATGACATGCTGCGGGGCTTTTTCGGTCTGATCGGCAACGAGCTGGACTCGGGCTTGCGTCACCGCATGGGGTATGGGGTAGACGAGCATGGCATACACCTCCTTACCCCGTAGAATTCCCACCCGCGCATTTACGCTTTGTAAACAGGTTGGGTTAACGCTCCAACATGGTTAGCGGAGGAACCGCCGGGTCCCTGCTGCGTTGCCATGGCGATGCTGGAGCGAGACGACGATGCGCAAGACCACGCGCAAAATCCTGGCGCTGCTGGACGAGGAGCAGCGCGAGGCGCTGCTTGAACTCACCGATTTCAGCCTGGCTGCGTTCTCTGCCGGGCTGGCGGTGGCGGTGCTGAAAAGCGCGGTCGAGTTCGTCGCATACTTCATTTGAACCGGCGCTATTTGAACCGGCGCTGCGCCGCACCCACGGCAAGCCGGCGGCGCGCGATAACCATGTTCAGTTACCTTAACAACAGGTTTACGTTGCGCGAAGGGCGCTTTGCCATAATTGTGGCTGCCGGAGAGCGGCCATGGTCCCTTCGTTTCACAATGCGGACAAGCCTACCCATCGCCGTGTGATGGCGATCGGCCTCTTGTTCTGCGCGGCTTTCGTGCTCGTCAGTTTTTATCTGCGGTCGCAGCCGGAGAACGATCGCGTGCTGGTCAAGGCCGACAAGCTCATGCGCACCGCGGGCGAGGCCAAGAAGACTAACTGACGCCGTCTTGCGCGCAGGACTCCGCTGCCGGTTTTTCCGACGATCTGTTCAACGTCGCAATGGCGATGAAGCCGGCATAGCCGATGACGTTGATCAGAATTTCCATCCAGATCGGCATGACATCATCCTTCCGGAAGACAAGCACGAGAAGCTGCGGTTCGTTCCCGAACGACGCTGGAGGCGATGGCACATTATAACTGAAAACCCCACCGGCATCCGAGGACACCGATGGGGCTTTCATGCTCTCACCCCTTCCGAGGTTGCTGCACTTGAACCGATAACGGCGCAGTGTCGGTTTCGTTCGCCGACATTGCCCAAATTTAATGTGCAAGTTCCGCCATCATGCAGGGTTCCGCGGAACCGTCACGCGCGCCTTCACGTTGATCCCGCGAACTGAAGTGAGGAGGTAGCGATGAAAAAGACGCTAGCAGTTCTTGCGACCACCGCCGTCGTCGGCGCGGCCACCGTGATGGCGCCGGCCCCGGCAGAGGCTCGCCATTTCGGACCGGGCCTCGGCTTCGGTCTTGCCGCAGGCGCGCTGATCGCTGGCGCGGCCGCCGCGAGCGCCTATCCGTATTACGGGCCGTATGGCTACTATGATTACGGTCCGACCTACTACGCGCCAGGCTACGCCTATTATGGTGGGCCGGCCTACTATCCGCGGCGCCACTACTACCGGCACTATTACGGCGGCTGGTAAGCGAGACGCTCAAACGCGAAAAAGCCCGGAGCGATGCTCCGGGCTTTTTTGTTGCCGCGAATTCGTTCAGTTCCAGACGATCGGCTTGTTGAAGCCGTCCCATGCATTGGAGAGGGTCGTGGCGTAGTACTCCTCGCGCTCCTTCTCGAATTTCTTCTGCGTGGCGCGGAAATTCGCAACGCGCGCAGCGATCTCTTGACGCTCGCGCGCCAACCAGTCCGGCTTCTTCTCGTTCATACCCATCCCTGTTCTTATTGATTCGTCCCGCCGAACATTGACGGCCGCGATTGGGGCGCGATTTTGAAAGCACGGTTGCAGGATTGTGGCCGTGCACCGCGCTGCAGGGAGAAATCGAACGTGGTGGATAAGGCTGATGACGCCGTTGTCGCTCGTGCACCTTCCCGGTAGCGATGACCACCCAGTGGAGGGCATCGCATGGCAAAGATCGATCTGGACTCACTGAACATCGAGGAGCTCATCGCGCTGCGCGAGCGCATCGGCGAAAAGATCACCGAGAAAGTTGCCGCGCGTCAGGCCGAGCTCGAGGCGGAGCTGCAAAAGCTTTCGCAATACGGCAAGCCCGCCAAGAAGGCGCCGGCTGCACCGGTCGCCAGGTCGAAGAAGAAAGACGAGCCGCAACAGATGAGCGACGAGCAGCCCGCGCCGACGGAGCCGCCATCGGCTGAAGCGGCCTGAGCTCGCAGGCGCAAGGCTGCATTGCAGCCGTTGCGGCGAACTGGCAATCCATGGGGGCGTGCTATAGTCGGCACGCCCCTTTTGCTTTGAGGATCGCCCGTGATCGCCAAGGATCTGCGCAGCGGTGTCGAACGGCTTGGCGAGATGATCGCGCAAGCCTCCGTCATCGTGCCCTTCACCGGCGCCGGTATTTCCACCGAATGCGGCATCCCCGACTTTCGCTCTCCCGGGGGCATCTGGACCAGGAACCGGCCGATCAATTTCGACGAGTTCGTCGTAAGCCAGGAGGCCCGCGACGAGTCATGGCGGCGGCGCTTTGCCATGGAGCCGACCTTCGCAGCCGCGAAGCCGGGGCGGGGCCATCGTGCGCTGGCCTCGCTCTATCGCGCCGGCAAGACGCCGGCGATCATCACCCAGAACATCGACAATCTGCACCAGGCGTCAGGCTTCAAGCCTGACGACGTCATCGAGCTGCACGGCAACACCACCTATGCGCGCTGCATCGGTTGCGGAAAATCCTATGATCTCAAATGGGTGAAGGCGCGCTTCGACGAGGGCGGCCGCGCGCCGGACTGCACTGCGTGCGAGGAACCGGTAAAAACCGCAACCATCTCGTTCGGCCAGGCCATGCCGGAAGATGAGATGCGCCGCGCCACGGAACTGGCGCAGGAATGCGACCTATTCCTCGCCATCGGATCGTCGCTGGTGGTGTGGCCGGCGGCGGGATTTCCGCTGCTCGCCAAGCGCAATGGCGCCAAACTGGTCATCATCAATCGCGAGCCGACCGAGCAGGACGACATGGCCGACCTGGTGCTGCGCTACGATATCGGCGAAACGCTCGGACCCTTTGTGGGTAATTGAGGGCGGAATCTGATTCGCGCCTGTGCAACCTGTTCATAGTTCCCCCCGAAAATGTTTTTTAGCTATGCGCCGCAAGCGCAAATGTTATCGTTGATTCCACAGATTCGCGCGGCGTTGTCATGAGTTCTCATGGATGGGTGCGCGTCCGGTGTCGCTGTAGCGGGGCACACCGGCAACGGAGTGTGGGGTTCCGGGGTCATGGGGTCGGACGGATTTGAGTCCAAGAAGCTCGGTGGGCCGCCAGGCGGGGCGGGGCCTAACCGACTTGGACCAGCGGCGGAATTTCAAGGCAGCGCACAGCGCGACCCCGCATTGGATGCGCTCTCCGGTCTCGGCGATACCGCAGCCAACCTCGTCGAAATCACCGGCGTCATCAAATGGTTCGACGCTTCCAAGGGTTACGGTTTCATCGTTCCCGACAATGGCTGGCCGGATGTACTCCTGCACGTGACGGTACTCAGGCGCGACGGCTATCAGACCGCCTATGAAGGCGCGCGGCTGGTGGTCGAATGCGTGCAGCGCGCAAAAGGCTATCAGGCCTTCCGCATCCTCTCGATGGACGAGTCGACCGCGATCCACCCGGCGCAGATGCTGCCGCCCCGAACCCATGTCACGGTGACGCCGACCTCCGGGCTGGAGCGGGCGCAGGTCAAATGGTTCAACCGCTTGCGCGGCTTCGGCTTCCTGACCTGCGGCGAGGGCACGCCGGACATTTTTGTGCACATGGAGACGCTCCGCCGCTTCGGCATGACGGAGCTGCGGCCCGGCCAGTATGTGCTGGTCCGCTATGGGCCGGGTTCCAAGGGCATGATGGCGGCGGAAATCCATCCCGAAACCGGGCCGTCGGCGCTGTCCTCGCACTAAGCCCTTAATATCTGACGCGATTGTGAGCCTTTCCCCATCGGGAAGGGCTCTGGCGTTGACGGCAATCGCCGGGTTAGGTTGGCTCGTTCATTCCTTGCTGGCCGACTTGAGCGTTTCCCGATGATTCCCATGCAAAATTCTGCTTGGCGCGCCGCGCGCCTTTGGCTGGCGGTCGCCCTGATCGCTGTGGTCGCCGTGCTCGCGGGTCCGCAGGCGCGGGCAGCCAGCTTCTCGACGCTCGAGATCGCCACTAAGACCGGCGTGCACATCTTCTCCGTGGAAATGGCGACCACCTCTGAAGAGAAGGAGAAGGGGCTGATGTACCGCAGGGAATTGGCCGACGGCAAAGGCATGCTGTTCGACTTCTCGCCGGAACAGCAGATCTCGATGTGGATGAAGAACACCTATATCTCGCTCGACATGATCTTCATCCGCGCCGACGGCCGCGTGCTGCGGATTGCCGAAAATACCGAGCCGGAGTCGACCCGGATCATCACCTCGGGCGGCCTCGCCCGCGGCGTGCTGGAAGTGCCGGCTGGCACGGCGCAGAAATACGGTATCGCCCCCGGCGACCGGGTGTCCCACCCGCTGTTCAACCGCCGCTGAGGGTGGGCTTTGCGCCTTGCTGGCGGCGGGTGAAGCGTGTAGCTCTCTGCCCATCGGGGTATAGCGCAGCCTGGTAGCGCGGCAGTTTTGGGTACTGCAGGTCGTTGGTTCGAATCCAGCTGCCCCGACCAAACATTTCAACAACTTGTCGGCGGACCGATGGCCCGGTGAGCTGTCCGATATTGAGCCTTAATTGTCTGCAAGATTTGCGGCGAGTGCGGCGCTGAAGTCGGTCCGCAACTGGCCAGGCACGAATGGTAACGACGGCATGAAAAGTCTCTCGGTCGCAACCATCATTGTCGTTGGAACCGCATGCCTGGCACCGGTGCCTTTTGCGGTGGCCGCATCCGGGTCCGAGTGCTCCATGTCGGTTACGCTGGCCAACTGGGGTGAGAAGGCAACCGGATCCATCGCCATCGCGCCCAAGGAAACCTGCCAATTTCCGATCAGGTTGCCCGGCGCGATCAGCAGCTCGGAAATTTCGCAAAAGCCAAGCCGCGGCAAACTGAAAAAGATCAACACTTCTACCTACCAATACACCGCAAAGGCTCGATACCGAGGCACCGACGCTTTTGTCATTACCGCGACAGGCAAGAACGAAAAGGCTTCTGGAACGTCTGCAATTTCCTTCGAGGTAACGATCAAATAGCCCGGCGGGCTCCGCTGAAGGGATCGGTTGTCCGACTTGTCCGCCGCTTGAGCTAGGGGCTTCAATGACCTGTCGCATTTCGGACGCGTCTTCCGCGAGCGCTATGGGCTCGTACCGCGTGACTTCCGGGCCAGCAAGCTGCCGAAAAGCTCACGTTAGCGGATGAGCGAAGATCTGTGTTTCTTGTCGGCCACCGAGCTGGTCGCCCGCATCGCCAGCAAGGCCGTATCTCCCGTCGAGGTGACGCAGGCGGTGCTTGCGCGTGCGGAGAAGCTGCAAGGTAAATTGAACTGCTTCGTCACGCTCTGCGGCGATGAGGCGATGGCGCAGGCGCGCGCCGCGGAGCAAAAGGTCATGGCAGGCGGGCCGCTCGGGCTGCTCCATGGCATTCCCGTCACCGTCAAGGATATCGTCAACACCAGGGGCGTGCGAACGACGTTCGGCGCGGTGCCCTTTCGCGACAATGTGCCCGACCATGATGCGGTGGCCGTCGCGCGGTTGCGTGCAGCGGGCGCGATCCTGATCGGCAAGACCACGACGCCAGAGTTCGGCAGCAAGTGCCTGACCGACTCGCCGCTGTTCGGCCGCACGCGCAATGCATGGGACGGGAGCCGCTCCAGCGGCGGCTCGAGCGGCGGGGCCGCGGTGGCGGTCGCAAGCGGGATTGCGCCGCTGGCGGTTGCGACCGACGGCGGCGGCTCGACGCGGATTCCCGCCGCCTGCAACGGCGTCGTCGGCTTGAAGCAGAGCAACGGCGTTATCCCGCACAGCCAGGTGCAAGATGCCTTCGGCAACCAGACTTATGTGACGCCGACGACGCGGACGGTCGCCGATACCGCCCTGATGCTGCAGGCGATGGCGGGGGAGGACGCCTCCGATCCCTGGTCGATCGGTGTCGCGGTGCCGGATTTCGCAGGTCGCGCCGCCCCGCGTGGCGATCTGCACGGGCAAAAGATACTGTACTGCCTGTCGCCGCCGGGGCGGCCCGTCGCCGGTGATGTCGCCGATGCCTTCAAGGCTGCGCTTGATCGGCTAGCAGCCCTCGGCGCGGAGCTCGAAGAATTTTCCGGCGAAGATTTCGACATCGAGCCGATCTGGCGCGCCATCAACCACACCGCATGGCGGACGCGTTTCGAGAAGCTTGCGGCCGAGCACGGCGACGAGCTGAGCGAAACGTTTCTGAAGCAGCTCGCGCTCGCCACCAAAGTCAGCGGCGTGGATTTTCAGCAGGCGATGTTCGACCGCACGTCGCTGTTCCGCCGCGTGCAATGGCTGCTGGCGCGCGCCGACTTGCTGGCGATGCCGACGCTGACGCGAACCGCGCTGCCGATCGATCAGGATCTGTTCGGCGCCATCGAGATCGACGGCCGAAGCTTTGACAATCTCCGGCCGCACTGGTTTCCCTGGACCATGCCCTTCAACATGACCGGCCATCCCGCCATCAGCCTGCCCTGCGGTTTTGGCCGCGACGGCCTGCCGATCGGCCTGCAACTGGTCGGCCGCTTTCGCGGCGACGCAGAGCTGTTGCGGGTCAGCGCGCTGTTCGAGGCCTCGCACGACCTGCCGACGCGCTGGCCCGGCTGACGCTCCAACGGCAATTCCACCAATCCGCGATCGCTCTCGCGGTCTCATCCCACAGCAGGGTTGGCAGGTCAGGCACCGCGATCCTGACCAGATAGCGATCCCCTGAGGTGTCGTGAAACCATTCGGTGGCGGCGAAATCAAAGCCGAAACTGCCGGCATGCCGCAGCGGCATTCCGGCTTTTGCCAGGTCCGTACTCAACTCTGCCGCCAGCTGCCGCGCTTGATCTTCATCGAGCGCGCTTCCCGACACCAGCGTGAGATAGAGCCCGTGCGCGAAATTCAGCGGCGCGGGCGAGCCGGCGAACGCGCTCGCAAAATAGCTGATGGCTCGCCGGCCGTTGTACAGGATCGAGGCGATGCGGCGATCTGTGAGCGTGCGGTAAGTGGCATTTCCGGCAAACGGCGGGAAATGTGCCGGCAGCGCCGCGCCGCCGAGCAGGCGCACTGCCTGGCGCGTTTCGTTGGCAAGACGGCGGATCAGCGCCTGCTGTTCGGTCTTGTGAGGGTGATTGGCGTCGATGAAAACCGCGGAGCCGAGCCGGCCATACTCGACGCCCAGCGAATCCAGTTTCGTGTGGCTACGCACCAGCACCACGGGCAGGCCGCATTGCCGTGCCCAGCTCAGCACGCGGCCGATCCGTCCCGAGCCGCTGGAAAAGCAGGTGGTATCGAAGACCACGAGATCGAGGCGCGGCGAGGCGCAGCGCATGGCAGCCTCGATGCCGTGGCAGGGTGTGCTGGTATCCAGCAGCAGGATGCGATGTGTCACGCCGCGGGCCGCAATGTCGCTGACCGGCTGGGTGAGCTGAACAGTTGTGAGATGGCGGGCGTGATTTTCAATCAGCTCGAGGGTTTCGCCATAGGAGCCGGGCAGCACCAGGATGTCCGCCGACGGCATCAATTTTGCGGAGGCAAACAGCAGCGCCGATATCGCAGCCATGCCGGACGACGTGTAGATCGTGTCGTGCCGTGCCGGGTGATCAAAAGCGTAAAACGACGGCCCCTTCACTTCGAGATCGGCGCGCTGATAATCGTAGCTGAATTCGAACGGCCCGGCCCGCATCGTCCCTGGATGGGCCCAGGCGGTCTCCGTGAGGGCCCAATCCTGGATCGCGTGCTCGGCCTTCAAGGCCGAGGTGACCTGAAACTTCTGCTTGATGATCTCGGCCGGCGAGCTTGCGCGCGGCAACGGCAGCGGATTGTTGAGGCACGCATTGAGCAGCGCAATTTCTCGAAACTTTCGTTCCAGATATTGCTCAATTTTTTCCATGCGCCGTTCTTGCAACTCCTGCAGAACCAACGCGCGAGGGTCCCATCTGGTTGCTGGCCGAGGTAGGCGCTCCGAACCATTTGGCCAGCGCATCGGCGAGGCCTTGTCCGGCTTTGTCTCCCACCCACGCCACGTGTCCATCCGGCCTGACCAGCACCGCGGCGGGGGCCGTCACAGTGCCGATGACGGGCAGCTCCCACGCGCCGGGATAGCTCGCGTCGACGAGCCGGACCCGATCGGCCCATGGTGTGATGTCGAACTGGCCGGGCTCATCAAGATTGAGCAGAACTCCCCGGGCATCGTGGAGCAGCGCGAAGGCTCGCAGCTGGCCGTTGCAGGTGACCAGGTCGAGATCGGGCATGCGGCGTCCGAGCAGCGGATGGCCCTCGCCGAAATCGTAGCGGATATCGAGGCCAGTGATCATCGCGGCAATCCGCTTGCGCGGCTCGTCCATGCGGAGGATTTCGGACGTGATGTCGCGCAAGGCGTCGGTGCGCTCATCGCTGCGAAGCAGCGCGACTTGCGCCATCGTGTTCCACAACACCATGGCGGCGACCGGATGCCGCTCGGCATGGTAGGTGTCGAGCAGGCTTTCCGGCGATGTTTTCCTGACGACCTGTGCCAATTTCCATCCGAGATTCACCGCATCCTGCACGCCGGTGTTGAGGCCCTGTCCGCCCGTCGGGTAGTGCACATGCGCGGCATCGCCGGCGAGCAGCACGCGTCCGTTGCGGTAGCAAGCCGCCTGGCGCGCCATGTCGGTGAACCGCGAAATCCAGACCGGACTGTGGATGCCGCAATCGCTTCCGTAGGTGGCGATGAGCGCTGCGCTGAGATCGCGCAGCGTCGGCTCGCCCGTCTGGCCGACGTGCTGTTCGGTGACGAGGATTCGCACCAATCGCCCGTCCTCCGATCGGATGAGCGAATGGATGCCATTGATGTCGCGGCGCAGGCCCCATTCCGGTTCCTCGGCCAATTCGGCCTCGGCGATCAGATGGCTGATGGTCGGATCCCAGCCGGGGAACTCGATGCCGGCGGCTTTGCGGATCACGCTGCGTCCGCCGTCGCAGCCGATGAGATATTCCGCCCGTAGCGATGCGCCGTCGGACAGTTCGACGTCGACGCCGCTGTCGTCCTGCGTGAAGCCTGCCACCTCGCGCCCGCGATAGACCGGTACCGAGAGTTCTGCGACCCAGCCGGCAAGGATGCGTTCGATGTGCTTCTGCGCGAGCGCGAGCACGTAATTGTGCCGCGTCGGGAAGTCGCCGAGATCAAGCGGCATCCAGGCGAAGCCCGCGTTCGGGCCCGTCTTTCCCCGCGAGACGAACCGATCGGCAATCCCGCGCTGATCGAGGACTTCCAACGTGCGCGCGTGCAGCCCGCCGGCGCGCGAACCGTCGAGGTCCTGGTTGGCGCGCCGCTCGACAATGGCGACGTCGACGTCTGCCAGCGCCAGTTCGCCTGCCAGCATCAGTCCTGTCGGACCTCCGCCGGCGATCACCACTGCATGTCCGGTCATCGCAACTCCCGTTGTTCTGGTTTGGGCGGCGGTTCTACGGGATGACCGGGGACTTGAAGCAAGCCCCTTGCGCGCTACATATTAGAGTGGGAAGGGGCGCTACCTCGAGCGCAGCAGCGCCGGATCCAGTGCCCGCAGCCGGCCAGGATCGAACGGCGACAGATCGGTGCTTCGCGCCGCCCCATCGGCAATCATCTCAGCCAATGCTTCGCCGGTCGCCGGCGCGTTGAGGATTCCCCAGACGCTGTGGCCGGTGGCCACGTAGGCGCCAGCTGTTCCCGGAACTTTGCCAATCAGCGGCAGGCCGTCCTGCGTCACCGGACGGAAGCAGGATTGCCGCGCGATGATGCGCTCGGCGCGGAAGGCGGGCGACAGCCGCTCGGCGATCGCCTGCAAGCGGTCGATGGCGTGCGGGTCCGGCGCGACAGTGGCGGGATCGAGGGGAAGCGGGCGCTGATCGGAGAAGGCCGTGATGTGCGTCGTGCCATCGCCGCGCGGGAATAGTTCGACCGACACGGCCTCGCCGTTCTCTTCCTGACAATCGAGAAAAAGCGCGTCGGCCGGAACATCCGTGCCGGTGTCGTAGACGAGGCTCGGACTTTGCAATCCGTACACGGCGGGCAGCCGCAGCCATTGCGCTGCCAACACCGACCACGGTCCCATCGCGATCACGACCGCATCCGCCTCGATGATGTCGCCATCGACTTCCACGCCGCGTACGCCTGCTTGATCCGCGCCGCGGACGAGACCCGTGATCGTTCCAACGCGAAACGTCGCACCAAGACCCTGCGCCGCATTCATCATCGCTAACGTGAACGTGCGCGGCGGAACGATCGCGGTGGTTTCGGGCGGGCCGAGTCGGGAGGCGATGACCACGCCGTCGCTGAGCCATCCGAGCTCAGACCCCGCATGACGGCGGGCCGAGCGTTCGCCGACGACCATGCCGCTCCAAGCGTTCATGCGCCGGTAACTCCAGTTCGCTCCCGTCTCCTTCTCGAGGTCAGCGTGAAGCGCAAAACTTCGCCGCGCCAGCGCATCGAGCGGCGTGCCGGCGCACCAGTCGAGCGCGAGAAATCCGCCGGCCTTGCCGGACGCGGCGGCCGCGATGCCGGCGCGGTCCACCACCGTGACGTCGACGCCGCGCCCGGCGAGGAAGAACGCCGTGCATGCGCCGATCGCGCCGCCGCCGCAGATCACGACGCGCATGGATTCACACAAAGCGCGACGACGCTTCTTCGAATCGTCCTCACGCTTTGCCTTTCTGTTTGAGCATGATCTTTTCCGAAAACCGGTTTCCGCTTTTCGGGATCATGATCGAACCGCATCATTCAGGCCAGCGTATGCACGATGACCGGGCCCGCCATGGCCGTGGCCGGCCCGGTCAAGAGTGGCGCGAGATCCTTTTCGATCCAGGCGATCGCCCGGCGGTTGGCCTCCTCGGCACTGGCGTAATTGTTGAACAGGCTGATGGCGGTGACGGTGTCGTCGGGCGCATAGACCACGTAGTAGCCCATAAAGCCCTCGACATCGCTGATGATGGGGATGGCGCCTTCCTTGATCCGGCGCGTCAGTTCCTCGGCCATGCCGGTCTTGGCTTTACCCTGGCGGATGGCGGCGTACATGCGGTCCTCCTTCCGGCTGCTGCGACGCATGCGCGTCTAATGGAGAATGCTACGCCAAGGCTGGCTGCGGCACCATTGTCCGGGCGGTGGCGGCGAAATCCTCCCTCCAATTTGATCTGGCGCAAATAACGCCGGTCAGGCTGGGCCATACTGCGGCTTTCCTACCCCTAGAGCATGACTGCCGGCCGCCCAAACGGCCGGCACTTTTTTGCCCTTCTGTCCAGTGGAACATCGGGCCGCTGGCCGCCGCCTCGCTTGCCGAAGCCGGCGTGGACCATTTTGGCGGCGCGCTGTCGAAGCCGCTGGTGATGCCGGAGACCGCTGGAAGCAGGCACATCGACTACCGAATTTCAATGTACCAGCCGATGGCGCATGTTGCACGCCACAAGCATCAAGTGCAGGAGCAAATCTACCATGTGCTCGAAGGTGAGGGGCTGATGGAGTTCGCGGGCAAGAACCATGTCGTGCGCAAGCACGATTTCATCTTCCTGCCGCCCGGCGTCGAGCACGCGATCTCGAATTCCGGGCTGGTCGATCTCGTCTTCCTGGTGATCACCTCGCCGGTGACGGACGGCGAGAAGCCGGTCTGACCGTCGAGATGCCGTCATAATTCTGTCCGCGCGGGATCAAACGCGGCTCGCCGCGCTGTGGCTTGCCGTCCACGCCTTCAACAAAGATGGCCCGAAAGCCGCCGGTTCCCCTTGGCGCGCCCGATACGGGAACATACACTGAAGCGACAAATTGAGCCGTCGAGTCGAAGTGTTGCTATGCTGACCCGTCTAGCCCGAACAAAACGCGTGAGAGCAGGGTGGATCAGCGCCTTGGTTTATCTCGTGTGCGTTCTGTCGCCCGGCGTTGCCTTGGCACTTGGTGACGCCGCGTCCTGCCTTGCGCTTGCGGTTCCATCGGCGATCGCCGCGCAGGCGGATGAGGATGCAACTCCGCATCATGCAGCGGGTAGCTCACATCAGCACCACGGGTCACATGGAGGTAGCCATGCCGATTCCGGCAAGGTCGCGCCGGAGCACGCCAAGCATCAGCATGACGGCAAGGCCTCGCCTGGGCCGTGCTGTGCGATGCTCTGCGTGTCGGCTATCGCTGCCGATCTGCCTGTGATTGCAAAGCCCTCGCAGCCTGTATCGGCCTGCGTTTCCGTCAGCTATCAGCGCCCGTCCGGTGAGGCGCCGCCCTTTCATTATCGTCCCCCCATCGCCTGATCCGACGTCTTGACGTGGGCAGCCGCGCGCCAATGGCCGCGCCATGCCCGTGGTCCATCGCGAGATCAGGAATTCATTCATGTCTGCGCAGTCGAAGGCGTGGGTCGCCGCCAGTCGGGCGGGCGAACGCCGTGCCGTCCTCATTTCGGCAATACGCGGCACCGTTTTTGTCATGGCAGTTGCCGCGGCGGGCTGCACGCCCGCCACAACGCGTGTGGCCGGCGCTGATCCGGCCGATCCGGCGGCAAGGGTTGCTGGAGTCGGATATCGCTCGACGACGGCGCCCTACACGTCGTTGCGCCCTTCGACGCCCGCGCCCTGGCGTGAGCGCAACGAGGGCGTCACGCCCAAACCACGCCGGAAGCAGCCATGACCTGGTTTGCACCACGGGCGCCCCGGACCGCGCTGCTGCTGGCGCTTGCCGGCGGCCTTGCCGGATGCGCGTCGTTTTCGCCCGATACCGGCATGGCTGTGGTGGCCGACGTGACCGGCCAGACCATCGGCAAGGACGTCGTCTTTGTGCGCTCGGCTGACGATGCGGAGCGGGCGGGCGAGGTCGTTCGCCGCTTGCTCCGTCGCACGCTCAGCGTCGATGCGGCCGTTCAGATCGCTCTCCTGAACAACAACGGGCTGCAGGCTGCCTACAACGAGCTGGCGCTTGCGGAGGCTGATCTTGTCGAGCAATCCCTGCCGCCGAACCCGACATTTTCCATCTCACGCATCCGTGGCGACGGCGCCAGCGAGATCGAGCGCCAGGTCGTTGGCGATATCCTTGCGCTGGCCACGCTGCCGTTCCGTTCCGAGATCGCGCGTGAGCGGTTTCGCCAGGCGCAATTGCGGGCGGCGCTGGAAACATTGCGCCTGGCCGCCGAAGTGCGGCGCAGCTATTTCCGGAGCATTGCAGCGAACGAGCTGGTGGTCCTGCTCACGGATGCCAAGTCCACCGCGGAAAGCACGGCGCAGCTTGCGCAAAAGCTCGGCGAAACCGGCGCTCTCAATAAACTCGATCAAGCGCGCGAACAGGTGTTTTACGCCGAAACCACCGCCGACCTCGCTGCCGCGCGCCAGGAATCAGCCAGTGCACGCGAGCGCCTGGCGCGGCTCATGGGGCTGTGGGGCGACAGCCTCGAGTTCCGCTTGCCGGACCGGCTGCCCGCACTGCCGCGGCGCCGGCAATCGCTTCCCGGCATCGAAGTCGCCGCGGTCGGCCATCGCATCGATTTGCAGATCGCCCGCATAGAACTTGCGGCGCTCGAGAAAAGGCTCGGGCTTACCCAGGCAACGCGCTTTGTGACGCTGCTTGACGTCGCGGGCATCGCGCGCCGAACCCAGGACCCGGAAGGGCCGCCGTTCCGCGAACGCGGCTTCGAAATCCAGTTTCAGATTCCAATCTTCGATGGCGGCGAGGTGCGTGTCCGCCAAGCGGTCGAGACCTACAACCAGGCGTTCAACCTTCTGACCGAGAAGGCCGTCAATATCCGTTCGGAAGCGCGCGACGCCTACCGCGTCTATCGCTCGGCCTACGACATCGCCAGTCATTATCAGCGCGAGATTCTGCCCCTGCGCCAGATCATCACCGAGGAGATGCAGCTTCGCTTCTCCAGCATGCAGATCGACGTGTTCGCGCTGCTCACGGAAGCGCGGCAGCGCCTTGCCTCGCTGCGCGCGGCGATCGAGGCCAAACGGCAGTTCTGGCTGGCGCATTCCGACCTGCAAACTGCGGTCAATGGCGGCGGATCCGGCGCAGCAAGGGAAAATCCAACCACCACGGCCGCGGCTGCACCGGCAACCGGCGGCGGACATTGAAGGAGATAGCGATGTTTTCTCGCAGAGGATTTCTCGGCACCGCCGCACTGGCCAGCGTCAGCACCGTCTCAAGCCGTGTCCAGGCCGCCGCCATTCCCGAGGCGCCGACCACCAACAAGGCGGTGATGCAGCCGCCGCTGCATCCGATCTCCGGTCCTGATTATCGGCCCGTGGTGACGTTGAACGGCTGGTCGCTGCCCTGGCGGACGAACGGCGACTGGAAGGAGTTTCATCTCGTCGCCGAGCCGGTGGTGCGCGAATTTGCCGACGGCATGAAGGCGAACCTGTGGGGCTACAACGGCCAGGCGCCGGGCCCCACCATCGAGGCAGTCGAAGGCGACAAGGTGCGCATCTTCGTCACCAACCGCCTGCCCGAGCATACGACCGTGCATTGGCACGGCATGATCCTGCCGGCCGGCATGGACGGCGTCGGCGGCCTCAGCCAGCCGCACATTCCGCCGGGCAAGACCTTCGTCTACGAGTTCGTGCTGAAGCACAGCGGGACCTTCATGTACCACCCGCACTCCGACGAGATGGTGCAGATGGCAATGGGCATGATGGGCATGTTCGTGGTCCACCCGCGCGACCCGTCGTTCCGGCCCGTCGATCGCGATTTCGTCTTCGTGATGAGCACCTATCTGATCGATCCCGGCACGTACCTGCCCAAAGTCAACGAGATGACGGACTTCAACATGTGGACGTGGAATTCCCGCGTCTTCCCCGGCATCGATCCGCTTCCGATACGGCTGGGCGACAGGATTCGGGTGCGGATGGGCAATCTCAGCATGACCAATCATCCGATCCACGTTCACGGCCACAAGTTCGTGGTGTCCTGCACGGACGGCGGATGGGTGCCCGAGAGCGCGCAGTATCCCGAGACGACGACCGACGTGCCGGTCGGCGCGGTGAGGGCGTTCGACATGCTCGCCGACAATCCCGGCGACTGGGCATTTCACTGCCATAAATCGCATCACACCATGAATGCGATGGGGCACGACATGCGCAATATGATCGGCGTGTCGCACAAGGACCTCGCCAAGGCTGTCGGCAGGCTGGCGCCCGATGCCATGGTGATGGGATCGACCGGCATGGCGATGGGCAACATGGAAATGCCGGCGCCCGACAACACATTGCCGATGATGACGGGCACCGGACAGTTCGGCCCCATCGAGATGGGCGGCATGTTCACGGTGATGAAAATCCGGGACGGAATGGGGCGCGACGATTACTCGAATCCGGGCCCGTACAAGCACCCCGCCGGCACGGTTGCCTGGGAAGTCGAGTCGCCCGCTGCCGCGCCGGCGCGGCAGGAAACACCTGCTTCCGCCACACCGTCAGCCAAGGGCAAGGGGCACCCGCCTTCGCACAAGGGGATGAAGATGTAGTAAGCCTTCGCGACAGCCTTAACCAATGACCTCTGCAATGACTGGACAACCGATGAAGAAGATGAAGCTCATCCCGGCCGCCGTGGCGCTTGCCGCACTTGCGACACTCGCATGGCCCGCAAGCGGCCACGACAAGCACAGCCACGAGAGTTATTCCGCCGGCGAGCCCGGCAATCCCAAGAAACCTTCACGCACGATCGAGGTTGAGATGAGTGAGATGGCTTACACGCCTTCGCGCATCGAGGTGAAGCGCGGCGAGCAAATCCGCTTCGTGATCCGCAATGTCGGCAAGGAGGACCACGAGTTCCTGCTCGCCACCACGGAGGACAACCTCAAACACGCAGAGGCCATGAAGAAGAACCCGCGCATGGAACACGATGATCCCAACGGCGTCAGGCTTGCACCGAACAAGTCGGCCGAGATCCTCTGGAAATTCAGCAAGAGAGGGACGTTCGAATATTCGTGCCTCATCCCCGATCACCGCGATTACGGCATGATCGGGAAAGTCACCGTCAAGTGAAAACGAACGCCACGAGATCGGAAGGAGAAAATCATCATGAAGCTGACGCACACATTTGCAGCCACGGTTCTGATGGCAGCCGTCGCGTCGCCCGCGCTATCGGCAGACGGTGCTGCCGTCCAGGGTGAGGTCAAGAAGATCGACGAGGCCGCCGGAAAGATCACGCTCAAGCACGGGCCGATCAAGAGCCTCGGCATGGACGAGGGAATGACGATGGTGTTCCGCGTCAAGGATCCCGCAATGCTCAAGCAGGTCAAGGTGGGCGAGAAGGTCGAGTTTGAAGCCGAGGACGCCAATGGCGCAATCACCGTGACCAGGCTTCAGAAAGCCAAATAGCAGGCAAGGGACCATCGCCATCGCCTTCCGCGAGGGACAACGAAATTGCACAACTCCGGCGAAAACGAGTCGTTGGAATGCGGACGGTTACGGCAGCTGTTTGATGACTGAATCGGCGAGTTCGCACCATCTCAACAGCGCGTGGCGGAGACGCGGAAAAATGTCGGCCTGCGCAGGCGCGACCTCCCAAAAACAAAAACAAATCGGGCGCGCCGGATGCCCGACGCGCCCGATGCTCAAATGCGATGGGTCTAGTCGATCACCAGCGGCAAACCCGGAAACCGGAATAAGTCCAGTAGCAGCGCGGGCCATAACCGCCGTAGTAATAGGCCCGCGGCGCGTAATAGCCGCGATAACCATACCCCCGACCGTAAAAACCGCGACCGTAAAAGCCGCGTCCGCGCCAATGCGCCTGCGCCGACGTCGTGGTCGCACCAACCAGAATGGCCGACGCGCCGACGGCGTAGACGAACAGCAGAGCTATCGCTGCCAGGCAGCGCGTCAGCAAATTGTAGCGTTTGGGCATCGAGATCTCCCCGGCATTTCCAACGCATCAAACCACATGATGCGATCCCAACTAGTACGCGCGAGATCGGGCTTCGGTTCGAATGCGCCAAGACAATATTTCGACTAAGGTTCTTGGAGTCATGCGGGACTCTATTGAGACGACAGAGTAAGGTCAAGCGCGCAACCCGTTCATATACATTGCAAAATTCGGCTTTGACAATGAACGGCAGATGAACGGTTGTGCGTTGCGATGGCGCGCCCGCGGGAGAATGCCATCGTGCAACCCTAGTCTCGACATCATCGTAAGCTTCAGCCCGAACGTGTTCCTTCCAGAAAGTGCCAATGCCGAAAAAACATACTTACGTTCTTGGTCTCAACACCTATGACCACGACGTCAGCGCGTGCCTGCTGCGCGACGGCGCCATCGCATTTGCGATCGGCAAGGAGCGGCTGACACGCGAGAAGCATGCCACCGGTTTCTATAAAGAGGTGATCGACTATTGCCTCGATGCCGAGGGTATCACCCTTGCCGACGTCGATCTGGTGGTGCGCAATTGCTACATCATGCCGGTGCCCGACATGGAGGAGCGGCTGACCTATCAGGATATGCCGGGCTTCCTGCCGCCGCCGGAGCGCGAGCAGGCCGAGCAGCATCCATACTTCCGCAGCCATTCCGACCAGGTCGTTTCGATCTCGCACCACTTGGCGCACGCCTACAGCGCCTTTGCCGCCTCGCCGTTCGAGGAGGGGGTGGTGATGATCGTCGACGGCGTCGGCAGCTATCGCTCCGATGCGATGGAAAAGCTTCCCGAAAACGATGCGGGCAATCCGCTTGCCCGCGAATCCGAAAGTTACTACCGCTTCTCGGGCACGCAGCTCGAATGCCTGAAGAAGGTCTGGCTCGAGCCGTCGCGCGGCATGCTCAACGAGGAATTTTACAGCATGCCGGGCCTCGGCGCGCTCTACAGCCGCGCCTCCACTTACGTGTTCGGCGACTGGAACAAGTGCGGCGAGCTGATGGGGCTCGCGCCCTACGGACGCCGCGAGCAGTTCAAGTCGCTGCTCGAATTCGAAGACGGCGAGCTGCGCGTGCCGAGTTGGAACGCCAGCTTCAAGCAACCTTATCTTCTGGGCTCGGGCGATTGGGAAAAACATCCGGCGATGCGGCATTGGGAGGATCTGGCCTGGCGGGTGCAGGACGACACCGAAAACGTGCTGCTGGCGCGCACGCGCTGGCTGCGCGAGACGACAGGTGCGAAGAATCTCTGCATCGCCGGCGGCGTCGCGCTCAATTGCGTGGCCAATGGCCGGATCGCGCGGGAAGGCGGCTTTGAGAATGTCTGGATCCAGCCCGCCGCCGGCGACGACGGCATTGCGATCGGTTGCGCCTATTACGGCTGGCTCGAGGTGCTGAAGCAGCGCCGCACCTCGGTGATGGAGCATGCCTACACCGGCCGCGTCTATGGTGAGCATGAGATCGCCAGGGCGCAGCAGAAGCCACTGGTGCGCATCCAGATCAATGCGGTGCGCAGCGACGATATCTGTCGCGACACCGCAAAGCTGCTCGCCGACCAGAAGGTGATCGGCTGGTTTCAGGACCGCTCCGAATTCGGGCCCCGCGCGCTCGGTAACCGCAGCCTGCTTGCCGATCCCCGCCGGGCGGAGATGAAGAACATCCTCAACAGCCGGGTCAAGCACCGGCAGGCGTTCCGGCCGTTTGCGCCGATCGTGCTGGCCGAGCGGATGAAGGATATCTTTGAGGGCGAGGAGGATTCGCCCTTCATGCTGATCGCCAAGCCGGTGCGACCGGAATGGCGCGACAAGATTCCGGGCATCGTGCATGTCGACGGCACCGCGCGGGTGCAGACGGTGCGGGAGGCGACCAACCCAAAACTCTACCGGCTGCTGAAGGAGTTCGACCGGCTCACCGGCGTGCCCGTGCTGATCAACACCTCGTTCAACGTCAAGGGCGAGCCGATCGTGGAGACGCCGCAGGATGCGATGATCTGCTTCCTCACCACCGGCATCGACCATCTGGTGCTGCACGACACGCTGATCTCCAAGAACGCGATGCACCGCGTTGTCGCGCCGCTGGTGAAGCTGTTCACCGACGTCGGCGCCGTGGTGGCGCAGACCACGCAGCCGGGTTAGCGCGGCAGGCTACCAGTCCAACCCTCATCCTGAGGAGCCGCGCAGCGGCGTCTCGAAGGATGCAGGCCCGTCTGGGGCCTCATGGTTCGAGACGCGCTTCGCGCTCCTCACCATGAGGGGATAACCGGTTTACGCCGCAGTCGCTGCCGGTGCCTTGGCTGTCGGCGCCTTGGGCGTCGGCTTGTCCTGCTTCTTCGACCACGAGATGTAATAGGCCACCAGCGTCATGATCGATATGCCGGCGACGCTGACGAGGACCTGGACGAAAACTGAGCCCGAGCTCAGCGACAGCAGGAAGTGCGCGACAAAGGACAGGAACACGCCGACGCAAAACACGGCGAGCGATTGCTGGCCGCAGACCACCAGCGGATCGAACACCTTCCATTCCAGTCCCTGCCATGTCTTTGGCACGAAGCGCACCGTGAGGATCACGATGACCACGAAGTGGATGAAGCGGTAAGGCGCAAGGAAGGTCTTGTCGTTCGGATTGAAGGTCGAATACAGCCAGTTCGGGAACAGCGCGCCGAAATCCGGGAATTTGCCGGCCATGGTCATGACCAGCGCCAGCAGCAGATAGGCGATGCAGAACCACAGCGTGTATTTCGAGTTGATGATGGCCAGCGATTTTCGCGCGCCGCCCATCGCACACCAGGCGCCAAACACGAACAGCACTTGCCAGGCCAGCGGGTTGAAATACCAGGTGCCGGCGGGATAGGCGGGGAAATTCCAGCCCATCTGCCGCGAGACCAGCCACAGCACGATCGAGATCACCATGGTGAGATCGGGCTGGCGCAGCATGAACCAGAGGATCGGCGGGAAAATCCCCATCAGCACGATGTAAAGCGGCAGCACGTCGAGATTGACCGGCTTGAACTTGAGGAACAGCCCTTGCCGCAGCGTTTCGGTGGCGTTGTCGATCAGGCCCGCGACGTTGAATTCGTTGATCATCTCGGAGTCGCCGAAGCGCATCGCGAGATAGGTGATCGAGGCGATGTAGATCACGAACAGGATGATGTGGGCCATATAAAGCTGCCAGACGCGCTTGGTCAGCCGCGTGGCGCCGACGACGAAGCCGCGTTCGAGCATCATCCGGGCATAGACGAAGGAGGCGGTGTAGCCGGAGATGAAGACGAAGAGGTCGGCGGCGTCCGAAAACCCGTAATTGCGGGTCGTGATCCAGTTCACGACGTTGTCGGGGATGTGGTCGAGATAGATCGCCCAGTTCGCGACCCCGCGAAACAGGTCGAGCCGGAGATCACGTCCCTTGTCGGGCAGGATGGCGTTGATTTTCATGGATGCCGCTTCGAAATGATGCCTTCGCCAAGGTAGCACAGCGGGCGCTGGTCCGCAGGCCTGGATGGCAGATTGTCACAGCCCAGCATAATGACTATACCTGATCGGACAAGCGATGGCGTCGGGTGGAATCTCCTATCAAATCACCGACAAGGATGTCCTATACTATCCCGACCGCTTCCGCCAAACGCCTGCAACCTGCCGATCTTAAGGGGTTCGACCTTCCATGACCGCGCGCATCTTCAAGCCCGCCAAGAACGCGATGCAATCGGGCAAGGCCAAAACCAGAGAATGGCAGCTGGACTACGAGCCGGAACAGCCGCGCTCGGTCGAGCCGCTGATGGGCTGGACCTCGTCGGGCGACATGAAGCAGCAGCTCACCCTCCACTTCGACACCAAGGAAGACGCCATCGCCTATTGCGAGCGGAAGGGCATCCCCTACCAGGTGATCGAGCCAAAGGCGTCGGCGCACCGCCAGGTCGCCTATGCCGACAATTTTGCGTTCCGCCGCGGCGAGCCCTGGACGCACTGATTTGGACCTACTGATCCGGAACGCTCTGGCTCCCGGCGCTAGTCCGCCGGGGCAGGATAGGCGCCTCCGGCAGCGGCAGCGGCGCGTCCTTGGACAGGCCGAGCACCGGATAGGTCCTGATCGTCTTGACGTCGGGCATGGCGGAAAACTGCAGCAGCTGCTGATGCATGCCCTCGACGCTGCGCGCGACGCATTTCAGCAGGAAGTCAGTATCCCCTGACAGTTGCCAGCACTGCAGCACCAGCGGGTTGGTCGCAATCGCGGTCTCGAACGCCTGGACGCTGGCACGCGCCTGGCTGGTCAGCTGGATCAGTACGAACGACGTCACCTCGTAACCGAGCAGCCGCTCGTTGAGCGCAGCGCGGATCGCCCGGATGAAGCCGCGGGCGCGCAGCGAACGGACGCGCCGCAGCGAAGGCGGCTGGGACAGGCCGACGCGGCTCGCCAGCTCGTTGTTGCGGATGCGACCGTCCTGCTGCAGCTCGGACAGGATTTTCAGATCGATACTGTCGAGCGGCTGATGTTCGGTCATGACGGCGATCCACCTAGTGCGCCGCAACGGCGCGAGCGGGCCGGCGCTTGCCGCGCGCGGCTGCCGGCGCGGCGAGGGGGCTCACGCCCGACAGCACCAGTTTTTCGTGCGCCGCCACGATCGCCTCCCGGGTGAGCCGGCCGCCCGGCCGATACCAGGAGCAGAGGCCGGTCAGGAGCGCCAGGATCGCAAAGGTCGCGACCTGGACGTCGCCCACCTCGAAAGTGCCTTGATCGACGCCGTCGGCGAGGATCGCCGCCAGGCGCTGCTCATAGGCGCCGCGCAGCGCCACGATCGTCTCGTAATTCTTCGGCTCCAGGCTGCGCAGCTCGGAATTGGCGATGAAGACCTCGCGCTTCCGCGTCATGTGATAGGTGACGTGGAAGGCGACGAAGGCGCGGAGCTTCTCGACCGGATCTTGCTTGCCCTCCAGCGCGCGGTCGAGCTGGCGCAGCAGCTCGTTGATGTGGTCCTGGATCAGATCGAACAGCAGCTCCTGCTTGGTCGAGATATGGTTGTATAGCGAGCCCGCCTGGATGCCGACTTCGGCGGCGAGCTGGCGCAGGCTCATCGCCTCATAGCCATGCTCGAAGATCAGGCGCAGCCCCGCCTTGCGGATCGTCTCCATGGTCTTCGGACCGTATGAACCGATCGTGCGCGCCATCGAATCCCCGGTGGAAAAAGCCTGTTAAAAAAGCGAACGTCCGTATGTTTATAGCACGAAATGTCAGATATTTCAATGTCGTGGACGCCGGGCTTGCGGTAACCAAATAACCTCTTGAGCCTAGAATAAAAAAACGTATGATCGTTTAATTCTAGGGAGGCACCAATGCCCGGGAACGACGGCGCGCGGCAAAGATGGTACAGCCTGTCGCGCCGCCGGGCGAGACGTTTCACCGGCCGTCTTGAAGCCGTCCCAACGGCTCCGTAGCATCAGACAAAAGAAAAGCGCCGATCATGCCGCTTCATTCCACCATCGATCCATCGTCATCCGAATTCGCGCGCAATGCCGAGGTGATGCGCGGCCTCGTCACGGAATTGCGTGACAGGCTGAAGGAAGTGTCCGGCGGCGGCGGCGAGGTTTCGCGCAAGCGCCACACCTCGCGCGGCAAGATGCTGGCGCGCGACCGCGTCGACCTCCTGGTCGATCCCGGCACCGCCTTTCTGGAACTGTCGCCGCTCGCTGCCAACGGCCTCTATGGCGGCGACGTGCATTCGGCGAGCGTCATCACCGGGGTGGGGAGGATTTCGGGCCGCGAATGCGTCATCGTCGCCAATGATGCTACCATCAAGGGCGGCACTTACTATCCGCTGACGGTGAAGAAGCACCTGCGCGCGCAGGACATCGCGCGGCAGAACAATCTGCCCTGCGTCTACATGGTGGATTCCGGCGGCGCGTTCCTGCCGATGCAGGACGAGATCTTTCCGGACGAGCGGCACTTTGGCCGCATCTTCTACAACCAGGCGCAGATGTCTTCGCTCGGCATTCCCCAGATCGCCATCGTGATGGGCTCCTGCACCGCGGGTGGCGCCTACGTGCCGGCCATGTCCGACGAAAGCATCATCGTGCGCAACCAGGGTACCATCTTCCTCGGCGGCCCGCCGCTGGTGAAGGCTGCGACTGGCGAGGTCGTGACCGCGGAAGAGCTCGGCGGCGCCGACGTGCACTCGCGCCAGTCCGGCGTCACCGACCATTACGCCCAGAACGATGCCCATGCGATCGGCATTGCGCGTCGTATCGTTGCGACTTTGAAGAAGCCGGCGCCGGCCGTGCTGAACATGCGGGAGCCACGAGAGCCGCTGTTTCCGGCTGAAGAGATCTATGGCGTCGTCTCCGCCGACGGCAGGAAACCGTTCGACGTGCACGACATCATCGCGCGCATCGTCGACGGCTCCGAGTTCGATGAGTTCAAGAAGCTTTACGGCACGACGCTGATCTGCGGCTTTGCCCATATCTGGGGTTTCCCGGTCGGCATCATCGCCAACAACGGCATCCTGTTCAGCGAAAGCTCGCTGAAGGGCGCGCATTTCATCGAGTTGTGCTGCCAGCGCGGCATTCCCCTGGTGTTTTTGCAGAACATCACCGGCTTCATGGTCGGCAGGAAATACGAGGCCGGCGGCATCGCGCGCGACGGCGCCAAGCTGGTGACGGCGGTGGCAACCGCCGGCGTGCCAAAGTTCACCGTTGTGATCGGCGGCTCCTACGGCGCCGGCAATTACGGCATGTGCGGCCGCGCCTACGGCCCGCGCTTTCTGTGGCTGTGGCCGAATGCGCGCATCTCGGTGATGGGCGGCGAGCAGGCCTCGATGGTGCTGAGCCAGGTGCGCCGCGACGGCATCGAGGCCAAGGGCGAGAGCTGGTCGGCGGAGGAGGAGGAAAAATTCCGCGAGCCGATCCGTGCGCAATATGAAAAGCAGGGCAACCCGTATTACGCCACCGCGCGGCTGTGGGACGACGGCGTGATCGATCCGGCCGACACCCGGCTGGTGCTGGGGCTGGGTCTGTCCGCTGCGGCCAATGCGCCGATCGAACCGACGAAATTCGGCCTGTTCAGGATGTGATGCGATGAGCAAGATGTACCGGCGCTTCCGTACGCTCCTGATCGCCAACCGTGGCGAGATCGCCTGCCGCGTCATCCGCACCGCGCGCGCCATGGGCCTGCGCACCGTCGCGGTCTATTCCGAGGCCGACGCTGGCGCGATGCATGTGGCGATGGCGGATAGTGCAGTGCTGCTGGGACCGGCGCGGGCGCGCGACTCCTATCTCAGCATCGAGGCTGTCCTTGATGCTGCGAAGAAGACCGGCGCCGAAGCGATCCATCCGGGCTACGGCTTTCTGTCGGAGAATGCCGAGTTCGCCGAGGCCTGCGCCAAGGCGGGCATCGTCTTTGTCGGCCCGACCGCCGAGATGATGACGGCGATGGGCTCGAAGTCCGGCTCCAAGAAGCTGATGGAAAAGGCCGGCGTGCCGCTGGTGCCCGGCTATCACGGCGACGACCAGGACGAGGCGACGCTTTCGAAAGCGGCCGAGAAGGCCGGCTTCCCCGTGCTGGTGAAGGCTTCGGCCGGCGGCGGCGGCCGCGGCATGCGCGTCGTGCGCTCGAAGGAGGAATTGGGACCTGCGATCGTCAGCGCCAAGCGCGAGGCCAAGGCGGCGTTCGGTGACGACCGCATGCTGATCGAGAAATACGTCGACAATCCCCGTCATATCGAGGTGCAGATCATCGGCGACAGCCACGGCAATCTGCTGTCGTTGTTCGAGCGCGAATGCACGCTGCAGCGGCGGCACCAGAAGGTGATCGAGGAAGCGCCGTCGCCGACGCTCAACGCGAAACAGCGCGAGACCGTCTGCGAGGCGGCACGCAAAGCCGCGGGCGCGGTGAACTATGTCGGCGCGGGAACAATCGAATTCGTCTCCGACGGCAAGGAAGTGTTCTTCATCGAGATGAACACCCGTCTGCAGGTCGAGCATCCTGTGACGGAATTGATCACCGGTATCGATCTCGTCGAATGGCAGCTCCGCGTTGCCTTCGGCGAAAAGCTGCCGCTGACCCAGGACCAGATCAGGCTGAACGGCCACGCCATCGAGGCGCGGGTCTACGCCGAAAACCCGCAGAAGAATTTCATGCCCTCGGTCGGCCGCATCAAGACCTGGCGCACGCCGGCGGAAGGCGATGGCCTGCGGATCGACGCCGGCTATCGCGGCGGCGATGCGGTCTCGCCTTATTACGACGCGATGCTCGCAAAAGTGATCGCCTGGGCGCCGACCCGCGATGTCGCCATCGACAAGCTCAACCGCGGACTTGAGGAGACCGATGTCCGCGGCATCGTCACCAATATTCCCTTCCTGTCGGCGCTGGTGACGCATCCGAAAGTGCGTTCGAACCACATCGACACCGGCTTCATCGAGCGCGAGCTGAAGAGCCTGACCGAGACCTCGCCGCCGGCGGGCGATCTCGAACTCTGCGCGGCGGTGGCCGCCATCGTGATCGACGAGCAGAAGGCTGCACGCGCCGACGCACGCTCGCCCTGGCAGACTTTTGGCTGGCAGCCAGTCGGCCGCCGCCAGCGCGCGTTCTCGTTCCGGCAGGGGCAGGGCGACGAGCACAAGGTGACGCTGCATTACGGCGGCGGGACGCCGACGTTGTCGCTCGGCAAGCACGAGATCGCGATGACGCTCACGCCGGCCGATGACGGTTTCGACATGACCCTCGACGGCGTGAAGACGCGCGTCGCCGCTGTCATTGAGGGCCAGGAGCTTTATCTGCGCACCCGCAACGGCCGCTTCGACCTGCACTGGGTGGATCCGTTCGGCGGCGAGACCGAGGAGCAGATCGGCGAGGACAAGATCGTGGCGCCGTTGCCCGGCACGGTGGTGGCGCTGCTGGCGCAGGAAGGCGCCAAGCTCGAGAAGGGCGCGGCGATCCTCACGCTCGAAGTCATGAAGATGGAGCAGACCCTGCGGGCGCCCTATGCCGGCGTGCTGAAGAAGCTCAAATGCAAGGTCGGTGACATCGTCGGCGAGGGCGTTGAGCTCGCCGAGGTCGAAAAGGCTTCCTGATCATGACCGACAGCGTCCGCATCGTCGAGGTCGGCCCGCGCGACGGCCTGCAGAACGAGAAGACGCCGGTCAGCGTCGCCGACCGCATCGCCTTCATCGAGGCGCTGATCGGCGCTGGGCTGAACCCGATCGAGGTCGGCGCGTTCGTCTCGCCCAAGGCGATCCCGCAGATGGTCGGATCGGCCGAGGTGCTTCGCGGCGTCAGTGGCCACGCCGGCACCGAATTTCATGTGCTGGTGCCGAACGAGAAGGGCTATGAGGCGTCGCAGGCCGCCGGCGCCAAGGTGATCGCAGTATTCGCGGCGGCCTCCGAAGGATTCTCGCGCGCCAATATCAACTGCACGGTTGCGGAATCGATTGAGCGCTTCAAGCCGGTGCTGGCGCGGGCGAAAGCCGATCGTATCAAGGTTCGTGGCTACATCTCCTGCGTGCTCGGCTGTCCCTATGACGGCGAGATCAAGCCGCAGGCCGTGGTCGATGTCGCCAAGGCGCTGTTCGATCTCGGCTGCTACGAAATCTCGCTCGGCGACACCATCGGCGTCGGCACGCCGGCCAAGGCGCGGCAGCTGTTGCGCGCGGTATCCGGCGAGGTGCCGATGGCAAAACTCGCGATGCATTTCCACGACACCTACGGCCAGGCGCTCGCCAATCTCTATGCGGGGATGGAAGAAGGCTGCCGCGTCATCGACTCCGCCGCCGGCGGCCTCGGCGGCTGCCCTTTCGCGCCCGGCGCGACTGGCAATGTTGCGACGGAGGATGTGGTCTACATGCTGGAGGGCATGGGGGTCAGGACGGGCGTCGACATGGCGAAGCTTGTCGCCGCGACCAACACCATCAGCCGCTTGATCGGCCGCCCGCCGGTCAGCCGCGTCACCTCCGCGCTCAACGCGAAACGGCGCGCCGCAGGAGGGTGAAGACGTGGCCCGCACCGCATCGCTGCTGGATTTGATGCGGGCGATCGTCGCCGACGACATGGCGACCATCTCGCGCGTGCTTGTAGCGTCTCCGGATTTGGCCAGCGCTCCGCTGACGGAAGGTGCGACGCGTCACGGTACGAAAGACTACTGGTTCGCGGAGATCGGCCACTACGTCTACAAGGGCGACACAGCCCTGCATGTCGCGGCCGCAGCTTACCGGCGTGGCATCGCGCACAAGCTGATCGATGCCGGCGCCAATGTGCGCGCGAGGAACCGGCGCGGGGCTGAGCCGCTGCACTATGCCGCCGATGGAGGCCCTGGTTCGGCTTCATGGAATCCGGAAGCGCAGGCGGCGACCATCGCGGCGCTCATTGCTGTGGGCGCCGATCCAAACGCGATGGACAACAGCGGCGTAGCGCCGCTGCACCGAGCGGTGCGCACGCGCTGCGCGGGCGCGGTGCGGGCGCTGCTGGAGGGGCGCTGATATCGGGCGCAAGAACAAGAGCGGCTCGACACCAATGCGGCTGGCGACGCTGACAACCGGCCGCGGCGGCAGTGGCTCTGCCGAAGCGAAGGCCCAGCAGGCCGAGATCGTTCGCCTGCTGGAGAGCCGCGGCGCACGATAGGATTTACCGTCCGCCGTCCGGGCCCATCACGAGATCGGGCAGCCAGGTCGAGATCTCCGGGAAGAAGCAGAGCAACAAGACCGCCAGCATCATCAGGATGACGAAGGGCAGCGTGCCCCAGATCACCTCGCTCAACGAGATATCGGGCGCGACGTTGCGGATGACGAAGATGTTGAGCCCCACCGGCGGGTGGATCAGGCCCATCTCCATCACGATGGTCATGACCACGCCGAACCAGATGATGTCGAAATTGGCGACGCGCAGCGGCGGCAGGATGATCGGCGCGGTCATCAGGATGATCGACACCGGCGGCAGGAAGAAGCCGAGCACGACCACCATGAAAAGGATCGCGGCGAGCAGCTCCCAGCGCGGCAGGTGCATGTCGATGATCGCCTGCGCCGCCGACTGCGAGATGTGCAGGTAGCTCATCACGTAGGAATACAGCAGCGACATGCCGATGATCATCATCAGCATGGTGGAATCGCGGATCGTCGCCTTGATGATCGGGGCGAGATCGCTCGGCGTCCACACGAAGTAGATCGCCGCGATCAGGAACAGCGCGAGCAGGCCGCCGAGGCCGGCGGTCTCCGACGGCGTCGCATAGCCGCCATAGAGCGCGATCATGACGCCCGTGAGCAGCAGCACGAACGGGATCACCCGCGGCAGCATGGTGAAGCGCTCGGCCATGGTGAAGTCGTCGCGGTGCAGGATCGCGGTTTCCTTGCCGGTCTTGTCGTAAAGCGCCTGCGCCAGGCGGAATTCCCTGCGGAAGCGGAACACGGCGTAAACGCCGAACAGCGTGACCAGCAGCAGCCCCGGCCCGATGCCGGCGAGGAACAGCCGTCCGAGCGATTTTTCCGCGGCGACCGCGAACAGGATCATGGTGATCGAGGGCGGCAGCAGGATGCCGAGTGTGCCACCGGCGGCGATGATCCCGGCCGCAAAGCCACCGGAATAGCCGCGCTTGCGCATCTCGGGGATGCCGGCCGAGCCGATCGCAGCGCAGGTGGCGGGCGAGGAACCGGCCATCGCGGCAAACAGCGCGCAGGCAAAGACATTGGCGACGCCGAGCCCACCGGGAATGCGGTGCAGCCAAGCATGCAACGCCGAATAGAGATCCTGGCCGGCGCGCGATTGTCCGATCGCGGCACCCTTGAGGATGAACAGCGGGATCGAGAGCAGCGTGATCGAGGCCATTTCCTCGTAGACGTTCTGCGTCACCGTATCGAGCGACGCTGCCGGCATGTAGATCGCCATGAACACTACGGCGACGGCGCCCAGCGCAAACGCGATGGGCATGCCGGAGAACATCACCAGCAGGGTCGCCACCCCGTAGCTGATGCCGATGCCAAGAACCGTCATCGGCGTTGCGCTCCGGTCAGCGGAAGAATGATTTGCAGGAGAAGCTGCAGGCACAATAGCGACATGCCGAGCGCCATCAGCGTGTAGGGAATGGCGAGCGGTGGCGACCACATGGAGTTGGAAACCTGGCCGTCGACATAGGCTTCGTGCGCGAGCGTAAAGGACTTCCAGGTGAAGAAGGCGCAGAACGCGAAGCTTGCGACATCGACCAGCCAAAGCCGGACGCGGTTGGCGAACGGCGACATCAGGCTGGTAAAGGCTTCGATCGCGACATGTCCGCGCTGACTTTGCACATAGGCGGCCGTCATGAAGGTGGCGCCGACCAGCAGGAACACGGCGGCCTCGTCCTGCCAATAGTTGGGGCTCTTGAACAGTGCGCGGCCGAGCACGCTGTAACTGAGGATCACGCAGGCCGCGACCAGCGCGATGCCGGCGAGGATGACGATAATGCGGTTGCAGACATCAAGCGCGCGGCCGAGCCCGGCCACGAGCGGGTTGCTCGTGGCCGGTGACTTGACTTCGACTTGATCCGTAATCGGACCATGCATCATGCGGAGACGTCGCTCGCGAGCTTCAACAAATTGGCCGCGGTTGCCGTCTTAGCACTATAGTCCTTCCAGGCGGTATCGCGCGCAATGTCGCGCCACTTGGCGACAGTGGCTGCGTCAAGCTTGCTGACCTTGGCGCCGGCCTTCTCGTAGACCTTGGCGACCTCGACGTCGTCGTCCTGCGCGCCCTTCTTGCCGAACGCCTCGAGCTGGGTGCCGACGGAAAGAAGGATGTCCTGGTGGTTCTTCGGCAGTTTGTCGAAGATCGCCTTCGACATCAGCAGCGGCTCCATCATGAACCAGTAGGAGGCGTCCGCTCCAGATGTCAGGGCCTTGGCCACCTCTTCGAGGCGGAACGAGATCAGGCTGGTCGAGGAGGTGATGCCGGCATCGCAGGCGCCGGTCTGCATCGCCGCATAGAGCTCGTTCGACGGCACGGACAGCACGGCGGCGCCCGCCGTCTGCAACACCATGTCCATCTCGCGCGAGCCGCCGCGCACCTTCAGGCCCTTGGCGTCTTCCGGCGCCACGATCGGCTTGGTGCGGCTGGCGACGCCGCCGGCCTGCCAGACCCAGGTCAGGATGATGATGCCCTTGTCGGCGAGGAAGTCGGTCAGCGCCTTGCCGACCGGCTGGTTCTTCCACTTCAGGCCCTGGTCGTAGGTCGAGACCAGACCCGGCATCAGGCCGATATTGGTTTCCGGCAGTTCGCCGCCGGCATAGGGTAGGGGATAAAGGCTGATGTCGAGCGCGCCCTTGCGCATCGCGGAGAACTGCGCGTTGGTCTTGATCAGCGAGGAGTTGGGATAGATTTCGGCCTTGATGTCGTCGCCCGAGCGTTTCGCCACTTCCGCGGCGAACATGCGGCACAGGCGGTCACGGAAGTCGCCCTTCTCGATGGTCCCGCCGGGAAACTGATGCGAGATCTTCAGTGTGGTGGCGGCGTGCGCGGTGCCGATCCCGAGGCGCAGGATGGCGGGCGCGGCGAGCGCGGTGGCAAGGACGTGGCGGCGTGTCAGCATGACTGTCTCCCGTTTATGCATTCTTGATTGAATTTCCAGTTGCGGCTCGGAGCACATCCTAGCCCGTCCAGGTCCGGATTTTCTCTCATCTGATAGTTCGAAGTTGTCTAGGTTGAAGCCGGGCAGACCGGCGATCAGCCTTTTTTGCTGCGCCGCACACCCGATTTCGGAAGGCCTGTGGCAGCGAAGTCTGACAACAATACGTCCAACCCCAATTCCCGCCAGAATCCTACTGAGCCCGCAAAAGAGCCTTTCAAGAGTTCGTTACAAGGCGGAAATCGGGCGGACAGCGGGTAACAAACGTCCGGCCTGTCGCGTCGGGTGGGAAGCGGCGAACGTCGCTTCAATCAACTGTCTCAAACAAGGACGACCACCCATGAATTTCAGCTCCCGTATCGCGCTCGGCGTCTCCGCAGCCTTGGTCTCGCTCAGCCTCGCGCTCGCGCCGTCTTTCGCCCAAGACAAGATGAACAAGGGCGACGGCATGAAGAAGGAGGATTCCATGTCCAAGGACTCCACGGCCAAGGATGCCATGAAGAAGGACGATGGCATGATGAAGAAGGACGGGATGAAGAAGGACGACGCCATGAAGAAGGACGACGGCATGAAGAAGAATTGACGCGTCGTCGGCTCTCGCACAGGTCCGCCGCAGGCATGCGGAGGGCCTGTGGCATTTTGGCGCGCTACTTCTTCTTCTTGCCGCGATCCTTGCGCGCGGCGTAACGCGCATCGCGCTTGGCCTTCTGCTCGGCCTCGAGCGCGGCCTGGCGCGCAGCTTCCTCTTCCTTTTCCCGCGCGATCCGGGCGGCTTCGGCGGCGGCGGCTTCCGCCTCGTGCCTTTTCTGCTCGGCCTTCTCGGCCTCGCGCGCCTCCTTCGCCTTGGCGCGGTTGGCGGCGGCTGCCGCCCGCTCGGCCTCGCGCGCCTTCACCTCGGGATCATCGGCGCCGGGACGGGCGCGGAATTTGTCCAATATCTTCTGCCGGGCTTCGGCCGCCGCTTTTTGGCGGTCGGCAAAATTCGGCTCCTTGAATCCGCTCATGGGGACCCTGTCGTTGTCATGTTCGCTTCGGTGGGATCGGCTACGGCCGGTTTTGCCGCTTCACTAAGTGAACCCGCGGCAAAATGCCAGCGTCCAACACAGGAGGCAGAGCAGGGGAGATTTTTGTGAATAGCAAATGGCCGATGGTGATGCTGCTCAGCGCCGTCACCTCGCTCGGGCTGCTCTATGATATCACGACCGCGACCGAGGCGCCGCGGCTCATGCTCGCCGTCCTGCAATATATCCTGCTGGCGCTCGCCGTGGTCGCGCTGGTCGGCTCTGCGGTGATGTACGCCACGGACCGCTGATCCGATATCTGGCCCGGCTAGAAGCCGCGTGGCCGCCCGACCGGCCCGAGTATCCGGCTCACCGTCGCCGTCGTCATCGCCACGCGATCCGACATCCGCTGCTCGGCCAGCCGGTCGCGCGCCTTCTCCCTGATCATGAGATCGATCAGCTCGAGCCGCTTCTTTTCGTCGACCGCCTCCGCCAGCAACTTGTGGTAGCGCGTATAGTCGTAGCCCGCGTCCTGCTTGCTCATCGTACGCCCCCGTACGCCTGCCCCGAAGCAAGTGTTTCCCAAGCCACAGGCGGCCGCAACGGAATTGCGTGACTTGTCCAGAGGTTCCACAGCTTGCCGGCCACGTTGCCCGCGGCTTGGTCCGGCCTGCCGAAAAGCACGGGGGCTTGTGATCGCGATCACAAAGGCCGGCATAGGGAAGCCCTATGCTTCCCACGGCCGCGCGGATGAGGAGCGCAAACAATGACTTCCAATTTCCGGATACCCGGACAGATCGCCGCGTGCGTTGCGGTGGTGACGCTGGTCGCACTGGCGGCGGCGATCGCGATCGGGCTGACGCATCCCGAACCGGTGTCGAGCGGGGCGCTCGGGCCGGACTGGCAATGCAGCCGGTTCGCCCTGGTGTTCACGTCCTGCAGCCGCATCGCAGCCGCTAAGGCGGCCTCCGTTGCCGGCGTGAAGGGCCCGTCATGTCGGCGCCGCCCGCTGTCGTTTGGGCTGGCCGATATCGGACGGTAGCATGACGGAGTACAACCTCCGCGGGGCGTCAATCTGCCGCACCAACCCGTAGTTTTCCGAGAGCCGGAATTAACGGGAATGCAAGGACGGAAAATATTTTGGCCGCCAGAAGCTCCGCTCCGGGAGCCATATAGTTTAATCATTTTTAGTTTTTTGCCCGTAATTTCCACGGAACGGGGACGCTTTGCCGTTTTCGTAGCCAAAAAGACTGGAGCGGGCGCCGGTGTGCGCGTCGCCCTGGGCGTTGCGACGCCGGTCGCAATCGACCCGACCAAACTTTTCCCCGCCATCAATGGCTTTTGCGAGTTTGCGCGCGCATTTTTCTGCGAGGAACAGCCGTGTCCGTTGAACAGTTTCTCAAACAGCGTGCGGTCAACATCGCCGTCAACGGCAGCTACTCGCTACCCAACTGGTACGATTGCGAAGGCAAGCTGCGCACCTTCGCCTGCCGCACCACACGGGTTTCGCCGTTCCGCATGATCGTGGACGTGCCCGTGGTCGGCAAGATCGGCGACCGCCTCACCTCCTACTTCCGCGATTTCGGCAAGTTCGGCGGCAGTATCAGCGAGACCATGGACGGCAGCTTCCTGGTCGAGCTCGAAATGACGCGCGAGATGCGCGAGCGGTTTTCGGACAAGCTGACCTGGCTGCAGAAGCGCCAGGCCGACCCTGGCGTCACCGACGCCCGCAAGGATGCCCGTTTCATCCCACCGCAATCGCACACCGCGCTGACTATGGCCGATGGCAGCGTCCACAACTGCTTCATCATCGACGTCTCCACCTCTGGTGTGGCGGTGTCCGCCGAGCAGCAACCGCCGGTCGGCATGCCGCTGGCGATCGGCGGCTGCATCGGCCGGGTAGTGCGCCACTTCCACCACGGCTTTGCCGTGAAATTCGTCGAGAGCTACAAGCTCGAAGATCTCGGCCGGCTGATCTCGCGCGACAGCGCGCCGGGGCGCAAGCTACGCGAGAACGCCGGTGACGAGGTGCCGGCATGAGCGCGGCGGAACGGCGCCTGACCAAGCGCGTCGCCTTCGAGCATCCGGTGACGGCGCAGTTGATGGCGATCGACGGCACCTGGCGGCGCGAATGCAGCATCTATGACGTGTCCGATGAGGGCGCCAAGCTCGCGGTCGGCTCCTCGATCGAGGGGCTGGCGCTCACCGAGTTCTTCCTGGTGCTGTCCTCCACCGGGCTAGCCTATCGCCACTGCAAGCTCGCCTGGGTCAACGGCGACCAGATCGGCGTGACGTTTCTGAAGCGCAACAAGAAGAGTGCGGCCAGGCGCGAGTGGGACCGGCTGGTGTATTGAGCGCGCCGGGCACGTCGCGCGGTCGTTTCAGGGAACGGGTCGTCCCCGTTGCGCCAATGGACGGCTCCTGAACCAGCCGCTCGCCATGGCGCCATCCCGATGGCGGCCACCTTCGCACGCGGCGAACCATGCCGCGACGGCGCCAAGCAGGACGGAAGCGGCAATCGAAAACGCCGCGATGATCGCGCTGCCCCGGGATCGCCTGATGGCGGTCTTGGCGTTTGCGATGCCGTTATCGACGCGGCGCTCGGCATCGGGGCCCGTCAGACCTGTAACGCCGCTCACCAGCTGGATAAGATAGGCGCGATCGTCCGTGGCAACGCCGCTGTGGCTGGAGGAGGTAAGCAGGATACGTCCGGCCTCGGCACGCTCCATCGCGGTTTCGGCATTTTGGGTTCTCTTTGCCGGCCGGAACAACCGGTCGAGCTCATAGCTCAGCATCGGCTCCGCCGCGCTGGCCGAAGGTGCCGCTTGTGCGGAAGGTGAGCGTGCAACCGTCGCGCTTCCAACGAGCGCGGTGAGAAGCACGGTCAGGACGATGGCGATGGCCCAGGCGGCCAGGCCGTGCAGGCCATCCCTGTATTCGACGTCTACAGAGTCTGCCGCGGGCATGTTCGTGCGGATGCTGCCGGCGACATAGCCGCCAAGACCAAAGCTGACCAAGGCGACCAGTATCAGATAGAAGCCGGATAACAGCCAAAGCGCGACCGAGGCATCGCGCCAGGTCGGCGCCGAGGATGCCACGCCCAATCCGACGGCCGTTCCGAAGGCAATCAGGACGGCAGAGAGCGCGGTTGCAATGAGGGCTCCGGCCACGGCGGGCGACCAGCCGAGATATCGGGGAGCCGCGGCGGGCGCGGGATAGACCCGCTCTTCTTCGATCGTGGTCATGGCGATTTCTCAACGCAGGCCGAAGAAGGAAAGAATGAAGAGAATAACGACGATAAGTCCGACAAGATAAATGATCTGGTTCATGTCCCGCTCCTGGGTTTGAATGGGCCAAGGCACGTTTTGCCGTGCGTCATCGGCAGCGCCTTCAGCCGCAGTCCTCAAGCTTCCTCTCCAAGTCTCAATGCGGGGGAGCGGGCACTGTTCCAATTTCGGCACGACGGCGCGGTGCGAGTTCGGGTCGGTCGCGGTGACTGGATAGCGAGTAGGGAGGAAGGCATGCCCAAAGGTTCGGACCTGATGGTCGCCGCGCTCGAGAACGAGGGCGTCGACCGCATCTTCGGCGTGCCCGGCGAGGAAAATCTCGACATGGTCGAGAGCCTGCGCAAGTCCTCGATCAAGCTCGTGCTGACACGGCATGAGCAGGGCGCCGCGTTCATGGCGGCGACCTATGGCCGGCTCACGGGAAAACCCGGAGTTTGTATCACGACGCTCGGGCCGGGCGCGCTCAACCTCACCACGGGCGCGGCCTATGCGCTGCTCGGCGCCATGCCGATGGTGATGATCACGGGGCAGAAGGGCATCATGACGAGCCGGCAGGCCGGCTTCCAGATCGTCGATGTCGTGACTGCCTTCAAGCCGCTGACCAAGATGGCGCGGCAGATCGTCTCCACCGCGACGATCCCGACTTTGGTGCGCGATGCGTTCCGGATCGCGGCGGAGGAACGGCCGGGGCCGGTGCTCTTGGAGTTGCCGGAGGATATCGCGGGCGAGGAGGCGGAGGTGGCTTCCATGGTGCCGCGGCATCCGATCGAAATCCCGGTCGCGCACCGCGCCTCGCTCGACCGCGCCGCGGAATTGATCCTGAGCGCACAGCGCCCGCTGATCATGCTGGGCGCTGCCGCCTCGCGGCCGCGCAGCACCGCAGGGATCAATGGCTTCGTGCGCCGCACCAAAATTCCGTTCTTCACCACCCAGATGGGGAAGGGCACGGCAGCCGGCGGCAGCAACCTTTATATGGGAACGGCGGCGCTCAGCGAGCGCGACTATGTCCACGAGGCGGTCGATCAGGCTGACCTGATCATCGCCATCGGCCACGACACCATCGAGAAGCCGCCCTTCATCATGGGGCCGAAGGGCCCGCAGGTGATCCATGTCAGCTACACGCCGGCCACCGTCGAGCAGGTCTACTTTCCGCAATGCGAGGTGGTCGGCGATGTCGGCCCGAGCCTCGACTTGCTGGCCGACCGTGTCGAGTCCCGCCTGCCCAATGCCGGCGCGTTGTTGCCGCTGCGCGAGGGCATCTTGAGCCGCATTACCGATCGCAACACGGAAGCGCGCTTTCCGCCGACGCCGCAGCGCATCGTTCACGACGTCAGGCAGGTCATTCCCGAGGACGGGATCATCGCGCTCGACAACGGCATGTACAAGATCTGGTTCGCGCGGAACTACCGCACCTATGTTGCCAACACCGTGTTGCTGGACAATGCGCTGGCCACCATGGGCGCGGGCCTGCCGTCGGCGATGATGGCCGCGATCCTCTATCCCCAGCGTCGGGTGATGGCGGTGTGCGGCGACGGCGGCTTCATGATGAACTCGCAGGAGATGGAGACGGCGGTCCGGCTGAAACTCAATTTGGTGGTCTTGATCCTGGAGGACTCCGCCTACGGTATGATCCGCTGGAAGCAGGCGGTGGACGGGTTCGCGGACTTCGGCCTCACCTTCAACAATCCGGATTTTGTCAGATACGCCGAAAGTTACGGCGCAAAGGGGTCGCGGGTGACCTCTGCCGACGGCTTGATCCGGACGCTGGAAGCCGCCTTCAAGGGCGGCGGCGTGCATCTCGTCGTCGTGCCCATCGACTATTCCGAGAACAAGCGCGTGCTGGTCGACGAGCTGCGCGCCAAAGTGAAGCCGGCGGAGGCACCAAGATAGCCGTTGCGGGCGCGGATTTATGTAATGCCATTGGCAAGTTTCTTGAATATGAATGGGCCGGCCATTCCGGCCGCTAAGGGAATTTTCCCATGAAATCCATATTGACTGCTTTGCTACTGCTTGGTCTGGGCTTCTTTAGAAGCCCGTCTTTCGCGGCCGATAGCCGCAACGTTTCCGTCGTCAACGAGACCGGCTATGCCATCAAGTTTCTCGGATTCAACTCGCCCGATGACGGGATGGACGAATGGGACAACGAACTCGAGGGCACCCTGGCCAACCAGGCGACGACCTATGTCGAGTTTTCCGACGAGGACGAAGGCTGTGTCTGGAATATCCGCGTGGACTGGGCCAACTACAACGAGTCCGTACTCTGGAAGAACGTCAATCTGTGCAAGTTCAACGTGCTGCGCCTGCGCTATGACCCCAGCACCAAGACGACATCCTTCCTCGCGGAATGATGGTTGTTGACGGCACGCGCCGCTCCCGCCGATGAGTAGCGCCAGAGTTCGGCGCGTGCCGGCCCAATGTTCCCCGCCGGAACCCAGCGCTCTTCGCAGTGCATGATGAGTCCGCCGCGCAACACTCGCGCGCAACATTGGTGGATTCATTCACGCGGCAATTGAACGGATTTGACGTGCGCTCATAATCGGCGCGGGGGACGTCGTTACTTTCGATTCGATCAACACATCGAGCGTCAACACCGGAAGCGAGCTTCGCATGTTCGTCGTCAAGTGCGGCACGTCAAACCGCCAACAGCGCCCCCAAGCAACAGAAACAGCAACCTGCGGGGACGCACGACATGACTTTCTGCAACACACGTCAGCTAGTACTGGCTTTCGCCATCGCCATTCCGGGCATCGCGCTTTCGGCATCACCCGGACTGGCGTTCTCCTCTGAAGCCCAGCAAATGTGCACGGGCGACGCCATGCGGCTTTGCTCGAACGAAATCCCGGATATTCCGCGGGTTGCCGCCTGCATGCACCGCAAGCGGGCGCAGATCAGCCCTGGCTGCCGGGCGGTGATGGACCGTGAAGTCGCCGCATCCCGCAAGGCGAGGCGGGCTGCCATGGACCAATGACGTCGGGCAAGGGTGCGCGGCGGCGGACGCGCAGCCTTGCGGCGCCATTTCAATAGCGGCGATAGCGGTGGTGATAGATGCGGCGCGGGTCATAGCCGCCGTAGCGGCCGTAGGCATAACGCCAGCCGTAACTTGTATAGGGATTGCCTGGACCGAGGTTTTGGCAATTGGCGTTGGGATAGAACTGGGCACACCAGCCGGGGTTGGTGATCACGTGCTGGGCCGAAGCCGGCGCGGCAAGCGCCAACAGCGCGGCGGTGGAAAGGATTGCCAGTCTGGCCATGGCGAATACCTCGCGTCTTCTGTGAGTCAACGAGACAAGCGCGACGGCGCAGGCTTGGTTCCATGCTGCGATGGCGGTGGCCAAACAGCCACAGCGGGAACATCCGGCCGACGGTTGCAGCCAATTGAGCGAATCACCTAACGTCGCGGCGGGGTAGGAAGCAGAGGGTGGCGTTATGAGATTTGCTTCCGTGGAAAGTGCGTTGCTGTTGGCGTCCGTGACGATGCTGACTTTGGTGGTGGTGTGGGGCGTGAAAATCCTCGCATCATGAGATCAGCGGGATCGGTTCCGACAGATTTTGAGCGCCCGGGGGCGTTCCGGCTGGCCGGACGGCCTGCATTGCGCGCCAGGGCCGGCTGATCACTGGTACGGGCTGGGTTGCCGCTTGCCGCGCTTGGCCTTCGGCCCGCCATAGTAGGGATTGACCACGCACGAGGCGTTGCGGCCGGATGCCGACGCCTGGCATTGCGGGATCGAGGTGTAGGCACACTCGAAGTAGTAGTCGACCAGGCTCTGGTAGATCTGCAGGCAAACCGGATATCTGGGATCGTAGGTCTGCGCCTGAGCCGGCGTGGCCAGCGCGATCATCGCAGCGAGGGCGGTTGAAGCCGTTGTTCCCTTCAGTGCGTGGGTCAGCTTCATGTCGACGTCCTCCCTGTTGTCCGCGAAATCCACTTCGCTACTTTCGTCGCAGCCATCCTATCACCTCCGGAAAGGGTGATCGACCGCTTGTGATCTGAGCTATGCCGTCAAATCCTCGAATCAACTATGGTCGCCGCGGGGTAGGAAGCGGAGGGCGTTATGAAATTCGCTTCCTTTGAAACCGTGCTGGTCCTGGCATCACTGACGATGCTCGCCCTTGTCGTGATGGGCGGGTGAAATTTCAATCGGCTCCGGGGATCGGAGTGGTCGCTCGTCGTCTCCACGTACTGCGAGCGGTCGGCTTGTCACAGCCTGCAACTTCTGATCTACAGCCGATCGAGGAATTTCGGTTGGGCTGCAATGAAGCGTTTTGAGTTTGTGGTGTCGGCAATTTGCATTGCCGTTCAATTGGGCGGATGCGCTGGATCCGGACTTGGACCTGCCGCACTTGAATCTCAGGCCAAACCGCACGACCCACGGCTCGCAAGGATGTATTTCCTGCGCGAGAACGGCATCGCCGCCATCTATGGGGCCGCCGCAGCGGCGGAAATCAAGATCGACGGCAAGCCGGTCGGCTCGGTGATCAGCGGAAACTACTTCTTCGTTGACCGGCCGGCCGGAACCTACAGGTTGTCATCGGGGACACCGCTTTCGATGGCGTACGAGACCCAGGCACGAGTCGAGGGCGGCCAGACCTACTATTTCGGCATTGGCGTGCCGCAAGTGGCTCCCGCCCAGCAGAACCTGGTCAACCAGGCCCTCGCGGGCAGCAGCGGACAGCAAATGCGGCCGACGTCGCCGCTGATGGGAGGCTTTTCGGCAGCCGCGCTTTATCAAATGGATACCGCGACCGGCGTTGCCGCGATCAGCCAGCTCAAGGCGAAGTAGCGAGAAGGCACAACGCTGCAAGGACCGTCGCATGAAGCTTCGGTGGCCGCTTCAACGCCAAGGGGACCACTGGTCGCGGCGCGCCGCCTAGGATTTCTTCACATACGTATACCAGACGGATGCGTCCGGCTTGGCGTCGAGCGACTTGTGCCGGATGAACACGACCAACTGGCCATTATCGACCCGCATGAACATCTGGTCCACGTAGCCGCCCGTCGGGACCTTGGCCAATAGCCATTGATGGCCCTGACTGTTGACGAAACCGGCTTTCACCCTCGGCCTTCCGAACCACTTTCCGGTCGATTGGTGGACCCATACTCGCGTGCCGAACGTTGTGTTGGGCTGCGTGTTGGTATCGCCGCACGAAATGAAGTTGATGTCGATGATGCCGGGGTCTGAATTGGCCACCGCGAATGTATTGGGCCCCCATCGACCCGCCAGCTGCGATGAACAGAGTGCCTGGGCAGAGGTGCTGAATGCGAGCACTGCCGCAATCAAGGCAACGAAGATCAGTGAGCAACGACCCGCCGACAAAAGAAAGCGCATGGCACGCTCCTACGCACAGGTTGTCTGACGATCATTGTACGACTTCAGGCAAAGCTGTCAATTTTATAAACCGGATGGATGCCCGTGCTAAATCGCCGCAAGCCGATCTGCAACGCGCATGAGAAATTCGGGGGAAACCATCATTCCGTTCTCTGCCGGGTGGCGACATCAGCGGAATCAGATACCGTCGCTGCGGGGTGAGGGAGCGGAGAACCGTAATGAAGTTCGCTTCCCTCGAGAATATGCTGACAGTTGCGACGTTGGTGATGTTCGCGGTGTTCCTGGCGTGGAGCGTGAAGATCATTGCCGCGTGGGCGTAAACGCGCGTTCAAATGCGCGGCTTGCGAGACGGCTGCGAGCGCGATGGCTCAACATTGAGCCATCAGCTGCCGCGGCGCTGTGAAACGCCGGCGTCCTTTGCGCAGGAATGCCTTCGGATAGCTCGCGGCCGCCGTGACAGGCGCCGTGAGCACCGCGATTGCGCTCGCCATCATTGTTCGCCGAAACATGGAAACCTCCCGATTTCGATCAGCTTCGGCTTTTGGTCGGTGGGGAAGTCGTCGCGGGTTCAGCGGAACCACATCCCGAAGCCGTGATCCGCCTGCAACCGCAGCCAGGTCAGAGACTTAGCCGTTGGATGCGGCGCCGGCTGCTGCGGCTCTCTGCCACTGAGGGTTGTATCGCCAGGCTTTACGATCGTGATCTCCTACAGATTGTAATTAGAGGTTCATCCGATCTTAGGTTCTGGGTGGCATGGTCCCGACGGGGTTGGGAATATGCAAATGCGGCGTTCTCTTAAGTTTTGGCAGGACGAGTCTGGAGCTACCGCCATCGAATACGGTCTGATCGCAGCCGCCATCGCGCTCGCCATCATCGCCATTCTCAACGGCATCGGCTTGCACCTCGCCGACATGCTCTCGCAGCTCAACGCGGCGATTAAGTAGCTGCCAGTCCGACAGCGGTGTCGTCGAACGCCGCGTCTCCGCTCCGCTTGCGTCAGGGATTTCGTTTCCCCGCGACTCTCACGGCAACGTGTGCCGGAAACAAGTTCCTCAGTCCACTTTTGAACCGCACTAACCGCTGTGAAGGTATCTACTCTGGTTCGCCGGGGATGCCGCACCCCGACGAAGTACCTCCAGTCGCTAGGCCTCAGCTTCGCCCCAAGCTGGGGCCTTCCGGTGTCAGGTGAACAAGTCCGAGTAGGAACCGTCGCACCGTCCCGGAGTCGAACTTATGCTCCCGGAAGAAACCCCCAAACCCCAGCCGGGAGAAAACCTCCAAGGTTGGCGGCCTCAGTGCGCTCCGCTGGGGCCGTTTTTTGCCAGTGTCGATTGGGCGAGCTTCAACCATTCGTCGGCCATTCGCTGCCAGGACTCTTTCTCAATCGGATTGGCAGCCTTCGCCGCACGAGAACGGCATTCTTCGGCTTCTCTTCGATAGCGGGCTACATCGGCTTCGGACACGAGCTCACACCAGTCGTCGGGGGCGGCTGCCGCCCACCAAGCGGTGCCGCCGCGCCTTGCCATCTCGTCGGTGACAGTGAGGAGAACCGAAGAGATACGATGACGACGTGTCGGATGGGGGTTTGTTCCTTCTGCGTCCTGAAGATCGGTCGCAGCGAAGAAGCTGGCGCTCACCTATCTGGGTTCACTTTTGAACAGACCCGCGCGATACGAAAATAAAAGCAGGCTCGGAAACCACTGGCCGTGGGGCCGGTTGTCTTTTCGGAGACGGCATCAACGCGAGAGCGAGACAGTCCCGGTCACAGCCAGAGCGGCGTAACGCCCGCCTGGCCGTGACCCCACCAATCAACCGTCAGCAACCAACATGAACCGACGCAAGCCAACGTACTTCCGCAACTCTCTCGACTTGAGAGATCGTGTGCAGGTGAAAGTCATCCGAAAGCGCCTCAAGCTTACCAATGACGAACTGTCCACGATCGTGCGGAAGGCAGGCACCTCCATTAGCGCCATCAGCAAGGAGGCGAACATCTCGCCACCTGCCGACTGATCAGCGCAGAACGAAACGCGGCGACGCCTGGGCTGGCACATCCACGACGCCGAAGGGGGCCGCACACACTCGTTCGCGAGCAGCTCCGCCACAGCCGGTGTGAACCGCACGAAGGCGCCGCTCGCGTGCATGACGGGCCCGCCAGGTTCCAGCTTCATGCCAGCGCCGTGCCTCCGACAAAGACGGCTCTACTTCTTGAGAACGCCGGACGCGAGGTTCGACGAATTTCATGGTCCGGACGTCTCCGAGCGTATCAGCACGACCTCCAGCGCGAGGGCCGGCGCTTGCTTGGCGAAGCCCGTGCACGAGAGAGAGGTGCTGCCGTCCGAGAGCCCGGTCACGACGATGTCGACCTCGTCCAAGCCGAACATGCCGGGTGGTCCGGGCACTACCCGCTTGGCAGTCAAGGACGCCCGAAACCGCTTTCCGTCTTGAGACCAGTGCCCATCATAAACGAACGTGTCATCGCCTCCGGTGAGTTTGCCGTTAGCGCCGAATTCCACGACGCCCGATCCTTCGCGGACGGGCGTCTTGAACCATGCGGAGTACGTGCCCGGCGTGATCATCATGCCGCCGTGTGAGCGCTAAGACGCGCCGATCCATCGTAGCTGAGATCTCCGCGCCGCAGAAGCAGCGCGACCGCAAGTCGGGCACCTGTGTCGGCATCTTGCACCCCGCGTCCCACATCGCATGCTTCCAGTTCGTCCAAGGCCGCTGGCGGCGGTGCTCATCGAAGTCGGCGTCCGTGCAGCGGGGAAGATAGAAGGCGCTGCCAGTAGTGGCGATCCCGGCAGGATTCGAACCTGCAACCCTCAGAGTAGAAATCTGATGCTCTATCCAGTTGAGCTACGGGACCGGACCGTATGCGGCAGTGCAACAGCCTTGTAACACTGCCAATATGAAAAATCCGCTGCGCCGCCAAGCCGGGCTTCGAACCGGCGGGCTCGATGGCGCGACTAAGGCGGGCGGTGGACTGCCTTGACCGGCTTTCCGCCCGCTTGTCATGCCGTTCCGGAACGCCTGTTCCGGTCCGGCATAAGGGACCGTCCGTCAATGCCTTGCGACTTTTTCGCCCGCCCTTCACGCCGCCATCAGTCTGTCACCTTTTCGCGCCCATTTATGCCTTCCGCGGCCATCGTCCGCGGCCCAAGGAGTTTCCCCATGATCGGTTTGGTACGCGCCGCAGCATTTTGCGCAACGCTGGCGCTTGGCCTCAATTCGGCACTGGCCGCGGACAAGGCCTTCAAGCGCGACGATCTCGCCGATTCCGCCATCAAGCTGGAAGCCGAGATCAAGAAGGAGGCTGGTCCCGTTGTCAAAAGCACCGCGGCGTTGAAGGCCGACGCCGACGCCGCCTTCAAGCGCAACGATTTCCGCAACGGCCTCGACCTCCTTGGCAAGATCGCCGCTACCTCCCCGGAAGACAGCGGCAACTGGCTGCGGCTCGCCCGCACCATCTTCCAGATCCGCCCGGTGAACTCCACGGAGCAGACGTTCCTGCTCGAGCGCGCTTCGACCGCGGCCTATATCGCCTATCAGCGCGCCGGCAATGCCGGGGAGGAGGCGGATGCACTCGCCGTGCTCGGCCGGTCGATGGCCGACCGCAAACTGTGGCGGCCGGCGCTGGATGCGCTGCGGCTGTCGCTGGAGATGCGCGAGGTCGCTGACGTTCGCGGCCAATACGAGAAGATGCGCGACGAGCACGGTTTCCGGTTGCTCGACTACACCGTGGATTCCGACGGCGCCACGCCCAGGGCCTGCTTCCAGTTCTCGGAGGAGCTGGCCAAACGCGTCGATTTCTCGCCCTTCGTGGCGCTGGCCGGCACCGACAAGCCCGCGCTCTCCTCCGAAGGCAAGCAGCTCTGCGTCGAAGGACTGAAGCACGGCGAGCGCTACAACATTAATCTGCGCGCGGGCATGCCGTCTTCAGTGAAGGAGAGCCTGCCGAAATCGGCCGAGTTCAACATCTACGTGCGCGACCGCAAACCGTTCGTCCGCTTCACGGGGCGGGCCTATGTGCTGCCGCGCACCGGCCAGCGCGGCATTCCGCTGGTCAGCGTCAATACGCCGGCGGTTACCGTCAACGTGTTCCGGATCGGCGACCGCAACCTGCTCAACACCGTGATCGATGGCGATTTTCAGGGCACGCTCAGCCGCTACGAGCTGAACTCGCTTGGCAGCGAGCGCGGCGTCAAGGTCTGGTCAGGCGAGCTTGCGACGGCACCGACGCTGAACCAGGACGTCACCACCGCATTCCCGGTCGATCAGGCGCTCGGCGATTTGCAGCCGGGCGTCTATGTCATGACGGCGGCGCCGAAGAATCCGGCAAGCGACGACTCCAGCTCGCTGGCGACACAGTGGTTCATCGTCTCCGACATGGGCATATCGGCCTTCTCCGGCAATGACGGCGTCCACGTCTTCGTCAACTCGCTGGCGTCGACCGAGCCGGTCGCGAAGGCCGAGGTGAAGCTGGTCGCGCGCAACAACGAGATTCTCGCCACCCGCAAGACCGACGATGTCGGCCACGTGCTGTTCGAGACGGGTCTCGCCCGCGGCGAGGGCGGGCTGTCGCCGGCGATGGTGACGGTCATGAGCGAGAAGGCGGACTACGCCTTCCTGAGCCTCAAGAGCAATGCGTTCGATCTCACCGACCGCGGCGTTGCGGGCCGCATGGTGCCTGCGGGCGCCGATGCCTTTGTCTATGCCGAGCGCGGTGTCTACCGCTCCAATGAGACCGTGTATCTGACCGCGCTGCTGCGCAACGGACAGGGCAATGCCATCACGGGCACGCCGCTGACGCTGGTGACCGAGCGGCCGGATGGGGTCGAATACCGCCGCGCCGTGCTGCCCGACCAGGGCGCCGGCGGCCGGAGCATGTCTATTCCGCTCAATTCGGCGGTGCCGACTGGCACCTGGCGGGTGCGCGCCTTCACTGACCCCAAGGCGGCCTCGGTCGGCGAGACCACCTTCATGGTCGAGGACTATCTGCCGGAACGGATCGAATTTTCCCTTACTTCCAAGGAGAAGCTGATCAAGGCTGAAGTTCCCGTGGAGCTTAAGGTCGACGGCCGCTTCCTCTATGGCGCGCCGGCCTCCGGCCTGCAGCTCGAGGGCGACATGCTGGTGACCACGGCTTCCTCCGGCCGGCCGGGCTATCCCGGCTACCAGTTCGGCGTGCCGGATGAGGAATCCTCCGGCAATGAGCGCAGCCCGATCGAGAATTTGCCGGTCGCCGACGACAAGGGCGTCGCCACCTTCCCGGTGAGCCTGGCGAAGGCGCCGACCTCGACGCGTCCGCAGGAGGCGCAAATCTTCATCCGCATGGCGGAGGCGGGCGGCCGCGCCGTCGAGCGCAAGCTGGTTCTTCCCGTGGCGCCCGCGGTCAACCTGATCGGCGTGAAACCGCTGTTCGGCGACAAGAGCGTGGCCGAAGGCGACAAGGCTGAGTTCGACGTCCTGTTCGTCGCGCCCGACGGCAAGCAGATCGCGCGCAGCGGCCTGCGCTACGAGCTGATGAAGATCGAGTCGCGCTATCAGTGGTATCGCCAAGACTCGTATTGGCAATATGAGCCGGTCAAGACGGTCAAGCGCGTCGCCGACGGCGATCTCAACCTCACGGCCGACAAGGCCGAGCGGATCTCGTTGCTGCCGGAGCCCGGCCGGTATCGCCTCGACGTCAAGTCCGCGGAGGCCGATGGCCCGATCACCTCGGTGCAGTTCGATGTCGGCTGGTATTCCGAGGGCGGCGCCGATACGCCGGACCTGCTGGAAACCTCGATCGACAAGCCGGAATATCTGTCCGGCGACACCATGGTGGTGTCCGTCAATGCGCGCACATCAGGCAAGCTCACGGTCAACGTGCTCGGCGACCGGCTGCTGACGACCCAAAGCGTCGACGTCAAGGAAGGCACCAACCAGGTCAAGCTGGCGGTCGGCAAGGATTGGGGCACCGGCGCCTATGTGCTGGCGACGCTGCGCCGTCCGCTCGATGCGGCAGCCCAACGCATGCCCGGCCGTGCGATCGGCCTGAAATGGTTCGGCATCGACAAGAAGGCGCGCACGCTGGAGGTTGCTCTTGCGCCGCCGCCGCTGGTGCGCCCGGGCAGCGCGCTGAAGATTCCCGTAAAACTCGGCGGGCTTAGTGCCGGCGAGGACGCCAAGGTGGTGGTTGCCGCCGTCGACGTCGGCATCCTCAACCTCACCAACTACAAGCCGCCGGCGCCCGACGATTTTTATCTCGGCCAGCGCCGGCTCACCGCCGAAGTGCGCGATCTCTACGGCCAGCTGATCGACGGGATGCAGGGCACGCGCGGCCAGATCAAGTCCGGCGGCGACGCCGGTGCGGAGCTGACCGGCAGCCCGCCCACGCAAAAACCGCTGGCGCTCTATTCCGGCATCGTCACGGTCGATCCCGACGGCTCGGCGGAAATCAGCTTTGACATTCCGGAATTCGCCGGCACCGCGCGGATGATGGCGGTGGCGTGGACGGCGACCAAACTCGGCCGCGCCACGACCGATGTGACGGTGCGCGATCCCGTGGTGCTGACGGCAACGCTGCCGCGCTTCCTGCTCAATGGCGACAAGGGCACCATGAGCTTTGATGTCGACAATGTCGAGGGCGCCGCCGGCGACTACACCATCAACGTCACGACGACCGGCCCGGTGAAGGTGAGCGGCAACCCTGCCACGACCGCAAGACTTGCCGAGAAGCAGCGCACTTCAATGTCGCTGGCGCTTGATGCCGGTGGCTCGGGCACCGCCAATATCGATGTCGACATCAGGGGGCCGAACGGGCTGACCCTGGCGCGGCATTATGCGCTCGACGTCAAGCCGGCCAACCAGATCTTGGCGCGCCGCTCGGTCCGCACGCTTGCCAAGGGCGAGAGCCTGACGCTGACCTCGGACATGTTCTCGGACCTTGTGCCGGGCACCGGCAGTGCCTCGATCTCGGTCAGCCTTTCAACCGCGCTCGATGCGGCGACGATCCTGAAGGCGCTCGACCGCTATCCCTATGGCTGCTCCGAGCAGGTCACCAGCCGCGCGATGCCGCTGCTCTATGTCAACGATCTCGCCGCCGGCGCGCACCTTGCCATGGACACCGCCGTCGACCAGCGCATCAAGGACGCCATCGAGCGGCTGTTGGCCCGCCAGGGCTCCAACGGCTCGTTCGGCCTGTGGTTGGCGGGCGGCGACGACGCCTGGCTCGACGCCTACGTGACCGACTTCCTGACCCGCGCCCGCGAAAAGGGATTCGCGGTGTCCGATGTGCTGTTCAAGAGCGCACTCGACCGCATCCGCAATTCAGTCGTGAATGCCGAGGAGCCGGAGAAGAACGGCGGCCGCGATCTTGCCTACGGCCTCTATGTGCTGGCGCGCAATGGCGCGGCGCCGATTGGCGACCTGCGCTATCTCGCCGACACCAAGCTGTCCTCGCTCGCCACGCCAATTGCGAAATCGCAGCTTGCGGCGGCGCTGGCGCTGGTCGGCGACAAGGCGAGGGCAGAGCGGGTCTATGGTGCCGCACTCGACGCGCTCAACCCAAAACCCACGATCGAGTTCGGCCGCACCGACTACGGCAGCGCGCTGCGTGATGCCGCCGCGCTGGTGTCGCTTGCCAGCGAAGGCAACGCGCCGCGGGCGACGCTGACCCAGGCCGTCCAGCGCGTCGAAGCCGCGCGCGGGCTCACGCCCTACACCTCCACCCAGGAAAATGCCTGGATGGTGCTGGCGGCGCGCGCGCTCGCCAAGGAAACGATGATGCTCGACATCGACGGTGCGCCGGTCAAGCAGGCGGTGTTCCGCAGCTACAAGGCAGCGGAAATGGCGGCCAAGCCGATCAAGATCACCAACACCGGCGAGGCGCCAGTGCAGGCGGTGGTCTCGGTCGCCGGCTCGCCGGTCACGCCCGAGCCCGCAGCCTCCAACGGCTTCAAGATCGAGCGCAATTATTTTGCGCTCGACGGCAAGCCGGCCGATGTCACCAAGGCGAAGCAGAACGACCGTTTTGCCGTAGTGCTGAAGATCACCGAAGCCAAACCGGAATACGGCCACATCATCGTGTCGGACTACCTGCCGGCGGGTTTTGAGATCGACAACCCGCGGCTGGTCTCCTCAGGTGATTCCGGCAAGCTGGAATGGATCGAGGACGGCGAGGAGCCGGAGCATACCGAGTTCCGCGATGACCGCTTCACCGCGGCCATCGACCGTGCCGCCGACGACCAGTCGGTGTTCACCGTCGCCTATATCGTGCGCGCGGTATCGCCCGGCAAATACGTACTGCCGCAGGCCTATGTCGAGGACATGTACAACCCCTCGCGCTACGGCCGCACCGCCACTGGTTCGGTTGAGGTGCGTCCGGCGAAATGAGCGAAGCGGCTGCCATAGCGCCGGCGGCGGGGAGCAGCCGCTGGCGACGGATCAGGAAGGCGGCGGTCGTGACGGCCGCCTTCGGCCTGGTTCTTGTCGTGGCCTTCGCCGCCTGGGCGATCTCGCTCGGGCCGCTGCCGCTGGATCAGGCACAGCGCGTCTCCACGACGATCGTCGATCGTAATGGAAAACTGCTGCGCGCCTATGCGATGGCCGACGGGCGCTGGCGGCTTCCGGTCGACGCGAAGCGCGATGTCGATCCGACCTATCTGAAGCTATTGCTCGCCTTCGAGGACAAGCGTTTTCACTCCCATGCCGGCATCGATCCGCTGGCGCTGTCGCGGGCGGCGCTCCAGCTGATCACGAATGGCCATATCGTCTCCGGCGGCTCGACCATCACCATGCAGCTGGCGCGGCTGATGGAGCCGCGGCGCGAGCGGTCGGTCTATGCAAAGCTCCGCCAGATGGTGCGCGCGGTCGAGTTGGAGCGGCAGCTCAGCAAGGACGAAATCCTCGATCTCTATCTCGCGCTGGCGCCGTTCGGCGGCAATCTCGAGGGCATCCGGGCGGCCTCGATCGCCTATTTCGGCAAGGAGCCGAAGCGGCTGTCGCTGGCGGAAGCCGCCCTTCTGGTGGCGCTGCCGCAGTCGCCGGAGACGCGTCGCCTCGATCGCCATCCCGATGCCGCGCGCGCCGCGCGCGACCGCGTGCTGGAGCGCATGGTCGAGGAGGGCAAGGTCGATCGCGACGATGCCGCGCAGGCCAAGGCGACGGTGGTACCGAAACTGCGCAAGCCGATGCCAATCCTGGCCCCGCATTCCGCCGACCAGGCGATTGCAACGGTGAGGGATGCGCCGGTGATCCGGCTGACGCTGGACGCCAATCTGCAGAAGGTGCTGGAAGCGCTCGCCCGCGACCGCGCGCTGGCGCTCGGATCAGATATTTCCGTCGGCATCATCGCGGTCGACAATGAGAGCGGCGAGGTGCTCGCCCATGTCGGCTCGGCTGATTATTTCGACGAGCGGCGGGCTGGCCAGGTCGACATGACGCGCGCGGTGCGCTCGCCGGGCTCGACGCTAAAACCGTTCATCTATGGGCTCGCCTTCGAGGACGGCTTTGTGCATCCGGAAAGCCTGATCGACGACCGGCCGATCCGCTTCGGCTCCTACGCGCCGGAAAATTTCGATATGACGTTCCAGGGCACGGTGCCAGTGCGCCGGGCGCTGCAGCTCTCACTCAACGTGCCCGCGATCGCGCTGCTCGATCGCGTCGGCTCGAGCCGGCTGTCGTCGCGGCTGAAGCAGGCGGGCGCCTCGCTGGTGCTGCCAAAGGACGAGGCGCCGGGCCTCGCCATGGGGCTTGGCGGCATCGGCATTACCTTGGCCGATCTGGCGCAGCTTTATGCCGGGCTGGCGCGGCTCGGCACCACAAAAGCATTGCGCGAGATCGCGGATATCAGAGACGAGCGCGAGCCGATGCGGCTGATGGATCAGGCGGCCGCCTGGCAGGTCGGCAATGTCCTGATCGGCACGCCGCCGCCGGAGAACGGTGCCCATAACCGTATCGCCTTCAAGACCGGCACCAGCTACGGCTATCGCGACGCCTGGTCGGTCGGCTTCGACGGCAAGATCACTATCGGCGTGTGGGTCGGCCGGCCCGACGGCGCGCCGGTGCCGGGGCTGATCGGACGCGCGGCGGCTGCCCCCATCCTGTTCGATGCCTTTGCCCGCACCGGCAAGATCCCGGCGCCGCTTCCCAGGGCGCCGAAGGGCGCGCTGGTCGCCAGCACCGCAAAACTGCCGCCGCCGCTGCGCCGGTTCCGCCCGATGGGCGAATTGGTGCGCGCGAGCCACGATCTCGCCCCGCGGATCCAGTTCCCGCTGAATGGCTCGCGCCTTGATGTCGAGCGCAGCGGTGACGGGCAGGCGGCCGCGATGCCGGTCAAGGTCGCCGGCGGCGTCCCGCCGATGACCGTCCTGGTCAACGGCGCCTCCGTGGGCGAGATCGACAGCCGCCGCCAGCGCCTGGTCGAGCCGCCCGGGCCGGGCTTTGCGCGGGTGACCGTGATCGACGCCACGGGTGCGGCGGACACCGTGGTGATCCGGGTGCAGTGATCTCCGTCGCTCAGCGGATGAACGACCAGTTCTTGTAAAACACCGTCTTGAAGGACGAGGCGATCAGCGCCGTGGCCGCCACTGCCGCGTCGAACGCCGGCTGCAGGTGGTTCGGCCGCACGATATCCATGAACAGGCAATAGCGCGTCTGGTCGGCATCGTTGACCGAGCGGTGGAACAGCGTGTCGTCGAACACGAACAGCGGCTGGTCCTTCCAGTAATGGGTCTTGTCATCGACGTTGATGAAGACCTGGTCACTGTCCATCGGATCAAGGTTGTAGAGCACGCGGAAGGTGAGCCGCAGGGGACCGAAGTGCCACGAGGTCTTTTCCCGCGTGTTGAACACCGACACCGCGATGGTCTTGATGTAGCGGTAGTCGCGCTCGAAAGCGGGGATCCGCACCGTGATGTCCTGCGGCCGCGCGTACCATTTGAATGTCAGCATGCCGCGCTTCTTGTCGTTCAGCACTTCGGTCACGCGCGCCTTGACGGCCGCGCCGTTGTCAACGAAGGCTCTGACGCAGGCCTCGATCTCGGCACGGTGCTCGGCCGGCAGGTCCTCGAGCCGGTACATGCCGAGGTTGCGCGCCGACAGCGCGTCCGCCAGCAGATTGACCGGCGACAGCAGCCAGGTCGGGATGCCGTTGCCCAGGAAATACTTCTCCGCCATTTCGGGCGTGATCTTGAAGTGGCGACGGATGTCGAGCAGGCCGCAGAACAGGAAGAAGCAGGTCAGCCAGGGGATGAAATACAGCGCCGGGATGATCACGATCAGGCCGACAGCGACGCGGCGGATGCGCTTGCGGTTGTTGCGGTCGATGGTCATCGTCAGGCACCCAACACACGACGAGCTTTTGGGCTCAACCGCCCCAAATTACCTTTAGAGACTACCCCGCGGGGCGGCAAGCGGGGGAAAGTGCGGGAAGGCACGGTTGTTTGCGGTTCCGTTTCATCGTATGCGAACAGCATGGTTGATACCGTTCAGGTCAGGCGCTTCGGGGCAGGCCAACAGCCTGTAAAACCTTCCAATTCCGGCCGTTGGCTAACTGCCGCGTTGGACTTCGCGACCGCGAGCCATGCCCGCACGATTCTGTTCCTGACGCTGCTTGGGCTGCTGTTTTTCCTGCCAGGCTTCTTCACCATCCCGCCGATCGATCGCGACGAGGCGCGGTTTGCGCAGGCGACCCGGCAGATGGTCGAAAGCGGCGACTATGTCGATATCCGCTTCCAGGACGACGTTCGCTACAAGAAGCCGGTCGGCATTTACTGGCTGCAGGCGGCAACGCTGAAGACCGCTGCCGCCCTCGGGCTGCCGCGGCCGCAGGCGCGGATCTGGGTCTACCGGGTGCCGTCGGTGATCGGCGCGATCGGCGCGGTGCTGCTGACCTACTGGACGGCGCTTGCCTTTGTCACGCGGCGCGGCGCAGCGCTGGCCGCGCTGATGATGTGCAGTTGCGTGGTGCTCAGCGCCGAGGCGCGGCTCGCCAAGACCGATGCCATGCTGCTGCTGACGGTCACCGCCGCGATGGGCGCGATGGCGCGCGTCTATCTCTCATGGCAGCGCGGCGAGGATCCGGCGCATCCGCCGTGGAGCTGGCCCGCGATCTTCTGGACGGCACTGGCCGGCGGCATCCTGCTCAAGGGGCCGCTGATCCTGATGTTCGTCGGGCTCACCATGGTCACGCTTGCCATCCTCGACCGCAACGCATCCTGGCTGTGGCGGCTCAAGCCGGTCTGGGGGCTGATGTGGACCCTGGTGCTGGTGCTGCCGTGGTTCGTCGCGATCTTCTGGCGGGCGGGCGAGACCTTCTTCACCGACTCCGTCGGCGGCGACATGCTGGCAAAGTTCGTCGGACAGGAATCGCATGGTGCGCCGCCCGGCGTGTACCTCCTGCTGTTCTGGATCACGTTCTGGCCGGGCTCGGTGCTGGCCGGCCTTGCTGCGCCTGCGGTGTGGCGCGCGCGCCGCGAGCCCGGCGCGCAATATCTGCTGGCCTGGCTGATCCCGTCCTGGATCGTGTTCGAGCTCGTCCTCACCAAGCTGCCGCATTATGTCATGCCGCTTTATCCGGCGATTGCGATCCTCGCCGTCGGCGCGCTGGAGCGGCGCGTGCTGTCGCGCGTGCCCTGGGTGGTGCGCGGCACGGCCTGGTGGTTCCTGGTGCCGGCGGGCGGCTCGGTGCTCGCTATCGTCGGTGCGATCACGCTGACGCGGCAGCCGGTGTTCTTTGCCTGGCCATTCGTCGCAGCGGCGCTGATTTTTGGGTTGTTTGCGTGGTGGCTCTATGAGGACAGCCAGGCCGAGCGCTCGCTGCTCAATGCGGTGGTCGCCTCCCTGTTCCTTTCGTTTGCGAGCTATGGCGCGGTGGCGCCGGCGCTGACGCGGCTGTTTCCGAGCCCCGAAGTCGCGCGCGCCTTGCGCAACGTGACCTGCGTCGGGCCGAAGATCGCCTCGGCCGGATTCCATGAGCCGAGCCTCGTCTTCATGACCGACACCTCCACGCTTCTGACCGACGGCTCGCGCGCGGCCGATTTCCTCAACCAGGGCACCTGCCGCTTTGCGCTGGTGGAGTCGCGCTCGGAACGCAATTTCGTGGCGCGCGCCGAGGCGATCGGGCTGCGCTACAACGTGCTGACCCGGATCGACGGCTATAACTTCTCGCAGGGCAAGGCGATCTCGATTGCGATCTTCCGCTCCGAGGGAACGGAATAATGCCGGCGACAGGGGCGGTATCGCCGTATTATCTTGGCCGTTTCTTCGGCACGCTGCTGGCGGCGTTCGCCCAGCTCGTGCGTTCGCCCTCGCATTCGCGCCGCGCCGAGGCCGGACGCCGCGCGGCGCGCCATGTGCTGTGGCTGGTGGCAGGCATCGGCGCTGCCATCATCGTGCTGATGTATGCGCTCGATGCCGCCGAAATCCAGATGATGCCGAAGCGGGGCACGCCAAGCCTGTGGTGGGTGCGCATCCTCACTGATTTCGGCAAGTCGGCTTACGTGCTCTGGACATTGTTCGGTCTGATGGCCGCCGTGCTGATCGCCTCTGCCGCCATGCGCGGCACGGCGCGTGCGGTCATGCTGGGGCTGGGCACGCGTTTGCAGTTCCTGTTCTTCGCCGTGCTGGTGCCGGTTCTCACCGGCGAGCTGATCAAGTGGGTCGTCGGCCGCGGCAGGCCGTTCGTCGGCGGCGAGGCGAATGCCTTCAACTTCTCGCATTTTGCCGGCGGCGAGGCCTATGCCAGTTTTCCATCCGGGCATGCCAACGCGGCGTTCGCGCTGGCATTTGCCGTGTCCGCGCTTTGGCCGCAGACGCGCGTCGGGATGTTGATCTACGCACTCATTATTTGCGCGACGCGGCTGGTGCTGCTCGCGCATCACCCGAGCGACGTGGTGGCGGGTGCGCTGGTCGGCGTGATTGGCGCCATGGCGGTCCGCTACTGGTTCGCGGCGCGCCGCCTCGGCTTTGCCATCGAACGCGACGGCACCATTGTGGCGTTGCCGGGGCCGTCCCTGGAGCGCCTCAAAAGGGTTGCCCGGGGCTCGCCGGGTCCATAATAAGCGCCTGCCGGCCTCCCGCGGTTCCCGGCGTCCAACCCAACCAAGAGCGTCGATTTGTCTTCCCCTGAGCCCGCCGTTTCCATCGTCGTGCCCGTGCGCAACGAGGAAGACAATCTCGCGCCACTGATCGCGGAGATCGCGAAAGCGCTCGACGGACGTTGGGACTATGAGATCGTCTACGTCAACGATGGCTCGACGGATTCAACCGGTGCCAAGCTTGCCGAGCTAAGGAAGACCTACGCCCAGCTTCGCCAGATCAGGCACGCCGCGTCCGGAGGCCAATCGGCTGCGGTGCGCAGCGGCGTGCGCGCTGCGCGCGGGGCGATCGTCGCCACGCTCGATGGCGACGGGCAAAACAATCCGGCCTTCCTGCCGGAGTTGATCGCGGCGGTGGAGAAGGGCGGCGGCCGCATCGGGCTCGCAGCCGGGCAGCGGGTTGGGCGCAAGGATACCGGCTTCAAGAAGCTGCAGTCGCGCGTCGCCAACGCCGTGCGCAACGCCATCCTGAAAGACGGCACCCGCGACACCGGCTGCGGGCTGAAGGCGTTTCCACGCGAGGTGTTTCTTGCGATGCCTTACTTCGACGGGCTGCACCGCTTCCTCCCCGCGCTGGTGCGGCGCGAGGGCTACGACATCGCCTATGTCGACGTCATCGATCGTCCGCGCCATTCCGGGGTGTCGAATTACGGCTTCTTCGACCGGCTCTGGATCGGGATCATGGATCTGTTCGGCGTGTGGTGGCTGATCCGCCGCAAGAAGCCGACGCCCGCAGCCAGCGAGGTGCAGTGATGTTGATCCAGTACGGCCAGGCGCTCTCGACCTATCTCTACGACGTCTTCGTCGCCAAGTTCGATTTCTGGCTGGCATTCGGCCTGATCGCGCAGCTGTTCTTCACCGCGCGCTTCCTGGTGCAATGGATCGCAAGCGAGCGCGCCGGCAACAGCGTGGTGCCGATGGCGTTCTGGTTCTGCTCGATGGGTGGCGGGCTGATGACGCTGGTCTATGGCATCGTCAAGCGGGAGCCCGTCATCATTCTCGGACAGGGACTTGCCACCATCATTTATGTCAGAAACATCATGCTGATCTGGAAGAACCGCGGCAGCGGCTCGAGGACGCTGGACCGCTGATGGCGGGGCGCCTATCCCTTACGACTTCGTAAACGGCGCCGCAAACAAACCGCGATAAATGCAACCGGCGGCGCTAGGCGAATTCCAACGGATCACCGCTATAGCTTTAGCCTCTTTGAGTGCATCACCAGCGAGGCGGGACCGGGAAATGTTCGTCAATCGGCGGAAAAGCGAGCGTGTTGTCTGCAACAGGGTCGCAAAAATCCAGTTTGGAACCGGCGCGCTGCCGCGCGACTGCATGATCACCGATATTTCGGACGGCGGCGTCAAGGTGATCGCCGAATACCCGGAAATCCCGTCGGAGTTCACCATCATCCTGGCCACCGGCCGGCCGCGCCAGTGCCGCCTGCGCTGGCGGATCGGCTGCGAGTTCGGCGCCGAGTTCATGGACCGGGCCTGAAGGCGCGGGCTCCCCTGGCCGCCCGGCGGGGGAACTTAACCCAACGTTAGGCTTAAGCTGTGAGCATCCGCGGACCGTCGCCCGATGAGTCCTGTATAGATGCGCGCCAAATTCCCCCCAAAGTCCGGCCTTGTCAGGCGCCTCGGGCCCGCCGCGGCGTGGCTGATCCTGGCCGTGGGGCTCTCGGGCTGCCAGACTTCGAGTCCGTCTGACATCACGGGCTCCCTCGGCGAGAAGGCGGAAGCCAAGGCCACCGATCCACGGCGCGATCTCGATGCCTATCGCGAGCGGTTCAAGGCCAACCCCAAGGACATCAACGCCGCGCTGAAATACGGCAAGGCGCTGCGCGCCACCGGACAGAAGTCACAAGCCGTCGCCGTGCTGGAACAGGCCTCGCTGGCCAATCCCTCCAACCAGGCGCTGCTCGCGGGCTACGGCCGCGCGCTCGCCGACAACGGCAATTTCCAGCAGGCCTTTGACGTGCTGGCGCGCGCCCACAAGCCCGAGGATCCCGACTGGACCATCCTGTCGGCGCAGGGCGCTACGCTCGACCAGCTCGGCCGTTTCGACGAGGCGCGGCAATACTATGCGAGCGCGCTCAAGATCGTGCCCGACGAGCCCAGCGTGCTATGCAATCTCGGTCTTTCCTACGTGCTCTCGAAAGAGCTGCCCAAGGCCGACGAAGCGTTGCGGCGTGCCTATAGCCTGGCAAGCTCCGATCCGCGCATCCGCGCCAACCGCGCGTTGGTGCTGGGCCTGCAGGGCCGGATGAACGAGGCGGAAACCATCGCGAGGGCCGATCTGCCGCCGGCCGAAGCAGCCGCCAACGTCGCCGCGCTGAAGCAGGTGCTGGCGCGCAAGCATGCCAGCGGCGGCGAGAAAATGCCCGTCGCCTCGACCAAGCAAAGCGATTGATTTGATATGCGATGCGGCGCCAAAGCGTGGCGCTTCATCGTCGCGCTTTAGCGCTTTGTCCGGATCATGCTGTTGGGCCGCGCGGCGTGTCAGGATGCGCGCCGCAGCTTGTTGATGATCGGCGAGAGGAAGGAGTCTTTCTTCTTCGGCTCGCTGCGGCCGGTCAGGCGCCTTGCCATCTGCTGGAACATCCTTGCCGCGCGATGGTTGGCGGAGACCTCGGCGATCATCTGGCCGTTATTGGCCGCTTCTCCGAACGTCCTGGAATCGAACGGGACGGTAGCAATCGGCTGGGTCTCGATCGTCTTGGCAAAGGCGCGCAGCTCGATCTCCGGCCGCTTGTGCATGCCGACCTGGTTGATGCAGTAGAGCGGCGGCCGGTCGTTGGGCCGCGCCGACTTCAGCATGTTCATCAGGTTCTTGGTGTTGCGCATGTTGGCGAGATCGGGCTCGGCGACGATCAGGATGTCGTCGGCGCCGACCAGCGCCCGCCGCGTCCAGGCGGTCCACTGGTGCGGCACGTCGAGCACGATGCAGGGCGTGGTCATGCGCAGCGTGTCGAAGATCGAATCGAAAGCATCGGCGCCGAAATCATAGACCTGGTCAAGCGTTGCGGGCGCCGCGAGCAGGTTGAGATTATCGGTGCATTTGGCGAGCAGGCGCTCCATGAAGGAGCTGTCGAGCCGGTCCGGCGAGAACACCGCATTAGCAATGCCCTGCACCGGGTCCTGGTTGTAGTCGAGGCCGGCCGTGCCGAAGGCAAGGTCAAGATCGATGACGACGGAATCCAGCGCCACGTCGCGGGCGATGTGCCAGGCGATATTGTGGGCGACGGTGGAAGCGCCGACGCCGCCCTTGGCGCCGACCACGGCAATCATGCGGCCGACGGTGATGGCTTCCGAGGCCGAGAACAGGCTGCAGATCGAGCGCACCACGTCGAGCACCTCGACCGGGCCGATGACGTAGTCGTTGACGCCGCGGCGAACCAGCTCGCGATAGGGGGTGATGTCGGCGGCGGTGCCAATGACAATCACGCGCGTGCCGGGATCGCACACGCCGGCCAGATCGTCGAGGCCGGCGAGGAGGTCGCTGTGGCCTTCGGTCTCCAGAACGATGACGTTCGGCGTCGGCGCCTTGTGATAGGCCTCGATCGCGGCCTCGATGCCACCCATGTGGACCGACAGATGCGCTTTCGCGAGACGCCGGTCTTCAGCGGCGGCGCGCGAGGTGTTCGCGGTCGCCTCGGTGACGCAGAAGACCTGCACCGACACGCGTGGCGCCGGCGAGATGTAATCGTTGCCGTGCGGCGGCGGAGGCGGATCGGCTTCTTCTGGATTTTGCTTGGAGCGGCTCATCATTTACCCGTGTCGCTCAGTTTGGCCTTGTCGGATTCCGGATAGGTGGTGGCGGTCGTGACACCCTTGCGGTACTTGTCGAACGACTGCGTGCGCCGCGGGGTGTAGGCAGGGCTCTCCGGCCGCGGCTGTTCGAGATCGGCGGGATTCTCCACCATGGCGGCGAGGTTGCGTTGGTTGGCGCAACCGAAATTGTAGTAGGGCTTGTTCTCGTTGTAGCCGGGATTGTCGATCGACGGGCCGAGGTCCGCCGGCCACATGCCGCAGGGGCCGGCTACCGCCGCAATCCTGGGGTAGCTCAGCCGAACCGTCGCGAACCGCTCGGGGTCGTCGGGCGAATAGTGATTGACGCGAATGGCGCTGGACGGCACGCCGGAGGCGGACAGCGTGTGGCGGATCTCCCGCGCGGCGGACGCGGCAGCGCGCGCGTTCGGCGTGTTGACGGGAACGTCGATGATCACGCCGCCGGTGCCTTCGCGGACCCAGCTCTGGCCGAAACCGATGACACTAACGCGCTGCGGAGGCGACAGGCCGCCGCGGCCGGCGCCGACGAACACGACGATGGAGTGATTGGCCTCCTGCACCGCGATCGGATGACGCTGGCGATAATCGTTGGGCACGCTCGCGGTCACCACCTCCGGCGAGGTCCAGCAGCCGCCAAGGCTTGCGGAAATGACGGCGAAGGCGCCGATGGTGCGAAGCCTGCGAGTTCTCGATGTTGCGGTCATTGTCTCTTTCCCCAGCCCCGAACGAATCCCGTCAGTCGATGATGAAGCCGAAATAGCCGGGGTGGCCGGCGCCGGTTTCGACCCGGGCAGCAACGCCGTAAATCCGGTTGATGCGCGCCAGCAGCGTCGATTGGGAATCATTGGCCGGCGCAAAACCGTCGTCGGGACGCGACAGATCCTTTTGCGCGACGGCGCGCACGACATAGGGGGTCACCAGCACCATCAGCTCGGTTTCGTTGTTAACGAAATCCTGGCTGCGGAACAGGCCGCCGAGCACCGGCAACTGATCGAGGCCGGGCAGGCCGTTGACCGCCTGCTTGGTCTGCTGCTGGATCAGGCCGGCCATCGCCATCGAGCCGCCGGAGGGAATCTCAAGGGTCGAGTCGGCGCGGCGGGTCCGGATCGAGGGAATGGTCAGCGCGCTGCCCTGCTGGTTCAGCGTCAGCGAGTTGTCGGTGGACAGCTCCGAAACTTCGGTCATCACATGCAGGCTGATGCGGCCCTCCGTCATCACGACCGGGGTGAAGTTCAAGGAGATGCCAAACTTCTTGTAGGTGATCTGCGTCGTGCACTGATGCGTGACGGGATCGCAGGCGTAGCCGGCCGGGATCGGGAACTCGCCGCCGGCGATGAAGGTTGCGGATTCACCTGAAATTGCCGTCAGGTTCGGCTCAGCCAGCGTGCGCACGACGCCGGCGCTTTCCATCGCCCGTAGCGTGGCCTGCGCTTGCGGCACTCCCTTGAGGATCGAGGCGGCCTGGAAACCGTTGTCAGGGACAAGCGGGCGGCCGAAAGCTGTGAACGGAGTCGAATTGTTGAAATTCACGACCGCGGTGCCGAAATTCATGTTGGCGCTGAGATCGACGCCCATCTGCTTGATGATGTCGCGGCGAACTTCGGCGACGTGGACCTTCAGCATCACCTGGTCGCGGCCGCGCACGACGATGGCGTTGACGACTTTGTCGGCAGCGCCGACCAGCTTGGCCGCGACGTCGCCGGCCTGCTGCGCATCGACCGGGCTCGACACCGAGCCGGTCAGGATCACGCCGTCGCCGACGCCTTCGATCTGGACGCCCGGAATGCTGCGCAGCGCTGCGCGGATGCCGTTGAGGTCGCGCTTGACGGCGATGTCATAGGACGTGATCTGGTTGCCGTCGGCATCGAAGAACACGACGTTGGTCTGGCCGACCGCGGAGCCGATGATGTAGGCGCGCTGTGCCGAGCGGATCACGGCGTTGGCGATCTTGGGATCGGCGACCAGCACGTCCTTGGCCTCGCGCGGCAGATCGACCACGGCGGACTTGCCGACGCCGAGCGAAAGGTAGCGGGTCCTGGCCGGACCCAGCGCGCCGGTGACGAGCGGCGCGTCCTTGGCTTCCTTGAGGGCCGCCTCCTTGCCAGCCCCGCCCGCATCGGTTTCCGCGGCGCTGGCCGGCCAAAGGGCCGGGGAGAGCGCCAGCGCGGCGACCGCCGAGAAGGTCAGGACGCGAAGACGGAAGCTTCGCATCGGATTGTCGCCGCTGTTCTTGTTACGCATTGTACTGGTCACTTCTGTGTCGTCGTCGAGCTCTGCACGCCGTAGCGCACCACGTTGATGCTCGCGCCCTTCTTGGGCGCCGCGTCTTCTTCGTTGTTCTCGGCCATGTTAATGTCGGCGATGGAGCGCAAGGCCAGCGCCAGCGTGCCGGTCTGGCGCGCGCGCGCCAGCGTCTCCGCCTGCTCGGGCTTCAGCTCCAGCGTCACGGTCCGGCCGACGAGGGCGTTCTGGCCTTCCTTCTCCTTCGGCGCCTGGTCGATGGCGAGCACGCGCACATTGGGAAGGATGATTTCGGAATTGATGATGTCGGGTGCGCCTTTTTCGGCAGCCTTGTCGCGTCGGGTCAGGATGACGTCGACGCGGTCGTTGGGCAGGATGAAGCCGCCGGCGCCGGTCTCCGCCGAAATTTCGGTGGAGATGGCGCGCATGCCGCCAGGCAGGATCGCGGCCATGAAACCGGAGCCATCGGCCTTCACCAGCTTGGGCTCGCGGATCGGCTCGCCGGCGATGAAGGGCGCCCGCGCAATCATGCCTGCGATCTGTTTGTTGGCATCGGGACGCTCGCCCCGCTTGATGAAGGCGCCGCTGGCGGCGGCCGCCGGCCAAGTCTGCCATTGCAGGTCGTCCGGCTTCACCGACTGGCCGAGACCGATCTCGTTCTTGGCGATGAGCACCTCGACGGTCGGCAGGTTCGCGACGGGCTGGACGATAGCCTGCGGCTTGTCGTCCGTGCCGCGCGCGAGATAGGCGGCGATGCCGCCGGCGCCCAGCGCGATGGAAAGGACGGCGATTTGTGCGGTCTTCATACGCGTTACTGTCTGCTCTCACGCCGTGAAGCCATCAGCCCCACCGCGGCCTCTCAATCCCGTCCCGACATCGAGGGTTAAGCGGCAAAGGTATATGGGCGCTTGCGTGGCGGAACGCGGGCAGCGGAGATCGTCACCATGGTGAACGGATGGTTATTCAATCAGGGCGCGATCGAACAAAATGCCGTTACAGACGGGTATTTCCACGGGAGATCGCGGCCGCGTTAGGCGTTCGCAGCTCAAGTGCCGCAATGGCGCCTTGGAGGTTAACGAAAGATGTCGGCGGCTGTCGCTACTGCGCGGCCTTGAGTGCGGCAAAACCGCGGTCGAGATCGGCCTTGAGGTCATCGACATTCTCGAGCCCGATATGCAGCCGCAGCGTCGGGCCGCCCGGCGACCATTTGGTCGCGGTGCGGTAGCCCTCGCAGTCGAAGGGGATGATCAGGCTTTCAAAGCCGCCCCAGGAATAGCCCATGCCGAACAGCGTGACCGCATCGAGCAGGGCATCGACCGCCCTTTGCTCGACCGGCTTCAGCACGATGCTGAACAGGCCGGAGGCGCCCGTGAAATCGCGCCTCCAGATGGCGTGGCCGGGATCGCTCTCGAGGCCGGGATGCAGCACGCGGGCGACCTCGGGGCGCGCGGCAAGCCAGCGCGCCATCTCGAGGCCGGAGCGATGATGCTGCGCCAGCCGCACCGCCAGCGTCCGCGTGCCGCGTAGTGCCAGGTAGACATCGTCGGGGCCGGCGCAGACCCCGAGCAGGCGGATCGTCTCCGTGATCATCGGCCAGGCCTTGGCATTGGCCGAGATGGTGCCGAACATGATGTCGGAGTGGCCGCCGATATATTTTGTGGCGGCCTGCATGCTGATGTCGACGCCGAGATTGAGCGAGCGGTGAAACAGCGGCGTCGCCCAGGTGTTGTCGTCGATCACGAGCGCGCCGCGCGCATGCGCAACTTCGGCGATGGCGGGAATATCCGGCATCTCGAAGGATTGCGAGCCGGGCGCCTCGACCAGCACCGCCCTCGTGTTCGGCTTGAACAGCTGTTCGATTGCACCGCCGATCTTCGGATCGAAATAGGTGGTCTCGACACCGTAGCGCGTCAGCACGCCGTTGCAGAAATTGCGCGAGGGCCGATAGACATTGTCGCAAACCAGCACGTGATCGCCGGTTTTGGTCACCGACAACAGCGTGGTGGAGATCGCGGCAAGCCCTGATGGCGCGATGCCGACGCCGGCGCATTGCGGGCCTTCCAGCGCCATCATCACGTCCTGCAGCGCACGCGTGGTCGGCGTGCCGTGACGGCCATAGGTGTATTCGGCGCGATGGGCGTGCAGGTCTTCGGCGGTCGGATAGAGCACGGTTGAGCCGTGGAACACGGCCGGATTGACAAAGCCCTTCTGCGCCTCTGGGTCGCGCCCTGATGTCACGAGGCGGGTTTCAGCCTGTTGCGGTGTCGGCTTTCCGTCAGCCCCGGACGTTTTCATGCATTTGCACCAAAGACTTTTTGTCGCAACCGCCGCGCGCATTGCCTGCTCAGGCAGCAGGCCGAGGGGCGGGTCAAGACTTTCTGGCTAATAACAGGACACAGAAGTAGGCCGTCAACCCCTTGACCCGGCTCGCCAGTCGTTCTGTGATGGCGCCGACTATCCACGTCGCTGCAAGTTGAGGGGCCTGCCGCGACCGCCGATCCATTGCTTGACCGTCAGTCGCGGCTAACCGCCGGCCTTGACGGCATTTTGCGGCAAGGGATCATCGGGGGTGGCCCAACAGGACTTGCGGCGGCTTGCCCGTGTACCGGACCCCTCGAAAGGCTTTGCCCATGAAACGCGTATCCCTGGTTCTCTCCCTTGCCGCTGCCGCCGCACTTTCGGCGCAGGCCGCATCCGCCCAGACCCTCAAGACCATCCAGGATCGCGGCATGCTGTCCTGTGGCGTCAGCCAGGGCCTGCCGGGCTTTTCGTCTCCGGATGACAAGGGCAACTGGACCGGCCTCGACGTCGACATCTGCCGCGCCATCGCGGCGGCGATCTTCAACGATCCCTCCAAGATCAAGTTCGTGCCGCTGTCGGCAAAGGACCGCTTCACGGCACTGCAGTCGGGCGAAATCGACGTGCTGTCGCGCAACACCACCTGGACGATTTCGCGCGATACTTCGCTCGGCGCCAACTTCACCGGCGTCACCTATTATGACGGCCAGGGCTTTCTGGTGAAGAAGTCGCTGAAGGTGAAGTCCGCGCTGGAGCTCAACAGCGCCTCGGTCTGCGTGCAGACGGGAACCACCACCGAGCAGAACCTCGCCGACTACTTCAAAGGCAACAACATGAAGTATGAGGTGATCGCGTTCGCCGGCGCCGACGAGACCGTCAAGGCCTATGAATCCGGCCGCTGCGACGTGTTCACCACCGACGTCTCGCAGCTCTACGCGCAGCGCCTGAAGCTTGCCAATCCCAACGATCACGAGGTGTTGCCCGAGGTGATCTCCAAGGAGCCGCTCGGCCCGATGGTGCGCCATGGCGACGACCAGTGGTTCGACATCGTCAAATGGACGCTGTTTGCGATGCTCAACGCCGAAGAGGCCGGCGTGACGCAGAAGAACGTCGACGAGATGGCGAAATCCGACAAGCCGGACTTGAAGCGCATGCTCGGCAGCGACGGCAACCTTGGCGAACAGCTCGGCGTCACCAAGGACTGGGTGGTGCGCATCATCAAGCATGTCGGCAATTACGGCGAATCCTTCGAGCGCAATGTCGGCGCCGGCTCCAAGCTCGGCATCGCACGCGGCCTGAACAACCTGTGGAACAAGGGCGGAATCCAGTACGCGCCGCCGATCCGCTGATCGATAACGCCGGGGGGCGCGGCGATGGCCATTGAAGCACGATCACCTCCGTCGCAGTTTGTCTTCAGACTGCGACGCGCGCTCGGGGGGCGCGCGGGCTGGAGCGGTGTGATCTACCAGGTGCTGTTCGTCGCCGCGCTGATCTGGCTCGGCTACGAGATCGTCGCCAACGCGCGCGCCAATCTGGCTGCGCAGCGCATCACCTCCGGCTTCGGGTTCCTGCAGAATAACGCGGGGTTCGACGTCAGCCAGAACCTGATTCCGTATACGGGATCGGACAGCTACGTTCGCGTGTTCATGGTCGGCCTGCTGAACACGCTGGTCGTGGCCGTGGTCGGCATTTTCTTTGCCACCATCATCGGATTTGCCGTCGCGCTCGGCCGGCTGTCGCCCAACTGGCTGTTGGCGCGGATTGCCGGAGGGTATGTCGAGCTGATCCGCAACCTGCCGCCGCTGTTCCAGATCCTGTTCTGGTACAAGGCCGTGCTGTCGGCGCTGCCCAATCCGCGGCAGAGCTATTCGATCTTCGATTTCGCTTTCCTCAGCAACCGCGGACTGGTGATCCCGAAGGCGATCGCCAGTGCCGGGCTTGAGCCATTCCTGATCGCGATTGCCATCGCCGTTGTCGCCGCCTTCGTGCTCAGGCGCTATGCGCACAAGGAGCTGTTCGAGAAGGGCAGGAAGATAACGATCTGGCCCTATGTGGTCGGCGTCATCATCGGGCTGCCGCTGTTGGCGATGCTGGTGTTCGGCAAGCCGTTCACGCTCGAGTTTCCGGAGCTGAAAGGCTTCAACTTCGCCGGCGGCTCGCGCGTCATTCCGGAGTTTGTGGCGCTGACGCTGGCGCTGTCGACCTACACCGCGGCCTTTATTGCGGAGATCGTGCGCGCGGGCATCATGTCCGTGCATAAGGGGCAGATGGAGGCGGGCGCCTCGCTGGGCCTGTCGCGCGGCCAGACGCTGCGGATGATCGTGGTGCCGCAGGCGATGCGGGTGATCCTGCCGCCGCTGACCAACCAGTATCTCAACCTGACCAAGAACTCCTCGCTCGCGGTCGCGATCGGCTATCCCGACCTCGTCTCGGTGTTCGCCGGCACGGCGCTGAGCCAGACCGGCCAGGCGATCGAGATTATCTCGATCACCATGGGCGTCTATCTCCTGATCTCGCTCGTCACCAGCGCGATCATGAGTTTCTACGGGTGGCGGCTTGACCGGAGCATGCAGCGATGAACGCCCCGCTCTTTGTCCGCCAGGATCTGGTGCCCGAGCGTCCCGCGCCCGTGAAGACCACCGGCTTTATCGGCTTCCTGCGCACGCGCCTGTTCAACACCCCGAGCAACATTGTCATCACGATCCTTGGCGCGCTGCTCTTGTGGTTCACCATCGGTCCCGCGCTCAAATTCCTGCTGGTCGACGCAGTCTGGACCGGCAAGGACCGCGACGCCTGCCTTGCCGAAAAGGTCGGCCGCACCGTCGGCGCCTGCTGGCCGTTCATCGGAGCGAAATTCAGCCAGTTCATCTATGGCTTCTATCCGGAGCCGGAGCGCTGGCGCGTCAACCTGACCTTCCTGCTCGCGGCGGTGCTACTGATCCCGATGTTGATCCCGCGCCTGCCGGGCAAGGGCATCAATGCCGGACTGTTCTTCATCGCATTCCCGGTCGTCGCCTTCTTCCTGCTGCATGGCGGAGGGCTGAAGGGATTTGGCGTCAGCTGGACCGCGAATATCCTTGGCGGCCTCAACGACAGCATCGGGGAGGGCGGCCAGAAGCTGGTGTCGCTGAGCGCCTCCTCCGCGATCGGGCCGCTGCTGTGGCTGATCGGCAAGCTTCTGGTGCTGCTCAGCACTGCGGTGTCGTGGGTGCTGTTGCCGCTGACCTGGCTGCGCGATCAGATGCAGTTGCTCGCGCGGCCGGTCTGGGCCGATCTCGCCGCGACCGCGGCAATCGTCTCGGGCCTGATGATCTGGCTCGGCGGCGGCATGCGCACGGGCATGCGGCCGCTCGTCACGACCCTCATCATCTTCGCCTGCATCGGCATCGTGATTGCCATCATGGGTCTCGACCGTGGCGGCCTGGTGGTGGTCGACACCCGGCTGTGGGGCGGCCTGTTGGTGACGCTGGTCGTCTCAGTGACCGGCATCGTCTCCTCGATGCCGGTCGGCATTGCGCTGGCGCTCGGTCGTCGCTCGACCATTCCGCTGATCCGCGTATTCTCGGTCGCCTTCATCGAGTTCTGGCGCGGCGTGCCGCTGATCACCGTGCTGTTCTTCGCCACCTACATGCTGCCGCTGTTCCTGCCCGGCAATTTTACCGTGGATGGCCTGGTGCGCGCGCTGATCGGCATCGCGCTGTTCGCCGGCGCCTACCAGGCCGAGGTGATCCGTGGCGGCCTGCAGGCGATCCCGCGCGGGCAGGGCGAGGCGGCAAGCGCGCTCGGCCTGTCGTTCTGGAAGACGACCGGGCTGATCGTGATGCCGCAGGCGCTGCGCCACGTCATCCCCGGCCTCGTCAACAGCTTCATCGCGCTGTTCAAGGACACCTCGTTGGTCTCGATCGTCGCGCTGTTCGACCTGCTCGGACAGTTGCAGGCCTCCTTCAGCGATCCCAACTGGTCGACGCCGACCACGCTGTTCACGGGCTTTGCCTTCACCGGACTGATCTACTTCGTGTTCTGCTTTGGCATGTCGCGTTACTCCCTGTTCGTCGAGAACCGGCTGAACGCGCATCGCCGCAATTGAGAAACCGCCATGGCCGAAAACTCCATCGTCAGCATCAACAAGCTCAACAAGTGGTACGGCGATTTCCACGTGCTGCGCGACATCAACATGCAGGTCGCCAAGGGCGAGCGCATCGTGATCTGCGGGCCGTCGGGCTCCGGCAAGTCGACCCTGATCCGCTGCATCAACGCGCTGGAGGAATTCCAGGAGGGCGAGATCACCGTGGAAGGCATCGATCTCGGGCCCAACCTGCGCCGCGTCGACGAGGTCCGCCGCGAGGTCGGCATGGTGTTCCAGAGTTTCAACCTGTTCCCGCATCTGACGGTGCTGGAGAACTGCACGCTGGCGCCGATCTGGGTGCGCAACATCCCGCAGAAGGATGCGGAGGCCACCGCCATGAAATATCTGGAGCGGGTCAAGATCCCGCATCAGGCCAGCAAATATCCGGGCCAGATGTCAGGCGGACAGCAGCAGCGCGTGGCGATCGCCCGCGCGCTCACCATGAACCCGAAGGTCATGCTGTTCGACGAGCCGACCTCGGCGCTCGATCCCGAAATGGTCAAGGAAGTGCTCGACACCATGGTCGACTTGGCGCGGGAAGGCATGACCATGCTGGTCGTCACCCATGAAATGGGATTTGCTCGGGAAGTGGCCAACCGCGTCGTGTTCATGGACGCAGGCCAAGTGATCGAGTCCAACACGCCGGCGGAGTTCTTCTCCAATCCGCAGCACGCGCGAACAAAGCTGTTCCTCAGCCAGATCCTAAGGCACTAGGCGGGCTTTCATCCTTCGAGACGCACGCTTCGCGTGCTCCTCAGGATGAGGTCAGACAGTCATGCGGGCGGCTCTAGACCCTCATGGTGAGGAGCGCGCATCTTGCGCGCGTCTCGAACCATGAGGCCCCCGCGGTGCTCGCGGCTCACACCTTCTCGAACGGCGGGTCGATCGTGCTGCGCTTCTCTAGCCATTCCGGCACGGGGAGGTTCTTCGAGCGCATGAAGTCCGGATTGAACAGCTTGGACTGATAGCGGTTGCCGTTGTCGGCGAGGATCGTGACGATGGTCTTGCCGGGGCCGAGCTGCTTTGCCAGCCGGATTGCGCCCGCGACATTGACGCCGGTGGAGCCGCCGAGGCAGAGACCCTCGTGCTGCAACAGGTCGTAGATGACAGGCACCGATTCCTCATCGGGGATCAGGAAGGCGTCGTCGACCCGGGCCTCCTTGACGACGGACGTGACGCGGCCAAGCCCGATACCTTCGGTGATGGAATCGCCTGACGTCGATTTGGCTTCGCCGTTCTTGAAGAGATTATACATCGCAAAGCCGGGCGGATCGGCGCAGGCCGTCACGATGTTCTTGTTCTTCGATTTCAAGAACGCGGTGGTGCCGGCGATGGTGCCGGCGGTGCCGACCGAGCAGATGAAAGCATCGACCTTGCCGCCGGTCTGCTCCCAGATTTCCGGTCCCGTCGATTCGAAATGCGCTTTCGCGTTGTCGAGGTTGTTCCACTGATCGGCGAACAGCACGCCGTTCGGCTCGGTCTTGCGCAACTGATCGGCGAGCCTGCGGCCGACATGCTGATAATTGTTCGGATTGGAAAAGGGCAGTGCAGGGACTTCGACGAGCTCGGCGCCGCACAGCCGGAGCATATCCTTCTTTTCCTGGCTTTGCGTGTTGGGAATGAGGATCAAGGTGCGATAGCCGCGCGCGCTTGCGACCACCGCAAGTCCGATGCCGGTATTGCCTGCGGTCGACTCCACGACGAGGCCTCCGGGCTTCAGATCGCCGCGCTTCTCGGCTTCCAGGATCATCCATTTGCCTGCGCGGTCCTTGACCGACTGGCCCGGATTCATGAACTCGGCCTTGCCGAGGATGGTGCAGCCCGTCAGCTCGGAAGCGTGCTTGAGCTTGATCAGCGGTGTATTGCCGATCGCCTGGATGACATCGTCGTTGAACTTCATATCGCGAAAAACACCGGTTGTTTCCTCTGACGACGACCCTAGAGGACAGAGGCCGGGATCACAAGCAACCGCATGGCGCGGCTGCTATCCGGATTTCGCGAACACGACCTGGCGAACGTCGATATTCCCCGACAGGAATCCAGCCTCGCAGTAGGAGAGATAGTACTCCCACAAGCGCCGGAACCGGTCGTCGAACCCGAGCGGCATCAGGTTCGGCCACGCCTCGCGGAAATTATTTCGCCAGGTCGCAAGCGTCTTGGCATAATCTTGTCCAAAGATGCGCTCGCGAATGACAGGCACGCCAAAGGTCTCGCCGAGCTGCTTGAGCACCTGCGGCGACGGCAGCATGCCGCCGGGAAAAACGTAGCGCTGGATGAAATCCACGTCGCGCCGGTAGCTCGGGAAAAGCTTGTCCTGGATGGTAATGGCCTGGATGCCGGCCAAACCGCCAGGCAGCAGGCGGTCGCGCAGTTGTGAGAAATATCTGGGCCAGAACGCTTCGCCGACCGCTTCGATCATCTCGATCGAGGCAATTCGGTCGTAGCGGCCGCGCTCGTCGCGATAATCCTGCAGCCTGATCTCGACCTTCTCGGCAAGGCCCGCCTGGTGGATGCGGCGCTGCGCAAAGTCGCGTTGCTCCTTGCTGATGGTGAGGCCCACGACTTTCGCGCCTTGCTTGGCGGCGAATTCGGCAAAGCCACCCCAGCCGCAGCCGATCTCCAGCAACTTCTGTCCGGCCCTGAGATCGATCGCTTCCGCCAGCCTGCGATACTTGTTGGTCTGGGCCGAGGTCAGGTCGGTGGTGTGATCCTCGAACAGCGCCGACGAGTAGGTCATGCTCGGGTCGAGCCAGGCGGAATAGAAGGCGTTGCCGATATCGTAATGCGCATAGATGTTGCGCCGGGCCTGCCGCCTGGTATTGCGGTTGAACCAGTGCCTGATGATCTGGACCGAACGCATCAGCGGCTTGCCGATCAGCATGGTCTGCATCCAGTCCTGGTTGACGCAGAACAGATAGAGGAATTGCGTGAGATCCGGCGTGTCCCAGTCGCCGTTCAAATAGGCTTCGGCAATGCCGATGTCGCCGCCGCGCAGCAGGCGCGAGGCGAAGGCGAAATCATGGACGTTCATGGCCGCGGCCGGCCCCGGCCCGTTGCCGCCGAGCCGCACCGTACGGCCGTCGGGCAAGGTCACATCGAGCGTGCCGCGTTGCAGTTTTGAGCCGTAGCCGAGCGCCAGGCGGACCATCCGCGGCAGGTCCGCGGGCAGCTTGTCCACCGTGTTTGAAGTGACTTCGATAAGATCGCCCATGGGCAGTCCACCGTGCTGCCCCAGGTCCGACATTTCTCCGTGACGGGACCGAATTAGCTTCGACCCCCACCGGACCAAAGCGCCTTGGCGCGGGCAGGCAACGCCAGCCTAACATATTGGTTCCCGTCGCCAACCGGCAAGGTGGCGGCCTTCGCATCTGCGGTAGACGGCCGGGCTACCAGCCTCGCGCCCTTGAGCCACAGCCGCAGGGCTTCCCAGTGGATCGCGGCGACGATTTTCAGGGTCACCAGCGGCAGCGCGAAGAAGGAGCGCAGCAACGCGGCGGTGGTCAGCGCGCGGCGGCAGCCGTTGAAGGTCGCGGCGAGCAGGGGCCCTTCGCGGTCCGTCTCCAGGATGCGCAGGCGCACGTTCTCGTCCGGCGGCAGGATGCGGAAATGATAGCGCATCGCCATCCCGACAAAGGGCGAGACGTAGAACAGCTTGTCCTGCTGCTGGCGGATCCCGGCCGCACTCGCCTCGCCGGGCTTCACCGGCAGCACATAGGAGTGAATGTCGCCAAACGTGTTGCGCACCTCGTAGATGACAAGCGCGAGCTCGCCATCCGCGCGATGGCAGAAATAGACTGACAACGGATTGAAGGTGAAGCCGAGCAGGCGAGGATAGCACAGCAGCAGCACTTTGCCGCCGGTGAGGTCGATGCCGTGTTCGGCTGCGCAGGCTTGCGCGTGCGCGCGCAGCGAGGAGCCGTCGCGCTTGCCATGGTCGTCCTCGTGAAAACTGTAGAGCGCGGCGCGGTTGACGCCGAACAGGAGGGATTGACGGTCGGCTTCGCCGAGCCGGTCGAGATCGATCAACAGGCTCATGACGCGATAGCTAAAGCGATGGCCCATCGGCTTCAGCCGCGCATGCATGACCTCGCCGAAATAGAGCGCGGCCGCGGCCTCCGATCTCCTGACGGGCGTGTTCATGTCTACTCCGCAGCCTCCGCAAGCTCCGCCGGCAGCTCCCGCCACGGCGCATTCGCCCCGAGCGCCTGCGCCACCTCGAGGCCGGAACGCAAGCCGTCCTCATGAAAACCATAGCCGGTCCAGGCGCCGCAGAACCAGGTGCGGCGGCGGCCCTGGATCTCGCCGAGCCGCTTCTGCGCGGCAAAGGCCGCGGCGTTATATTGCGGGTGCTCGCAGATGTATTTACCGAAGGTGAGTGCCGGATCGGGCTCGAACGGCGGGTTGAGGCTCACGAACAGCGGCTTCGAATAGTCGATGCCCTGCAGGCGGTTCATCCAGTAGGTCACGGCAACGTCGTTGACGGGCACGCCCTCGCGCTGCCAGCGCAGGAAATTCCACGAGGCCCAGGCGCGCCGCCGTTTCGGCATCAGCCTGACATCGCGGTGCAGATAGACGGTGTTCGGCGCGTAGCCGATGGCGCCGAGGATCGCGCGCTCCTGCGCGTCGGCGTCGCAGAGCATGTCGAGCGCCTGGTCGCTGTGCGCGGCGATGACAACGTGATCGTAGCTCGCCTGCCTGCCCTGGCTGTCATGGACGATGACGCCATGCGCCGTGCGCTCGATCGAGGTGACGGCGCAGCCGAGGCGAAGCCGGTCACGGAACGCCGCGGTCAGCTTTGCCACATAGTTCCGGCTGCCGCCCTTCACGGTGCGCCAGACCGGGCGGTCATATTGCAGCAGGCGATGATTGCTGAAGAATGCGACGAAATTCTCCGCGGGAAAGTTCAGCATCTCCTCCGATGGCGCCGACCAGATCGCCGCGCCCATCGGCGCCAGATAATCGGTGAGCAGGCGCGGCGCGAAATGGTTGCGGCGAAAGTATTCGCCGAGCGTGATGCCGGCGAGCTTTCCCGCCTTGTGGTCGGCGATGCTCTGCTGGTTGAAGGTGAGGATGTCGCGCAGCATCCAGATGTAGGACGGCGACAGCAGGTTGCGCGGCTGCGCGAACAGGCCGATCGCAGTTTGAATCCAGTTCTCGCCGCCGCCCTTCCATTCGAAGCGGCCGGCATCGGCGGTCACCGCAAAGCTCATGCAGCTCTTCACCGTCTCGACGCCGAGATGGTCGAACAGGGCGGTTAGCCCGGGATAGTTCAGCTCGTTGTAAACGATGAAGCCGGTATCGACCGAAATCGGCGTACCATCATAGTCGATGGAGACCGTGTGGCTGTGGCCGCCCGGCCGAAGCTCGCGGTCGTAGACGGTGACCGGATAGCGCTTCGACAAGGTCCAGGCTGCGGCATTGCCGGCAATTCCCGTTCCGATAACCGCAACCCGCATAATGGTGCCCCTGTTTCTGTTGTGCAGCAGAGATACGACGGGTCGAGGGGGCGGTTTCACCGGGCAAGGGAGCCCAGAACAGGGGAAAACCCCCATGAAATGTTCGTAAGATTCGCGCGCCGGCGGACCGCGCAGAATCAAAGAAATGCCCATAAAATAAGGACAAGTTGGCCTTTGGTGCCGCTGTGGCGCGCTTGCATCGATCGCTACCGAACGTAGCCGTAGGACTGTCCGCCTCTACGGCGCAGGGCTAGGATGACGGCTCAGGCTCCAATGCAAGCATCACTCTGTGAAACCGACGCAATTCAGCTCCCGTAATGCCGCCCGCAGCTTGGCCGGGACTGATTCGGCGCGGGTGCTCGGGGCTGCGAGATCCGGCGGAGCGCGGGTGTGACCCAAAGCCCGGCCTGGATGGGGATGTCGGGTGCGATCGCACCTCGCTCGCGCCGCGTGGCGGGTTGGGTCGCGGCACTTTGCCTGGCGCTCGGCTCGTCCGGTTGCCTGCTGACGACTGACTTGCCCGATCCGGCCCTGGACCTGCCGCCGGGCTACAAGTCGGCGGGCAAAAAGGATGCGCTGGATGCGCCACCGACGCTCGACTGGTGGCGCGGTTTTCGCTCGCGCGAACTGACCACGCTGATGGAGGAGGCGCAGACCGTCAATCTCGACATTGCGGCTGCCACCGCGCGTTTCATTCAGGCCGACGCGCAGGCCCGCGTCGCCGGCGCGCCGCTGTTGCCGAGCCTCTCCGGCACGGGCCAGGAGACCTATTCGCGCACGTCAGGCTCGAGCGCATCGGGCCTCAGCAATGGCGGCCGCGAAATAGTCAATTATCAGGCTTCGCTGAGCGCGAGCTATGAGCTCGACTTCTGGGGCAAGAACCGCGATGCGGCGCAGGCCGCCGAGGAAACCGCAGTCGCCAACCGCTTCGATCGCGACGTCGTCGCGCTGACGACGCTGACCAGCGTGGCGAATGCCTATTTCACGGTGCTGTCCTCACAGGATCGCCTGCGGGTCGCCCAGGGCAACATTGCCAGCGCCCAGCGCATTCTCGATGCCATCAGGCAGCGGTTCAGTGCCGGCACCGGCACCGATCTCGACGTCGCCCAGCAGGAGAGCGTGCTCGCCAACCAGCGCGCGCTGGTGCCGCCGCTGCGGCAGACGCTCGAGCAGAACATCAACGCGCTGGCCACATTGGTCTCGCGCCCGCCGGAAAGCATCAGGGTCGCAGGCGGCTCGTTGAACCGAATCGCGATCCCGCGGGTGACGCCCGGCCTGCCGTCCGAGATTTTGACACAGCGGCCGGATATCCGGCGGCAGGAGGCGCAGCTTGCGTCGGCGACCGCCAATATCGGCAATGCGCGGGCGCAATTCTTTCCCAGCATCCAGCTGACCGGCAATGGCGGCTACCAAAGCACGGCACTGTCGTCCCTGTTCCAGCCGCATGCGGCCTTCTTCCAGCTCGTCGGCAGTGCGACCCAGCCGATCTTCGACGGCGGCCGGATTCTCGGCAATTTCGAGCTGGCCAAGGCCAGGCAGGACGAACTGCTGCAGACCTATCGCAAGACCGTGGTGCAGGCCTTTGCCGATGTGGACACGGCGCTGACCAACGTCCGCGAGACCACGATCAGGCTGCGGCTGCAGCGCGACGTGGTCGCGTCCTCGCGGCGGGCTTACCAGCTCGCCGGTGACCAGTTGCGGGCAGGAACTGCCGACATCGTGACTGTGCTAAACGTGCAAGTGACTCTATTTCAGGCGGAAGACGCGCTGGTGCAGGCGCAGCTCGCGCGGCTGCAGGCGATCGTCAGCCTCTATCAGGCGCTGGGGGGCGGCTGGGAGCCGAGGATGGAAAGGCCGGTCAATGCTCTTTAAGCCGGAGGAATTGAACGAAACCGCGAAGGCCGCGGGCAGGAGCGTGATGCGCTCTGTGCTCCGCCGCAGCGTATCGCTGCTGATCACCCTGCTGATTCTCGGCGGCCTCGGTTATATCGGCTGGCTTGCCTGGCAGAAAAAGGACGGCGCCCGCAACCCCAATGCGCGGCCCGATCTGCCGGTGCCGGTGCTGGCGGCAACACCGCGGGTGCAGGATGTGCCGGTTTATCTCGAGGGCGTCGGTTCGGTGCGCGCGCTCAACACGGTGACCGTGCGCGCACAGGTCGACGGCAAGCTGATCGCAGTGAATTTCGTCGAGGGCCAGGACGTCAAGAAGGGCGACGTGCTCGCCGAGATCGATCCGGCGATCTATCAGGCGCAATACGACCAGGCGGTCGCCAAAAAGGCGCAGGACGAGGCGCTGCTGGTCAACCAGAAGCTCGACCTCGCGCGCTATCAGCAGCTCGCTGCGTCCAACGCCGGCTCCAAGCAGCAGGCCGACACGCAACGGGCGTTGGTGGCGCAGCAGGAGGCGCTGATCAAGGCCGACCAGGCCGCGATCGACAATGCGGCGGCCACGCTCGGCTACACCAAGATCGTTGCGCCGCTCTCGGGGCGCGCGGGCCTGCGCCAGATCGATCAGGGCAACATCATCCGTGGCGCTGATGTGACGGGTCTTGTCATCCTGACCCAGCTGCAGCCGATTGCGGTGTGGTTCAGTCTGCCGCAGCAGCAGATCGTGCGCGTCAACAACGCCGCGATGAAGGGCGCGTTGTCCGTCGATGTGTTCGGCAATGACGGCGTCACCGTCGTCGACACCGGCACGCTGAAGGGCATCGACAACCAGGTCGATCAAACCACCGGCACATTGAAGCTGAAGGCGGAATTCCCCAATCCGAACTTCCAGCTCTGGCCCGGACAATTCGTCAATGTCCGTCTCAAGGTCGAGACGCTGCCGAAGGCGATTGTGATTCCGACCTCGGCGGTGCAGCGCGGCCCGGCCGGCACCTTCAGCTATGTGATCGGACCCGACAATATCGCGACGGCAAAACCGATCGTGGTGACGCAGCAGAACGAGAACGACGCGGTCATCGCCAGCGGCATCACGACGGCTGACCGCGTGGTGACGACGGGCTTTGCCAATCTCTCCGACGGCGCCAAGGTGTTCATCGGCAAGGAGGACTCCACGCCGTCAGCTGATCTCGCGCCGCGTAAGCGCAGCCGCGCGCCCGATGCCAAAGGCGATGGCAAGGGCGATGCCAAGGGCGGCGCGGGCAAGGACGGCAAGCGCGGCGAGGGCGACCAGAAGGGGCAAACCGGGCCGGCCGCGGGAGCTCCCAGCGGCCCGAAGCAGTGACCGAGTGAAGCCGCCGACAACCATGGGCACACACAGCCATGAGCGTCTCCGAACCGTTCATCCGCCGGCCGATCGCGACCTCGCTGCTCGGGATCGCGCTCCTGATCGGCGGCGCGCTGGGCTATTGGGCCCTGCCGGTCTCGGCGCTGCCGCAGGTCGATTTCCCGACCGTGCAGGTGACGACGCAGTTGCCGGGCGCCAGCCCCGACGTGGTGGCCTCGCTGATCACGGCGCCGTTGGAGCGTCAGCTCGGACAGATCCCGTCGCTGTCATCGATGCAGTCGACGAGCTCGTTCGGCGTCAGCCAGATCTCGCTGCAGTTCGACCTCAACCGCGACATCGACGGTGCCACGCAGGATGTGCAGGCCGCGATCAATGCGGCCGCCGGCATCTTGCCGCGCACGCTGCCGTACCCGCCGACCTACGCCAAGGTGAACCCGGCGGATGCGCCCGTCATGACACTGGCGCTGACGTCGGAGACGATTTCGCTGCGCGCGATGAGCGACATTGCCGACACCATTTTGGGCCAGCGCCTGTCGCAGATATCGGGCGTCGGCCGCGTCTCCATCCTCGGCGGTCTGAAGCCGGCGGTGCGGGTGCAGGCCGATCTGGCGCGACTCGCCGCCTACGGCATCTCGATGGAGGATTTACGCAACGCCATTGCAGGGGCCAACGTCTCCGGCCCGAAGGGATCGCTCGACGGCTCGCAGCAGTCCTACACCATCGCCGCCAACGACCAGATCGCGGTGGCTGATGCCTACAAGCCGATCATCATCGCCTATCGCAACGGCTCGCCCGTCACCATCGGCGACGTCGCCATCATCGTGGACGGGCTGGAGAACGACCGCACCGGCGGCTGGTACCAGGGCACGCCGGCCGTCATCATCGACATCCAGCGCCAGCCCGGCGCCAATGTCATCGAGGTGGTGCGGCAGATCCGGGACGAAATCCCGAAAGTGCAGCGCGCGATTGCGGCGGGCGTCAATTTGCACATCGTCAGCGACCGCACCGTCACCATCCGCGCCTCGGTGCGCGACGTGCAGTTCACGCTGATCCTTGCGGTCGTGCTGGTCACGCTGGTGGTGCTCCTGTTCCTGCGCTCGCTGCGCGCCACCATCATCGCCGGCGTCGCGCTGCCGCTGTCGCTGGTGACAAGCTTTGGCATCATGTATTTCGCCGGCTTCTCCCTCGACAATCTGTCGCTGATGGCGCTGACCATCGGCACCGGCTTCGTGGTCGACGACGCCATCGTCATGATCGAGAACATCGTCCGCCACATGGAGAACGGCGAGTCGGTGATGGAAGCCTCGCTGAAGGGCGCCAGCGAAATCGGCTTCACCGTGATTTCGCTGACGGTGTCGCTGATCGCGGTGTTCATCCCGCTGCTGTTCATGTCGGGCTTGGTCGGGCGCATGTTCCGCGAATTCGCGCTGACGCTGACGATTGCGGTGGTCACGTCGGCCATCGTGTCGCTGACGCTGACGCCGATGATGTGCTCGCGGATGCTCAAGCACCTGCACGAGGAAGTCTCGGTGCCCGGGCTTGCCATGGTGAGCCGCGGCATCGACGGCATGGTCGCCTTCTATCACCGCACGCTGCTGTGGGTGCTCGAGCGCCAGCGCGCCACGCTGCTGGTGACGTTCGGCACCATCATCGCGACGCTGTTGATGTATGTCATCGCGCCAAAGGGGTTCTTGCCGCTGCAGGACACCGCCTCGATCACGGCGGTGACGGAAGCCGGTCCCGACGTGTCCTTTGCCGAAATGCAGGCGCGGCAGGGCCGGGCGGCGGAGCTCATCCAGAGTGATCCCGATGTGATCGGCGTCGTCTCGGTGATCGGCGCGGGCTCGGTCAACCCGACCACCAATGTCGGGCGGCTGGTCATGACGCTGAAACCGCGCGGTGAGCGGCACGATGATATCGCCGCGGTGGTGGCGCGGCTCAAGCAGCGCACCGCCTCGATCCCCGGCATGACCATCTATTTCCAGCCAGTGCAGGACGTGCAGATTTCGACGCAGTCGAGCCGCTCTCAGTATCAGTACACGCTGACCGGTACCGACGCTGTCGAAGTCAGCCAGTGGGCCACCCGGCTGGTGGCCGAGATGCGGCGCGATCCGATTTTCCGCGACGTCTCCTCAGAGGCGCAGGAGGGGGGGCTTCGCGCCGCGCTCGACATCAACCGCCAGCGCGCCGGGCAGCTCGGCGTCAGCCTGCAGGCGGTGAACGACACGCTGAACGACGCCTTCGCGCAGCGGCAGATCTCCACCATCTACGGCCAGGCCAACCAGTATCGCGTGGTGCTGGAGGCGCTGCCGATGTACCAGCGCGATCCATCCGTTCTGTCGAAACTCTATGTGGGCGGAGTGGGCAGTGCGCAGGTGCCGCTGTCGGCGGTCGCGACCTTGACCCGCACCACGGCGCCGCTGGCGATCTCGCATCTGGCGCAATTCCCGGCCGTGACGCTCAGCTTCAACCTCGCATCGGGCGAGGCGCTGGGCGATGCGGTCGAAGCGGTGAAGACGATCGAGAAAACGATCGGCATGCCCGCAAGCATTGCCGGCGTCTATTCAGGCGACGCGGCGGAATTCGCCAAATCGCTGGCCGGACAGCCCTGGCTGATCCTGGCCGCCATCGTCACCATCTACATCGTGCTCGGTGTGCTCTATGAAAGCTACATCCACCCGATCACCATCCTTTCGACGCTGCCGTCGGCCGGCGTCGGCGCCATCCTCGCGCTGATGCTGTTCGGGCAGGATCTGTCCGTGATCGGCCTGATCGGCATCATCCTGCTGATGGGCATCGTCAAGAAGAACGCGATCATGATGATCGACTTCGCGCTGGAGGCGGAGCGCCATCAGGGCATGTCGCCGGTCGACGCCATCACCCAGGCCTGCCTGTTGCGCTTCCGCCCGATCATGATGACGACGCTCGCCGCACTGTTCGGCGCGCTGCCGCTGGCGGTGGAAAGCGGGACCGGCGCGGAGCTGCGCTTTCCGCTCGGCATCTCCATCATCGGCGGCCTGCTGCTGAGCCAGCTACTGACCCTCTACACCACGCCCGTGATCTATCTCGCGCTCGACCGGCTCAACCGCCGCATCGAGAAGGCGGTGCCGGATCCCGGACCGCCCGGCCCGACGGTGGCCGGTGCCACCGAGGGGATGCAGTAGATGGCGGTCTCGATATCCGAGCCATTCATACGCAGGCCCGTCGGCACCACGCTGCTCGCTATCGGATTGTTTCTGGTCGGGATCGTCGCCTACATAAACCTGCCGGTCGCTTCCGTTCCCAATGTCGACTTTCCCGTGATCCGGGTATTTGCCTCGCGCCCAGGCGCGGACCCATCGGTGATGGCCGCGACCGTCGCCGCGCCGCTCGAGCGCAAGCTTGGGCAGATTGCAGGCGTGGAGCAGATCACCTCGACCAGCTCGCTTGGCCTGACCAGCATCCTGCTGCAGTTCTCGATCGGACGTAACATCGATCGCGCCGCGCGCGACGTGCAGGCCGCGATCAACGCCTCGCTCGCCGATTTGCCGAGCGACCTGCCGTCCCTGCCGCGCTTCCGCAAGGCCAACCCGTCCGCCGCTCCGGTGTTCGTGCTGGCGCTGACGTCCAAAACCATCTCGACATCGGCGATGTACGACGTCGCCGACACCGTGCTGGCGCAGCGCATCTCGCAGGTGCCGGGAGTGGGGGAGGTCAACGTCTCCGGCGCCGACCAGCCGGCGGTGCGCATCGCGCTCAACCCGGTGGCGCTGTCCAATGCGGGGATCGCCACCGACGACGTGCGGCTGGCGATCGTCCAGGCCAATCCACTCGGGCCGACCGGCATCTTCGATGGCGGCCGGCAGAGCGAGACGATTGCCATCAACCGGCAGATGCGCACCGCCGCGGAATTCCGCGACATCATCATCAAGAGCCAGGGCGGCAATTTCGTGCGGCTGTCCGATGTCGCCGAGATCGAGGATTCCGTGCGCAACGCCCGCTCGATCGCCTGGTTCAACCGGCAGCCCGCGGTGCTGATCCAGATCACCAAGCAGGGCGATGCCAATGTGATCGAGACGGTCGACCGCGTGCGCGCGCTGATCCCGGATCTGAAGCAGTGGATTCCGGCAGGCGTTGAAATTTCGACGCTGGTCGATCGCACCGGGACGATCCGCGCCAGCGTGCTGGACATGCAGTTCACGCTGCTCGCCACCGTTTTCCTGGTGATGTTCGTCGTGTTCCTGTTTCTGCGGCGGACCACGCCGACGATTGCCGCCGGCGTCTCGGTGCCCTTGGCGCTGGCCGGCACCTGCGCCGGCATGTGGCTAGCGGGCTTTTCGATCGACAATCTGTCGCTGATGGCGCTCGCGATCTCGGTCGGCTTCGTGGTCGACGACGCCATCGTCATGATCGAGAACATGTACCGCAATCTCGAGCAAGGCATGGCGCCGTATCCGGCGGCGCTGGAGGGGGCGAAGCAGATCGGCTTCACCGTGCTGTCGATCAGCCTGTCGCTGGTGGCGGCCTTTACGCCGCTGATCTTCATGGACGGCATTGTCGGCCGGCTGCTGCGCGAATTCTCGTTGACGCTGACCTTTGCGATTGCGGTCTCCACAGTGGTGTCGCTGACGATCACGCCGATGATCTGCGCCCACTACATCAAGGAGGCGACGTCGGACCGCGCCACCTGGTTCGACCGGGTGGTGGAGGGCGCGCTGTCGGCAATCGTGCGGTTCTACGAATGGACGCTGCGCATCGTGCTCGAATTTCCCTTCCTCACGCTGCTGGTGTTCTTCGCCACCATCGCGCTGACGGTGACGCTCTACATCAAGACGCCGAAGGGCTATTTCCCGACCGACGATTCCGGCTTCGTGATCGGCGCCACGCGGGCGGCGCCGGACATCTCGTTCCAGGCGATGCTGAAGCTGCAGCAGCGCATGGCCGAGATCGTGATGGAGGATCCGGCGGTGGCGAGCGTCGGCTCCTCGCTCGGCAGCCCGGTCGGCCCGGGCGGCGGCACCTCCAACCGCGGCACCATGTTCATCAGCCTGAAGGAGCCGGCAGAGCGGGGCTACATCTCGACCGCGCTGGTGATCGACCGCCTGCGGCGGGCGCTCTACCCGGTGCCGGGCATTCGTCTCTTCATGTTTGCCGCGCAGGATGTCCGCGCCGGCGGCCGGCAGAGCGATTCCGACTATCAATACACGCTGTCCTCGACCGACCTCGACCTGCTGCAGAAATGGGCGCCGATCGTCGCCAAGCAGATGGAAACGGTGGAGGGGATCACCGACATTTCCGCCGATCGCGATCCCGGCGGGCTGCAGCTGTCATTGAAGATCGACCGGCCAAAGGCCTCTGCGCTCGGTGTGCGCGTGCAGGACATCGACAACGCCCTCAACAATGCCTTCGCGCAGCGGCAGATCGCATTCATCTACACCCAGCGCAACCAGTACATGATGGTGCTGGAGATCGACCCGAAATTCCAGCAGGACCCCTCCAACCTCGAGCGGATTTACGTCGCCGGCGCCAATGATGCGCAGGTCCCGCTATCGACCGTCGTGCGCTACGAGCGCGGCCTGTCGCCGCTCGCCGTGTTCCACTCGCAATCCTTCCCCTCGACCACCGTGTCGTTCAACCTGCTGCCCAACGTGCCGCTGGAAGTGGCAACCTCCAACATCCAGCGCGCGGTGGAGGAGCTGCATATGCCGGAGGGCATTCGGGGCAGTTTTGACGGCAATGCCGGCGACTTCAACAAGACCAGCGGGCGGCAGCCGCTCCTGATCCTCGGCGCGCTGGTCGCGATGTATATCGTCCTGGGCGTGCTCTACGAAAGTCTCGCCCATCCCATCACCATCATCTCGACGCTTCCGTCTGCAGGCCTCGGCGCGCTGTTGGCGCTGCAGGTGACGGACACACCGCTGACCGTGATCGCCTTTGTCGGAATCATCCTGCTGATCGGCATCGTTAAGAAGAACGGCATCATGATGGTCGACTTCGCGCTCGACGCCGAACGGCATCGCGGCCTGTCGTCGGCGGAGGCGATTTTCGAGGCCTGCAGCGTGCGCTTCCGCCCGATTCTGATGACGAGCTTGGCTGCGATGTTCGCCGGCATTCCGCTGGTCATCGCCACCGGCCCCGGCACCGAGCTGCGCCGGCCGCTCGGCATCACCATCATCGGCGGGCTCATCGTGTCGCAGATCCTCACCCTCTATACGACGCCGGTGATCTATCTCTTGATCGACCGGCTGCGGCGGCGGCGCGAGCCGCGGGCAGTTGCGGCGCCCGCGGAGTAGTTCCAATTAAGCCGCGCCAAGCGTATAGCGGGCGCATGTCCGAACACGCCGAGACCCAGGATGCCATTGCCGACTGCCCGCATTGCGGCAAGCCGATGCCGCTGTGCATCTGCGACAGCGTCACGCCGATCGAGAACCGGATTGCGATCCTGATCCTGCAGCACCCGCAGGAGCAGGACCGCGCGCTCGGCACCGCGCGGTTGACCGCGCGGCATTTTGTGAACGCCGTGGTGAAGATCGGCCTGTCCTGGCCGAGTCTGTCAAAAGCGCTGGGGCGGCCCGTAGCTGACCCTTCGCGCTGGGCTGTGCTCTATCTCGGCTCCGCCAAGGCGAGCGAACTCGACACCGATGCCGAGATCGTCGCCATCGACCGCAAGGGCGAGATGGAAGAGGGGCAGCGCGCGATCCTGAAAGAGATCGAGGGCATCGTGCTGCTCGACGGCACCTGGAGCCAGGCCAAGGCGCTGTGGTGGCGCAATGCCTGGATGCTGAAATGCCAGCGCGTGATCCTTGGCCCGCGGCAGCCCTCGCGCTACGGCCAGCTGCGCAAGGAGCCGCGTAACGACGGACTCTCCACCATCGAAGCGGCGGGCCTCGTGCTCGCCGCCCTGGAAAAGCGGCCCGACATTGCCGCCACGCTGAACGCAAGCTTTGAGCGCATGCTGGCGCGCTACCGCGAGGTCCAGCGCGAGATGCCGGAGCTCGCGCCAAAGCCGAAGAAGCGGGATTTCCGCCGCCGGAACCGCCGTAGACCATAGAAGGTCCGCATCCGTTCGGCCGGCCGCCTGGCCCGGAGTCACCTCACAAGAACGCGAGGACGCTTGTCGCCGAATATCCGTTCGAACCCAAATCTCGCAGGCCGTCACCAACGAGCACGACGCAGGCTCGGGATAATAACCGGCGCGGGCCGTTCCGGCTTCGCCGAAATCAAACGGAGGAGTCCACAATGTCTCGTAAAGGCAAATTGTTTGCTGCTGCCTTGCTTGCCCTCTCGGCGGCAGGCGCGATGGCCGCGAGTGCCGAAGCGGCTCAGATCCGCAGGGAACGCTGTGATGCGTTCGTGTGGTGGCCTTGCTCGGCTGCAATAAATGATCAGCAGGTGTTCACGCCAAAGGGGCGGCGCGTTCACGTTCCGCCGCCCTCGACTCAGCCGGTTCCGGCCTATAAGGCTCCCGATTACACCGATCCGCGCTTTAACAGCGCGATGACTGACGCCGGCGGCGGTGGCGGTGGTGGTGGTGGTGGCGGCGGCGGTGGCGGCGGAGGCGGTCGCTAATTACTTGCCCAGGAAGAATTTGCGCCGCCGGTGTACTCCCGGCGGCGTTTCCTGTTGCGATGAACTGAGGCTGGGGTGGCTTAAGCGGGTCTCAGGCAACCTTAGTTGCCTATCCGGGGCTGGCCGTATATGAAGCCCCCCGGTGGGGCCACGTGGCGGAGTGGTTACGCAGCGGTCTGCAAAACCGTTTACACCAGTTCAATTCTGGTCGTGGCCTCCATCCCTATAATCAAGCACTTAGCCCGATTGCATCAGAAGCCGTGGGAACTCGCGCCTAGCAGGCGGCGTACCAGCCCTCGGGGAACGGGAGCAGCGGCCAGGGCTGACGGTTATTGTCGTTGGCAGCGCGCGGCAGCGGCTGACGGAGCGGCAATGGTTGGGCCACAAATTCCTCCTCGAAATCAGGCGCGATCGCCGTCTGCACGGCGTCCAGCAATAGGTCGAACTCAACTTCGCTCATGGCGCACTCCCGCTCACTGAGCGCGGAAGTTCGCAAAACGGCTTTGTTGTCGGATTGAACGGATCGCTCGAATTTTAGCTATCCGGTCTTCGTGGCGAAATTAGTTACTGAAGTCTTGCTCTCCGTCGCGGAACCTATCCGCCTGGCTGAGGGGCCGAGTGTGAGAGAAATCACATTTGGCGAAATTAATTTCCGGTATCGCCTGTGATTAGCAAAGGCGCAGCTGCTGCGCCAGCCTGATCCGGGAGACGCCGCCATGAAGCCGAGGTCTTTGCGTTTCGGAGCCTTTAACAGCCGCGCCCGCAAGAGCTGCACGCTCGGCCTGTTTCTCTCGCTGTTCGCAAGCGGCGCCTATGCGCAGTACCAGGGTACGCCCGAACAGCGCCGCGCCTGCACGCCCGACGTCTACCGCCTCTGCGCTGGCGAGATCCCCAATGTGCGCGCGATCACCGCTTGCCTGCGCCGCCACAGGGCCAGCCTGAGCCCAGCCTGTGCCGCCGCATTCGAGCAAGCGTCGCAATAAGCATCGCATCGCGGCTTTAGCCGCGCCTGCGGCCGTGATACCGCTCTCTCCGGTCAACCGGATCGGGGAGGTGGAATGTTCAGGCGAGCAATTCTCTTTGTCGTGTTGTTGATCGGCGTCGTCGCCGCTCATTCGCCATTCGCTGATGCACTTAGCACGCGCAATCCGTTCGGCGTGCCTGACGTCGCTGCGCCCGACGGCGCCGACGTGCTGCAGCTTGCCGCCCGCGTCCAGATGCCCGGCGGGCCCGACGACCGCAACGCGCCGCAATGGTCTGAAGGCATCACGGCGGGAAATCCGGAAACCCTCAATGGCGAATGGTACAGCCGCTGGGAAGCCGGCACATCCGGCTCGGCGAAAATCGAAGTCATCGGCGATCGCTTGTATGCGATCTACACCAACAACAGCGGGCGCTTGGCCGGCAAGACGTGGCTGCTGGAAGCCGTGATCGGTCCGGACAAGCGGCTTGCGGGACGCTGGGAGCAAGTCGGCAATCCCAGGGATACCGGGCCGTTCATCGGACTGATCGTGAGCCCGGAGCGCATCGATGGAATCTGGAGCGAACTGATGAGCGACCGCTGGGATTTTCGGCGGCGATTGCCCGGCAGCAACTAGAAAAAATCGATTCAGGAGCGTTCCATGAGTTTTTCCGGAGTCTTTGCGCGGATCGTCGCGCTGATCGGCGGTGCGGCGCTGCTTTGGCGCCGGATGCAGGGCGCGGCGCCTGAGCCGGCCTGGGGCAGCGCCCCGGTGATACCGGAAGCCAAACCGCAAGGAGCGATCCCGACGCTGAAAATGCCGACGGCCAGGGGATGGTCCGAAGGGCAGAAGCCGCAAGCCGCAGCAGGCCTCAAGGTCAATGCGTTCGCGACCGGCCTCGATCATCCCCGCTGGATCGATGTGCTGCCCAATGGCGACGTCCTCGTCGCCGAGTCGACGCAGATCGCGGGAACGCCGCGCAGCGTGTTTCACTATGCAATGCAGGCCACCATGCGGCGCGCGGATGCGCTGGGCGTCAGCGCGGACCGCATCACGCTGCTGCGCGACCGCGACGGTGACGGTGTCGCCGAGGTTCGCGGCGCCTTCATGGAGGGGCTGAGTCAGCCGTTCGGCATGGCTCTGGTCGACGACACATTTTACGTCGGCAACACCGACGGCGTGGTCGCCTTTCCCTATGCGGCAGGCGCCGACCGCATCACGGCTGAGGGACGCAAGCTCGTCACGTTCAAGTCCGCCGGGCATTGGACGCGCAGCCTGCTGCCGAGCCCGGACGGCAAGAAACTCTATGCGGGCGTCGGTTCGCTCAGCAATATCGGCGAGATGGGCATGGAGGTCGAGGAGGGCAGGGCCGCGATCTACGAGCTCGATCTTGCCAGCGGCAGCAGCCGCATCTTCGCCAGCGGCCTGCGCAATGCGGTGGGCATGGCGTGGGAGCCCAAGACCGGCGTGCTGTGGACTGTCGTCAACGAGCGCGATGGTCTTGGCGACGAAACGCCTCCCGATTATCTGACCTCGGTCCGCGACGGCGGCTTCTACGGCTGGCCTTATTGCTATTGGGGCCAGACGGTCGACGATCGCGTGCCGCAGGATCCGGCCCTAGTCGCCAAGGCGATCACGCCGGACTATGCGCTCGGCGGCCACACCGCATCGCTGGGCCTGTGCTGGATGCCCGCGGGCACGCTGCCCGGATTCCCCGACGGCATGGCGATCGGCCAGCACGGTTCCTGGAATCGCTCGACGCTGAGCGGCTACAAGGTCGTGTTCGTGCCGTTCGAGAACGGCCGCCCCTCCGGTCCCGCGCGCGATATCTTGAGCGGCTTCCTGGCTCCCGATGAGCGCGAGTCCTACGGCCGCCCCGTGGGCGTCGCGCTCGGTCCGGACGGCTCGCTCTTGGTTGCTGATGATGTCGGCGACGTCATCTGGCGCGTGACCGGCGAGCGGTAGAGGCGGGTCGAAGCGGTCGCCGCCTTATACGTGCCGGCAGCTAGCAGCATTTCGCCGTCGGTCTAAGCGATGGGCCCGTCATGTCGCGAGAACAAAGCTCGCCATCATGAGGCCGATGGCCGCGATCCAGCCTCCGATTGCGCGGACGGCGATCGTTCGCCACGACGCCGGGCCATCGGGCGCGGTTCCCCTAAACACGACGGTCAGAGCCATCATGAGCGTAATGAAGGCATAACCCACGCAAGCCAGTCCAAGCGCGAACAACAGCCGGTCGTTGTCCGGCCCGAGGTCGACGCCGTTCGCGGCGCCCCGCAGCACGGCCAATCCGAATGCAATCGCGCACAGCAAATATGTGGGAATTTGTGACGCTGCCGCGAGCAGAAGGCCAAGCGTCAGCATCATGGTCGCGTCCGCGAGGCCCGTGAAGGTCGCGCCGAAAAAGCGCCCGAGCGGCAGCCCGACCAGCAGTCCAAGTGGAAACACCAGGATAAGCCAGCGTCCCTTGGAAGCCCCAAGTGAGCCGGCCAGCACACCTGTGGCGGTCCAGAGGATGATATCCTGAAGATCGGTGAAGGGATGCAATGCGCCCATATAGAAGTCGCCGAGACGGGCTGCGACGATATGTGCCTCGGCCCCGCTTGGCTGGGCGAGCAGCATCGCTGCGGCAATCCATCCGCGTCCAAGACCTAGCCTCATGCGATGGCTCCGAGGCCCTGAGCGAGGAAATAGCAGCCAAGTCCTGCGATGATGGCTCCGAGTCCTTGAATGACGCGCTCTCCAATCGGCCAGCGGATCAACGTGCCAATCGCGATGCCGCACAGATGCAGCAGGCCAGTGGCGATGACGAAGCCAACCCCATAAGCCAGTGGGTTCGCCGAACCTGGAAGCTCGACTCCGTGCGCATAACCGTGAAAGATCGCAAAGACGGCAACGACGACAGCGGCAGCGGCAAATGGTATGCGCAGGCGCGTGGCGACAGCCAATCCGAGGATCAGGGCTGAAATTGCAATGATCATCTCGGGCATCGGCAGCGGAATTTTCACCACGCCCAGGACCCCGCCAACCGCCATGACGAGCGGGAACGTGATGGGGAGCAGCCAGATGGCGGGCGCGCCGAGCTGCGCTCCCCAGATTCCGACGGCGACCATCGCAATCAGATGGTCGAGCCCTGTGACCGGGTGCAGCAGACCGCTGACGAGGCCGCCGGCAACGCCCGCCTGTTCGTGCGCGAACGTCGGCTGCGTCAGCATGAGAGCAACAATCGCGGTCGGAAGAACTCGGGCAAGGTGCAGGGACATGATGCGTGCGTTTCCAGGTCAGATCGCGGCGAACACCCGCGCAAGGCGTCCGAAGAACCAAAACATCGATACTGATCCGATGGCGTAGGCGGGGAGAGTCTCGCCCCAGCGGGGCAGAACGGCGCCAAGGCGCCGATGCGCCCAGATCAGCGCCAAGACCACGAGCACAAAGGCAAGCTGTCCGATCTCCACGCCAATGTTGAAGAAAAGCAGCGCAGCGGGCAGCAGGCGGCGTTCGAGCCCAAGTCCCGCCAGGGCACTTGCGAAACCGATGCCGTGCACAAGGCCGAAGGCAAATGCCACCACCCAGGGATGGCGGGCCGTGACGCCGATCTCGCCGCGCTGTTGCTTGATGATCTCGACGCCGACGAAGGCGATGCTCAGCGCAATGCAGGCGTTGAGCGGGCGTTCCGGTACACCGATCAGGCCGAATGCGGCTGCGGCAAGCGACGCGCTGTGTCCGATCGTGAACGCTGTGATGGTCTTCACCAATCGCCAGCCGCCGCCGACGATCCAGATCAGGCCCAGCACGAACAGCAGGTGGTCGGCGCCCAGAAGGATGTGATCGATCCCGTAGTTCACATAGGTCTTGGCAAGCTCGATCCAGGCCTGGAGCGTCGGCTCGCCGGTGCCCAGGATGGAGACGACGGGATTGGCAGTCGAGATCGTGTAGCTGCGCGGCTCGCCTGCAATCGGAATGATCTTGATCAGGACCGCCGACATGTTCGAGCCGAGATTGGTGACGGTGATCGGACCGACCAGCCCCTTCTCGCCGCAGTTCATTTCAGGCAGTCGGAGAAAGCAGTGGGGAGGCACCCGCAGATCGACCCGCGATGCGCCAATCGTCGGCTCCATAGTCCAGCGGCCGATGAACGCACCGGGCCGGACCTCGCGGAATTCGAGCACGCCCAGCGTCGCCTCGTGCGCCTTGAGCGGACAAGGCTGCATCAGCGCGGCGAGCACAACCAGCGCCAGTCGCAAATATTGCATCGCCGTCACGGCTCGTACCGTATCTGATAGGAAGTCTTGAGCCGCTTGACGGCTTCCCAGGCCAGCTTGCGCGTTTCCTCCGTCCGCCACATCCTGGTGGCCTGTTCGTGAACCGTATCGAGACTGACAAGCGTTCCCTGACGCCGGGAGTCCAGGCGAACAACGTGCCAGCCATCTTTGGAGCGCAGCATCTTCCACTCCCCCTGCGGCATCGCCAGCAGCCCATCGCGGAAATCGTCGCCGAAGGACGCCGCAAGGCTCGCGACCGGCCGGCCGAGGACGGCGCGGGTCTGCCGCTGCAGCTCTTCCGACTCGTGTTGCCGGACGATGTCCTCGAGCTGGCGCTGCGCCGTGGCCTGGTCCGTCGGCGGGGTGAAGTAAAACGAGACGCGCTCCGGCTCGTCGAAGCGGGCGCGATTTTCGGCATACCACGCCTGCAACTGCTCCTCGGTCGGTTGCGGTACACGGATCTGGTCGAAGATCATCAATTGCATCTTGTAGGCGATGCGATCGCGGATCATGTCGTCGCCCCGGTCCACGCCGAGCACCTTGCCCTCGCGGTAGAGGATTTCGCTCGCGACCCAGGCGTCAATCATCTTCTGGAGCTGAGAGTCCGAAGGAAGCCGTTCCTTGTCCTCGTCGAAATTCTCGGCAAAGGACTGGCGCATCGCCTTGGTGACAGTGATGACTTTCTCATTCTTGGCGGGGGGATGCAGAACGGCATCGGCGCCGAAGATCACCGCGCCAAGCAGCGCAAAGTGCAGCAATGGTTCACGCGACAGGCGCATGGCCGCGGAGATTATGGTTGCGAAGGCAGCGTCGCGGCCGGCTGCGGCATCTACGCTCCAGTCCGATCGTTCGGCGTGCAATGTAGAAAACGATTGCGTTTCATTTGGTGTCGCTGGCATTGACATCTTAGTGTCACAAACTCTCGTAGTACGCTCGGCCGCACGGTTTATGCGACAGAGCCCTTCATCTGTCATCTGCAATCGTCGTCCAGCGCAGAAAAATTTCACAGCGCCAGCCCCACGCGAATTGTTCGGAGCTGCGTGGGCCAACACAAAACCTTCACGAAGTTGTATCCGAACTCTGGTCTCTATCCGACTGTGGGGAGTGCCGCTTGACGCGCGGGCGGCAGGGGTCAGTTGCCTTGGATTCCTGTCGCCTTTGTTGAACTTGCGAAATTCCATCCAAAAAAAGTTCAGTCCGAAAGAGAGGCGATAGATGTTTCCAACCAGCAAGGCCATCCTGTTGACCGCGGCATCGGCAACGTTGGCCCTAACCCAGACTGCCACTGCCCAGACTCCGGGCAATCCCTATGTCGCCGGTGACATGCACAATCACAACACCTGCACGGACGGCTCGGTTGCCGCTGGCTATACGATCGACCGCGCGGTCGGGCGGGGCACCGCCAGCGCCGGTGGCACCAATTTCGATCTCGACTGGTTCACCCTCGGCAATCACGGCGGTGCGGGCAACCGGGACTGCCGCTTTAGTGACACGAGCGCCAGGATTCCCGGTCAAACCACCACAACCTGGAGCCAGACGCTCGGCCAAACCATTGACGGCATTACGATCACCAGCCTCAAAGGTACCCCGAATGGCACCGGCAGCGCGGCTGCGATGTGGCGCTGGCAGTCGATCCAGGAGATCGAGTATCCGATCATCGTCAACCGTACAGGGCTGTACCAAAAGGTGCTGATCGAGGGTCTCGAGTGGATCGTTCCCGGCCACGAGCACATCGACGTCGCGGTGATTACCGGGCAGAATCCGCGTGACGGCCTCTATTTGACCAGGCCGTATGCGAGTCCTTATCTGCCTGGCGGCAATGCGAACAAGATGGCGGAATTCGAATTCCGTTTCGACCGCGCAGACACTGATGCGATCGGTCCGGTGATCGATGCCGCCGGAAACCAGTTCTGGACGGGCAAGGACAACGTGAACAACACAGGCACCGCGGGTCACGGAAAGGCGCTTGAGGGCATCAAGTGGTTGCAGCAGAACCATCCGCTGCAGTCCTATGTCATTCCCACTCACACGGAGCGACAGGGACCATTCAACCCGGCGGCCAACCGAGGCTACAACATCGAGCATTTCCGCGATTTCAACAATGCCGGACCGACGGTCGCGTTCGGCATTGAGTCGCCCGGTCATATGGCAGAAGGCGGGCTCACCGGCGGCTCCGGTTCCTATGGCACCAATGCGGTCGGCGGCGGCACCTACGGCATGCATGGTGTCTACACCGCGAAAGTAGGCGGCCTGTGGGATGGCCTGCTTGGCGAAGGTCGCAACTTCTTCCTGTTTCAGAGCTCCGACTGGCACAGCCGCGGCGCGGGTGGCGCGCGCGACTCCTTCACGACCGCCGACTTTATTCCGGGCGAGTACACCAAACTGTACGTTCCGAATACCGGAAGTTTCCAGGCCGGCACTTTCACGTCCCAATCCGTCGTCAATGGCATGCGTTCCGGCAACTCCTACTCCGTCAACGCGGATCTCATCGGTCCGAATCTGGTGTTCCGCGCCCAAGTGGCCGGCGGCGCCTGGAAAACAATGGGCGAAACGCTCGTTGTGAGGCCCGGCGATCAAGTGACGGTCGAAATGTCGATGCTCGTCCCGTCGACCAACAACAGCCCCTACAGCTTCTTCAATCCGCTGCTGGTACCGGTCGGGATCAACCAACCGCTGAACGTGCCGCGCCTGGACCATGTCGATCTGATCACTGGCAGCATCACCGGTGTCATTGCGCCGGGTACCGCCGGCTATATGGTACCGAATGCCGGGGGTACTGCGGGCGCGGCGATTGTGTACAATCCCACGGCCAGCGTCGTTCGGCAGATTCCGTTGCAGACGATGCAGCGCCAGCCGGTGTCCGGCGGGGAGCAGTTGCGGTTCACGACGACGATCACCGCCGGCAGCACGCCGTTCTATATCCGCGCTCGCGGAACGAACATTCCGATAGGCACCCCCAATGTCACTGACCCCTCGGGGAGTCCGCTGCTTGACGCCAACAACGCGCTGGTGAGCTGCACGGACCCGGCGTGCCCGGCGCATCTGGAGGCGGTGGGCGGCGTCAAGAAGGTCACCCACGATGTTCAGGCCTGGTCGAACGCGTGGTTCTATGCCAATCCGATCTTCGTGCGGCCGGAAGGCTCGCCGAAGCTGTTGGTCGAAGCGAACGCGGAACTGGCGCTGCGGTTGGGCCAGCCGCCGGCGCCGCCGCCGCCGGTGCCGCCGCGCGGCATCGGCCTGCGCTGACCATGGCATGAGGTTATCCGGCGGGACGCAACGACCGATGCTCCCGCCGGAATCCCTGGGTCGCGAGATGTGTTGTTTTCGCCTGCATTCGGTGGGTGCTTTTGTTTCGAACCAGTCTCTGCGCACTAAGTCTCTTGGTTGCCGTCGGCTCCGCTGCGGCCGACCCTGGCGCCGTTGCGCCCGCTTCGGGCGAACCGACGTCGGAAGATTGCAAAGCTGCGGTCGCGGAGGCGCGCGCATTGGCGGCAGAATTGCCGCCAGACAATCTCTCCCGCTATTTTGGCGAGCGTCACCTGCACCAGGCCTTGGTTGAAGCCGGCAACGGCGAATTCGACGAGTGTCTTGAGATGGCCGCGCGTGCCTCTCAACAGTTGCGCGAACGGCGCCACGAATTGCCGTCCGGCGAAAGACTGAAAGTGCTTGGGGCCGACGAGTAGATCGCAAGACCTGGGGACACTGCGCGCCGTCATCGCAGTGTCATCTTTGCTCGCGCATTGTTGGCTGCGCGTTACGAACAGGCAAATCCACGAATGGATCAAATCCAGCCGCTCTTTCCGATTCCCCTCCTGCGTTCACCTCAGTTGCTGCCGCCGTCGCTGAACGAAGCCGCGGTCGAAGCGATCCGGAACGCCCGGATCGAGAGCAATCTTCGTTCGGGGCAGCTTTTCCACACTGAGGTCGCCGATCCCCGCGACAACAACCTGTTTCGCGAGATCGCCGAGCTTGCCACCCCGAAGCTTGTCGATTTTGGCGTCTTGCTGTTCGGTGACGAGTTCCGCTGGACCGTCAAGGAGATGTGGACCAACATGCTCGAGACGGGCGGGAGCCAGACGCTGCATTCTCACGCCAACAGTTTCGTTTCGGGAATTTTTTATCTGACCCCCTCGGACCCGGCCTGCAAGACGGTGTTCGTCCGGCCGCCGGGCGGCTTTGACTTCTCCTTTCGTCACCACACGCGCGAGGCCGCCATCGGGCCTTTCAATGCAGGCAAATACGTCCTGCCGGAAGCAGAACCGGGCGACCTTGTTCTATTCCCAAGCTATCTCTACCACGAAGTGCCGAGGAATCCGGGCGGCCAGAGGATTACGATCGCTTTCAACGCGATTCCCGATCATCTCGATTGCTGGGGCTATCGCATCAACTTTGCGCCCTGAGCAGCACGGATCGGTCATTGCTTCCGGAGGCCAAATTCGCGCAACAGCAGTTCCCTTGCTTCCTTCCGTGCCGGTGCCGCGTCGACAATCTGTCGCAGCAGGCGCGCGGCGGCCGCCCGGTCCGAACCGATGAGGGACCTCGCCATTCCCATCAGGGGACCGTAGGCCGGATCGAATTCGGAGCTCAAGCTTAGCGCCTCGATCAGGCCGGGCGAAGCTGCGTCGATCAGAGCCGCTCCGCGCGGATCGCCCGGAAGAGCCGCGCCAGCCTCGAGAAACCGGTTGCGTGCGCGCCAATAGGCGGTCAGGCGTGCGCTCAACGCATCACGCTCCGGTCGACCCATCAGGAGTTCGGCTGGATCCGGCTGTATTTCTCGCGTGACGGCGAGCAGGAGTGACCAGGGTGCCGCTGTCAGCGCATGGACGTTTCGTCGCGCGTCGAAGGTCACGAAGGGGTAGTCATCCGTATTGCGCGGACCCTTGCCGGCGAATGCGGAAAGCGCGCGCGGGCCGCCGATATACTGGCCAAGCAAATCGATCGGTGCGTCGAACCCCAATGGCCGCACGACCTGCGCGGTCGCGGGATCGCGCAGCCGGGCAGCGAGCGCGTCGATATCGAGATAGCCGCCATCCTTCGTTGCAATGAGCGCAAGCATCGGCGTGCGGACGCTGAAATGGTTGAGCCAGGCTGCGCCGCCGGGATAGACGTCGAGAAAGCTGCGAACGATGGCGCGAAGGGACGGCAGGTCGAGCTGATACAGCGGAAGCCATTGGCAAAACACGCCCCGGGCTGCGAGCCTGCGTTTCACGGCTTCGAAATGCTCCGCGGTGTACAGCGCGCCACTGCCATCGAGCGCCGGATGAAAGAGATCGGCGACAATCACGTCATAGTGCCCTCGATCAGCAGCGACATAGCGGCGGGCATCCGCGACGGTCACCGGGGGCGCCGCCGGCGGATTGACGAACCAGGGAAGCAGGTCGACCACTTCCCTGGATAATTCGACACCGAGCACGCTCACGCCCGGCATCTGCGATCCGCCGACCAAAGTGGCGCCGGTGCCGATACCGAGGAACAAGGCTCGCTGCGGTGCCGGATGAAGCAACAGCGGCAACATCGCCTGACGATGGTCGGACCGGCTCGAACTTGTGCCGCCCATGCGGAAATGGCCGTTGACCTCGAGATAACGCGTGCCCGATGCGTCATCGACAACGCTGGCTGTCACCATCGGTCCTTCACGGACCACAAGCAGCGCACCGCCGGAGGGCACCTTGGTCATGGAGGGAGCAGGGTGGGCCCAAAGAACAAGGGCGAAGACTGCCGGCGCGGCGGACCACACCAACGTTGGCCAGCCGGGCGGGAGCAGTAGCAGGTAGCCGAGCGCAACTGGAAGAAGCGCATTCCATGTACCAAATGCCGGGATCAGAACTTGCGCCGCCGCCAGCGGCGCGATCGAGGCCCCGAGGCTGTTGATGCCGACAGCCCATCCGACGGACCCTCGCTGGTCTCGCACCCGCTGCGCCAGCAGGCCGAACAGCGCACCCATGGCGGTCGACGGCACCAGGAACAGCACGATCGCCACGGCCAATTCGCCGAACACGCCTGCAGCGGACACCATCTCGACCATCCGACCGGCGTAAGGCGCAAGCGAAGCGGTCGCGAGGCAGGCGGAAGCCGTCACGGCGAGCAGGCCGCGGAGACTTCCATCCTGTGCGTGTCGCCCGGCGCGCTGCCAGAACAGGCCGCCTGCGGCGGTGCCAAGCAAATACGCAGCCAGCAGCGCTGCGAAAGTGTAGACGGTGTCTTCCATCACCTGCGCCGCAAGCCGGACGACGAGAACCTCGAACGCTATTCCGAGCAGGCCCGTGGCAAACAGCGTGATCGTGAGCCGCAGATCTCTAACCGGTCGTGGCGCCGCATCGGCGTCAGTTCGCACCTGGCCGGACGCCGATCCAACTGCGAACGCGCCAAGTGCGCAGAAAACATTCACGCCCGCCAGGCAGAGCAATGTGCAGGAGAATCCAAACGCGGGAATCAAAAGGAATGTGGAAACCAACGTGCCGGCCAGCGCCCCAGCGGTATTCGCGCCATACACCCCCGCCGTGACGCGAGCCTCGCCGCGGCTTTCCCGCGTCATTCGCTCGAGAGCGGCCAACGTTCCACCCATTGCCAGCGTTGCGGGAAGCAACCCGAGCGTTGGAAGCGCAAAACTGCCGGCCCAAAGCAGCACAGGCGACGGTTCGGTGCCAAGCAGGGGCGCCACGGCCCGGCCAGCCACAGGCAGCAGCCAGACGCTGATCAGGCCCCAAACCGCGATGACCGCCTCGAGGATCGCATAAACCCGCCACGGCGAGCTCGCACGCCGGATCAACCCATCCAGCGCGAACGCACCCAAGGCCAGGCCGCCAAAAAAGCCGGCAATGACGCCAAGCACCGCCATCATCTCGGTCCCCAGCGCAAGGCTTAGCTGGCGCGTCCACACGATCTCGTAGCCGAGGCCTGCGAAGCCGGACGCTGTCACGATCGGGATCAACGCCCAGCCATAGCCGGCCGTTTGGCGCGAGGGCTCCGATGCGGTCTTGGCCTGAACCGCGCTCGCGATCGGTCCTGCCGAAGCGATCGCGGCGCTGTCCGGATCGGATTGCATCGCTCTCACTCCCTGCTTGAACATGACTGGCTGCGTGCGCGAGCTACCAGCCTCGGCGATCGCGCGCATTCGCTCTATGTCAAATTTTTTGGGGATTTGTGACTACCGGGCAAGGCGAGCGGCAAAATCGCTCCGTTGACATCAGTGTCATAAATCGTCGTCGACTTTTTGCTTGTATGGGCCGATCCCCCCTCGAAGCTCAGAAAACCCTGTGTCTTACCGCGTTGCCTTGTCCTGGAGTCGATGCGGCCGCTGCTTGCGTGTGTTTTCGGGATTGCTGATCAGCCTGGCGCTGACGCCGACCGCGACCAGAGTGACGCTTGCTCACCAGGAACCGCCCCCTCAGCCTGACAAGGCAGCCGTCGAATTGCCGGCAGTGAACGTCGAAGCGCCCCGGAAGCCGCCAAAGCAGCGGGAGGTGCGCAGGCCTGTCGTCCGGACCGCCGCTCTCCCGCCGCGGGACAAGCAGCAGCAGTCCGAAGCGGCGGCGCCGGACGCAACGGGCTCAACCACGCCAGGCGTCGGCTCCGGGCCTGTCAGTGATGCCAGGATGGCGAGTCAGGTCACGATCAGCGGCGAAACGATCAATGCTCGTCCGCTTGGACGCCCCGGCGAGGTTCTCGACGCCGTGCCTGGCCTGATTGTGACGCAGCACAGTGGAGAGGGCAAAGCCAACCAATACTTCCTTCGCGGCTACAACCTCGATCATGGCACCGATCTTGCGATCTTCGTCGACGATGTCCCTGTCAACATGCGAACCCACGCCCACGGCCAAGGCTATGCGGATCTCAATTGGCTGATACCGGAGACCATCGGCGCCATGGAGGTGCGTAAGGGTCCGTATTTTGCCGATCAGGGCGACTTCAGCTCAGTCGGCAGCGTCCAGATCGGCTTGATCGACCGGCTCAGCAAAGGGGTTGCCGAAGTTACGGCAGGCAGTTTCGGCTACCGAAGAGCCCTGGGCATGAATTCGACGGCGGTCGGCAGCGGCTCATTGCTGATCGCAGGCGAGCTCGGCAGCTACAACGGACCGTGGGTCAATCCCGATGAAGTGCGCAAGGTCAACGGGCTGTTGCGCTTCAGCCAGGGCACGGCGACGGACGGATTTTCGATCACCGGCATGGCCTATTCCAACAAATGGAACTCGACTGATCAGGTGCCGCAGCGTGCCATCGCTTCCGGCGAAATCGATCGGTTCGGGGCCGTAGATCCGACTGATGGCGGCAGGACCAGCCGCTTTGCGCTGTCAGGGCGCGTCGCTGCGAGTGACGATGCCGGATCCTGGAAAGCCAATGGCTATTTGGTGAAGAGCGAGCTCGACCTCTTCAACAATTTCACGTTCTTCCTCAACAATCCCGCGCTCGGCGATCAATTCCAGCAGCACGATAACCGTACCATGGCCGGCGCCAACATTTCGCGCACGCTGAATGGATCGCTCGCCGGCCTGCCGATGCAGACCACGTTCGGCGTGCAGTCCCGCTACGATGCGATCGACCTCGCGCTGACCAATACGTTCCAGCGCAGCTTCCTCTCCAATGTTCGCAGCGACAGGGTGGGTGAGGGAAGCGTCGGCATCTATGCGCAGTCGCATATTCACTGGACCAGCTGGTTGCGCACGACGCTCGGCTGGCGCGGCGACTACTACACCGCGAATGTCGATTCACTCTTCAACAGCAACAATTCCGGCCATGTGAATGCGGCAATCGGCAGTCCCAAATTCACCATGGTGGTCGGGCCGTTCGACAAGACCGAATTTTTCCTCGGCGCGGGTCTTGGCATGCACAGCAATGATGCTCGCGGCGCCACAACCACGGAAGATCCGGCGGAGCCGTCGACGAAGCTTGTCCCTTCGCCGCTGCTGGTGCGGACCAAAGGCGCCGAGATCGGCGTTCGGACCAAGATTATTCCGAACCTGGATTCCTCGCTCAGCCTGTTCCTCCTCGATCAGGCTTCCGAAATCGTGTTCCAGGGCGACAGCGGCGATACTGCGGCGAAGCGTCCAACCCGGCGTTATGGCATCGAATGGACCAACCGTTTTCGTCCGAAATCCTGGATCGAGATTGATGCCGAGCTGGCCGTGACGCGTGCCCGGTTCATCGGTTTTGATGGGGAGCAGGCGGCGGTCTATGCGTCGCTGGCCGGCTTTCCGGAGGCACAGATCGGCAACGCGCCCGGAAACTACATTCCGAACGCGCCAGCGATGATCGCATCCGCCGGCATCACCCTTGGCGAGAAGACAGGATGGTTCGGGACGCTGCGCTGGCGCTATCTCGGCTCGAGTCCGCTGACCGAGGACAATGCGTTCCGCTCGCTGCCGACAAGCATTGTGAATGCGCGCCTTGGCTATCGCGAAGAGAATGGCTGGCGCATGCAGCTCGACGTGCGCAATTTGCTCAATGCGAAGACCAATCAGATCAGCTATGCCTATGGCTCGCTGATCAAGAGCGACAGCCTCTACAATCTTTGTTTCCCCGTGCGCGTCGCCCCCGAGGCGGTGTGCCAGAACGGCGTCATGGACTACGTCGTGCACCCGGTCGAGCCGCCAGCGGTTAGAGTGACGGTGGCGCGCGCATTCTGAGATGATCGCCGCCGGTTCGTACGGGTGTCACATTAGCGATCGATAACCGCTCACCCCGAGCGACCCATGCTTGCTTTGCCGTCCCTCCGCGTAGGCGGGCCGCCAGCGGTTCGCAGGTGGCTGCGCGCCGCGCCCGCACTCCTGCTGGTGACGAGGGAAATGAGAAGGCATCAGGCAATACTGCGAATATCGGTGCTCTTGCTTGTGCTGGCACCTTCACTCGGCATTCTCGTTTCAACCTCGGCACTGTCGGCGGATCTGTCCGACAATGGCCCCCTGGTCCGGATCGAGCCGGCGTCCCACCCTGGGGCTTGGGATTCTCCGGCAACGTCAACACCGGCTGCGAATTCTGCCGCGCTATCGCGTCCTGGCAGCAGCCGGGAGGAGACGATAAGCGGCAATCCGCTCTGGGCAGTCCCGCTCGCGACGTTGTCGAACACGCGCGAGCGGCCGATCTTTTCGCAGTCGCGACGACCGCCGCCACCCCCTGCCGTTACCGCATCGGTGCCGAAGGCGCCGCCGAATCCGCCGCGCCCGCCGGAGCCTGAACTGCGGCTTTCGCTGGTGGGAACCGTCAGAGGCGACGACCAGAGCGTTGGGATATTCGTGGACCAAGCCAGCAAGGCCATCCTGCGCCTGAGGATCGGCCAGGATTATCAGGGCTGGAGACTTCGTTCCGTATTTGGCCGCGAGGTGATCATGGCGCGTGGCGAGCGCAGCGAGACCTTGAAATTTTCACGGCTGGCTGGTGCCGCGCCGGCAGTCGAGGGCACTCTGGCGGATGCGGTGCGACGGGGCTCGTCGCATTCAATGCAATACGACTAGATCCCTCGCCAAAGCCGCCAGCGCCAGCGAAACGCCGTGCAATCAATGCTGTAGAGAGGCGGACAAAATCTTATGGCTCCCGGAGCTGGATTCGAACCAGCGACCATTCGATTAACAGTCGAATGCTCTACCGCTGAGCTATCCGGGAACAGGCGAAACAGGTGTTCGCGAGCGGGCCTGCGTATAACAAAGGCTTTTGCCGTTGCAAAGGACCAATTGGACCGTTCGCGCCCGACTTGAGGGAAGGGCGGAAACCCGCTGCGGGCCAAGGGATTTTCGCGGGACCTGCCGCCCCGTCGCGCGGATCGCAACGCGCGCATCCGGCGCAGTCTGCCCATCCGCGGGCGCCATGGGATGGCCGCCAAATCGTCCCAATCCGGTCCGGGCTTCCGATCTGCCCGGTTTTGCAGGGGCTGATTCGGGGCCAGCCATTGAGGCCGGGCGGAGCCAATCCCATCGATCGTTCCGGTCCACCCGACGTCCTCGATATGAGCGACGAAGAATGCCCCACGCGGCTTGCGGTCACGCTCGAATAGCGCATCGTCGCGATCGATCGGTCGGCCCCAACAGCGCCGGGAATCGACCGCACGCGATGTTGCGTTTTCAGCTTTCTTGCTCCAAAGATGAGCGGTTTTCCGCATCAATTTTCGGGGGTTTTGCCATGTCCGGTTTTGCGACCGCGCGCCAGAAAATGGTCGATGGCCAGGTGCGCACCAGCGACGTCACCGACAGCCGGATCCTCGATGCCTTCCTGAGCGTGCCGCGCGAGGCCTTTGTGCCCGAAGCACAACAGCCGCTCGCATATCTCGACCTCGATCTCGATGTCGGCGGCGGTGGAACCAAACGTTATCTGCTCACGGCGGCGTTATCAGCAAAGCTGTTGCAGGCGGCTGAGATCAAAAGCACGGACCATGTGCTCGTGGTCGGGGTGGCCTCGGGTTATGTGGCGGCTTTGGCCGCAAGGATCGCAGCCAAGGTGACCGCCACGGAGGGCGACTCGGCGCTCGCTTCGCAAGCAGCAAGCACGCTTGCCCGGCTCGGGATTGCAAATATTACCGTTCGGACGGCGGCTGCGGCCGACGGCGATCCGGCTTCCGGACCTTATGACGTCATCGTCCTCAACGGGGCCACCGAAATCGCGCCGGAGCGGCTGTTCGGCCAGCTTGCCGAAGGCGGCCGGCTGGTGGGCGTGTTCGCCGCCACCAGACCGTCGCGGGCGATGGTCGTGACGCATTCCCGCGGCGATTTCGGACATCGCACGCTGTTCGATGCCGCCGCACCCGTGCTACCCGGCCTCGAACGCCTCGCTGAATTCGTTTTCTAGGCGTCTTTCCGCCCTTGCCGGCTGCCATTTTTGCCCCTGCTGGCTGTTAAATCCCGTTCGAAATCAGAAGTGTGGCCGGATTGCCCCACTGTGGAGAGTTTCGGCTTTGCCAGCTTGTCTGGGTGTTCCGTCGCGCCTAGCTGCGGAATAAGGTGAGCCGGGACTCACCTGCAAGGGTGGCGCCGGACCATGCGTTTGGGCAGGCGAAAGAATGATTGGATTTTTGGGGATGCGTGGGACGAAGGTCTTTGCCGGAGCTGCGGCTTCGGCCCTTCTGATAGCTTTGATGGGGCCGGTGCCCGCGCTTGCCGACACGATCGAGGCGGCGCTGGTGCGCGCCTATCAGACAAACCCGCAACTCAACTCGCAGCGCGCGCAGGTGCGCGTCACCGACGAGAACGTGCCGCAGGCGCTTTCCGGCTATCGTCCGAAAGTGGCGGTGACCGCAAGCGCCGGCGTGCAATACACGGATAACATAACGACCGCAGGCGGTACGTCGACGACGCTGGTGCGCAGCCACACTGCCGGCACCAATGCGCCGCGCAGCGCCGGCCTGACGGTCTCGCAGACATTGTTCAACGGCCAGCAGACTGCGAACAAGACCCGCGCCGCGGAGAGCCAGGTATCTGCGGCGCGCGAAGCGCTGCGCGTGCTTGAGCAGACCGTGCTGCTGCAGGCCGCCACCATCTACATGGACTTTTTGCGCGATTCCGCGAACGTCGAAGTCCAGCGCAGCAACGTGCGCGTGCTCGAACAGACGCTGAAGCAGACCAAGGATCGCTTCAATGTCGGCGAGGTGACCCGCACTGACGTTGCGCAATCCGAGGCGCAGCTTGCCGCCGGCAAGACCCAGCTGCTGACGGCCGAATCCACCCTGACCACCACGCGCGCCAACTTCCGCCGCATCATCGGCAACGAGCCGGTGGCGCTGGCGCCGGGCTCGCCGGTCGACCGCTTCCTGCCGCCGTCGCTTACCGCGGCCATCGAGCTCGCGCTGATCGAGAACCCGAACGTCACCTCGGCGATGTTCGGCATCGACGTCAGCTATCTCAACGTCAAGGTTGCCGAGGGTGCGCTGTTTCCGACGGTGACGCTGCAGGCGTCCGCGACTCACCAAATGGAGCAAACGCTGATCGCCCAGCGCTCGTTCACGGGCGCCGCGGTCGCGCAGGTGTCGGTGCCGATCTATCAGGGCGGCTCCGAATTTTCGCTAATCCGGCAGTCCAAGGAGACGCTGTCGCAGCAGCGCCTCGTGCTGGAACAGACGCGCGATCAGGCGCGTGCCAACGTCGTGCAGGCCTGGGGCCAGCTCGACGCCGGCAAGGCGCAGGTGCAGTCCGCGCAGTCGCAGGTGACGGCGTCCGAAATCGCGCTGAACGGCGTGCGCGAGGAAGCCAAGGCCGGCCAGCGCACCACGCTCGACGTGCTCAACGCGCAGCAGGCGTTGGTCAACGCGCGCGTGGCGCTGATCACCGCGCAGCACGACCGGGTGGTGGCCTCTTATTCCGTGCTCAATGCGGTCGGGCGCCTGTCGCCGATCGTGATGAACCTGCCGACCGCAACCTACGACGCCAGCGTGCACTATCACCAGGTGCGCGACAGCTGGGTCGGCGTGCGCACGCCCTCTGGGCAGTAACCATGTCGGCACCCCGTGCAACAACGGGGCTGCGCTTTGCTTGCACAATTGTCGCCATGACGTAGCCTTGTTTCGGGCAGCGAAGCGATTCGCGGCGCGCGATTCGTTGACCGGCCGTCATGATTCGGCGTCATGACGGCACAGGGCGCGAAGCGCGTGTTGCGCGGTAGGGCGTTTGATCTGGGGACAAGTCCGGCACGCTCCATGAAATTGCCGAACCGTATTTTTCGGAACCGGCAAATCAGCGGTCGCTTGGTATAAGATTCGGCGTGATGATCTGGAGTCGGAGATGACGCAACCTGCAAAGGTCCAAGAGCCCTCGATGGAGGAGATTCTGGCGTCGATCCGTCGCATCATCGCCGATGATGAGGCCAAACCTGCCGACAAGGCCGCCCCCGCCGCGTCGCCGCCCGCCAAGCCCGTCATGAGGGACATTCCGCCGTCGGCGATTCCGGCGGCGCAACCTGCTGCAGCCAGGCCCGCGCCCGCTCCGCCGCCAAAGCCCGCACCACCTCCGCCGCCGGCCCCTGCCGCCGCGAGCAACAGTCAGGACGACATCGATGCGATGCTGGCGAGCCTTGAGGAGGAGACCACCGCCGAGGAGGTGAGGCCGCCGCAGCCCGACGGTGATGTCTTCGAGCTCACCGACGAGATGGCGTTGCCCGATCCGCCGCCGGCGCCCGCGCCACCGGCCGCCGCGTTCAGCAAGATCGAGCCGCAGGACGATCTTGAATTCACCGAGACAAGGGCACAGCGCCAGCCGATGCCCGAGCCGTCGCCGGTGGAAATGCCGATGCCGGGGCCGATCCTGTCGCGCTCGACGGTGAATGCGGTGGAGTCCGCCTTCAACACGCTGGCCCACACGGTGCTCAGCAATAATGCGCGGACGCTGGAAGATCTGGTCAAGGAAATGCTGCGCCCGATGCTGAAATCCTGGCTCGACGACAACCTGCCGGGACTGGTGGAACGTATCGTCAAGGCCGAGATTGAACGCGTATCGCGCGGCCGTTAGACGCTATCTGGGTCGGAATCCCTGATTCAGCCATCCATTCGGGCTTAATCCGGTCCTTTCGGGCTTGTCGCGTGTTGACTTGCGCGGCTGCGGCGGCTTTTTACCCCCTGCAAATCCCCCAAACCTTGCCCTGCCATGATTGAGAAGAACTACCAGCCCGCAGACATTGAAAGCCGCATGGCCCAGATCTGGGAGGAAAGCGGTGCGTTCCGGGCTGGCCGGCCGGAGCGCAAAGATGCCGCCACCTTCACCATCGTGATCCCGCCGCCGAACGTGACGGGCTCCCTGCATATGGGGCACGCGCTCAACAATACGCTGCAGGACATTCTCTGCCGCTTCGAGCGCATGCGCGGCAAGGACGTGCTGTGGCAACCCGGCACCGACCACGCCGGCATCGCCACGCAAATGGTGGTCGAGCGGCAGTTGATGGAACGCCAGGAGCCCGGCCGCCGCGACATGGGCCGCGCGAAATTTCTCGAGCGGGTCTGGCAGTGGAAGGCCGAGAGCGGCGGCACCATCATCAACCAGCTCAAGCGGCTCGGTGCGTCGTGCGACTGGTCGCGCGAGCGTTTCACCATGGACGAGGGCCTGTCGAAGGCCGTCATCAAGGTGTTCGTCGAGCTGCACCGGCAGGGCCTGATCTACAAGGACAAGCGGCTGGTCAACTGGGACCCGAAACTGCTGACCGCGATCTCCGATCTCGAAGTGCAGCAGGTCGAGGTCAAGGGCAGCCTCTGGTACCTGCGTTATCCCATCGAGGGCCGCAACTTCGATCCGGCCGATCCCAGGAGTTTCATCGTCGTCGCCACTACGCGACCGGAGACGATGCTGGGCGACACCGGCGTTGCCGTGCATCCGGAAGACGAGCGCTACACCGATCTGATCGGCAAGCACGCGATCCTGCCGCTGGTCGGCCGCAAGATTCCGATCGTTGGCGACGAGGTTTCCGATCCCGACAAGGGCTCGGGCGCGGTGAAGGTGACGCCAGCGCACGACTTCACCGACTTCGAGATCGGCAACAGGCACGGTCTGCCGCGCATCAACGTCTTCGACAGGGAGGCCAACCTCTCGCTGGTCGACAACGAGGATTACCTGCGCGGCCTGCCCGAGGGCGCGCTGATGCTCGCGGAAGAACTGCACAATGTCGACCGCTACGCCGCCCGCAAGAAGATCGTGGCGCGGCTGGAAGATTTCGGCTTCGTCGAGAAGATCGAGCCGAACACGCACATGGTGCCGCACGGCGACCGCTCCAACGCGGTCATCGAGCCCTATCTGACCGACCAATGGTACGTCGATGCGAAGACGCTGGCGCAGCCGGCGATCGCGGCGGTGCGTTCCGGCGCGACGCAGGTGGTGCCGAAGAACTGGGAAAAGACCTATTTCGACTGGATGGAGAACATCCAGCCCTGGTGCATTTCGCGCCAGCTCTGGTGGGGCCACCAGATCCCGGCCTGGTATGGACCTGACGGCAAGGTGTTCGTCGCCGAGACCGAGGAAGAGGCGGTCGGCAACGCGCTCGGCTACTACGTCGAGCAGGAGGTGATAACGCCGGAGCAGGGCGCCGAGATGGCGCGCGATCCGGCCAAGCGCGAAGGCTTCATCACCCGCGACGAGGACGTGCTCGACACCTGGTTCTCCTCCGGCCTGTGGCCGTTCTCGACGCTGGGTTGGCCCGACGAGACGCCCGAGCTTGAGCGCTACTACCCGACCAACACGCTGGTGACCGGTTTCGACATCATCTTCTTCTGGGTGGCCCGCATGATGATGCTGGGCCTCCACTTCATGAAGGAGGTGCCGTTCTCCACCGTCTACATCCACGCCCTCGTCCGCGACGAGAAGGGCGCCAAGATGTCGAAGTCGAAGGGCAACGTCATCGATCCCCTGCATCTCGTCGACGAATACGGCGCTGACGCGCTGCGCTTCACGCTGGCCGCGATGGCCGCGCAAGGCCGCGATATCAAGCTTTCGACCCAGCGTGTCGAAGGTTATCGCAATTTCGCGACCAAGCTGTGGAACGCCTGCCGCTTTGCCGAGATGAACGGCTGCGCGCTGCCGTCCGGCTTCGAGCCGAAGCAGGCCAAGGAAACGCTCAATCGCTGGATCGCGCACGAGACCTCGCGGGCGTCGCGCGAGGTCTCCGAGGCGATCGAGTCCTACCGTTTCAACGACGCCGCCGGCGCGATCTATCGCTTCGTCTGGAACGTCTATTGCGACTGGTATCTCGAGCTGGCAAAGCCCGTGCTGCTTGGCGAGGACGGGCCGGCCAAGGCCGAGACCCGTGCCATGATCGCCTGGGCGCGCGACGAGATTCTGAAACTGCTGCATCCCTTCATGCCGTTCATCACCGAAGAGCTGTGGGCGGTGACGGCCAAGCGCGATCAGCTGCTGGTGCTGACTCCATGGCCGCGCAAGACCATGTCAGCGGAGCAGCTGGCGCAGGTCGCGACCACCAACCCCAGCGATGCACTGATCCCGCCGGTGATCCTTGCACTGGATGCCGGCGAGTTTTCCGATCCCGAAGCGGAAGCCGAGATCGGCTGGGTGGTCGACCTCGTTACCGCGATTCGATCGGTGCGCGCGGAGATGAACATCCCGCCGGCGACACTGACGCCGCTGGTGCTGGCGGCGGCATCCGCCGAGACCAAGGCGCGCGCCCAGCGCTGGAGCGACGTCATCAAGCGCCTGTCGCGGCTTGCTGACATCTCTTTTGCAGGCAGCGCGCCCGAGGGTGCGGTGCAACTGTTGGTGCGCGGCGAGGTGGCGGCTCTTCCGCTGAAAGGCGTGATCGATTTGGCCGCCGAGCGCACGCGGCTGGAAAAGGAGATCGGCAAGGCCGACGCCGACATCAAGCGCGTCGACGCAAAGCTTGCCAACGAGAAATTCGTGGCCAATGCGCCGGAAGAGATTGTCGAGGAAGAGAAGGAAAAGCGCGAGGCTGCGGTGGCGCGAAAGACCAAGCTGCAGGAAGCGCTGGAGCGGTTGAAGAAGGCGTCGTAAGAGACGGCGGCGCTATTTCAATCGTCATTGCGAGCGAAGCGAAGCAATCCATTGTGCCGCAAGGAAAGTATGGATTGCTTCGTCGCTTCGCTCCTCGCAATGACGGGCTTAGAGTGCGTTGCATTTTGAGAGTGAATTGATGCTCGACCACGTTTCCATCACCGTCTCCGATATCGCTGCCGCCGAGCGCTTCTACGACGCCATCATGAAGACGCTCGGCGTGGTCAAAGTTGGCCGCCGCGAGGACTGGCTCGGTTATGGCGAGCGGGCGCGGCCGTCCTATCCGGATCGCGTCTACATCTCGATCCGCAAGGGGCCGAAGCCGGAGGAAGCCTTCGGCCGCCACTGGTGCTTCAAGGCGCGCTGGCAGAGCCAGGTCGATGCGTTCTGGGATGCCGGCATCGCGGCCGGCGGCACCGACGACGGGCCGCCCGGGCTACGCAGCTATCACGCCTCCTATTACGCCGCCTTCCTCCGCGATCCCGACGGCAACCGTATCGAAGCGGTCTGCCATCATCCGGTGTAGCTCATGGAAGCAGGCCGACCCAGCCGGACGGCTTTGGGCGCAGCGATGCTTCGCGCGGTGCACCAGACGTTGGAGGGCGGCAGCATCTTTGCCGATCCTTACGCGCTGCAAATCCTCGATGATGAGGCGCGCGCAAATCTGCCCGCGATGGCCGCGGATCCCGCGCACCGGCCCATGCGGCTATTTATAGCCGCGCGCAGCCGTTTCTCTGAAGAGGCGATGGCGGCCTGTGTGGCGCGCGGCGTGCGTCAGGTCGTCATTCTCGGAGCGGGGCTCGATACCTTCGCACTGCGCAACCCGCACGCCGGCGTCACCGTCTACGAAATCGATTTTCCCGCGACTCAGGCGTGGAAGCGTGAACGCCTCGCCCAGACCGGTGTCGTGCTGCCGCCGTCCCTGACATTTGTGCCCATCGATTTCGAGAGGCAAAGCCTGGGCGGAGCGCTGTCGGCGTCCGGCTTCCGCGCTGACGAACCAGCCTTTTTCCAATGGCTCGGCGTCACGCCGTATCTGACGCGGGAGGCCATCGTTTCGACGCTCGATTTCGTCGCGAGCATAGCCGGCTCGGAGGTCGTATTCGAGTACGCGGAGCCGTTTGAGAACTATCCGCCGGCCATGCGCGCCAATCTAGTCGCGCTTGCCGAAAGCGCCGCCGCACGCGGCGAGCCCTGGCTCAGCCTATTCGATCCTCCTGACATGGCCGAATTGATGCAGGCGAGACATTTTGCCGAGTTCGAAGACGTCACGCGAGCCGAACTGGCCGCGCGCTACTACGGCGATCTCGGTGTGGGGCTGCAGTCGGGGCCGGGTCCGCATATGGTGCGGGCGGTCTCCGCTAGATAGCCGGAAACGGCTTGCTGAGAAATTTTGATCCCTTCAGGCCGTAGCGCCACGGCAGCTCCACCGCCTTAGTGATGCCGATGCGGATGCCGATCGCGATCTCGGGCTTTTCCGTGCGCGCGAACAGCGCGATCGGCGGTTGGTCCAGCGGCAGCTCGCTGTGGGTGATGGTGATGCCAAGCGCCTCGCAGAGCTTGCCGGGGCCGGAGCACAATGCACGTTCATCGTCCACGCCGCGGCGCCGGCGCATCGCTGCGAGCCCATGCGTGGGCTCCAGCGCGCGGATCAGCACGGCGCTGGCCGAGCCTTCCTCTTCGCACACGAAATTCGCGCACCAGTGGATGCCGTAGGAGCGGTACACATAGGAGAAGCCGGCCGGGCCGAACATCACGCGGTTGCGCGGCGTCGGTCCGCGGTAGGAATGCGCGGCCGGATCGGTGTGATGGTAGGCCTCGACCTCGACAATGATGCCGCCGACGCCGTTGACCAAAAAGGTCGCGCCGATCAAATCGGAGGCGACGTCATGGACGCTGCGATCGAAAAAGGCGCGTTTCAGCGGCTTGCCGAGGGCAGGGGCGGCCGCGCGGGCGGATCTGGTGCTTTGTGCCATTTTGAGGTGGGAATCGGGTCGGAACGGCTGAGAAAGCTGCCCCGACCATGCCATGTTCTGCTAGCTTTCGCGATGCCCGGTTGCGGCCTTCGGCAACACGGATTAGCTAAGAACTGTCGTTACTTGCGAAAGCCCCATGGTCACCATCGTCGACACCCTGTCAGCCCAGCCGCTACGCCCGCGTCATCCCGAAAAGGTGAAGCGGCCGGATAACGCGTCGCCGCCAAAACCGGACTGGATCAGGGTGCGCGCGCCCAATACCCGCGGCTATGCCGACACCCGCAACATCGTGAAGGAGAACGGCCTCGTCACGGTGTGCGAGGAGGCGGGCTGCCCGAATATCGGCGAGTGCTGGGACAAGAAGCACGCCACCTTCATGATCATGGGTGACACCTGCACCCGGGCCTGCGCGTTCTGCAACGTCAAGACCGGCATGCCCGGCGCGCTCGATGCCGATGAGCCCGAGCATGTCGCGGAGGCCACCTTCAGGCTGGGCTTAAAGCACGTCGTCGTCACCTCGGTCGATCGCGACGATCTCGCCGACGGCGGCGCCGAGCATTTTGCGCAAACCATCCGCGCCATCCGCACGCGCTGCCCGAATACGACGATCGAAATCCTCACCCCCGACTTCCTGCGTAAGGACGGCGCGCTGGAGGTGGTGGTCGCGGCAAAGCCCGACGTGTTCAACCACAATCTGGAAACCGTGCCGTCGCGCTATCTGACAGTGCGGCCGGGCGCGCGCTATTTCCATTCCATCCGGCTCCTGCAGCGGGTCAAGGAGCTCGATCCGACCCTGTTCACCAAGTCCGGCATCATGGTGGGCCTCGGCGAGGAGCGGCACGAGGTGCTGCAGGTGATGGACGACCTGCGTTCGGCCGAGGTCGATTTCCTCACCATCGGGCAGTATCTGCAGCCGACGCGGAAGCACCACGCCGTGATGCGCTATGTCACGCCGGACGAATTTTCCGGCTATGAGAAGGTCGCCTACACCAAGGGATTTTTGATGGTGTCGGCAAGCCCTCTGACGCGCTCGTCACACCATGCCGGCGAGGATTTTGCAAAACTCCAGGCGGCGCGCGCGGCCCAGTCGCGCTGACGGATTACGCCGATGCAACGCATTCTCGTCATGGGATCCTCGGGGTCCGGCAAGTCGACATTCTCGAAAAGGCTGTCGGCGATCACCGGTATTCCCGTGGTGTCGGTGGACGCGCTGTTCTGGAAGCCGGGCTGGGTCGAATCCGAGACGGGCGAGTTTCACGAGCGCCTGAGCGCGGCCGCACGACAGCCGCGCTGGATCATGGACGGGAATTTCACCGCGCATCTTGTCGAGTTGCGTCGCGACGCCTGTGACACCCTGATCTGGTTTGATCTGCCGCGAGGGACCTGCATGATCGGGATTCTGACGCGGATCGCGAAAAGCTACGGCCGTGTCCGGCCCGAAATGGCTGAGGGCTGTCCGGAGAAGATCGACCTGGAATTCTTCCGCTATGTCTGGAACTTTCGAGAGCAGCAGCGGCCGAAACTGCTCGCCTATTTCGAGGGGCTGCGCCCCGACCAGACGTTCATCACGTTCACCCGGCGCTCGCAAGCCGACCGCTACCTGAGCGATCTGGCATCTGCACCGAAGCTCGTGAGCGTGCACTGATGCCGCGGTTCTCCAGCAAGCGCCGGGTGCGTCACACCGCGTCCCAAATGTTCGATCTCGTTGCCGACGTCGAGCGTTATCCTGAATTCGTGCCGCTGTGCCAGTCGCTGACGATCCGCCAGCGCAAGCCAAAACCCAACGGCACCGAGATCGTGGTGGCCGACATGACCGTATCGTTCAAATTGGTGCGGGAGACCTTCACCAGCGAAATCGTGCTCGACAGGCCCAATCTGAAGATATCGGTCAGGTATTTGAGGGGACCATTCTCAAGTCTCGAAAATCGCTGGACCTTCGAGCCGAAGTCCGAAACGGAATGCGATGTGGGTTTCTTCCTGGCCTACGAGTTCAAGAGCCGCATGCTGGCGATGCTGATGGGCGCAATGTTCGACGCCGCGTTTGGGCGGTTCTCCGCTGCGTTTGAGAAGCGAGCGGATGCGATCTACGGCAAGGCGGGATAGCGATCGAGAAATTACGCCGTTCGCTTTTGTCCGATCGCCTCGAACTGCGCCTTCTGCTCGTCGCTCAGCGTGGCATAGAACTCGGCGAGTGCGGTGTTCACGAGATAGACCGCTTGTTGCATGGCATTGAGCCGCGCGTCCACGGCGTCAAGGCGGGCGGGTGGCGTCGTCGTGTCCGTTGGCGGGCAGGCGCTCAGGATACCGATTGCCGTGGCATTGGCGTCCTGTAGCGTCTTGAGCGCGACACGTTGCGTGTCGTTCAGGTGCAGCTTGGCCTCGATCTCATCCGCCGGCCACGGCATCGCGGCGGGTCGCGCCGTCCCGCAAGCCGGGGCGGGCGCGCCCGGATCCTCGTTTGCGGACGCGGCCTTGCGCCGATCGGCGGCAAGGGCGTTGAGCCGCGCCTCCTGCTCGTCGTCCAGGAGATCGTAGAATTTGGTCAGCGGTTGCTGCAGGGCCGACTGCGCGGCGATCATCGTCCCGATACGCTGCTGCATGACGCCCAAGCGCTGCGGTGCCGATAGCGCCGCCTGCGTCGGACAGGACGAGCGGATGATGTGGGAGGCCGTGATCAGCGCCTTGGCAAAATCGTCGAAGGCTGTGCGTTGCGCCTCATTGTTCGGTTGCACCGTCTGCTGGATCTGGCCGACGAGGCCGGCAACGGCGCGGCTGTCATCGCCACAAAACTGCTGCATCGGCGGCACGCCGCGATGGCGGCGTCCGGATGGACGGGCTGCCGCATAGGCGGCGAGATCGGCACGGCCATACGGCGCAAAGATCCCGGCATAGATGTCCGGATAGCCGTAGTTCCAGAAGGCGGCGCCGTCGCCCAGGATGGCGTAGTCGTGAATATCGAAAACGGCGAACGGCCAGAACAGCGGCCCGACCCAACCATATCCGCCATCGCTGTGGCGCCACCATCCCTCTCCGGTGGCGCTGCTGCGCAAGCCGCCCAGCGCTGCAACCGCGACGATCTGCTTGCGCGCCGCCGGGTCGGCAAGCCCGGACTCCGTGGCCGTGGCCCTGCCGATGCTTTGCGACCTGAGCGCCGCGGTCTTGGTGTAGCCGCGACGCACATGAACGCGCGCGTGTCGTACTCGTCCGAGCGACAAGACGCGACCTACCGCCATCCGCGCGACGCCGAGGGGATGGAGGCCAATTCGCATCCCAGCTGGCGCTTCGTTCGGCAGCAGGGTCGTCAAAACAAGTACGGCAACTCCGGCAAGTCCAATGCGCCACTTCGACATGGCACCCTCCCGCGGAAGCCTCGTCGCGCCACCCCTGGGACAAGTCTAGGGATAGATGACGCCGAACGGAACCGAAAGTTCCGCGCTGAATGAGATATCGCGCCGAAAACGGCAAGATTTTGGATCGCGGCACAGGCCGACCGGCTCGCCAAGTGTGGCGTCGGCGCCGACGTCTTACTTCCGGTTTCGCAGCCACCTTGACCGCGCATCGTTCAGGAGATCGGCGAGGGCTGCCGCGCCAAGCTCCCAACCGCCGCCGAATGAGCCGTCGACACCTGTCAATTGCCTGGTGGCGTCGCTTAGCGGACCCCGCTGCGCTCGGTAGCTGGCCGTGAAATCAAATCCGACGTGCTTGGAAACCGTTCTGCTGGAGGGCGCATAGGCGCGAAAGTCCTGAACGTCGTCCCATCTGAAGGCGCTCGTTCTCAATACGCTGCGCCAGTTGATGCCTTCGGGCGCCAATGTCAGTTCGTCGGGACGAATCAGACGCCAGGCAAAAAGAGGAATGCCCAGCCCGAAGAAAGCCATCGTGAGGTAAGCGATGATCTGGTCCTTCGCCGGACCCCTGAGGATCAACCAGACGCCGATCGCCACGAAGCCCGTGCAGATCAGCAGCATGAGGGCAGAAGTCATCCGCGAGGAGCGAATGACGATGGGCGGCATATCGAGGCTTCCCTGCATCGTCAGCCCCGCGGTGGTCGCGGCCGCTTGACGGCGTGCCGCCGCGGCGTGCGCACCACGCGCGGGCGGAGGCGGCTGACGGCGGCGCGCTTTGGCTTGGCCTGGTGCGGCCCGCGCGCCAGCTCCATCAGCATGCGCAGCGCCTCCACCACCGAGCGCAGGCGCACGGCGGTGCGGCCGATGGCGCCAAAACGCTGCTCGCGGTGCAGGATGCGGCCATCGCGCGCGGCGACGGCAAAATGCACCAGACCAACCGGCTTGCCGGGGGTGGCGCCGCCGGGGCCGGCGATGCCGGTGATGGCCACCGCCAGATCGACGCCGGCGCGTTCCAGCGCGCCAACGGCCATTTGCGTGGCGGTTTCCTTGCTGACCGCGCCGAAAGTCGCAAGCGTCGTCGCCTTCACGCCCAGCATGGCGCGCTTGGCATCGTTGGAATAGGTGACAAAGCCGCGGTCGATGACGTCGGAGGAGCCGGGGATGTCGGTCAGGGCGCCGGCGACCAAACCGCCGGTGCAGGATTCGGCAGTCGCAATGGTCAGCTTGCGCATCCGGCATAGATCAAGCAGCGAGCGGGACAATGCGCGGGCGTCGCTGCCGCTCATCTCATTCGCTCCAGGGAAGGCGGATGGTGGCGCTCGCGGTCGCGGCAATGCCTTCCTCACGGCCGGTGAAGCCGAGCCGCTCGCTGGTCGTCGCCTTCACGGCGATGCGCGAGATGTCGACGCCGGAAATTTCCGCGATTTTCGCGCGCATGGTGTCGCGCAGCGGACCTATCTTCGGCCGCTCGCAGATCATCGTGACCTCGAGATTGGCGACGCGGCCGCCGCGGGCGGCAACGCGCTCGACCGCATATTTCAGAAAGCGGTCGGAGGAGGCGCCCTTCCACGTGGGATCGCTGGGCGGAAAATGCGAGCCGATGTCGCCGTCGGCCAGTGCGCCCAGGATGGCGTCGACCAGCGCGTGCAGGCCGACATCGCCGTCGGAATGGGCCAAAAATCCCTTGTTGTGGGGAACGCGCACACCACAGATCATGACATGATCGCCTTCGCCGAAGGCGTGCACGTCATATCCGGTGCCGGTCCGGATGTCGCCGAGCATTGCGGCCAGGCGCGCCTCCTCGCGGACAAAGTCTTCAGGCGTGGTGAGTTTCATATTCGCAGGATCGCCTTCAAAAGTCGCCACCGTCAATCCCGCCCATTCGGCGAGCGCGGCATCGTCGGTAAAATCGTTGCGGCCTTCGCGCACGGCGCGACGATGCGCTTCGAGGATGACGTCGTAACGAAAGGCCTGCGGCGTCTGCGCGATGCGCAGCCGTGCGCGCTCGGGCGTCGCCTCGACATCGCCGGCCGCGCCAACGATTTTTATCGTATCAGCCACCGTGACCGCGGGGATGGCCGCGCCGGTACGCCCGGCGGCATCGATTGCGCGCGAGATCACGGCTTCGGTCACGAAGGGGCGGGCGGCGTCGTGGATCAGCACGAAGTCGGGCTTTGTGCCGGCCAGCGCCTCGAGCCCGGCATGCACGGATTGCTGGCGCGTTGCGCCGCCATTGGCGGGCGGCGCGTGCTTTTGCGGACTGGTGGCCTCC
>Ga0081539_10000257_pt1 | contig 122507 bp, 123 predicted proteins | sample TabmetS4T2R2_FD_71023 | JGI IMG/M metagenome (GOLD analysis project Ga0081539, IMG submission 71023) | Tabebuia heterophylla rhizosphere microbial communities from the University of Puerto Rico - S4T2R2 | ecosystem: Host-associated > Plants > Roots > Rhizosphere ... | reverse complement strand
GGGCGGGCGCCCCCCGGGGGCCCCCCGGCCGGGGGGAGCCGCTCGGCGCGGGCCGCGCCTTCGGTGAAGACCTCCAGGTCGAGCTGCTTCGGCTCGAGCTGTATCAGGTAACCCGAGCCCATCGTGGTGATCAGCTCGTCTCCGGGCCGGACCTCGCGCAGGATCCGGCGCAGGGTCGACACCCGGTTCTGCACCAGCGTCCGCGCCCCCGCGGGCGGGCTCTCTCCCCACGCCGCGTCGATGAGCTGTTTCGTGGGCACCGTGCGATTGGACTGGAGCAACAACGCGGCGAGAATCGACCGGGAAAGGGCCCCTCCCAGCGCGACGGCGGCGCCCTGCTCGCTACGAGCCTCGATCGGCCCGAGGAGCTGGAACTCCATCCCTTCCACCATTCCTCCGAAAAACATCGAGTCGCGACTGGCTCTCATCGCGGACACCGCGGGTCACACAGGGCGGAGGACGTGGCGAACTCGACCCCCGACGCGAGCGCGACTTGAAGATCGTGGCGGGGTGAGTCATCAATCGATCATCGATTCATCACCGGTCGAGCGATCTTCCGAGATATGGCTGGCGGCAAACGCTTTTGCACGACCATCTTGTCGATGGTCAGACCAAGTTGTGCCTCCTTCCGATATTCGATCCGGGTGACCGCGCCCAACCTAGCGCCAGTGGACACCTCCTTGGCAGAGAATGGGAGTGACCGGAATTGGCCAGGACTGTTGACGGGGTCGATGACGATCGTCGAAGTCCGGGCCGTGGGGTCGACGTGCGCATGCAGATGCATCCGCGGCAGGTTGACTCGGTTGCCCGTCCACCAGCTCTATTCCTCCCAGGGAATTGCTCGGGCGCGTGCCTGGCGGCAGCGTGTGTATCGCAATCCAGAAGGAGGAAACCTTGCTTAACCCAATCGAGTTCGTGGATCGCTACCTGGCGGTGTGGCACGAGGCCTCGCCGCAGGCTCGGCGAGACGCGGTCGGCGCGTTGTGGGCCGAGGACGGTGTGCACATCCTTCAGCCGCCGGAGGAGGCGGTGAACATCGCTTCCCGGCCCGGGATCGGGGTCACGGCCGTCTTTCAGGCCCGTGGTCACGACGAGCTGACGGCACGGGTGGAGAGTGCTCACACCGAGTTCGTCGCCAGTGGGCAGATGACCTTTCGGCGGCGCGGGGACGTCAGCCGGGTGCACGACGCCGTTCGGTTCGGCTGGGAGGCCGTGTCCGGCGGTGAGGTCGTCTCCTGGGGTACCAACTTCGTCATCCTCGGGCCGGACGGGCGGATTCGGTTCGACTACCAGTTCGTTGCGGCATGACCGAGTTCGGGTACCTGTTGCCGACCTTTGAGGACGGTGACATGGTCGAGTTGGCCGTGCGGGCGGAGTTGGCGGGGTTTGACTCCGTGTGGGTGCCTGATGGCCCGGTCGTGTACGGGTTACCGGATCCGCTGATGGTGTTGGCGGCGCTGGCTTCCGCCACGAAACGGGTCAGGTTGGCTACCGGGGTGTTGCTCGGTGCGCTGCGGCAGCCGGTGCTTCTCGCGCACACGCTTGCCACGTTGGACCGGCTGTCGGGTGGACGGTTGATCGTCGGGCTCGGGTACGGCTTTGGCACGCCGGAGAACGCGCGGCAGTTCGCCGCCGCGGGGGTGCCGTTCGAGACTCGGGTGGCGCGGTTGGTCGAGACGGTCGAGGTCCTTCGGGCGTTGTGGACGGGGAAGCCGGTCAGCCACATGGGGCGGTACTTCTCTTTTGCGGAACTGACTCTGTCGCCGGCGCCGGTCAAGCCGCCGCCGATCTGGCTTGCGGGGGCCGGTGCGGCCGCCGAGCGGCGCGCCGGGCGGTTGGCCGACGGGTGGCTTCCGTACCACCCCTCGCCCGAGTTGTACGCGGACGGCTGGCGGCGGGTGCGGGACGAGGGGCGGGACGTGACCGCGGGGCTCTACGCCACCGTGGCGCTCGACTCCTCGGTCGACGTGGCGCGGCAGCGGCTGCGGACCACCGTCGAGCGGTGGTACGGGCGGCCGTTCGAGGCTGTTTCCGCACTTCAGGCCATGTATGCGGGAACGCCGGACGGGCTGCGGGACTGGCTCGCGCCCTACCTCGACGCGGGTGTGCGGTACGTCGTGCTCCGCGCCGCGGACGGGGATCCGCGGCGCGGGCTTGACTCACTCGGTCAGGTGATCAGCGCGCTGTAGCCGTTCAGTGCCGGCTGGCCGCCCAGGTGGGCGTACAACACCGTCGAGGACTGGGGGATCTCAACTCGGGTGACCAGGTCGATGAGTGCCGCCATCGACTTTCCCTCGTACACCGGGTCGGTGATCATGCCCTCGGTGCGGGCGGCCAGCCGCATCGCGTCCAGTGTGGACTCGTCCGGGATCCCGTACGTGCCGGCGTGGTATCGGTCGTCCAGCAGGATCTCGTCGTCGGTCAGGTCACGGGTCAGGCCGATCAGCGTGGCCGTGTTCCGGGCGATCCGCGCCACCTGGTCCCTGGTCTCCCGCGGTTTCGCGGAGCCGTCGATGCCGAGGATCCGGCGTGGGCGGCCACCCAGACGGGCGAACCCGGCGATCATGCCGGCCTGGGTGCTGCCGGTGACCGAGCAGACCACGATCGTGTCGAAGAACACCCCGAGCTGGTGTTCTTGCTCGGCCACCTCGTACGCCCAGTTCGCGAAGCCCAGGCCGCCGAGCCGGTGGTCCGACGCGCCGGCCGGGATGGCGTACGGCTTGCCGCCCGCGGCCTCGATCTCCGCGAGCGCCTGCTGCCAGCTCTCCTTGAACCCGATGCCGAAGCCGGACCGCACCAGCCGCACGTCCGCGCCGGCCAGCCGGGACAGCAGGATGTTGCCGACCTTGTCGTACACGGCGTCCGGCCAGTCGACCCAGCTTTCCTGCACCAGCACGCACTTCAGCCCGACGCGGGCCGCGACCGCCGCCACCTGGCGGGTGTGGTTGGACTGCACGCCACCGATCGACACGAGCGTGTCGCAGCCCTGCGCCAGCGCGTCGGCGACGAGGTACTCCAGCTTGCGGGTCTTGTTGCCGCCGTAGGCGATGCCGGAGTTGCAGTCCTCGCGCTTGGCCCAGACCTCCGCGCCGCCGAGGTGGGCGGTCAGCCGCTCCAGCCGGTGCACCGGGGACGGTCCGAAGAGGAGCGGGAAGCGGTCGAAGTCGTCGAGTGACATGGCTAGAAGGACACCCGTTGGACGCTGTCCGCACGCAGCACCGACTCCTGGTCGAACTGCGCCTTGTAGTCGGTGCGGATCTCCTCCAGCTCGCGGTTGGCCTGCTTGTCGCTGAAGGGGTACAGGATGATCAGGACGTAGGAGTCCTCCTTGCCGCCCATCCACTGGCCGTGCGCCTCGAGCCAGGTGAGGCCGTCGGGGAAGGCGGGGGTGACCTCCTTGTCGAGGAACAGCTCGAACTCGGCCGGCGTGATCACCGAGCCGTCCGGCCGGCTGCCGCCGAAGTACAGCTCCGTGCGCTTGTACGACTCGCCCGGGGTGGGGGCCGGCACGGCGGCGTTGGTCGTGTCGGAGGCGGCGGTTCCGGCGGCGCTGGCGGTGGTGAGACCCAACAGGAGCGCGGTGACCATGCCCGCGATGGCGGTGCGTCGTGTCGTCATGGGCACATTCAAGCGGGCTGTGCCGCTTTCGCGCAGGTCATCTCACCTGTCGGTCTAGACTCCCCGATCGTGTCCGCACCCGACGACGACCTGCGTCCGCTGCGTGAGCTCGTCGAGCGGCAGGTGCTGCCGCTGATCGAGTGGTACCAGCGGAAGAAGCGCTGGCCCCGCCGCCTCCACAAGTCGACGACGGCCGTGGTGATCATCCTGGGTGCGCTGATCCCGATCGCGTCGGCGTGGTCGGCGTCCACACCCGCGCGGGTGTTCGTCGGCGCGGTCGGCGTGACGATCACGACCGTCACCAGCCTGGCCGTGTCGTTCGACTGGTACCGGCGGTGGCGGCTCTTCACCGTCGCGCAGAGCCAGCTGGAGTCCCAGCTCGCGACGTGGGAGTTCGCGATGGCGCAGGCACGCATGCTGCCGCCGGAGGAACGGCGGACGAACGCCATCGCGGCGACGTCGGTCCTGCTCGATGCCGCCAACCAGGCGCGGAACGAGGAAACCGAGGCATTCTTCGAGAACCAGGGCGATCGAGCGGTGCTGACGTCGGCCAGGTTCGACGAACCGGCCGGCTGAGCCGGCGGACGGGACTTGGCCGCGCGGGAAACTGTCGGTGGGTGGGACTACCGTCGGCGGCGTGAGAGTTGCCACCTGGAACGTGAACTCCGTGAAGCAGCGGGTGCCGCGGTTGCTGCCCTGGCTTGACCAGCGGCGGCCGGATGTCGTGTGCCTGCAGGAGACCAAGCTGACCGAGGCCGCGTTCAGCGAGTTACTCGGCGCGCCGCTTGCCGAGCGTGGGTACGAGGTCGCCGTGGCGGGGCAGGCGGGGTGGAACGGAGTCGCGATCCTGTCGCGGGTCGGGTTGGCCGACGTGGTCGTCGGGGTTGACGGGGCGCCTGGGTTTCCGGATCCGGAGGCGCGGGCCGTCGCCGCGACGTGTGGGGGTGTTCGGGTGCACTCGTTGTATGTGCCCAATGGGCGGGAGCCGGACTCCGACCACTACCGGTACAAACTGGCCTGGCTCGCCGCCCTGCGGGACGTCGTCAAGGCCTGGCCCGGGGACGTGATGTTGTGTGGTGACATGAACATCGCGCCTGCCGACGCGGACGTGTTCGATCCGGCCGCCTACGTCGGGCAGACGCATGTCACGCCGCCGGAGCGGGCGGCGTTGGCCGAGTTGCAGGCGCTCGGCCTACACGACGTCGTGCGGGAGCGGTGGCCCGGCGAGCGGGTCTTCACGTACTGGGACTACCGCGCCGGGATGTTTCACCAGGACCTCGGGATGCGGATCGATCTCGTCCTCGCCACGGAGGCGGTGGCTGGGCGGGTCGCCGCCGCCTGGGTCGACCGGCACGCGCGGAAGGGCACCGGGCCCAGTGATCACGCGCCGGTGATCGTGGATCTGGACGAGGCGCCGGACGGGGACATCGGGCCGGTCGTGCCGCCGCCGTCGTCGCGTGGGCCGCGGAAGGGGAAGGTGACGCTGCCGCAGGCGAAGTAGGTCAGAGCTCGCGCTCGAAGCACACCGACAGCGTCGAGCCGACGTAGTTGCCGAACAACGGAATCTCGCGGTAGCCCTCGCGGTGGTAGAAGCGTTGGGCGTCCGGCTGTTCGGTGCCTGTCTCCAGGCGGAGCGTGTGCCAACCCCGTTCCGCCGCCGCGGACTCCAGGGCGCGGAGCACGCCCGTGGCCACGCCGCTGCCTCGTTGACCGGGCACGACGTACATGCGCTTGATCTCCGCCGTCGTCGCGTCCAGTCGGCGTAGGGCGCCGCAGGCGATGGCCTCGCCGGTGCCGGGATCGACCGCGACCAGGAAGACGTCCGTGTCGGTCGCGGACGGTGGCGGGCCGGGCTCGTGGTCGTCGGTGCCGTAGCGGGCGTCGAGCTCTTCGCGTTGCCGTCGGCGCAGGTCCGTGCCGGCGGGGTCGTCCCATTCGCGGGGCTCGATCGTCCAGTGCATGGCGGGCTCCTCTCGTAACGTCTGTTACGGTAACGGATGTTACGAACAGGGAGGGTGCGATCCGTGTCACGGACGGTCGATCGGGCGGCGCAGGAGGCCCAGCTCTCCCGGGCGGTGTGGGACGTGCTGGCCGACCAGGGGATCGAGCGGCTCACCATTCGCGCGGTCGCCGCCGCGGCGGGGTGCACGACCGGGCTGGTGATGCACCGGTTTCCCAACCGGCGCGCCCTTCTGCGGCATGCCCGTCAGCTGCTGCACGAGCGGACCCGGGAGCGTGTCGAGAACCTCGAGGCCGAGGCGGCGGATCCGCCGGCGGCACTGCGGGCAGTACTCGCGCAGGGGATGGCGCTGGACGGGGAGACCGCCAGCGAAAGCATTGTCTGGATGGGCTTTCTGGCCGCGGCCGTCGGCGACGACGAGCTGATGGCGTTGCACCACGCCAACAACCGGGTCTGGCGGGAGCGGGTCGGGCGGCTCGTCGCGGCGGTGGCGCCAGGCTGGGCGGACGAACGTGTTGGGGCGACGGCCTTCGCGTTGATGGCGATGGTGGAGGGGGCCGCCGCGCTCGCCTCGACCGATCCGGACGCCTACCCGCCCGGCGCCCAGTTGGCGATGCTCGACGCCGCCCTCGCCGCGTTCGGGTTGTAGCGGCCAGCGGCCCGAACCCCGCCTAACCGACGGCGGCCGCGATCGTCCGGATCGCCTCGCGCAGGTCGTGGCCTGACGGGACGCTATCCGGGTCCACCAGCCACTGGGTCGCCAGGCCGCCGACCAGCGCCTGGAACAGGGCGCCCGCCGCCTCACCCGGGATGCCGAACAGGTCCGCCAAGCCCTCCCGTGCCTGCTGGTTGGCGGTCGCGAACGCCGCCTTCAGCTCCGGCTTCTGGTCCAGGAAGGCCAGCAGTTCGAACTGCACCGCCCAGAGCCGCTGGTTCGCCGCGAACGACTTGATCACCTGCGTCCACAGTTCCTCGAACCGCTCCGCCGGGGTCGCGTCCGGACGTGCCGCCAGCGCCTCGCCCAGGTCGTTCCCCCACTCGGCCAGCGCCTGGTACAGCGCCGCGTTCAGCAGCTCGTCCTTCGTGCCGTAGTGGTAGCCGATCGCGGCCAGGCTCACGCCCGCCGCCGACGCGATGTCGCGGGCGGTCGTGCGTGCGTAGCCCTTCTCGTACAGACACCGCATCGCGCCGCCCAGGAGGTCTTCTCGGTTACCCATGACACAACTGTACAACACAACTGTCTTGCACAGACGTCTTACACAGGTGTACCGTCGCAACCAGCAACGAAGGGAGCAGGTCATGAAGAAGGTCCTCATCTCCGGCGCCGGCGTCGCGGGCATCACGCTCGCCTACTGGTTGCGCCGCAACGGGTTCACGCCGACCGTCGTCGAGCGGGCGACGAGCATCCGCGACGGCGGCTACAAGATCGACATTCGGGGTGCGGCCCTGGGCGTCGTGGAGCGCATGGGCCTGCTCGACCAGATCCGCGAGCGGGTCACCGACGTGCGGGCCGGCTCGGTCGTGGACGGCAGAGGGCGGCGGGTCGCGAGCATGGACGGCGACACCTTCGGCGGCCGCTCGCACGGCGACGCCGAGATCCTCCGCGGCGACCTGCACCGGCTGCTGTTCGAGGCCACCGAGGGCGTCGAGTACCTCTGGGGCGAGGAGATCGCGGACCTCCACCAGAGCGCCGACGCCGTCGAGGTCACCTTCGCCGGCGGCGACACCCGCGCATTCGACCTGGTCATCGGCGCGGACGGGGTGCACTCGCCGACCAGGGGGAAGGTCTTCGGCGACGGCCACGTCCGCGAGCTCGGCTACCGCGTGTCGATCTTCAGCGTGCCCAACCACCTCGGCCTGGACCGCGAGGAGCTGACCTACGTGAGCCCGGGCCACACGGTCCTCGTGTACTCGACCGCCCAGGACACCGGCGCCAAGGCCATGTTCCTGTTCGCCGACGACGCGCCCGTCCCGGCCGATCCCCGGCAGTACCTCGCCGACCGCTACCAGGGTGAGGGCTGGGAGGTGCCGGCACTGCTCGAGCACATGGGCGACGACTTCTACCTCGACACGCTCTCCCAGGTGCACCTGGACCGCTGGTCGGCCGGCCGGGTCGCGCTGGTCGGCGACGCCGCCTACTGCGCGTCGGTCGCCTCCGGGCAGGGCACCAGCCTCGCGCTGGTCGGCGCGTACGTCCTCGCCGGCGAGCTGGCGGCCGCCCGTGACCACGAGGAGGGGTTCGCCAACTACGAGGCCGAGATGCGTGAGTTCGTCGCCGCCAACCAGAAGCTGGGGCCGGCGAACATCAGGCGGATGGTCCTGGCGAGCCGGGCGCAGGTCCGGCTGTCGATGATGTTCCTGTCACTGCTGTCGAAACTCCCAGGTAGGGACAAACTGATCGCCAAGGCCGTCGAGCCGATCCACCGTGCCGCAAACGTGATCTCGCTGAAGGACTATCCCGTGCGATGCTCCCGGGCATGATCGAGCCCCGTAGCCGGTGGTCCATGATCGCGGTGTTCGCACTGCTCGGGGCCGTCACAGAGATCCTCTGGGTCACCTACGCCCCCGTCACCGACGCGGCAAGCCGCTACTACGGCGTCGGGGACGGGGCCATCGGCTGGCTCGCCAACGTGTTTCCCCTGCTCTACGTGCTGCTCGCCATCCCGGCCGGCATCGTGCTGGACCGCCGGTTCGGCGGTGGGCTGGCCGCCGGGGCACTGCTCGTCGCGGCCGGCGCGCTGATCAGGATCACGGGCGACAACTACGCGGTCGCACTCGCCGGCCAGCTGGTCGTCGCGGTCGCGCAGCCGCTCGTGCTCAACGCGATCACCGGCGTCGCCGGCCGCTACCTCGCCGAGCGGGACCGGCCGACCGGCATCGCGATCGGGTCGGCCAGCACGTTCGCCGGGCCGATCGTCGCCTTCGGGCTCGGGGCCGTGTTCGCCGAGGACGTGCACACGCTGCTGCTCGTCCAGGCCGTGCTGGCGGTGGTGGCCGCCGTCGCGGTGCTGGCGGTGCTGCGGACACCCGCCGAGCACAAGGTCGAGACGCCGCCCGCCGGCCTCGGCGCCCTGCGCGCCGCGTGGCGCGATCCGTTCATCAAGCGGCTGTCCGCGCTCGTGTTCGTCCCGTTCGGGGTGTTCGTCGCGCTGTCGACGTTCGCCCAGCCGCTGCTCGAGCCGGCCGGGGTGTCGGAGTCGACCGCCGGCCTCATCCTCATGGCGAACGTCGTGGCCGGGGTGGCCGGGTGTGCGGTGGTGCCGATCTGGGCGAACCGGCGTGGTCGCGAGATGGTCGTGCTGACCGCGTCGCTGCTGGTCACGGCCGTTTCGTGTGTGGTGCTGGCGGTGACGCCGGGCGTCGTGACGGGGTTCGTCGCTCTCGCGCTGATCGGGCTCGCCCTGCTGCCGACGCTGCCGATCGTGCTGGAGCTGACCGAGCGTCGGGCGGGGAGCAGCGAGAGCACGGCCGCCGGGTTGATCTGGCTCGCCGGCAACCTCGGCGGGCTGGTCGTCGCCGCCGTCGTCGGTGTGCTGGTGGGCGACCCGACGCCCGCGTTCCTGCTGCTCGCGGTGCTGACGCTGCTGACCCTCCCGCTGCTGCGGCTGTTCAGCCGGGTGAGTACGTCCTCGCCAGCGCTGCCACCGACGCCCTGATCGCCTCGCGCAGCTCGGCCGGCGCCAGGACCTCGATATCCGCGCCGAAGCCGAGGAACAGCCGGTGCGCGTGGTCCATCTTCTCGATCGGCACCGTCGCGGTGACCCAGCCGTCCGCGTCGGGTGGTGACGCCGTCTCCTCGACGGCCCGCTGGACGCTCGGCTCGACCGCGTCCACGAGGCGTTCCCGCAGGCCGGGGGAGATGCGGACGGTCGCGGTGTCGACGTGCCGGCGGGCGTCGAAGTCGGCGAGGTAGGACGCCCAGTACGCGGCGAGGTCGAAGCCGGGTGGGCGCTGGAAGCCCTCGTCGAGGACGGTCAGCTCCCTGATCTGCGAGACCCGGTAGGTGCTGATCCGCTTGCTGGCGGCCACGAGGTACCAGCGGCCGGCCTTGAGGACCAGGCCGTACGGGGCGACCGTTCGGGTTACCTCGGTCGGGACCCGCCAGCGGTGGTAGTGGAGGTGCACGCGCCGCTCCCGCCAGACCGCGTCGGCGGCGGCCGCGAGGGCGGGGGTGTCGTCCGGTTCGGCGTACCAGCTGGGGGCGTCGAGGTGGAAGCGCTGCTGGACGCGGGTGGCGCGGTCACGCAGCTCGGGCGGGAGGGACGCGGTGAGCTTGAGCCAGGCCGCGGCGACCTCGGCGCCGAGGCCCAGCTCCTGGGCGGGTCCGGGGAGGCCGGTGAGGAACAGCGAGTCGGCCTCGTTCTCGGTCAGGCCGGTCAGCCGGGTGCGGTAGCCCTCGACGAGCCGGTAGCCGCCGGCGTGCCCGGCCTCGCCGTAGAGCGGGACGCCGGCCGCGCTCAGCGCCTCGACGTCGCGGTAGACCGTGCGAACGGAAACCTCCAGCTCGGCGGCCAGTTGTGTGGCGGTCAGGCGGCCCCTGGTCTGGAGCAGGAGCAGCAGCTGGACGATCCGGGAAGCACGCACGAACTATACTGACATCAGATGTCAGTGGATGGGCCATAGCGTCCGCGTCATGAACAACTTCGACTTTCTCGTGGGTACCTGGCGGGGCACGCAGCGGAAGATGGTGAAGCCGCTCAGCGGGAACGACGAGTGGGAGAGCACGGACGGGACGTTGACGTCCTACAGCCTGTTCGGCGGCGCGGCGAACCTGGACGAGGTGAACCTGCCCGGGTTTGGCTTCAAGGGGATCTCGCTACGGCTGCAGGACCCGGAGACCCAGGAGTGGTCCATCTACTGGGTGAACTCACGCAACGGAAAGCTCGCACTGCCACCGGTCGTGGGTCGCTTCGACGAGCGCGGCGTCGGCGAGTTCTTCAGCGACGAGGACTATGAGGGGCGGCCAATCCGCGTGCGGTACCGGTGGTCGGACATCACCGAGACCGCCGCGCACTGGGAGCAAGCGTTCTCCACCGACGGTGGCGAGACCTGGGAGACCAACTGGGTAGCGGACTTCACGCGGTGAACGACTTCGACTTCTTCATCGGCACCTGGGACGCGACCCAACGACGGCTGCGAAAGTGGCTCGTCGGCAGCGACGACTGGGAGGTGTTCCCGGCCCACACGGTCTGCCACCGGATGTTCGGCGGTGCGGCAAACGTCGACGAGATCACGTTCCCGACCCTCGGGCGCAGCGGGATGAGCGTGCGGCTGTACGACCCGGGCGCGGACCTGTGGTCCATCTACTGGGCGACCACCTCGCTACCCGGCGAACTCGGCCCACCCGTACGCGGCCGCTTCACGAACGGCGTCGGCGAGTTCTTCGGTGACGACACCCACGAGGGCCGGCCGGTGCGCGTGCGGTACCGCTGGTCGGCGATCACCGGCACCAGCGCGCGCTGGGACCAGGCGTTCTCCGTCGACCAGGGGGCGACCTGGGAGACCAACTGGATCATGGAGTTCACGCGGCGGTGAGTCGCGGCGGCGGCGCGGGGCGACTCGCGCCGCCGCCGGCTACCGACGGGGGCGCGACATCGATGCGCCGACCGAGGACATGATGGCGAACACCAGTCCCGCGAAGAAGCAAATGCCGCCCGGCACCACATACGTGTTGTCGATGATCCAGGCGGGGCTCATGTCGATTTCGGTGCCCGCGGCGAAGAACTTGGCGGACGAGTACCCGACAAGCCCGACACGCGTCGGTCAACACCGCGTGCCACCGCGAGGGCCAGGTATCCGGCAGCCACAGCTACGTCGATCATCTTCGCTCCCCTTTTCCCGATTGATGACCGGCCAGACGCCAATAAACTTTTTCCTACAAGCTTCCGCGCCTGTTACGGGGCAACACCGCTCTTTCACCTGAATGGACGAGCTGAGGTTCGTCAGGTTGGGGCACGGTGTCGACGGGCGTACTCGCGCCGCCGGTTACCGTGAAGCACTGTGGTGGCAGATCTGATCACGATCGACAGTGGTTCCGGGCAGCCTCCGTTCGAGCAGGTGCGTTCTCAGCTGGCGCGGCAGATCAGCGACCGCACGCTCGCGGTCGGCACGCGGTTGCCGACCGTGCGCGCGCTCGCGACCGAGCTCGGGCTGGCGGCGAACACCGTCGCGCGGGCGTACCGGGAGCTGGAGGAGGCGGGCATGGTCGAGACGCGCGGCCGGGCCGGCACGTTCGTCAGCGCGTTGGGGGACCGCAGCCGGGTCGCGTTGCGGCAGGCCGCCGCCGACTACGCGGCCACCGCCAAAGCGCTCGGCATCGAACCCGCCGAGGCGCTCGAGGCCGTCCGGGGGGCGCTCGGCTAGCTCGACCCTGTTGGAGATCGTGGTTCGCCGCGAGACCTGACTGCTCGGCGCTCAGGTCCGCGCTGTCGGTGGGCCGTCGACGAGGCCGGCTCGGTTGGCCAGTAGTGCGGCTTGGACGCGGGTGCGGGCGCCGAGTTTGGTGAGCACGTTCTGGACGTGTGTTTTGGCGGTGCTTTCCTCGATGTGGAGTCGCCGGGCGATCTGGGTGTTGGTCATGGCGTGGCCGAGGAGGGTGAGTACGTCGCGTTCGCGCGGGGTGAGGTCGTCGGGTAGTTGGACGGGGTTGGTGTGGTCGTTCGCCACGCGGGTGATCAGGCGTCGGGTCGGGCCGGGTGAGACGAAGCCTTCGCCTCGGGCGACGGCGCGGATGCCGTCGAGCAGGGTGGTGGCGGGGTCGTGTTTGAGGACGAAGCCGGCGGCGCCGGCCCGGAGGACGCCGAACAGGTACTCGTCGAGGTCGAAGGTGGTCAGCGCGAGGATGGCCGGTGGTTCGGGGCGGCTCATGATCTGGCGGGTGGCGGTCACGCCGTCGGTGTGCGGCATCTGGATGTCCATGACCACGACGTCCGGGCGGAGCCGGGCCGCGAGCTCGACCGCGACGGTGCCGTCGGCGGCTTCTCCGACGACCTCCAGGTCGGGTTCGACGTCGATCATGATGCGCATGCTGGTGCGGACCATGTCCTGGTCGTCGGCGAGGAGGATGGAAACCGTCACGTGGTCCTCTCCGGCAGGGGTAGTGCCGCCTCGACGGTCCAGCCGCCTGCCGGGCGGGGACCCGCGGTGGCCTGGCCGCCGCACAACGCCGCGCGTTCGTGTATCCCGATGATTCCATGGCCGGGCGGTACGACGGTGCCGGTGTCTGTGCCGTTGTCGTCGATCCGGAGGTGCACGCTGTCCGCGCGGTAGTCGACGGTGATGGTGGCGTGCGGGGGCCGGGCGTGGCGGGTCACGTTGGTCAGTGCCTCCTGGACGATGCGGTAGGCCGCGAGGTCCAGCATGCTCGGCAACGGCACCGGACGTCCGCTGACGACGACCGCCACGTCGGCGCCGGCACGGCGGGCCTGGTCGGCGAGTTCTCGCACGTTCTCCAGCGACGGTGGGGCGGTGTGGTCCGTGCCGTCCCGGTCGCTGCGCAGGGTGCCCAGCATGCTGCGGAGTTCGCCGAGTGCGGAGTCGATCTCCCGGCCGATCTCGTCGAGGACCGTGCCTTCCGGGGTCGCCGGCGCTCGCCGCACGTGGCTGGCCGCGGTGATCCGCATGGCCACCGCGCTGAGCCTGTTCGCGACGACGTCGTGCAGCTCCCTGGCGAGGCGGAGGCGTTCGTCGTGCGCCGCGGCGCGTGCGTCCAGCTCGCGCAGCCGTTCGGCCTGGGTGGCCTGGGCCGTGGCCAGCTGGATGCGGCTGCGGACCGTGTTGGCGGCGGCGACCAGCACGAGGGGGACGAACGTGAAGGTCATGGCCTCGTAGGCCACGATCGCCGGGGTGACGGGGTCCGCGCTGAACCACTGGAGGTTCTGGAACGCCTCCATGGCGACACACGCGCCGAGCGCGGCGGTGGCGGCGAGGCGCATCCGGCCGGTGCCCTCGGCGATCGTGCTGAACGCGACCACCCAGACGGCCGCCAGCGCCAGGGTGGACAGCGGTCGCGGCTCCGGCAGCGCGATGCCCCACGCGACCAGGTATCCCAGGCCGGCGACCGCGAGAGCCGCCACCGGACGCCGGCGGCGCCAGGTCACGGACACGCCGAACGCGACCGCCGCGACGACGACCGCGGCCAGCCAGCGCGCCGTGAACCCGAACCAGTACAGGTCGCCCAGGTCGATCAGGGCCGCGACCACCGCCAGCACCGCCACCGCGGCGCGATGAGCACGGCCGTTCGGTACGTCGGGCATCCAGGCTCCCGTCACGGCGCCCCGGCGGGGGCCCTGTTCTCCTGTCGTGCCTGCCGCCTGCCCACGCGCCCGAGGAAGGGTGCGTCGACCGCGATCTTCCACCCCCACTCGAACGGCCCCTGGTCGAACCGCCGCAGCCACCGTGTGGCGGCGAGCATCAGTATCGCGCTGATCACCGCCCAGGCGAGCACGGACCCGACGCTGTCCAACGGTCCGAAAGCGAGCCCCCACGAACTGAAGGCGACCATGGCCACGATGTTCTGCAGCATGTAACACGACAGCGCGGTGCGCCCCACCGCGGCCAGCTGGCGGGACAGGAAACCGTGGCCGCTCCCGCGCCGCAGCAGGAGCAGGACGAGGCCGAGGTAACCGAAGGCCACGACCGGCGCCACGCTGTACCGGGACAGCTCGCCGAGCATCTCCGAGCCGGGCAGGCCGAGGTGTCCCCACACCGTGAGAGGAACTCCCAACCCCAGTCCACCCACGGCGAGCCACACGCTCATCCGCAGGGCCCGACCGTCCACCTTGAACAGTCCGGCCCGCCACAGCAGCGCTCCGGCCAGGAACAGAAAGGCCGACAACGGCGGGGCGATCTCGAACGCCTCGATCCGCAGATCCCAGAAATTGGCCACCCGGTCGGCGACCTCGGCGAAATAGCCGCCACCGGACGGCACGAACGGCACATCCCGTTCGACATCGGGCACGTCGGCCGGCACCCACAGGAGCCGGCGGAACTCCATCCCCAGGTGGAACGCGCCGACCAGCGCCGCGGCCAGGACCAGCCAGCGCGTTCGCAGCAACAGCAACGGAGCCACCACCATCGCGACCAACGCGTACCCCATGAGGATGTCGAACTCGAAAACCAACGCGAAATGCAGGAATCCGTCCGCGAGAAGCAACAGCGAGCGCCATTCGTACCGCCAGGGCCACCGATGTCCGCGACGGCGTGCGGCCTCGAACTGAATGGCCATACCGACACCGAACAGAATCGACAGCAGCCCGAGAAACTTCCCGTTCGACACCATGTCGGTGACGGTCTGGACATGCACCTGCCACCCCGACCCGCCGAGGCTCTCATCCGATGCCGTCAAGCTGGTGAACAACCAGATGTTCGACAGCAACGTGCCGATGATCGCGATTCCCCGCAGCACGTCCAGGGACTGAATACGCCAAGCCTGATGGCTCGCCCTTCGCATGCCCGAAGGCTAGATCCACAAACCCCGCACAGACCTCGGCAGAACTGACCGACCTGCCCTCATCATTTCGGCGGAGCCGCCGACGGGCGACCCGGAGTCAAGCTAGCCGCCCGTGACCGTGCGGACGGCGGTCGCGATGGCCTGGTGGCCAGCCGGTGTCGGGTGCACGTCCGTGTGCGCGCAGAAGTACGTCAGCGCGCACACCTTCGCCACCGGCGCCGGGACCTGGCCGTACGTGGGGTCCAGGGTCAGCTCGGTCAGCGGTCCGTACGCACCCGTCGCGGCGGTGACGTCGACGAACCGCGCGCCGAACCGGCCGTACTCGGCCCGCAGCGCCGAGTTGAAGTTCCGGAACAGCGGCACCGACAGCCGGGCGAGGCTCTGGCCGTCCCGGAACTCCGGGGACACCCACGCGCCGAGGAACACGTCGGGATAGGTCAGGCCCACGATCGGGGCGTCACCGGCCGCGGCGCGCAGGGCGGGCAGGATGGCGGCCAGGTTGGTCCGGACCTCGGTCACGGCCTGGGACGCGCACGCCACGGCCGCCGACGCGTCGGGTGCCCCAGCGCACGGCGCCAGGTCGTTGCCGCCGATCACCACCGTCACCAGGCCCACCCGGCCCCGGTACTCCCGCAGCGTCTGCACGGCCGCGTCGAGCTGGGTGCGGCCGGCCGGGTCGGGTGCGTCGGGCGCCCGGTTGCCGGGCGCGCAGCCGGGTTCCTCGTGCACCTGGGCCGAGGTGGCGCCACTGCACGCGAGGTTGATCAACCGCAGTTGGGCCGCCGACGCCACGAGGTAGGCGAAGCCGTCCCGGGTCGCCCCCGCGGGGGCACCGGCCTCGGCGGGCCGGAAGCCGGTCGCGTACGAGTCGCCCAGCGACACGTACACGCGCTCGGCCGGCGGCGCGCTGCTGGTGGTGGAGGTCGGCGGCGTGCTGTCCGGAGCCGGGGTGCACCCGCCGAGGAGCACCACCAGCAGCGCCACGATCAGCGGCACGTCAGTCCTCTCCGTGGGTGTGGGCCTCGTGGAGGGGGAGACCGGCCAGCCGGCCGGCCACCCCGCGGGCGAAGTTGGCACAGCGGAAGACGCCGTCCGGGTTGCCGCAGGCCAACCCGTGCGCGAGGGCCGTGCGGGCCGCCCGCATCTGGGCGATCCGATCGTCCAGCTCGGCGAGCTTGCGCGCGTAGAGCTCCCGCCACGAGTCCAGGTCGCCGCCGCGGGTGGCCATGAGCGTCGCGAGCTCGTTCAACGTGAAACCGACGTCCCGCAGTGCGAGGATCACGCCGACCAGCCCCACGGCCGACTCCGGGTACCGCCGCCTGCCCGCGACCCGGGCCGGGGCGGGCAGCAGGCCCAGCTCCTCCCAGTACCGCAACGCGGACGTGGCGACGCCGGTCGTCCTGGCCAGCTCGCCGATCGTCAGCTCCTTGACTTCAAGGCCGCTTGAAGTCGTTGACTGGCGCCCGTGACCTCGAACTCGCTGAAGCAGCGCGTGATCACCCGCCTCGTAAGCCAGTTCCACCGGCCGCGCGGCGTGGGCGGTCGGCTGGCCGGATGGGTGATGGCCCATCGCGCCTCCAATCGGCAGCGCAACCTGTGGGTGGTGTCCCTGCTCGACGTGCGCCCGACGGACCACGTGCTCGAGATCGGTTTCGGCCCCGGCATCGCCATCGCGGAACTGGCACGCCTCGCCACCCGGGGTCGAATCTACGGCATCGATCACTCGGCGGTGATGCTGCGGCAGGCGGGCCGGCGCAACGCGGCCGCCGTCCGTGCCGGGCAGGTCGTGCTGCGGCAGGCCTCGGTCGAGCGGTTGCCGAGCTTCGACCAGCCGCTCGACGTCGTGCTCGCCGTGAACTCGATGGGGTTCTGGCCGGACCCCGTGCGGCGGCTCGGCGAGTTGCGTGGGCTGCTCCGGGAGGGCGGGCGGATCGTGCTCGTCAGTCAGCCCCGCTGTCCCGGCGCGACCGCCGAGACCACCGCCCGCGCCGCCCGGGAGCTGCGGGACCGGCTCGGCGAGGCGGGGTTCACGGAGTTCCGCACGGAAACCCTCGACCTGGACCCGCCGGTCGCCTGCGTCATAGCTCGTTGAACGGCTGGGCGTACGCGAACGGCCCGCGCATCGAACTGTCGTATGTGGACAGCCGGCGGGCCTGGAAGTGGGCTCCCCACTCGGGGTTCGGCGACTCGATGCCGAGGCCGGCCGCGGGCTCAAGCCGAACCTGGGGTAGTAGTCGGTGTGGCCCAGCAGCACCACGACCGGCTCGTCCAGCGCGTCGGCCGCGGCCAGCACGGCATGCGTCAGCGCGCTGCCGACACCGCTCCGCTGCTCCGCCGGCAGCACGCCGAGCGGACCCAGGCCCAGCGCCGGCGTCTCGGCCACGTGCGCGCGGGTGCACACCACGTGCCCGGCCACCCGGCCGTCGAGCTCGGCCACCAGCGACAGCCGCGGCAGCCACGCCGACGACGCCCGCAGGGCCGTGACCAGGTTCTTCTCCACCTCGCCGCCGAACGCCGCCGCGTGGATCCCGGCGATCGCGGCCACGTCCGCCGGCTCTTCTCGTCTGATCAACACCGCGGCACCCTCCCACGCCGGCGGGCCCGGATCACGTCAGTTTCGCACGCAGGGTCAGCAGTTCCGGCGCGAGCACCACCACCGCGCCCGGTTCGACCGCGACCAGGCCCTCCGCGGCGAGTGTGCCCAGCGCCCGGTTGACCGACACCCGCGTCAGACCCAACGCCTCCGCCAGGCCCTGCTGCGCGCCGGCCAGCAGCACCCGGGGCGTCGCCGCGCGGACCAGCCACGCCGCGACCCGCGTCGGCGCGTCCGCGAAGCTGGTCAGCACCAGGTCGTCCTGCCGCTCCCGCAACTGCCCGGCCAGCTGGGCGAACACGTGCGCGCGGACGGCCGGCACGTCGACCAACGCCAGGAACTCCGCCGCGGGAACGAACCGGAGGCGCGACCGTGCGGTGGTCACCCAGGTCGCCGTGTGACCGCCGCCGTCCAGCACGGCCGCCTTGTCCACGGCGCAGGGGGCCGGGAACTCGCCCAGCCGGAGCCGGTGGCCGGCCGCGGTCTCGTGCACCGCGGTGAGGCCGCCGGTCTCCGCGACCACCAGGTGCCCGGCCGGTTCGCCCCGGACGGCCACCACGGTGCCGTCCGCCACTTCGCGCGACGGCGCCACCGCGGCCAACCGGTCGAGCAGCTCCGGGGCGAGGGAGGCGAACAACGGGACGTCGGCGAGCACGAGACGCAGTATCACCCGATACAGCGCCGGCCGCCCCGCCCGGCCTACCGTGCCGAACCATGATCGTGCTGGAACTCGCCTTCGACGACAGCCCCGCGCGGCTCGCCGCCCGCCCCGCACACCGGCAGCGGCTCGCGGAGCTGCACGGGAAAGGCGTCCTCGTCATGGCCGGGCCGTGGGCGGACGACGTCGGCGCCCTGCTGGTGTTCGACGGCAGTAGGTCCGAAGTGGACAGACTGATGGCCGAGGATCCGTACTACACAACGGAAGGCGTGCGGGTGCTGAGCCTACGAGAGTGGCGGCCGATCGTTCCGTAGCCGGGGCGCGGCCTCGCGGACCAGCGCCAGCAGCGTGGTGGACAGCATCACCCGCACCTGCTTGCGCGTGAGCTCCCCGCGTACCAACCATTCCCGGCACGCCGACTTCACCATTCCGCCGTACGAACGGATCATCGCGCGCAGCTCGCCCGCGTCCGCGGTCAGGCCCGTGGCATCGAGGACCCGGTCCGCCGCGATCTCGTCGGCGGCCGCCAGGATCTGCTCCACGTCCGGGTCCCAGTCACCCGTCGCCACGAGCCATGCCTTGCTGTTGCGGGAAACGCCGTCCAGGAACCAGTCCACGGCCGCGGTCACCCGCACCTCGAGCGGCCCGTCCGGCAGCCGCTCGACCGCGAACCGCGGGATCGTGACCAGCCGGCGCACCACCTCGAGGTACAGGTCCCGCTTGGTGCCGAAGTAGTGGTTGATCAACCCGCGGGCGACACCCGCCTCCCGCGCCAGCTCGGTCGTCGACACCGCCGCGTACGGGTGCTCGCCGAACAACCGCTCCGCGCAGGCGAGGATCTGCTCACGCCGCTCGTCCGGCTCGAGCCGTCGCCGGTTCGGTACCGCGGTCATGTGCACCCCCCGGTTGGTCAGCAACACGGATCGCTCCGCAAGCCGCGCTCCGAAGCCGGAGTATAAGAGCGCTCAGCCCCGCGCGCTCCCGACAAGCGACCGCAGCTGGGACAGCAGCTCACTGCGGCTGGACGCGCCGAGCCGCTGCCGCATCCGCGCCACGTGGTGCTCGACCGTCTTCGCCGAGATGAACAGCCGGTCGCCCACGTCCTTGTAGGTCATCCCGGACACCACCAGCTCCGCGACCTGCAGCTCCCGTTCGGACAGCGTCACCGACGGCACCGCGGCCCGCTCGTCCGGCAGGTTCGGCACCGCCCGCGCCGCGACCGGCTTGCCCTGCAGCAGCCGCGCGCAGTCCAGCAACCGCACCATGGCCTTGCGGTCCGCCGTCCTGGTCGCCGCCCGGCCGGCCAGCCGCGCACCGTCCCAGGTGAACCCGGCCGCGTGCAGCCCGCGGGCCGCGTCCTCGACGGCGTCCGCGTCGACCTTGCCGGCCATCAGGTCCGCCCAGCACCGGCCCGCGCCGGCGATCATGCCGAACTGCTCGTCCTTCGCCGCGGCCCGCGCCATCGCCTCGACCTGTGCCTCGGCCTCCTCGCGCTGGTCGGCGATCACGGCCGCCTGCAGGCCACCCCACCACAGCGGCGTCGCCCACAGCGGCGGCTCGCCCAGCCCGGACAGCAGGGTCCTGGCCTGGGACAGGTGGGCGGCCAGGCGTGCCTCGTCCCGCAGCCGGGCCGCGGCCACGACCAGCTCGCCGAGGGGGAGGATCGTGAACAGGTCCATGGGGTGGCGCAGCAACGCCTCGCCGGCCTGCACCCACGCGCGGCCGAGCGTGTTCGTGTCCCCGGCCCGCCGGGCCACGCCCAGCTCGATGGCCACGGCGAACAGCCAGTCCCGCGGCTCCAGGTGCGTGCCGCGCAGCCCCTGCAGCTGCTCGGCCGCCGCGGTCAGGTTGCCGCGCAGCATGGTGATCCACGTGCGCAGCAGCTGGTGGCGCATGGCGAGTGGCGCCCCGCCGGTACCGGCCGCGACGGCCCGGTCCAGCAGGGAGGACGCCGTGCCCAGCTCCCCGTAGTGCAGTGCGAGCAGGGCACCCAGCGCGGCCGGGCTGTCCGGCAGCAGCACGCCCCGCCCGACCGGCTCCAGCAGTCCCGCGGCCCGCACCATCATCGACAGCGCGGTCGTCGGCGTGCCGGTGACCGACTCGTGCAGGCCGCCGGCCATCAGCGTGATCGCGCTGGACAGCGAGGTCGGCGGGCCGTCGGACGACGTCTGGGACCGCAGCTCGCGGGCGTCCGCGAGGTCGCCGATGCCCAGCAGCCCGAGCGTGGCGAAGTGCTTGCCCTCCTCGGTGCCCGACCACCGGTACAGCTGCGCGCTGCGGAGCAGCTGGCCGCGGTGCGCGAGTGCCGCCGCCGCCACCCCGGCCGCGTGCCGCCGGCCCGCCGCCTCCTCGGTCGTGATCACCTCGTCGGCCAGCCGCAACGCGCCGTCGAGGTCGCCGGCCAGCGCGAGCGCCTCGGCCCGGCGTGCCGCGACCTGCAGCGGCGGCCGGCCGGCGGTGACCGCCGCCTCGTACAGCTTCGCCGCGAGCGCCGGGTCGACGGACAGCGCCTCGGCACCCGCCGCCTCGAACGCCGTCGCCGCGGCCGCGCCGCCGATGCCCGTGCCCAGGAGCGGCCGGACCAGCGCGAGGACCTGACCGCCGCGGGCCAGCTGCAACTCGGCGAGCCGCTGCCGCATCCAGGCCCGGCGCTCCACCGGCACCAGCACGCGGATGGCCCGCCGCGCGATCGGCAGCAGCGCGCCGTTGGGCCCGACGAGCCCGGTCGAGCGGGCGGCCGCCACGATGTCGGACACCGCCGCCGCGTCCCGGTCCAGCAGCTCGGCCAGCAGGTCGAGGTTCAGTGCGATGCCCGCGTCGGCGGCCAGCACGAACGTCAGCACGCCGTCGTCGAGCCGGCCGAACTCGGCGCGGAACTCACTGAGCACCGCGACCGGCACCTCGGGCTTGCCCGCGGGGAGCGCCCGGACCAGCCGGTTGACGAAGGCGGGTACCCCGCCGGTCTCGGTGTGCACGAACTCGGCCAGCGCGTCGGAGCGGCGGCCGGCGGGCAGGCACGCCTTCACCTGCTCCTTGTCGAACGGGACGGGCAGCAACTGCTCCTGTGCCAGGTCCAGCAGCTCGCCGAGCGCGGGCGTCCGCGGCCACGGCCGCGCGGCGACGACCAGCCGCACCTTCGCGGCGAGGTCCCGCAGACGCGCGAGGTCGGCGTCGTCGAGCAGGTGCGCGTCGTCGACGAGCAGCACGCCGTCGGTGGCGTCGCCGGGTTCGGTGTGCACGGCCGTGCCGGCCGCACGGAGGGTCTCGCCGAGGTGGTTCAGCAGGGTGGTCTTGCCATACCCACCCGGCGCGACGATGCCGACGTGCGCACGCGGGTCGGCGGCCAGCGCGTCCAGATGGCGCGCGGCGGCCTCGTCCAGGATCGGCGTCACTCGTCGTCCTCGTGGTCGGTGTGTTTGCGGCGCTTGCGGGGTGGCTCATCGTCGAGGTCGAGGTCTCTGCTGTCCCTGCCGTCGAGGTCCAGCTCGTCGACGTCGGTGCCGGCGCGGGACCTGCGGGTGAGCCGGGCGAGGCCGCGGGCGGGTGGGTCGAGCGGCGCGATCTCGACCGGCGGGCGGGGCGGCGGCGGGCCGATGTCGGCGACCTCCGGCCCGAGGTCGTCGAACCGCATCAGGTCGGTGTGCGCCGTGACTCCTTCGGTCGGCGTGACCGTCGGGGTCACGGGCAGCGGCTGGGCACGCACGGTCGGCTTGGCCACCCGGCCGCCGGCCAGCGCGGCGCCGCGGGCGATGGCCGTGGTCGGGTCCTCGGCCGCGACGACCCGGACCCGCACCGCCGCCGTCACCAGCTCGGTGATCAACGGCACATGCCCGCAGCCACCCACCAGCACGACCGCGTGCAGCGCGTCCGAGTCCGACCCGCTGCCCTGGATCGCCCGCTGCAGGATCCGGACGGTCTGCTCGACGGCCGGCCGGATCATGTCGTCGAACACACTGCGGTTCAGCAGCACGGTGGCCTTCTTCGAGCCGGCCGGCGTGGGGATGGTCACCGCGACGGCCGTCGACAGCCGCTCCTTCGCGTCCACGCACGCGGCCCGCAGCGCGGCGAGCCGCGCCGGGTCGTCCGGCACCTCACCCAGGTCGGCGGCGGCGTGCTCGGCGACGAGGTCGTCGAAGAGGGCGCCGCCCAGCAGGTCCGCGCCGTCCGCGTGCGCCCGCAGCTCGAACCCGAACGAGCCCCGCCGCAGCACGGCCGCCTCGAACCGGCTCGCGCCGAGTGAGTAGACCGCGATCTCCTGGCCGACCTCGAGCCGTTCCGTCGCGGCGTAGGCCTCGGCGGCGGCGACCGGGCGGGGGAGCAGGGTCAGCTCGGGCAGGTCGAGGTCCCTCAGGGCCGCCTGGAGCACCGTGCGGCGGTGCACCCCCCAACCCACCGGATGGGTGACCACCAACTGGCTGGCGGGTGCGCCCTCGTGTTCCTCGACGCGGTCGACCACCCACGCCACGAGCGCGGCCGCGAGCATCTCGGCCGGATAGGACCGGTCGCCGAGCGCGAGGGGCACCTCGTCGCCGATCCGCTCGAGGAGGTCCCGGGTGACGCGCTCGGGCTCGGTGGCGGCGCGGCGGATGGCCGCCTCGCCGACCTCGACCGCGTTGTCGCTGGTCAGGTACAGCACGGAGGCCACACCGGGCCGGTCCGCGGCCGGGTCCAGCGGCACGACCTCGGGCTCGCTCCAGCTGTCGCGGTGGTTGCGACTGACCGCGGCGGTGGTGCGCGCGGTGCCGAGGTCGACCCCGAGGGCGTAGGGCATTGCGGGCGTTACCTCCGTCCGTGCGAGCCGGCTATGTCGTACCAGGGGGCGGGCCCCATAGGGCAACCCCCCGTTGGGCTCGGGGGTAGCCCCTAACCCCCTAATGAGTGAGTCATTGTTAGCCCTAAGGGTCGAATCGACAACTCGGAGTGATCCCCGATGTCCCCCGAGCCCCGCTCTCCCTAGGTTGATCACCGCACAGCGCCGCGGCGTCGGCCCACGCGTTCGTCTCCGACCGCCGCCGAGTGCGAGAACTGAATCCGCATAGGAGAAGTTGTTGATCAAGAACGAGAACTCGTCGTCCGCTTCGGCTGAGACGACCCCTGCTGAGGCCTCGGCTGAGACCACCACGTCAGGTGCGGTCGCCGACCCGGAGACGGGCGCCTGCGCGCCGGGGACCCTGCACGACTTCGTGTCGAGCCTCATCAACGACGAGGCCGCGAAGGCCGCGTACCTGGCCGACCCGCTGGGCGCGCTCGGCGCCGCCGGCCTGGAGGGCCTGACCCCGGCCGACGTGCAGGAGGTGCTGCCCCTGGTCGCCGACAGCCTGCCGACCGACCTGGCCGCGCTGCCGGTCGATGGCCTGCCGGCCGTGAGCGACCTGTCGGGGGCGCTCCCGGTCGACGGCCTGCCCGCGCTGGGTGGCCTGACTGGCGCGCTGCCCGTCGATGGCCTGCCGGCCGTGGATGGCCTGGCTGGTGCGCTGCCGGTTGACGGCCTGCCCGCGCTGGGTGACCTGAGCGGCGCGCTGCCGGTCGATGGCCTGCCGGCCGTCGGTGGCCTGGCCGGCGCGCTGCCGGTCGACGGTCTGCCCTCCCTCGGTGACCTGCCGCTGGACCTGCCCACGGGTGGTCTGCCGGACGTGGGCGCGCTGCCCGCCCTCGGCGGCCTGCCCGTCAGCGGCCTGCCCGTGGCGCTGCCGGCCCTCGGCGACCTCGGTGACCTGCCGAACAGCCTCCCGACCGGTGTGCCGAGCCTCGGCGACCTGCCGCTCGTGAGCGACCTGCCGGCCCTGCCGACGCTGGACACCCCGCTCGGCGACGTGACCGCCGCCGTCGGCAACGCGGCCGCCGCGGCCGACCTGAACGGCGAGGTCCTCGCCACCGCCGCCTCCGGCTTCCTCTCGAACCCCGAGGACTCGGACGCGCCGACCGTCTCCGCCGCGGCCTCGTCCGCGTTCGGTGACTTCGCCGCGGGCGGGAAGATCGACCCCGAGGAGTTCGGCGGCTCGGTGGCCGGCAGCTCCCCGCTGGCGGACTTCGGCGCCGGCGCCGTCGGCCACGTCGGTGGCGACTTCGGGGCGTGGGCCGGTGCGGACACCGTGGCCGGCGACCTCGCCGGTGGCGTGCTGGCCGGTCCGGACGGCGTCCAGATCGCCGCGGAGTCCCCGCTGGGCAGCGTCAACCTGAACTCCAACGGTGACTTCTCGATCCAGCCGGCCGACACCGCCGACCTGCTGGACGTCGACCACCTCGGCACCACCGGCGACGTGGTCGCCGGCACCGTGGCCCACTACGTCAACTCCGGCGCGGACGTGCTGGCGAGCGGCGTGGCGGCCGGCGGCGACAGCCTCGGTGGCTACCTGACCGGCTCGCTGGGCACGGTCGGCGACACGGTCGAGTCCACCACGGACACCGTCACCGACGGCATCCACCAGGGTGGCGACCTCGTGTCGGAGCACCTGACCAACCTGCCGACGACCGACGACCTGCCGCTGGACCAGCTCCCCGAGCTCCCGCAGCTGCCGGACCTGCCGGACGTCGACTCGCACAACCTGCCGGCGGTCGGGGACGTCACCAGCCACCTGCCTGTCTCGTTGGACCAGCTGCCGGTGGACACGGGCGCCGTCACGGGCCTCGTGTCGAACAACCCGGTGACCGATGTCGTGCACGACAGCCCTGTGGGTGGGCTCGTCAGTGGCGTCACCGATCACCTTCCGCAGGCCGACCACCTGCCATTGGTGGGCGACCTGGACCTGGGTCTGTAACGCGCCTTTCAGCCCAGAAATAGGGGTTTGCCCCAACCCCGAGAGGCCGGGGCCCGCACCGTCGCGGGCCCCGGCCCCCTTTCACCCATACGGGGGAGCACGGCACACTCATCCGGGTGAGGACTCCGCCCTGGCTCACCGTTATCGACGACACCATCGCGGCATGCATCACCCATCACCGGTCTGACCTGGCCGGACGACTGGAGAAGCGGCGCTCGTTACTCCTCGAGCCGAAGCTGCGGGTCCCGGTGATCGGCGAGCCGAATCAGGGCAAAAGCCAACTCGTCAATGCCCTCGTGAACGCCGAAGTGTGCGCTGTGGGCGACGATGTGACCACAATCACTCCCACGACTGTAACGCATTCCCAGACGCCTTCCGCGGCTTTGGTCACAGAGATTTCCACTTCTGGCCGCCGCGCGATCGGGCCGTCGAGCGAGCCCGCGAGGATCCCGGTGCCGGTTGAGGAGATCGCCCGGCGCGCGCTGGTCAGCCAGCGCGCGGACGGCGGCGGCGAGGTGCACGCCGAGGTCGGCCTGCCCCGCGAGCTGCTGGCCGCCGGCCTGGTGCTCATCGACACCCCCGCCATCAACAGCACCGGCCCGCTGCGCACCGCGACCACCTTCGCCGCGCTGGCCAGCGCCGACGCCGTGCTCATGATCTCCGACGCCACCGGCGAGCTGTGCAGCTCCGAGCTCGAGCTGCTGAAGCAGGTCACCTCGCTGTGCCCGGTGGTGATCGTGGTGCTCACCAAGATCGACATCGTGCCGCGCTGGCGTGCGGTCGCCGAGCGCAACCGCGCCCGCCTCGCCGCTGCCGGCCTGCGGGCCAAGGTCGTGCCGGTGTCCGCGACCGTGCGCCTGGCCGCCGCGCGGACCGGGGACAAGCAGCTCAACGAGGAGTCCGGGTTCGGCGAGCTGGTGCGGACGCTGTCCCAGGACGTGCTCGGCAACAGCGATGCCATCCACCGCGCCACGACCGCCGTGCTGGCCGCGCAGGCGACCAAGCAGCTCATGGAGCCGCTGACCGAGGCGCTCACTGCCGTCCACACCGGTGAGCAGGGGCGTGCCCAGCTGCAGTACCGCGCCGCGCAGCACCGGCTCGACGAGCTGCGCAGGCGCACCACGCGCTGGCAGACCATGCTGTCCGACGAGGTCGCGGACCTGCTCTCGGACATCGAGTACGACCTGCGCGACCGGACCCGCAAGATCGTCCGCTCCGCCGAGGAGTTCTTCGACGCCGCCGACCCGGCCAAGACCTGGGACGACTTCGCCGAATGGCTGCGCGAGGCGCTGGTCGAGACCGCCGACGTGAACTTCGCGTGGCTCGTCGAGCGGTTCCAGTGGGTGGCCGAGAAGATCGCCAGGCAGGTCGCCCTGGAGGAGGCCGTGCCGGAGGAGTTCGCGACCGACGGGCTGCTGGACCACATCGGCGAGCTGGAGTCGCCGCGCGTGGAGAAGTTCACCGTCGGGCAGCAGCTGTTCATCGGCCTGCGCGGGTCCTACGGCGGCCTGCTCATGTTCGGCCTGGCCACCACGCTCGCGGGCCTGCCGCTGATCAACCCGATCTCGCTCGGCGCCGGTGCCGCGTTCGGCGCGAAGAGCATCTGGGACGAGCGGTCCGGACGGCTCAAGCGGCGGCAGGCGCTGGCGAAGCAGACCGCGCAGCGGCACGTCGACGACTTCTTCCTGTCCTACGGGAAGGCCAGCAAGGACACCGCGCGGCAGGTGCAGCGCAAGCTCCGTGACCACTTCCAGGCCGTGGTGGAGCGGATGCAGGAGGGCATCGCCGAGCAGGCGAACGCGGCCAAGCGCGCGGCCGAAGCGGAGATCGCCGAGCGGCGCAGGCGCAGCCAGGAGATCACCGCCGAGGTGGAGCGGCTCGTCGGGCTGCACAAGCGGATCCAGGCACTGGTGGGCCAGGCACCGCCCAGGGAGCTGACGGCGTGACCCTTGCTGACCGTGCGCACTCGATGCTGCGGGACGCGCTCGAGGTGTACCGGGACAGCCCCCGGGCGACCAACTGGCTGCGGCGCCACCTCGACCGGCTCGCCGAGCCGCTGCGGGTCGCGGTCGCCGGGCAGCCCAGGGTCGGCAAGTCCACGCTCGTGAACTCGCTGGTCGGCGAGGAGGTCGCCCCGCTGGCCGTGGAGGAGGGCAGCCAGGTCCTCTCGTGGTACCGGGGTGGGGTGAACCCGCGGGCCCAGGTGTACCCGACGCAGGCGCCGCCGCGGGACGTGCCGGCCGCGCGGATGGGCGGGCGGTTACACATTGACCTGGAAGGGTGGCGGTCCGACCAGATCGATCGGGTGGTCGTCGACTGGCCGTCGCGCACGCTGCGTGGCCTGACCCTCATCGACACCCCGGGCGTCGACCCGTCCGACGCCGGCACCCGGATCTCCCTCGACGCCGACGCCGTGCTGTACCTGATGCGCCAGCTGCACTCGACGGACGTGGGTTTCCTCCAGTCGCTCCAGGATCACCCGATCGCGAGAGAGACGCCGGTGAACTCCCTCGTGGTGCTGTCCCGCGCGGACGAGGTGGGCGGCGGCCGGATCGACGCGCTGACGTCGGCGAAGGTGCTGGCCAGGCGGTACCGCAAGGACGTCGCGCTGACGGGCGTGTCCCAGAACGCGATCGCCGTGTCGGGCCTGCTCGCGCACGCCGGCCGGACGCTGACGCCGGAGGAGCTGTCGTCGCTGCAGGTGCTGGCCGCGGCCGCCCGGCGGGAGCTGGAGATCGCGCTGGTGTCCGCGGACCGGTTCGTCGGCGACGGCGTGCCGCTGCGGCTGGACGCGCGGACCAGGACCGCGCTGCTGGACCGCTTCGGCATGTTCGGCATCCGCCTGGTGACGACGTTGATCAGGCAGGGCTTCGCGACGGTGGAGGCGCTGTCGCAGGAGCTCGTCAACCGCAGCGGCCTGCACGAGCTGCGTGAGGCAATGCGGCAGTGCTTCACCGACCGGCACGACGTCCTGAAGGCCCGGTCGGCGCTGCTCTCGCTGGAGGTCGTGCTGCGGATGGAGCCCCGCCCGGCCGCCCGGCGGCTGGTCACGACGCTGGAGTCGCTGGTGGTGAGCGCGCACGACTTCCGCGAACTGCGCCTGCTGGCGGCCCTGGATGGCGGCCGTACGGCCCTGCCGGACCCCCTGGCCGACGAGGCCCGCCGCCTGATCGGCGGTGTGGGCACCGCATTGCCCGCCCGGCTGGGTTTCACCCGCGAGGCGTCGGAACACGAACTGCACGGCGCGGTCTCGGACGCCCTGCGCCGCTGGCAGGAACAGGCCGAGAACCACGCGCTGGGCGAGGGCCAGCGGCGCGCGGCGCGGGTCGTGGTCCGCAGCTGCGAGGGCATGGTGGCGGAACTGGCCCGGTACTGAGTCCGCTAGGTTGGGCTTCCTCAGAAGTTCTGTTGAGGAGGAACCGTGGCGCGCGACCCCGACACCATCCAGCGGGAGATCGAGCAGGCGCGGGACGCGCTCGCGTCCACGCTGGACCAGCTGAGCACCAAGGCCAACCCGAAGAAACTGGTCAACGAGGCCAAGACCGGCGCGGCGAACACCCTGTCCTCCCCGAAGGTCAAGTACCCCCTGATCGCCCTGGCGGCCCTGATAGTCCTGGTCCTACTCCGCAAACTCTTCCGCTAACCCCGCGAGTCCAACGCGCAGAACCCGCGTGTCCAACGCGCAGAACCCGCGTGTCCAACGCGCAGAACCCGCGTGTCCAACGCGCAGAACCCGCGTGTCCAACCGGCCGGACCGGTGAGTTCGACAAATCCGGTCGTCGGCAGGATGGCCGGTTCGGTTGAACTCGCGGGTCCGGGGCGTTGGACACGCGGGTCGTGAGCGTTGGACACGCGGCCGGTCAGCTGCCGGAGGGGGCGGTTTCCTCGGTCGGGGTCGGTTGGACCGCGGGGTGTGCCGCCTGCGACTCGGTCCGCGGCGCCGGGGTCGGCTTGGCCGCGGCCTGCGGGTGGCCCTCCGCGGATGCCGCGGGCCCCGGCACCTCCCGGCTCGCTTCGTCGCTGACCGGGCCCTGAGCGGCCCCGCCTGCCTGGCCCTCCTGGGCAGCTCCACCCGCCGGGGTCTCACCGGCTGGGGCCTTGTCCGCCGGGCTTCCTTCGCCGGCCGGGGGCTCGCCGGTCGGCCCTTGCGCCGTGCTCGCCGCCTCGCGGGGCCCGGTTGGTTCCTCGGTTCTCGCCAGGCGGGCCGTGAGGTAGGCCGTCGTGAACTCGACCGCGTCGCCGTTCAGCAGGTGGACGACTGTCCGGCGGCCTGGTTCCTCCGGTGCCAGCTGCTCCACCAGCTGGTCCGCCTTGTCCCGCGCCGCGATGAGGCCCGGCGCCCGGCCCGTCAGGGTCCGCCCCCGCCCCTTGACCGCGATCGTCCAGTCATCGCCGTCCGGGGTGTAATGCGCTTCGATCGGGTCAGCCATCTCACGTCTCCCGCCCTCTGTTGGCCTCCCAGCCCCCCCGGTGGGAAAGCCCCGTTCAGCCGACCATAATCGATCGGCGGTGACCGTGCGTGGCTAATGCGGACGCAGCCCGAACCAGACCAGTCGCATCACCAGTTCGGCGGCCGTGGCGGCGGACACGTCATCGCGCTGGACATACCAGAGCGACAACCGCTCGCACGCCCCGACGACCATCTCCGCGTACGCCTCCAGCTCATTGTGCGGCAGATCCGGCAGGAACGACCCGAACAACGTGGTGTTCACCGCGGTCTGCTGTTGGCGAACGGCCTCGATCTCGGCCACCGCGTCCGGACCGGCGACCGCCGCCTCGGCCTGCAGCAGCTTCCACGAGCGCCGGTGGGAGTCGGTGAACTCGAAGAAGGCCGTGAGCCCGCGTCGCATCGCGTCCTCCGCCGAACTCACACCTTCGACGGATTTCAACGTCACGTTCAGTAACTCCGCGCGTGCTGCCCGAATGCACGCGACGAACAGGCCCTCCTTGGAGCCGAAGTACTCGTAGATCATCGGCTTGGAGACGCCGACCCGCTCCGCCACGTCGTCCATGGACGTCGAGAGGAAGCCCCGGTCGGCGAAGATCTCCTCCGCCACCTCGACCATCTGCCGCTCGCGCTCGGCGCGCGGCATCCGCTTCCTGCGTTCCTTCGTCGGCCCCACGACGCGACTCTACCGGAAGTAACCTACTCCCAGTAAGGTAGGTCGGCATGGAGTTCCACACCGTCGTGATCGGCACCGGTTTCTCCGGCCTCGGCATGGCCATCCAGCTCAAGCGGGACGGCCGGGACGATTTCGTCGTGCTCGAGAAGGCGCACGACGTCGGCGGCACCTGGCGCGACAACACCTACCCGGGCTGCGCGTGCGACATCCAGTCGCACATGTACTCGTTCTCCTTCGCGCAGAACCCCGGCTGGACCAGGTCGTACTCCCCACAGCCGGAGATCTGGGACTACCTGCGCGGCGTCACCGACCGCTACCGCCTGCGCGACCACATCCGCTTCGGCGTCGAGGTCACCGGTGCCCGCTGGGACGCCGACGAGTGCCGCTGGCACGTCACCACCGACCACGGTGAGTACGTCGCCCGCTTCCTGGTCGCCGGCGTCGGCGCCCTGCACATCCCCAACATCCCGAAACTGCCCGGCATCGAACGCTTCGAGGGCGAGACGTTCCACTCGGCACAGTGGAACCACGACTACGACCTCACCGGCAAGCGCGTCGCCGTGGTCGGCACCGGTGCGAGCGCGATCCAGTTCGTCCCGCGCATCGCGCCGGACGTCGCGAGGCTGACGCTCTTCCAGCGCACGCCGCCGTGGATCATCCCCAAGCCGGACCACCCGATTCCGAACTGGACGAAGGCGCTGTTCCGGCTGGTGCCCGGCGCCCAGCGGCTGTACCGGAACCTCATCTACTGGCTGCTCGAGGCCCGCGCGATGGGTTTCAACGGCCACCCGGCCCTGATGCGGCTGGCGCAGCGGATCGCGCTGGCCCACCTGCACCGGCAGGTCGAGGACCCCGAACTGCGTCGCAAGCTCACCCCCGACTACGTCATGGGCTGCAAGCGGGTGCTGATCGCCAACGACTACTACCCGGCGCTGACCAGGGACAACGTCGAGGTCAACACCGATGGCATCCGCGCGGTCACCGAGCACGGCGTGGTCGACGGGAACGGCGTCGAGCACGACGTCGACGTGATCATCTACGGCACCGGCTTCCACGTCACCGACGCGTTCGACTACCTCGACGTCACCGGGGTGAACGGCCGCGACCTGGCGAAGGAGTGGCGGGCGGAGGGCATCCAGACCCACCTCGGCATCACGGTCGCCGGCTACCCGAACCTCTTCTTCCTGCTCGGCCCGAACACCGGCCTCGGCCACAACTCGGTCGTGTTCATGATCGAGTCGCAGATCCGGTACGTGTCACAGGCCATGGCGCTCGCCGACCGGTCGGGCGCGGCGGCACTGGACACAAAGGAGAGTGCCCAGGCCGAGTTCCAATCGGACATTCAGCGCAAGCTGGCCGGTGGCGTGTGGACACAGGGCGGCTGCACGAGCTGGTACCTGGACGCCCGCGGCGTCAACCGCACGATCTGGCCGGGCTTCACCTGGCGTTACTGGCTGCGCACGCGCAAGCTCGACCCGGCCGCGTTCGACCTCGTTGGGTAACTCGGCGTGAGCGCCACGTCGCACAGACGGGAAATAAACCACCCGTTTGGAATCAGACCCCGTCTCACCTGCTTAAACTGACGGGGAAGCACCCCGAGCGATGGATATCTGGCATCTGGGAACAGTGTGGGACGAACCTCCAATGCGCACTGTCCTCACCGAGCCCGGTACTCTGAGCTACGTGGTGATGACCGAAGAGCATCGACCACGAGGGCGATGAGGGTAGTTGACCGGGCACCGCGAGTGTCGAGATTCGCCTTGCGGGCGGCGGATGGCGGGGCAGCGTGATTCGCCGCTGACCATGATGGAACCCGCCACACAAGGTCGACACGGGGGTTGACGTTGAGCCGAGGAACGCCGGGGTTCACCGCTGTGCTGGCGGTGACCGAGTTCCGCGCGCTCTGGTTCGCCGAGGCACAGTCCGTGTTCGGGGACCAGCTCGCGAAGGTCGCGCTGACGATCCTTGTCTACAACAGAACCGGCTCCCCACTGCTCGCCGCGCTGATGTACGCGCTGACGTTCCTGTCCGCTTTGATCGGTGGGTTGGGACTGTCGCAGCTCGCCGACCGGTTCCCGCGCCGCGGCCTGATGGTCGTGAGCGCGCTGGTGCAGGGCGCGCTCGTCGGGCTGATGGCCATCCCGGGCATGCCGATCGCGTTGCTGTGCGTGCTCGTGCTCACCGTCGGGCTCGTCCAGTCACCGTCCGCTGCCGCGCAGAACGCCATGACGCGCGAGATCTTCACCGACGACGAGCTGTACCTGCGCAGCCAGGACCTGCGTGGCATCACCACCAACACGATCATGCTGCTCGGCCTGGCCGGCGGCGGCATGCTGGTGGTCGGCATCGGCGCCAGCTGGGCGCTCGGCATCAACGCGGTGACGTTCCTGGTCAGCGCGGTCCTGGTCGCCCGGTTCGTCAAGGAGCGGCAGATCGCCGGCAGCCGGGAGGACGGCTGGTTCGGCGCGGCCAGGTGGGTGTTCGGGCGCAGCCGCATGCGGGTGCTGCTCACCCTGTCGTGGCTCGTCGGCCTGGTGGTCATCCCGGAGGGCCTGGTCGCGCCACTGGCCAGGGAGCTCGGCGAGTCGGACGCGGCGGTCGGCTGGCTGCTCGCCGCCGACCCGCTCGGCTTCGTCGTCGGCGTCTACGTGTTGTCACGCTTCGTGGCCGCGGAGCACCGCGTGCGGGTGATGGGGTTGCTCGCGGCCGGCGCGTCGGCGACCCTGATCGGATTCGTGTTCCAGCCGAACCTCGTGTTCGCTCTCGTGCTGCTGGCGATAGCGGGAATGTTCGGCGCCTATCAGATCACCGTCAGCGCGACGTTCAATTCGCTCGTTCCCAATGACATTCGCGGGGGCGCGTTCGGCATCATTCGAACGGGCCTTCGAGTATCGCAGGGAATCGGTGTCGCAATTGGCGGTGCGGTAGCACAGGGTATTGGCTCGGCTACGAATACGATTGTTCTCGCCGGAGTTGTCGGGGTACTCATCGCGGTGCCGGCCGCGGTGGTGTGGGCTCGACTCAACCGTGTCGAACCGGAGACGGCGGGACTGACGCGACTGAACACATTGCCTTCTTCTTGAGAGTTCACAAAGTGTTACGAAGCGACAACACGCCGGGTAGCTGCTACCTGAGTGGGGTCAGAGATCGCGGTCCATCATCACGGTTCACCTCCTGGCGGGGAAGACCAGAGCTGAACTGGCCGTACTTAACATGAGATTGTGGCAGAACGTCACAGATCGCGATCTGACATCACACTTCACCTCCCGTGGGGACGGGGCAGGTACCGAATGGCTTCACCGGGCGACAAACCGCCGAACGAGCAGTGGCATGCTAGCGGTCCACACTGTCCGTTCGTTTTCGGCTGGCTCGGATCACACTTGGGTGTGACACCGATGGAGGACGTTTGCCCATGAGTTTCACCGCTCACGGTGGGTCCGGGCAAGCATCGCCTGCCGGAAAAAGCCAAGACGACGGCACGGGACGTGCCAAGAACGCCCCGACCAGTCGGACGCAGGTCCGAGCTCCTGCGTCACCCACAAGTGTGAACGATCAGAGCGAATCGCAACAGCGCAGACGCCTTTTTGTAGTACATCCCAGGAAGTGGGCCTTCTGGCAGCAGCGGCCGAGGCTGATCGCGTACATGCTGCTGTGCGACCTGCTGGCGATCGCGTTCATCGTGTTCGCCGTGGTCACGGCACCGGGTCCGGTCCTGTCCGACTGGTTCCGCGGCGCGACGCTCGTCGTGTGTGCGACAGTCCACTTGCAACTGTCACGCCGTCAGGAGGAACGCAGGCGCAGCAGAAAACCCACCGTGCAGATCGACCTCGTGGGAATCTGGTCGTTCGCCGGCGTGGTCGTGTTGCCGATTCACCTGGCGCTGCTGGCGATCGTCCTGTCGAGAACGCAGCGCTGGTTCGTCGCCCGCCGCCCCCTGTACCGATTCACCTTCTCGACGTCGAGCGTGCTGCTCGCCGCGGTGGCGACGCACGAGACCGTGCAGAGTTTCGGCGCACACGTCTGGTCCCAACTGGACGTTGCGCAATCGTTCACCGCCTTCGGAATCCTTCTTCTGGGTGGTCTCGTCTACTTCGCCTCACAGGCAGTAGTCATCGGCGCCGGCGCGATACTCCTTTCGACGACAAGGCCGACGATTCGGTCGGTCCTGGGGACGAGGGAGGACAACGAGCTCGAGGTCGTGACCATCGCCCTGGGGACGGTGGCCGCCATCCTGCTCGTCAACGTGCCGGCCGCCCTGGCGATCATGGTGGCGGTGGGTGTGATCGCCAACCGCATCGCCGAGGTGCGGCAGCTGCAGGAGGACGTCCGCACGGACCCGAAGACGGGCCTGCTGAACATGCGCGGCTGGCGCGAGGTAGCGGAACGCGAGATGAACCGCGCCAGCCGCGACGACCAGCCGTGCGCGTTGCTGATGGTGGACCTGGACCATTTCAAGAGCATCAACGACACCTGGGGCCACCCGGCGGGTGACGACGTCCTGGAGTACGTGGCCCACGCCCTGCGCAGCGCCACCCGCCCGAGCGACGTGATCGGCCGCTTCGGCGGCGAGGAGTTCGTCCTGCTCCTCCCCGACGCCGACACGGAGGAGGCCGAGGCGGCGGGCGAACGAATCCGCCAGACGATCTCCGAGCTGCACGTCCCGACCACGGACAAACGCGGCGGCCCGGTCGCGATCTCCGAGCGCACGACCTCCATCGGCGTGGCGGTCTACCCGGTCCACGCGGACGCCCTGGACTCCCTCCTGCAGGCCGCGGACGCGGCGGTCTACGAGGCGAAGGAAGGCGGCCGCAACCAGGTCCGCATGGCCACGAGCTGAGTGGTGATCACCCCAGGGTCGTATCCGACGCCCCTGAGTAACCCCTGGGTATGACACCAAAGATCAGGGTTCAGCCTGATGGCGGCCGTGATCTCAGCGAGTAGCCTTCGGTCCCATGGGGAAACCAGGACGGTTGCCCCGGTTCAGCGCTCTCGTGGGGATCGTGCTGGCGGCGGCGGGGTTCGCGGTCATCGCTTCCCGGCCTGATCCGCCTCAGTACCGACCACCGACGGGGGACGTCGCCAAGGTGGAGCGGGCGATCGAGGACCAGCTCGACCCGAAGTCCGGGCGGGACCCGATCGCGGATCTGCCGGCGGACTTCACGAAGGTCAGCGGGCGCGAACCGGTGCACATGAAGGCACCGGACGGCACCACCAGGGCCGTCCATCCTGGCGGGGGCTGCTCATCACCATGGGGGGCGACACGCTGGGACTACAGCGTGGGCTGCAAGGCACACGATCTCGGCTACGACCTGCTCAGATACGCGGCGGCCAAGGGGCAGCCGCTGTCCCCCGAACTACGCGAGCGGCTCGACGACCGGCTTTCCCAGGACATGCACGCCCAGTGCCGCTACAACCCGCGCGACTCCGCCGGTGCCTGCGAGATCGTCGCCGACATCTACACCGCGGGCCTGGTCGTCAACTCGTGGCACCAGCGCTGGGGGACGCCCCGCAACGAACCCGTCGGGCCGTGGTCGGTCGCCATGGTGGTGATCATGGTGCTGATCGTGGCGCGGGCGCCCGGCAGCGTGCGGAGGGAACCGCGCCGAACCCGCATCGCGGCACCCAGGCCGGTGCTGACCGAGACCGAGCAGGCCCAGGCACACAGCATGGGCTACCTGCGCATCCTCAGCCTGACCGGCATCGTGCTCGGCGAGTCACTGCTGGCGTTCGCCATGCGTGACGACATGGAACCGGCCTGGACCTGGCCGTTCACCTGGCTGCTGCAGCTCGTCCCCCTGTTCTTCCTGGCCGGCGGCCACTCCAACCTGCTGGCCTGGCGCGCGATGGAGGGCCACTACGTCACCTTCCTCGCGAGCCGCGTCGGCTGGCTGATCCGTCCGGTCCTCGCGTTCGTGGTCGCCTGGCTGTTCGTCCCGCTGTCCCTGGAGTTACTCCAGGCGCCGGACAGCGCCGTGGCCGCCTTCAGCCGTCTCGTCGTGCAGCCGTTGTGGCTGCTCGGCCTGTACCTGCTGGTCGTGGCCCTCACCCCGGTCATGCACCGGCTGCACCGATTACTACCGACGGCGACCCCGGTCGTGCTGACGGCGGGGGTCGTCGGGCTCGGCTTCGCCGGCGGCGCCATCGCCGCGCACGTCGGCGGGGTGCTGGTCGCGCTGCTGTTCGCCCAGCTGGCCTTCCACTACGCGGACGGCACGCTGTGGCGCATCCCACGCGGCGTGCTGATCGGCACGGCCGCCGCCGCGTTCGCCGGGCTCGTGGTGCTCACCACACTCGGCGCGCAGCCGAAGCTGCAGCTCGCCGAGCCGACCGGGTACGCGGCGTTCGCGCCGTCGCTCGCCGGTGTGCTGCTCATCGGGATCGTGCAGGTCGCCCTGGTGGCGTTACCCCGCGAGCGCGGCCTGAGGGTGCTGGTGACCAGCGCACCGGCCCGCGTGGTCGCGCTGGTCCGGGCCGCGCCCATGACCGTCTACCTGGTCTACCTGTGCGCGATGCTCGTGATCGAGGGCTTCCTCCGGGTGGCCGGCGGCATCGGCTGGTTCGCCGAGCCACGCACGATCCTCGCGGTCGGGATGATCGCGCTGCCGACGCTGCTCGCGTTCGTGTGGTTCGAGCGGCGGCCACCGATTCCGCCGGAGCCGGAGCTCGACCCGCTGCCACGCCGGCACTGGGCCGACACGATGGCCGCGATCCTCGGCGTCGCGTACGGCGGGCTCGGCGTGGTTGGCTTCGCGGTGGCCGGCCTGTCCGGTTGGACCGATTCCGCGAACGTGCTGGGCCTGCCCATCGACCCGATGGCGAACCTCATCCACCTGCTGCTCGGCTGGTACCTCGTGCACTGCGTGCACCTGCACACCAGCTCGCGGCCGGGACCGTGGGTGGTCACCGCCATCGCGTGCGTGCCGCCGATGCTCACCACCGTGAGTGGGGTCGGCACGGTGGTACACAGCGTGACAATGGTGGTCGCGCTCGCGGTCGCTTTGGCCTGCACACCCACGTTGACACGTACGGCGACACCACGACCGGTGACCGCCGGTCGCTGAGAAGGGTGAGATATCCGCGCCGGTTCAATCACGCTCCGCAACGTGTGCGACCCTACGAACAACCGGCTGGGGCTCAAGAACGTCTTAGTCCTTGGGTGGGTCGTCGCGGGAGGAGCGGGAGGAGTCGGGGTGAACTATCGGCCGCCGAGGTCAGAAGGACCTGGCGCGGGACGTGGTCGGCCACAGCCGCCGCGTTCTGGTGGACGCGTGCCGCCGCCGGCGAACGCCGGCCGGGTGGTCGGCGGGCGTTCCGGTGCCAACCAGGACCGCTACCGCGACGACCGCGCGAGAGACCGGGACGACCGCGCACGGGACCGGCGCGACCGGCCCGTCGACCGCCGGGACCGGCCCGTCGAGCGCCCCAACCGGCCGGCGCCGCGCACGTCCGACGCGCGCTGGCAGCCGCTTCCCGAGCCACCACCGCCGCCACGGCGCCCGGCCAGGCCCGGCATGGTCGGCGTCAAGGTCGTGGTCGCGCTGGTCTCGGCGCTGGTGCTCGTCGGCACCGGCTACTACTCGAGCCGTCTCAACGGCTTGACCGACGGCCTGACCACCGCGGACGTCATCGACGCGCCGCCGGTGGAGAAGCCGGCCGACGGCGCGATCGACATCCTCATGGTCGGCATGGACAGCCGCACGGACGCGCAGGGGCACCCGCTGTCCAAGGAACAGCTGGCGATGCTGAACGCGGGTGTCTCCGACGGCGAGCTGAACACCGACACCCTGATCCTGGTCCGGATCCCGAACGACGGCGGCCCCGCGGTCGGCGTGTCGATCCCACGGGACTCCTATGTCCAGATCGCCAGCGGCTACGGCAAGCACAAGATCAACTCGGCCTACGTGCGAGCCAAGAACGACGCCATGAACCAGCTGAAGGGAGCGGGCGTCACCGACGAGGCCAAGCTGCAGGTCGACTCCAACCAGGAGGGCGCGAAGAACCTGATCGCGACCATCCAGGACCTGACCGGCGCCACGATCGACCACTACGCCGAGGTCAACCTGCTCGGCTTCTACGACATCACGAACGCGATCGGCGGTATCGACGTCTGCCTGAACGAGCCGGTCAAGGACAAGTACTCGGGCGCGAACTTCCCGGCCGGCCCGCAGACGCTCGCCGGTGTGCAGGCGCTCCAGTTCGTCCGGCAGCGGCACGGGCTGCAGAACGGCGACCTGGACCGCATCAAGCGGCAGCAGGTGTTCATGTCCGGCATGGCCAAGAAGGTGCTGTCGGGGGACATGCTGGCGCCGGGGTCGGACACGTTCGACAAGCTGCGGAGCGCGATCCAGAAGTCGGTCGTGCTGGACAAGAACTGGAACGTCCTGCAGTTCGCCCAGCAGATGATCGGCATCACCGGCGGCAAGCTCAACTTCCAGACGATCCCCGTCGGCTCGATCGACCTGCAGACGAGGAGCGACGGCTCGGCGGTGGAGGTGGACCCGTCCGCGGTCCGCGAGTTCGTCACCGGCCTGCTCGGCACCACGAGCAAGACGAGCACCTCGAACCCCGCGGGCCCCGACGACGCGTCGGCCAACGCGAAGATCACGGTGAACGTGCGTAACACGACCACCACGCCGAACCTCGCCGCCTCCGTCGCCAAGGCGCTGACCGACCAGGGCTTCGTCCAGGGCGTGATCGGCAACGCCAGCGCCGTGGAGTCCACTGTGGTGCGCCACGCGTCCGGCGAGCAGGCCAACGGCGACCGGGTCGCCAAGGCGTTGGGCGGAAACGTGCAGGTCGAGGAGGACTCGAACCTCCCGGCCGGGACGGTGTCCGTGCTGCTCGGCGAGGACTACGGCGGGCCGGGTGCGTCCGGTTCGGACAGTGTCGCCAGCAATGGTGACGGACTGGCCGGAAAGCCGATGCTGAGCCTGACCGGTCCACAGCGCACACAGGGCCAACCGGCGCAGCCCGGACAGCCGGAGTGCGTCAACTGACCTAGCTCTGAGCTGCTGTTTGCCGCAGACCGTTCACCCGAACGGGCTACTTGCGAAAGCAAAGTTTGAAAATCCGCGTAATCGCTCGGCACTTCATCGCTTCCTCATATGTCGGCATCCCGGTCGGGGACCGGATGCCACGAGGAGAGGGGCGATCGTGCGGCTGGACACAGCGACCTACCAGCGGGTTCTCGGCGACGAGCTGCGCCGTCTGCGCAAGCAGCGCGGCTGGACGAGGCGTGACCTGAACCGTCGGTTGCAGAGCGACATCTCCCTCCAGACGCTGGCCACGTATGAGCTGGGGACCAGACAGTGCTCGGTCGTGCGCCTCGTCGAGATCTGCCTGGCACTGGGCGAGGTGCCGCACGAGCTGATCGCCCGAGTACACCAACGCGTCTTCAGCGACTCCCCGGTCGGCCGCATCCGAATAGACCTCCGCAAGGTCGTCCGCGACGCCCAACCGGAGCTGCTTCCGTTCCGCCGCTGGGCGAAGGGCAAACTGTCGGAGACCAACGGCCAGGCGCCCGCGGAGGTGAGCCTGGACATCTCCGCACTGGAACGGATGGCGGAACTGTGCGGCCTGGAGACGGTGGAACTGATCGGCCGCCTACGCACCATCTCGGGAGTGGCGGAACCGGTCGAGTGACCGATGTGGACATCCCCGGTCCCCCAGGCCATGCGCGACCCGAGCGAGGGGCGGGTCGCGCATGGCCATTCCGCACAGTAATTCCCGCCCCCAAAACAAACCCGCCTCCGGCACGAAAGTCCCTTTCGCTCGACGTGACCGGGTGAATCCCCCAGCCCTCCCCGCGAAACCCCCGAATTGTCACCCTTCCCCGGTAGAATGGGTGCCGGGGTGGCCCCCCGGGATGGGTGGGGGCTGCCCCTGAACGGGTGCGCTCTTGGGACGTCGTTCGCGCCTGGCGATGGTGTCCCGTCAGGACGGCGATTCCCCTGGGACACCTACGAGTTTGGTCGGCCACAAGGTTTCCGCGGACTTGCCGAGGCTGCGGCTGGTCTGGCGGCTGGTCCACGCGATCCGGCGACCTGGCCGCGATTGTCGAATCGCGTCGCCCGTGCCTCTCCCCGTCGCAATTTTCCGCTCCACCGCACGAATGGGACTCTCGCTCGACCTCGCCCCACCAATCCGCCCTCACAAGCGGGAATTCCCCGCCGATTCCGATAACCTAGGAACATGACCGCTCCAGAAGACACCGTGGCAACCGCATCCGAACGCCCCATGCTCGAGAAATGGCTCGACATCCAGCGCGACGCCATCGTGACGAAGATCGACGGACTGTCCGAGGTGGACATCCGCCGCAGGCTCGTGCCCTCGCCGACAACCGTGGGTGGCGTGGTGAAACACCTGCGTTGGGTGGAGACCGGCTGGTTCCACCAGTTACTCGGCGCGCGCTCCGGCGACAACCGGCGCGCGCACCCTCGGGACTGGGAGTTCACCGTCCAGCCCGATGACACCGGCGCCTCCCTCATCGCGGAGTACCGGGCCGCCTGCGCCCGCTCCCGTGAGGTCGCCGAGGGGTACTCGCTCGACGACGAGGTACCGCACCGTTCGATGGGAGTGGTCTCGGTCCGGTGGATCTTCGTCCACCTGATCGAGGAGACCGCCCGCCATGCCGGGCAGCTGGACATCCTGCGGGAGCAGTTGGAGGTTTCCTGAGCACCTGACCGTGGTAGCCGTGCCGCGTAGTGAACTGGGGCTTTGGGAGGAGGTTCAGCGATGTCGGAGAGAAGCGGCCCGTCCGAGGGCGTGAAGGGCGTCGTCGAGGAGGTCAAGGGTAGGTTCAAGGAAGCCGTCGGAGCGGTCACGGGGGACGACTCCAAGGTCCGCGAAGGCGAGGCACAGCAGGACAAGGCCGCCGCGCAACGCGAGGTAGCGGAAAAGGAAGCCGCGGCGGACCGAGCCAGGACCGAAGCGGATGTACACGAGGCGCGCGAACGGTCCCACCAGGACCGCTAACCCCGATCCGGCCGGCGCCAGACCAGCCGTGGAAAGCCAAACCCGGCCACCACGGTCCGGCTGACGCCGGCCGCCGGGGCCCACCCAACGCCTGCGGTCGCCTCTGGCGCCGCCTGGCGTCAGGTCGGCTACCGATCCGGTTGACATCAGCCGAGATCCGAGCAGGGTCGGATCTCGTGATGGCCAACGGGGACCTGCGGTTCGCTTGGCGCTGGAGCGGTCAGGCGGCTTGCGGCTCCGGGTTGGTGCCCGGGGTTGGCGTTGGTGCCCGGGTTGGCCGCAGTTGGTTTAGTTGGCGAGATCTTGGTGCCAGGGTTTGCCACGGTCGGTTAGGTGGAGAGGCCTGGGCAGGGTCGTTTTGCCTAACGCGGGTGTCGGATTCGCTTGGTGCCAAGAGCGGCTTCTGGCTCCGCTTGGTGGCGGGGCGGCTTCCGGCGTCGGCCACAGACGGCCGAGCCGGTCGGTGCTGGCAACCGACAACCACGCGGCGGGCGTGCAAGACACGGGCGGGTCTCGGCCACTTCGAGCCGCCTGGCCCTTGGGCTTGGGCGGTTGGATTCTTGCCGGTCGGATTGGGGATTGAGCGCGTCATACCTGCGGCGCCGGTGACCTCAAGTCCCGGCGCCGTGGACTGTCCGCCTTATCCCGCCAGCGCCGCGACAGCCTCCAGGAGCCGGTCCACATCGGACTTGTCCGTGTAAGGGGCAATGCCGGCGCGGACCGCGCCCGTCTCGGCAATCCCCAGGATCCGTGCGCACTCGTACGCGTAGAACGTCCCCGCCGGGGCGTTCACGCCGCGGTCGGCCAGCCGGCGGTACACCTCCGTCGGCGGCACGTCGGCCACCGTGAAGAGGGTGGTCGGGGTACGCCGCCGCTCCGGGGCGCCGTAGCGGGTTACGGCCGGCAGTTGGGCCAGGCCGCTCTCCAGGTGCGACAGGAGCACCGCCTCATGCTGCTCCAACGCCTCCAACGATGCCGCCAGGCGTTCGCGGCGGGTGCCGGTGCCCGGCACCAGCTCGGCCAGGAAGTCGATCGCGGCCGTGGTGCCTGCCAACGCCTCGTACGGCAGGGTGCCGAACTCGAACCGTTCCGGGACGATGTCCGAGGCCGGCAGCAGCTTGTCCGGGCGCAACTCCTCCAGCAGAGCCGGCGCGGCCGCCAGCATGCCGAGGTGCGGACCGAGGAACTTGTACGGCGAGCACACGTAGAAGTCCGCCCCCAACGCCGCCATGTCGACGAACGCGTGCGGTGTGTAGTGCACCCCGTCCACGTACACCAGCGCCCCGGCCTCGTGTGCCGTCGCCGCGATCGTCGGCACGTCCGGGCGGGTGCCCAGCAGGTTCGACGCCGCCGTCACGGCCACCACGCGGGTCCTGGGCGACAGCACCTGCGCGACATCGTCAGCGGTCAGCACGCCCGTCGCCGGGTCGAAGGTTGCCCAGCGGACGGTCGCGCCCACCGCCGCCGCGGCCTGGACCCACGGCCGCACGTTCGCGTCGTGGTCCAGGTGGGTCACCACGACCTCGTCGCCGGGGCGCCAGGTCTTGGCCAGCGTCCTGGCGAAGTCGTACGTCAGCTGGGTCATGCTGCGGCCGAACACGATGCCGTCGCGCTCGCCGCCGACCAGGTCCGCGGCGGCCTGGCGGGCCGCGTCGACGATCTCCGTGGCTCGGCGCTCGGCCGCGGTGACCACACCCTTGTTGGCGACCGCCGAGGTCAGCACGTCCGCCACCGCGCGGGCCACCTGCCCCGGCGACTGGGAACCGCCGGGACCGTCGAAGTGGGCCGCGCCCTCCAGCAGCGCCGGGAAATGTGCGCGCACTGCGGTCACGTCGTAGTTCATCCAGGACCTCCGGCCAGCCGTCGACGTCATCCGCCACCTACATTAGGCAGCATGGCGGGTGCGGCTCCCCGGTCGGCGGCGGACAAGACGTTGGTGGTGCTCGAAGCGCTGGCCGAGCACTCCCGGGTGGCCGACATCGCCAAGAGCACCGACCTGCCGAAACCCACCGTGCACCGCATCCTCCAGACGCTCGTCCGGCACGGCTTCGCACGCACCGACGGCCAGGGCGAGTACTCCGGCGGCCCCCGCATCCTCAGCCTCGCCGGCCGCTTCCTCCAGCGGCTCGACATCGCCGAGCAGGTCCGGCCCATCCTGCGTGACCTGCAGGAACAGACCGGCTGGACGGTCCACCTGGCGCTGCTGTCCGGCGACGAGGCGGTCTACGTCGCCAAGATCGAGGGCGCCCGGCCCTACACGCTGGCCTCCCGCGTCGGCATGAGCCTGCGGCTGCACTGCACGTCCATCGGCAAGGCCATCCTCGCCACCCTGCCCGACGACGAGGTCCGCGCGCTCGTGCGCCGCGCGGGCATGCCGGCCCGCACCGAGCACACCCACACCGACGAGAACACCCTGCTCGACGACCTCGCCGGGGTCCGCCGCCGCGGCTACGCGGAGGACCACGAGGAGAATGAGGCTGGCGTCCGCGCGGTCGGCGCCGCGATCTTCGACCACACCGGCGACGTCCTCGGCGCCGTCTCGGCGGCCGCGCTCGTCTACCAGGAAGAGCCCGTCGGCGGCCGCGGCGACCTGGTCATGCGCGCCGCGGCGGCGGTGTCCCGCGCACTGGGCGCCCACTAGCCGCGAGTCCCGCTCTGGGCCCCGGCGAGTCCCGCCCTGGGGCCGCCGGGGCACGCCCGAAAACGGGACTCGCCGGGGCCGAACGCGGGACTCGCGGGGGCCGAACGCGGGACTCGCGGGAGCTGGGCCGGGGGTCGTGGAGGCGGGCGCCCCGTGGATCACCGTGGGAGGTGGGTTTGTGCCATTATGGGGGCGCGATATCGGAACATCGTTTCGTCAGGTGGAACGCATGCCACTGATCCCTGCTGACGACCTGCTCACGCTCGCGACCGACGTCCTGCGTGCCGCGGGTACGCCCGACGCCGCGGCACGCACGGTCGCCGGCTCGCTCGTGATGTCCAACCTCTACGGCCACGACTCGCACGGGGTGTTGCGGCTGCCCCGGTACGTCCAGGAGATCCACAAGGGACGGATCGACCCCCGTGCGGAGCCGGACGCCGAGCACGTCCGGTCCGGGTCGGTCGTCGTACGCGGGCGCCGGGCGTTCGGGCAGCTGTCCGCGCGGCGCGCCGTGCGGGAACTCCTTGCCCTGCGGGGCGTGGGCGTCGCGGTCGTCCGGGAGTGCAACCACATCGGCCGGGTCGGGGAGTACGTCGCCGAGCTGGCCGGGCACGACCTCGTCGGCATCGCGTTCGGCAACACCGGGTCGAACGTCGCCCCGTTCGGCGGCCGGGAGCGGCGGCTCGGCACCAACCCCCTCGCCTGGGCCGTCCCACGGGCGCGGGGCAAGCCACCCGTGGTCATGGACTGGGCCACCTCGGTCGTCGCCGAGGGGAAGCTCGCCGTCGCGCGGGATCGTGGGTTGCCCGTCGCCGAGGGGATCGTGCGGGACGTGGACGGCCGGTTGTCCACCGATCCCAACGACTTCTACGCCGGCGGCATGCTCCTCCCGTTCGCCGACCACAAGGGCTACGGCCTGTCCGTGCTCATCGAGCTGGTCGCCGGGCTGCTCTCCGGCGCCGGGATCGCCGGCACGCCCGGCTACACCGGCGACTTCGGCACCGTGCTCATGGCGTTCCCCATCGACACCTTCCAACCGGCGGACGAGTTCCGCGCGAGGACCGAGGAGTTCTGCCGCCGCCTCGTCCAGACCCCGCTCGCACCCGGCCACGACGAGATCCTGGTGCCCGGCGAGCCGGAGGAACGCACCAGGGCCGAACGCGAGCGTGACGGCATCCCCGTCACCGAGACGATCTGGCACGAGTTGAAAGCCCTGACCTAGGAGAAAGTCATGACCGTCAAAGGCGACGGCACGACCACCACCGTCACTCCCGAGCTGCGGCGCGTCGTCGCCGCGTCGGCGCGCACGTCTGCGACACCGCCATCATCTACCTGTACGCCACCTACAGCCTCACGTACATCACGAAGACCCTCGACCTGGGCCGCTGGGTCGGGCTCACCGGCGTGATCCTGTTCACCGCCGTCGTCATCGCGCTGCAGCCGGTGTGCGGCGCACTGTCCGACCACATAGGACGCCGGCCGCTCAACCTGTTCAGCGTCGTCTTCACGGCGGTGTGGGCGTTCCCGTTCTTCCTGCTGCTCGACACGCGGATGCCGGTGCTGATCTGGCTCGCGCTGATCGCCGCCACCGCGTTCGGCTTCGCGCCGATGGTCGCCGTGCAGCCGTCGTTCTACGCGGAACTGTTCGGCGCGCGGGTGCGCTACACGGGGTTCGCCGCGTCCCGCGAGATCGGCGCCGCACTGGGTGGCTGAGCGGTGAACGTGCTCGGCCCGTTCCGCGAGACCGTGATCCTCGACGGCCGCTAGAGGTCGAACTCCACGACGACGGCCGCGTGGTCGGACGCCTGCTGGTTGTGGTTCGCCATCTCGTAGTAGGTGTCCCAGTCCGTCGGGCGTGACTCCCTGGTGCCCCACAGGCCCTTCCGGAACAGGTGGCCCGACGTGAACCGGGGCTGCAACGACTTCGAGACGAGGACGTAGTCCAGCCGGTTGCGGATACCGCACGAGTCGAACGTGCCCGGCTTCTTACCTGGCTCGAAGCCCGGCAGCTCGTAGCACGACACCAGCGGACCCGCCGGGTCGAACAGGGTCTTCAGGTTCGTGGCCGCCCTGGTCAGCGACGGCTGCCCCTCGTTGAGGTCGCCCAGCACGATCACGTTCTTGCCGGCCGCCACGAGCTCGTCGGCGATCCGGCGGACCTCGCGAGCCTGGCGGCGGCGTTTCGGGCCGCCCCCACCGGACTGCGACTTGAAGTGGTTCACCAGCACGTGCACGATCTCCCCGGAGGGCGTGCGGATCTCGTACTGCGCGCAGTCCCGGGAGAACACCGGGCCGGACCTGTCCTTCACGTCCACATTGGACTTGATGGACTGGATCTCGAAGCCCTTCTTGGTCATGATGCCGACGTCGATGCCGCGCTCGTCGTTGCCGTCGACCAGCATCACGTGCTCGTACCGGCCGCCGAGCAGCTCGTGGTTGAGGCGGACCAGCGACGGCCGGTCCTCCACCTCGATCACCGCGATCACGTCGGCGTCGACGTCGCCGATCACGCGCGCGGTGGTGCGGGTGCCGACCTCGTCGACGGGTTCCTTGGCCAGCTCCACCCAGCCGATCCAGTCACCCCGGCCGGTCGCGATGATCTCCACGTCCTTGGTGGGATCCTTCGGCTCGCGGTCGAAGCTGCCCCGGTTCTTGCGCAGCCAGGCCCACTTCGGCTCCGTCGTCCGGTTGCGCCGGATGGGGCTCGCGGGTGTTTTCCGCGTGTAGACATCGAGATCGAGCAGGAGCTCCCGCATGCGCTTGCGGTCCGTGTCGGAGTACTCCGCCGCGGCGATCAGACTGTTGAACTCGTGGTAGGCAGCCAGCACCCGTTCGCCGGCCGCCGGGTCGGTCAGGTCGAACGCCTTCGGCCGCGCGAACAGGTTCTCGACGTTGTAGGACGCCACCCGCACTCTTGCCATACCCCACAAGTCGCGGCGGTGCCAGCGCTGATACGGATCCCGGAGCCAATTGGCCCAAGTGGACGCTCGGTACTGCCCCAAAGGGAGGCCGAAAGGGTCAGCGCACCACGCGGAAGCGGAGGTGGGTGGTCGCGGGGGTGGCGACCGCGCGGATGCGCTCGAGCTTGACCGGGCCGCCGAAGTGGTCGAACAGCCGAGTGCCGGCACCCAGCAGGAGGGGCATGACGTGGACCTGGATCTCGTCGAGCAGGCCGAGTTCCAGTGCCTGCTGCGCCGTGGTCGCCCCGTGCAGGCCGACGTCCTTGGTCCCGGCGGCGGCCTTGGCCTGCTCGATCGCGCTTGCCACGCCGTCGGTGACGAACGTGTACACGGGCGGGTGCGGCCTGGTCGGCGGGTTGTGCGTGACGACGAAGATCGGGATGTCGCCGAGCGGGCCGCCGTCGCCCCAGCCGCCGTCGCCCTCGTTCTTGTCGAACGACCTGCGGCCCATGACGATCGCGCCGCAGCTGTTGATGGCCTCCTCGAGGATGGCGACGTCCGCGTCGGTCTTCTGGTCGAAGATCCAGTCGTGCAGGCCCTCGGCGCCGGTGCCGAAGGGGTTCTCGCGGCTGTCGTCGGGGCCGGTGACGAACCCGTCGAGGGACATGGACATGTCGGAGATGACGATCGACATCGGTGGTTTCCTTCTCATGCGGCACGGCGGGACGCCGTGAGGCTGGCTTCGCAGGCGGCGACCAGTTGGGCGTCCGCACGGGTGCGGGCGCCGCGGTCGCATGTCGGGCAGTGCAGCGCGACGGTGCCGGTGACCTCGTCGACGGCGACCTCCAGCACCCGCCGGCACGGTCGGCACCAGCGGTGCCCGCTGACCTGACTGACGTGCAGGTCACTGTGGCAGCACTGGTGGATCCATCGGCGGTGGGCCGGGCAGGTGATCCGGTCGAGCGCGTCCAGGAAGCCGACCTCCTCGGCGTGGTCCTCGGCGACGAGCGCGTCGGCCAGTGCCTCGGCCGACCTGGTCGTGATGCGCAACGTGGCGGTCATGGCACTGGTTCCCTCCTGCTTGGCGTGACACCGACACGTCGAACCACCACACGCCCAATCGACACACCCCCGCCGAATTGCCTTAGCAAACGCGCGAGTCCCGCCCAGAGACCCCGCGAGTCCCGCTTTGGGACCCGGCGAGTCCCGTTTTCGGGGCCGCCAGGGTGTGCCCGAGGACGGGACTCGCCGGGCTGAGGGCGGGACTCGCGGGGGCTGAGGACGGGACTCGCGGGGGCTGGGGGCGGGACTCGCGGGGGGTGGGGTGGGGGTTAGGGGCGGGTTGCCAGGCGGTCGATGGCTGCTGGGTCGAAGACTGCCTCCGCGGCCAGGCCGGCCATGCCTACCAGGGGGGCGCGTTCGCCGAGGACCGCTGGGCCCACGTCCAGGCCCTGGGCCGCCACCTCGTGGGCCTGCTGCGTCAGCGTCTCCGCCAGGCCCGCGCGGAACGGGGCCAGCGCGCCGATCTCCCCGCCGACCCGGACCAGGTGCGGGTTGAGGATGGTCACCACCGTCGCGAGGACCGTGCCGACCAGGCGGCCCGCGTCCGTCGCCATGGCCACCGCGTTCGGGTCGCCCGACTCGACGCGGCGGATCACGTCCGGCAGGGACCGGGCGCCGTCGCCCCGCAGCTGGCGGATCAGTGCCTTCCCGCTCGCCAGGGCCGCCACGCAGCCGCGCCGCCCGCACGTGCACCGCTCGTCGTGGTTCTCGATGCGGATGTGCCCGATCTCGCCGGCGCACCCCGTCGCGCCCCGGTGCGGGCGGCCGCCGATCACCACGCCCGCGCCGATGCCCGTGCCGACGGCCACGCCCAGCACGGTCGACTGCCGGCTGCCCGCCGCCAGGTACTCGCCGTAGGCGAGGGCGTTCGCGTCGTTCTCCAGCAGGACCTCGACGCCGAGGCCGTCGGCCAGCGCGTCCCGCAGCGGCTGGTCACGCCACGCGGTCATGGTCGGCGGCATGATCGAGATGCCCGTCGCCTGGTCGATCTGGCCCGGCACGGCCAGCCCGACCGCGGCCAGGTCGCCGACGCGACCCACCGCGGACAGCTGCTCGCGGGCCGTGTCGACCAACCACGGCTGTACGTCCGCGGGCGTGTGGCCCAGCGGCAGGCGCTCGGTGTGGTCGACCAGCACCGTGCCGGCCAGGTCGACGACCCCCACCGACACGTGGCTCGCACCCAGCCAGGCGACCACCGCGACCCGGCTCGTCCGGTCGGCCTCCAGCAGCGCCGCCCGCCGCCCGCCGCTCGACGCGTCGTGCCCGGCCGTGCGCACCATCCGCAGCCGAACGAGCGTGTCCAACCGCTCGACCAGCGTGGCGCGGGACAGCCCGAGCAGCGCCTGCAGCTGCTGGCGGGTCAGCGGACCCTCGTCACGTAACACCGCGACAACATTTCCAGGCGATGCTGCGCCACCGGTCGGTAAAGGTCTGTTGACGTCGCCCATGACCCCAGCCTAGATTTGAAGGTGCCACTTCTGTCTAACAATTAGACATAAGTCTGCCACACGTGCTGCTGGAGGTCAGGTGAGACCGAGCCTAGGTCCCGTGCAGCTGGCTGCCAGCGCGGCCTGGACCCTGTCCGGCAACGACATCGGCACCATGATCACGGCGGCCCCGCGGCTGTACCCGCACATGTGGAGCTGGGACACCGCGTTCATCTCCATCGGGCTCGCGCACCTGTCCGCCGAGCGGGCCGCGCAGGAGCTCCGCACCCTGCTGTCCGCCCAGTGGCGCAACGGGATGATCCCGCACATCGTGTTCTCCGAGGGCGCCGGCTACTTCCCCGGCCCGGAGCGCTGGGGTGCGGCGGAGCTGAACCCGGACGCCCCGAACGCGCCCCGCACGTCCGGCATCTGCCAGCCGCCGGTGCACGCGGTCGCGCTGCGGCGCATCGTGGACATCGCCCGTTCGCAGGGGGAGTGGGCGACGGCGTACGACCTGCTGAAGTTCGCCTGGCCGCGGCTCTACCGCTGGCACGAGTGGCTGGTGCGCCACCGGGACCCGCTCGGCACGGGCATGCTCGCCATCGTGCACGGCTGGGAGTCCGGCATGGACAACTCGCCGCGCTGGGACGTCCCCTACGCCGAGGTCGTCCCCGGCGACGACCTCCCCCCGTACGTCCGGCTCGACCGCGGCCTGGTGGCACACGCGGACGCCGAACGCCCGAGCGACGTCGAGTACGACCGGTACCTGTGGCTCATCGAGGAGATGCGCAAGGTCCGCTACGACGCGGACGCGGTGGTGCGCACGTCGAGCTTCCTGGTCGGCGACGTGTTCGTGACGGCACTGTTCGCCCTGGCCAGCGAGGTCCTGGCGACCCTGGGCGAGGAGAGCGAGCAGCCGCCGTGGCAGATCCGGCAGCTGCGGGGCTGGGCGCGGCGGTCGCGGGCGGCCGTGGCGGCGGCGTACGACCCGGAGACCGGCCTGGCCCGCGACCGCGACCTGCGCGGCGACCGCTGGCTGTCCACGTCGACCATCGCCGGCTTCGCCCCGCTGCTGTGCGGCGGGCTGCCGGTCGACGCCGAGAAGAAGCTGCTGGCGACGCTGACCGGCCCGGACTGGGCCGGCCACCCCGCCCTGTTCGCGGCGATCCCGCCGTCGGTGTCCCCGAACGACTCGGGTTTCCGCCCACGCGAGTACTGGCGCGGCCCGGTGTGGCCGGTGATCGCCTGGTTGTTCGGGTGGGCGTTCGAGCAGCACGGCTGGCTCGCCGAGTCCACGCACCTGCGCTCGGAGTGCTTGCGCCTGGCGGCGGACGGCTCGTTCGCCGAGTACTACCACCCGCTGACCGGCGAGCCGCTCGGCTCGCGGCAGCAGTCCTGGACGGCCACCGTGGTCCTGGACTGGCTGCACACCTCCTGACCAGCCGGGGAAGGACCCCTTCGGGGCGCGTGCGGCGTCCCGAAGGGGGCTACCCCCGCCGACGGGCCATGCGGGCCGCGGCCGCACCGGACGCGAGGACCAGCACGAGCACCGTCAGGCCCCAGCGACGTTTCTCCTCGGTTTCCGTGTTGCCGGCCGCCACCGGCTCCGTCACGGCCGGGACGTCCTCGAGGTGCAGCCGGCGCGAGGTGGTGGTGACCGGGGGCGGCGGCGGTGGTGGTGCGGCCGCCTCCGTCGAGGTGGTGGTGGGGACCGGCGTGGGTTCCGGAGGTTGTGGGGGGATCGGGAGGTCGCGGGCGGGTTGCGTCGTGGTCGTCGCCGGTGGCTGTGTCGGTGGCGGCTCCTGTGTGGGTGGGGGTTGCTCCTGTGTCGGGGGCGGTTCCTGTGTTGGCGGGGGTGGCGCCGTGGTCGTGGGGACCGGCGGGTGGGACGACGGTGGGGCCTGCGGCAGCACGCACACGGACACGTTGACCAGCACCGCGAGCACGACGCCGATGAGGCAGTTCATCGCAGCCGCTCCAGTGCCGACTCGAACGCCGCGGGACTCACCTGCGCCCCGCCGCCGTACGGGTTCTGCAACTGCTGCGTCGCGAACAGCAGCAGGGCCATCGTCCCCGCGAGGATCGACACGATGAAGATGTGCGTGGCCCGCTTCGGGCCGCCGAACAGGACCGGCAGGGCCACGGCCATCACCGCCCCGGTGATCAACGCGAACCACACCACGGAGTTGACGCCGTCGCCCGCCGCGTTGAGCCGGTCCTGCCTCGCCTGGTACACCTGCCACAGCTGGTCGGCGGCCGCGGACTTCTGCTCGCTCGTCCACTCGTCGGTCGCCGGAGAGGCGGCCACCGCCGCGCGTAACTTCTCCAGCCGGGTCCAACCGTCGTCCCCGACCGGCAGGCCGTCGCGCATCCGGGGCCACTCGCTGGTGATCACCTCGCGTGCGTACGCCCGCGCCTCGGTGGCCACGTCACCGGAGGTCGTCGCCCAACTCGCCGCCACGAGGCCGCTCGCCTCTCGGTAGGTTGCGTCCTCGGCGTTGCCCGCGCCGTCGAACAGGGAGATGAGCACGAACGCGACCAGCACCGCCTGCAACCCACCGACCAGGGTGAACACCTGACCGGCGGCCTCGTTGTTCTCGACCACCCCTTCTTCCGCACCGATTCGCCGCACGAGGTAGGCGAGGCCGCCCGCGACCACCGCGGCGCCGACCACCCACAGCAGGCCGGTGACGTACAGGTTCATGTCCACTCTCGTTTCATCGCCTCGTCGAGCAGCGTCTCGACGATCTGGCTCTCCGGCACCGTCCTGACCACTTCGCCCCGTACGAAGATCTGCCCCTTGCCGTTGCCCGACGACACCCCCAGGTCCGCCTCCCGCGCCTCCCCCGGTCCGTTCACCACGCACCCCATCACCGCGATCCGCAGCGGTGTCTCGAAACCCTCGAACGCCGCGGTCACCCGCTCCGCCAGCCGGTACACGTCCACCTGCGCCCGCCCGCAGGACGGGCACGACACGATCTCCAGCCGCCTCGGCCGCAGCGCCAGTGACTCCAGAATGGACAGTCCGACCCTGACCTCCTCGACCGGCGGCGCGGACAGCGACACCCGGATCGTGTCGCCGATGCCGTCCGCGAGCAGCACCCCGAACGCCACCGCAGACTTGACCGTGCCCTGGAACCGCGGCCCCGCCTCGGTCACGCCGAGGTGCAGCGGGTAGTCGCACCGCTCCGCCAGCTGCCGGTACGCCGCGATCACCACCACCGGGTCGTGGTGTTTGACCGACAGCTTCAGGTCGGTGAACCCGTGTTCCTCGAACAGGGAGCACTCCCACAGCGCCGACTCCACGAGCGCCTCCGGCGTCGCGCGGCCGTACTTGGCCAGCAGCCGCGCGTCCAGCGAGCCGGCGTTCACCCCGATGCGGATCGGCACGCCCGCGTTCCCCGCCAGGCGGGCGATCTCGCCGACCCGGTCGTCGAACTGCCTGATGTTGCCGGGGTTCACACGCACGGCCGCGCACCCGGCGTCGATCGCGGCGAAGACGTACCTGGGCTGGAAGTGGATGTCCGCGATGACGGGGATCTTCGACTTCGCGGCGATGGTGGGCAGCGCGTCCGCGTCGTCCTGCGACGGCACCGCGACCCGCACGATCTGGCAGCCGGCCGCCGTCAGCTCGGCGATCTGCTGGAGCGTGGCGTCGACGTCCGCCGTGACCGTCGTCGTCATCGACTGCACCGACACCGGCGCACCGCCGCCGACGGGCACCGCGCCGACCTCGAGCCGCCGCGACTGCCGCTGTCCCGCCTCCCCGGATTTCAATGTGTTGGTCGCGTTCGGGGACGGAGAGTTCTGTTTGGTCACGTACTTGTGGCTGGCTTGCGTCACGTTCCCCTGAGGTGCGGTTGCGAAGCGCTCGGGCTGACTTGAACCTGTGGTTGATGCAGAGGGTGTCATCAGGCCACCTTCAGTCTCTTGAGGACGGTCGTGGCGATGCCGCTCGCGTCCAACCCGTGTGCCTTCAGGATCTCGGCACGCGACGCGTGCGGGAGGAACGCCGCCGGCAGCGCGAACGTCGCGACGCTGGTGTGTTCCAGTGCCTGCGCGAGCCGGGCGCCCATCGCGCCGGTCGCGGTGGTGTCCTCGACCGTCAGCACCAGCCGGAAACCCGCGGCGAGCCGGACGAGCGCGGTGTGCAGCGGCGTTGTCCACAGTGGATCGACGACCATCGCGGGGACGTCGTGGCGGGCCAGTTCCTCGGCGGCGGCGAGGCAGGCGGCGGCCAGCGGGCCGACCGCGACGAGCAGCACCGGCGCGCCAGGTGCCTCCCGCAGCACGTCGTAGCCGTCGGTCCGGCGCACGGCCGGGATGTCCGGGCCGGCGGTGGCCTTCGGGTACCGCAGCACGGTCGGCGCGTCGGACACCGCGACCGCGTCCCGCAGCGCCTGCCGCAGCGTCGCGGCGTCGCGGGGTGCGGCGAGCCGCAGGCCGGGCACGACCGGCAGCACCGACGCGTCCCACATGCCGTGGTGGCTCGCCCCGTCCGGCCCGGTCACCCCGGCCCGGTCGAGCACGAACGTGACGCCGAGCCGGTGCAGCGCGACGTCCATGAGGACCTGGTCGAACGCGCGGTTGAGGAACGTCGAGTAGATGGCGACGACGGGGTGGAGACCGCCCATCGCGAGGCCGGCGGCCGAGGTCACCGCGTGCTGCTCGGCGATGCCGACGTCGAAGACCCGCGCCGGGAAGCGTTCGGCGAACCGGCCGAGCCCGGCGGGCAGGGCCATCGCGGCGGTCAGGCACACCACGTCCGGCCGGGCCGCCCCGATCTCGGCGATGGCGTCGGCGAACACCGACGTCCACGACCGCGAGCCGGCCGAGGAGGACGGGCCGACCGCGTGCATGCGGTCGGCCTCGTCCTCCTCCGCCGGTGGGTATCCCTTGCCCTTCTCCGTCACGCAGTGCACGACCACCGGCCGCCCCAGCGCGGCCGCGAACCGGAAGGCGTCCTCCAGTGCGACGACGTCGTGCCCGTCGATCGGGCCCAGGTAGGAGAAACCCAGTGCGGTGAACATGTTCGGCCCGGGCTCGCCGGTGCGCAGCCGGGCCAGGTGCGCGGCGAGGCCGCCGACGGTCGGCGCGTAGGAACGGCCGTTGTCGTTGAGGGCGACGACGACCGGGCGGGTGCCGCCGCCCAGGTTGTTCAGCGCCTCCCAGGCCATGCCGCCGGTCATGGCGCCGTCACCGACGACCGCCACCACCCGGCGTTCGTGCAGGTCCCGCAGCTCGAACGCCTTCGCCAGGCCGTCCGCATAGGACAGTGCGGTCGACGCGTGCGAGTTCTCGATCACGTCGTGCGGTGACTCGGTCCGCGACGGGTAGCCGGACACGCCACCCGCCTGCCGCAGCCCGCCGAAGTCGCCCGCGCGGCCGGTCAGCAGCTTGTGCACGTACGCCTGGTGGCCGGTGTCGAACAGCAGAAGGTCCCGCGGCGAGGAGAAGACCCGGTGCAGTGCGATGGTCAGCTCCACCGCGCCGAGGTTCGGGCCGAGGTGACCGCCGGTGACGCGGACGTTGTCGACGAGGAACGAGCGGATCCGCGCCGCCAGCGCCAGTAGGTCTATTGTGGACATTCCGGGTAGGTCGGTGGTCTCGGCCAGCGTCATGAGGGTCGCACCGCCGCCGGCAGCGTGAAGCGGATCGACTCGGTCGCGGTCTCCCGCTCCAGCACGGTGACCGGTTCCAGGGCGGCGATCACCTCGTCGACCAGCCGGGGTGGTGCGGACGCGCCCGCGGTCAGGCCGACCGTGCGCACGCCCTCGAGCCACGCCGGGTCGATGTCGCCCGCGTCGTCGATCAGGTACGCGGGCGTGCCCGCCCGTCTGGACAGCTCCACGAGGCGCACCGAGTTCGACGAGTTCGTCGAGCCGATCACCAGGACCAGGTCAGCCTCGACGGCCACTGTGGACAGTGCGTGCTGGCGGTTGGTGGTGGCGTAGCAGATGTCGTCCGAGGCCGGCCCGCGCAGGTTCGGGAAGCGGGTTCGCAGCACGGCCAGGATCTCCTCGGTCTCGTCGACGGCCAGGGTCGTCTGCGTCAGGTACGACACCCGGTCCGGGTCGGGGACCGCCACCGTGCTCGCCTGGGCCACGTCCTCCACGAGGACCGTGTGCTCGGGTGCCTCACCCAGCGTGCCGTCGACCTCCTCGTGGCCCGCGTGCCCGATGAGCAGCACGGTGTCGCCGCGCGTGGCGAAGCGGCGGGCCTCGGCGTGCACCTTGGTGACCAGCGGGCAGGTCGCGTCGATCACGTCCAGCTCCCGCCCGGCCGCCTCGGTCCGCACCGCGGGGGAGACGCCGTGCGCGGAGAACACCACCGTCGCGCCCGGCGGCACCTCGGCCAGCTCGTCGACGAACACCGCGCCCCGGGACTCCAGGTCGGCGACCACGTGCGCGTTGTGCACGATCTGCTTGCGCACGTACACCGGCCGGCCGCGCTGCCGCAACGCGTGCTCGACGATTTCGATGGCCCGCTCGACACCCGCGCAGAACGAGCGCGGCGCGGCGAGCAGGACAGTCTGGGGCGCCATAGGGATCTCCTGTCGCCGGCTGGGGCCAACGCCCTGAAGGGGTCCTTCAGGGCGTTCAACGTCTCGAAGGGGTCCTTCAGGGCAGGTCAGTGGTCGCGGTGGGTCAGGTGGTGGGCCAGGTCGGTCAGCTCGGCCACCGCCGGGGTCGGCGGGCCCAGCTCGGTGAGGCGGGCCACCGCCTGCGCCACCAGGTCGTCGACCTGGCGCTGGCTCCACGCGCGGCCGCCGGCCTGCTCGACCAGGCCGGCCACGTGTGCCAGCTCCTCGTCGGCGGGGGGTGCGGTGCGTGCGTAGAGGTCCGCGAGCTCCTTGCCGGCCGGGGTGTCCGACGTCAACGCCGCGACCACCGGCAGGGACTTCTTGCGGTTGCGGAGGTCCGAGTACACCGGCTTGCCCGTCGCCCTCGGGCTGCCCCAGATGCCGAGCAGGTCGTCGACGTGCTGGAACGCCAGACCCACCTGCTCGCCGAACGCACGCAGGTGCCCGAGCTGCTCCGGTGTCGTGCCGCCGAACATGGCGCCGAGCGCGCACGCGCCACGTATCAGCGCCGCCGTCTTGCCCGTCGCCATACCCAGGCACTCCGCCAGGTCCACTGTGGACCGCTGCTCGAACTCCAGGTCCGCCCACTGGCCGTCCACGAGGTCCTGCACGGACGTGCTCAGCGTCCGCAGTGCCCGGCTCGCGGCCGGGTGCCCGCTCGAGGCGAGCACGTCGAGTGCCAGCGTCAGCAACGCGTCGCCGGCGAGGATCGCCGCGCCGATGCCGAACACGCTCCACGCCGTGGGCCGGTGCCGCCTGGTCAGGTCGCCGTCCATGACGTCGTCGTGCAGCAGCGAGAAGTTGTGCACCAGCTCCACCGCCACCGCCGCCGGCACCGACTCCCGGGGCGAGCCGCCGACGACCGCCGCGGACAGCAGCACGAGGGTCGGGCGGATCGCCTTCCCGCCCTCCTTGGACGTGGGCGTGCCGTACTGGTCCCACCAGCCGAGGTGGTAGCCGGCGATGCGGCGGGTGGACGGCGGGAGCGTGCCGACCGCCGCCCGCAGCGCCGGCTCGACCAGTTCCCGGCTCCACGCAAGCGTTTGCTCCGTCGAGGTCGTGACCACACCCATGTCAGCGTCCGATCTCGACGTTCTCCAGGACGCCGAGCGCGTCCGGGACCAGCACCGCCACGGAGAAGTACACGCTCACGAGGTACGACAGGATGGCGTGGTCGTCGATGCCCATGAACCGCACGTTCAGGCTCGGCTGCACCTCGTCGTCGATGTTCACGGTGTGCAGGCCGATCACGCCCTGGTCCTCGACGCCCGTGCGCACCACGATGATCGACGACGTGTTCCCCTCGGTGATCGGGATCTTGTCGCACGGCAGGATCGGCACGCCGCGCCACGTCTGCACGGTCGAGCCCTCCAGCGGCACGTTCGACGGGTACAGGCCTCGTTTCGTGCACTCCCGGCGGAACGCGGCGATCGTGCGTGGGTGGGCGAGGAAGAACCGGGACTTGCGCCGCCGCGACAGCAGCTCGTCCAGGTCGTCCGGGGTCGGCGGGCCGGAGCGGGTGAAGATCCGCTGCGCGAGGTCGGCGTTGTGCAGCAGGCCGAACTCCCGGTTGTTGATCATCTCGTGCTCCTGGCGCTCGCGCAGGGCCTCGATGGTCAGCCGCAGCTGCTCCTCGGTCTGGTTCATCGGGTCGTTGTAGAGGTCCGCGACGCGCGAGTGCACCCGCAGCAACGTCTGTGCCACGGTCAGCTCGTACTCGCGCGGCGCCAGCTCGTAGTCCACGAACGTGCCCGGCAGCTCGATCTCGCCCGCGTGCCCGGACGACAGCTCGATCGCCGCCTCACCGGCCCTGTTCTGCGTCGGCGCCGGCCGGGACAGCGCTTGCCGCAGGTGCTCGCGCAACGCCGCCGACTGGCCGTTCATCTGCTGGAACGACTGCCCGGCCAGCACCAGCACGGTGCACGGCGTGACCGCCTTGACGGTGAACCCCCACGTTTCCTCGGTGCCGGCGAGGACCTCGTCGCCGAAGTGGTCGCCGTCCGCGAGTACCGCCGTCACCTGGTCGTCCCCGTACGGCCCGGGGGTGATCTTGTGCGCCCTGCCGTGTGCCAGCAGGTACACCTCGGTGCGTGGTTGCCCCGACCGGACGATCACGTCACCGGCCGCGTACTCCCGCTGCTCGAACCGGTTCGCCAGCGCGGTGAGCACCTGCTCGTCGGTGAAGTCCCGCAGCAGCGGCAGTTCTCGCAGCTCTGCCGGCACCACGCGCACCGTGGTGCCCTCGCTGACGAACGACAGCCGGCCGTCGCCGATCGCGTACGTGAGCCGGCGGTTCACCCGGTACGTGCCGCCCGCGACGTCCACCCACGGCAGCATCCTGAGCAGCCACCGCGTGGTGATGTTCCGCATCTGCGGCTTGGACTTGGTGGTCGTGGTGAGGTTGCGCGCGGCCTCGGTCGAGAGGCTCCGCCGCGTCGCCTCGATCCGCAGGGTCTCCACTGTGGACACCGGTCAGCCTTCCCGTCCCAGCTCGACGTTCTCCAGGATGCCGAGTGCGTCCGGCACGAGCACCGCGCACGAGTAGTACGCGCTGACGAGGTAGGAGATGATCGCCTGCTCACTGATGTTCATGAACCGCACCGAGAGGCTCGGCTGGTACTCGTCCGGGATGCCGGTCTGGTGCAGGCCGACGACGCCCTGCTGCTCCTCGCCCGTGCGCATGAGGATGATCGAGCTGGTGCGGTGCTCGCTCACGCCGATCTTGTTGCACGGGAAGATCGGCACGCCCCGCCACGCCGGCACCCGGTTCCCGTTGAGGTCGACGGCGTCCGGGTAGATGCCGCGCCGGCTGCACTCCCGGCCGAACGCGGCGATCGTGCGCGGGTGCGCGAGGAAGAAGGCCGGGTTCTTCCAGACGGTCGCGAGCAGGTCGTCCAGGTCGTCCGGGGTCGGCGGGCCGGAGCGGGTCTGGAGCCGTTGGGACAGCTCGGCGTTGTGCAGCAGGCCGAACTCCCGGTTGTTGATCATCTCGTGCTCCTGGCGCTCGCGCAGGGCCTCGATGGTCAGCCGCAGCTGCTGTTCGACCTGGTCCATCGGCTCGTTGTAGAGGTCGGACACGCGCGTGTGGACGCGCAGCACGGTCTGTGCCACGGAAAGCTCGTACTCGCGCGGCGCCAGCTCGTAGTCGACGAACGTGCCGGGCAGCGCCACCTCGCCCGCGTGCCCGGACGACAGCTCGATCGCCGCCTCGCCGAAGGGGTTCTGCGGCGTGGCCTGGCCGGCCTGGAACGCCGCGACCTGCGCGCGCAACGACTCCGAGCGCCCCAGCACCTCGTCGAACGCACGCTGCGGCAGCATGAGGACGATGCACGCGGTCTTCGCCTGGACCGTGTACTCCCACATGCTGTGCGGGTCGACGAGTGTCTCGTCGCCGAAGTGGTCGCCGTTGGCCAGCGTGTCGAGCACGGTCTCGTCGCCGTAGCGGCCGGGGCCGATCTTCTGGACCTTGCCGTGCGCGATGAGGAAGGCCTCGTTGGACTCGTTGCCGAACTCGACGATCGTGTCGCCGGCCGAGTACTCGCGCTGCTCGAAGCCGTCCGCGAGCGCGCCGAGCACCTCCTCGTCCGCGTAGCCGCGCAGCAGCGGCAGCTCGCCGAGCTCGGCCGGGATGACCTGGATGCCGTTGCCCTCACTGGTGAACGTGACCCGGCCGTCGCCGACCGCGTAGGACAGGCGGCGGTTCACCCGGTAGGTGCCGCCCGAGACCTGCACCCACGGCAGCATCTTGAGCAGCCAGCGCGAGGACACGCCCTGCATCTGGGGGACGGACTTCTTCGTCGTGGCAAGGTTCCGCGCCGCGGCCGTCGCCAGGCTCTGCTGCGGGCGCTCGCCGTTCGCCTCGACACCGGGCGCCACCGGTTCCGTCACCGTCACAACGCACACCACCAATCATCCGTCGGCCTGTGGGAATTCGATCAGTATTCGCGAGTTCTTTTCATTCCTAGCACCAGGACGGAAAAGTCCACAGTCGACCAAGAGGGTGACCACGAGTGAGGTCGGAAAATATCAGAGAAACAGCCGCTATTCACCCGATCATCGGGTAACGACCGCGGGTCCTGTTGTCTGAGTGGGTCGTGGATAGGCCGAACGGGGACGCGGCTGGGACGAACGTGTGGTGGCGGCACGCTGACCGACGGGAACGCGGTAGTGGTGCGCTCACCGTAACGGCCTAGTCCGTTCGGCCGCGTGTATACCGTCGGTTGGAGACGGTTGGGGATTTGTCCGCGGACACAGGTCGGCACGGTTGACGAGATTTACCGTCAACCGTGCCGGTATTCTATTGTGGACTATTTTCGTCAGGCGCCCGCGTCGTCCAGCCGGGTGAGTTGATCTTCTGACAACTTGACGTTCAGTGCGGCCATCGCGGCGTCGAACTGGTCGAGGGTGCGCGGCCCGGTCAGGGGGATCACCGCCGGGCCGGTCTGGTGCAGCAGCCACGCGAGCACCAACTGGTTCGGCCGCACCCCCAGCTCGGCCGCCAACTCTTCCAGGACGGCGAGCCGCGCGTCCGAGTCCGGGCCGGCGTAGTCGGGCATCTTCGGGTCCACCGCGCGCTTGGCCGGGTCGTCGTAGATCCCGTTGAGGATCGGGGAGTACGCGACCAGGGAGACCCGCGGGTTGGCGCGCAGGTGGTCGAGCTGCTCGTTGTCCACAATGGACAATGTGTTGACGCCGGCCCTGGGGCGCAGGTAGCTGTGCTGCTGCTGGACCGCGACCGGCGCGGGCCAGCCGTTGCGTTCGCAGAGTCCGAGGACGCGCTCCAGCCGCCAGGTGCGCACGTTCGACCAGCCGACGTAACGGATCTTGCCCGCCCGGACGAAGCCGTCGAGTGCCTCGAGCGTCTCCTCCAGTGGGGTGGCGAGGTCGTCGACGTGTACGTAGTAGAGATCGATGCGGTCGGTGCCGAGGCGGCGCAGGCTGGCGTCGAGCGAGCGGCGCAGCGTCTCCGCGCCCGCGCCGACGTACTTCTTCGGCCAGACCGGGCCTCGTTGGGTGTCCGGGTCCTCGACCCACCCGCTGCCCTTGGTGGACAGGAACACCCGGTCCCGGTTCCCGCGACTGGCGAACCAGCGGCCCAGCACGGACTCGCTCTCGCCGCCGGTCAACCCCGGCGCGGGCCACCAGGCGTAGCAGTCCGCGGTGTCCACAAAGGATCCACCGAGGCCGAGATACCGGTCGAGCATGGTAAGGGCGGTCGGCTCGTCGGTTCGCGTGCCCATCCACATGGTCCCGAGGGAGAGTTGGCTGACCTGCTCGCCGGTACGGCCCAGTTCTGTCGTCTGCACGGTTTCGAGCCTAGGTTCACCTGGTCTGATACGTCCAATGCAAACACACGCGCGATTTAATACGCTGGACGTATGGAACTACGGCAGGCGCACGCGTTCGTGGTCACGGCCGACGAGGGACACGTGGGCCGCGCGGCCACCCGGTTGCACGTCACCCAACCGACGCTGTCCCGGCAGATCGCGGCGCTGGAACGGTCGCTCGGCGTGCCGCTGTTCGACCGGACCCGCAGGCAGCTGGCCCTCACCCCGGCCGGCGAGGTGTTCCTGGCCGGCGCCAGGGAGTTGGTGCGGCGGGCGGACGAGCTGGCGGCCGCGGCGCAGCGGGCGCACCGGGGTGAGCTGGGTGTGCTGCGGGTCGGGTTCGTCCAGTCCGCCACCTTCGCCGCGTTGCCGCGGTTGCTCAGTGCGTTCCGCGCCGCCGTACCCGCCGTCCGGGTCGAGGTGACGGCCATGACCACGCTGCGGCAGCTGGACGCACTGGCCGACGACCGCATCGACGCCGGCCTGCTGCGGCCCCCGGTCAACGCGCCGGACCTGCGCCTACGCACGGTGTCGCACGACGAGCTGTTCGCGGCGCTGCCCGGCGGACACCCGCTCGCCCGGCGCCGCCGGGTGTCGCTGGCGGACCTCGCGGACGAGGATTTCGTGTTCTACGAACGAGAAGCCGGCCCGGCCGTGCACGACACGATCGTCGGGCACTGCCGGGCGGCCGGCTTCAGCCCGCGGATCGTGCAGGAGGCCGTCGACGTGCAGACGATCGTGGCGCTGGTGGCCGCGAACCTGGGCGTGTCGTTGCTCATCGCGCCGACCCCGCACACCGACGAGAAGGCGGTCGTGTACCGGCCACTGGCGGAGGACCTGCCGAACTGGGAGATGGCCCTGGCCTGGTCGGTGCACAACCGTTCGCCGGTCCTGTCGCGGTTGCTGGCCACCCTCCCGGCATGATCTCGGTGGCGCCCGTCACGATTACTGAGCCGGGTCAGCCTCTCACTTTGTGGTGAACTCGACGGGTCGCCGTTCGAGTACTTATGCTGGCGGCGATGAGCCACGTACCGAGCCGGGTCCTGGTCACCGGGGCGGCTGGCCGGCTCGGCGGCGAGGTGCTGCGCGTTCTCGCGGCACAGGGCGCGGCCGTGGTCGGACTGGACCGCGCCGACCCAGGCGGCACTGAAACGTTCTTCACCGGCAGCGCCGGCGACGTCGACCTGGTCGCGCGGGCCATGGCCGGCGTCGACACCGTCATCCACCTCGCCGCCATCCCGCGGCCCACGCTCGGTGCGCCCGAGGAGGTGTTCGTCAACAACGTGGCCGCCACGTTCGTCGTCCTCGACCAGGCCGCGCGGGCCGGGGTGCGGCGGGCGGTGATCGCGAGCAGCCTGTCGATCACCGGGCTGCCCTTCTCGCCGCGGCCGGCGGTGCCTGACTACGTGCCGGTCGACGAGGCCATGCCGCTGCAGGTCGGCGACCCGTACGCACTGTCCAAACAGGCCGACGAGGCGACCGCCGGGATGGTCGCGCGCCGCGACGGCATGGCCGTCGTCGCGCTGCGGTTCCCCATGCTGGGTGAGCCCGAGTTCCTCGCGGCGGAGGCCGAGAAGCAGCGCGCGGACCCGGGGTTCGCCGCCGACTCGCTGTGGGCCTACCTCGACATGCGGGACGCCGCCACGGCCTGTTGGCTCGGCGTCACCGCGCCGGTGACGGGTGTGCACCCGCTGTACCTGGCGGCCCCGGAAACACTGTCGCCGTACCCGACCGAGGACCTCGTCGCCCGCTACCTGACGGGGGCCGAGGTGCGTGCCCCGCTGCCCGGACGGACGGTGCCGATCGACACGTCCGCGGCCCGTTCGTTGCTCGGCTTCGAGGCCGCGCACCACTTCGAGATCAACCCGGCGGAGCTTCCATGACCTACTACGACGACTTCGTGCCGCACCAGGGACTTCGCGCGCCCCGTGCCTTCCTGCACACCGACGCGCCGCGCCTGTCACTGGACGGCGACTGGCGGTTCCGGCTGTCGCCGATCGCCGACGTCCCCGCCGACTTCACCGACCCCGCCTTCGACGACAGCGGCTGGGACACGCTGGCGGTCCCCGCCCACTGGCCACTGCACGGGCACGGGAACCCCTGGTACACCAACGTGGTCTACCCGTTCCCGGTCGACCCGCCGCACCCGCCGGAGGAGAACCCGACCGGCGACTACCGGGTCGCGTTCGATCTCCCGGCCGACTGGGCCGGGAGGTCGGTGGTGCTGCGGTTCGACGGCGTCGAGTCGTGCGCGAAGGTGTGGCTCAACGGCGCGGAGCTGGGGTTCTTCACCGGCTCGCGGCTGCCGGCCGAGTTCGACGTGACGCCGGTCGCCGGGCGCAACGTGCTGGCCGTGCGGGTGCACCAGTGGTCGGCCGCGAGCTACCTCGAGGACCAGGACCAGTGGTGGCTGCCCGGCATCTTCCGGTCGGTGACGCTGGAGGCACGCGGCGACCTCGACGACGTGTTCGTGCACGCGTCCTATCAGGACGGACAGGGCACGCTCCTGGTCGACTCCTCGGTGCGGGCGACGGTGTCCGTGCCCTCGCTGGGCATCTCGGTGCCCACGGGCGAGTCGGTCACGGTGCCCGTCGAGCCGTGGAGTGCCGAGCGGCCCCGGCTGTACGACGCCACGGTGTCCACCGGTGCCGAGACCGTCCGGCTGCGCATCGGGTTCCGCACCGTGTCCATTGAGGACGGCGTGCTGCTGGTCAACGGCGAGCCGGTCCAGTTCCGGGGCGTGAACCGGCACGAGTTCCACCCCGACCACGGCCGGGTGGTGCCGTACGAGACCATGCTCTCCGACGTGCTGCTCATGAAGCGGCACAACATCAACGCGGTGCGCACCAGCCACTACCCGCCGCACCCCGCGTTCCTCGACCTGTGCGACGAGTACGGGTTGTGGGTGATCGACGAGTGTGACCTCGAGACGCACGGGTTCACGTTCTTCGGCTGGGAGAAGAACCCGTCGGACGTGCCGGCCTGGCGGGACGCGTACCTCGATCGGATGCGCCGGACGGTCGAGCGGGACAAGAACCACCCGAGCATCGTGCTGTGGTCGCTGGGCAACGAGAGCCACACGGGCGCGAACCTCGCGGCGATGGCGGCGTGGACCAAGGACCGCGACCCGTCCCGGCCGGTGCACTACGAGGGTGACGCGGACTGCGCGTACGTCGACGTGTACAGCCGGATGTACGCGTCGCACGCCGAGGTCGACAAGATCGGGCAGGAGCCCGGGATCCCGTTCATGCAGTGCGAGTACGCGCACGCGATGGGGAACGGGCCCGGCGGGCTCGCGGAGTACGTCGCGTTGTTCGACAAGTACCCGCGCATCGCCGGCGGGTTCGTGTGGGAGTGGATCGACCACGGCCTGCGGCACCCGGAGTTCGAGTACGCGTACGGCGGTGACTACGGCGAGCCGATCCACGACGGGAACTTCGTGGTGGACGGGCTGTTGTTCCCGGACCGCACGCCGTCGCCGGGGATGCTGGACGTGAAGAAGGCCTACGAGCCGGTCCGACTTTCCTTTGTGGACGGTCGGCTCGTCGTCACCGAGCTGCGGCCGGTGCCGCCGCTGCGGTTCGAGTGGGCGGCCGGTGCCGAGTCCGGTGTGCTGGACTCCTCCCTCACCCTGCCGGCCCTGCCGCCGTTCACCGAGGAGACGTGGCTGACCGTGCGTGCCGTCCTGGCCGAGGACCAGCCGTGGGCGCCGGCCGGGCACGAGATCGCGTGGGCGCAGCAACAGTTGTCGTCGGGCGACTACTCGGTCCCGCCGGGCACCGACCGTCCACAGGAGACGGCAAGCGGATTTTCCTTCGGGTCGGGGGAGTTCGACCGGTTCGGCCGGCTCACCGCCTTCGGTGGCCTCGCGGTCGGCGCGCCGCACCTGTCGCTGTGGCGGGCGCCGACCGACAACGACCGGGGTGAGTACATCAACCTGCACGAGACGTGGCGGGCGCTGGGCCTGGACCGGTTGACGCACCGGCTCGACGGCGTCGCCGCGGGCGACACGTTGGTCGTGCGGGAGCGGACGGCCGCGGCGGCGCTGGCGCGCGGCGTGCACGTGGCGTACGAGTGGGCGTCGGCCGGTGACGGCCTGGCACTGACCGTGCGCGTGGAGCCGGACGGCGAGTGGCCGGAACCGATCGCGAAGCTGGCCGTGGTGTTGCCGCTGCCCGCTTCCCTCGACCGCGTCACGTGGTTCGGCCGCGGCCCCGGCGAGTCGTATCCCGACACCGGCCTGGCGACGTGGTTCGGCCACTTCGAGTCCACTGTGGATGATCTGCAGACGCCGTACGTCAAGCCGCAGGAGAACGGCCGGCGCGGCGACGTCAGGTGGGCGACGCTGACGGACACCCTGGGTCGAGGCCTGCGGATCGACGGGGACTTCGGCTTCGCCGTGCGCAGGTGGACGGACGCCGACCTGGCCGCCGCGAAGCACAGGAACGAACTGGATCCCGGTGACGGTCTGTGGTTAACCATCGACGCGGGTCAGCAGGGGATCGGCACCGGATCGTGTGGACCTGGCGCGTTGCCCGAGTACGAGCTCACGCTCCGGAAGACCGAGTTCACGGTCGTGTTGTCACCGTTGTCGTGACCCTGTCGATCTGCGAGGATGCGTGGCTATGGCAACGAGGCTCAACCCGTACATCAGCTTCGCCGGCAACGCCCGGCAGGCCATGGAGTTCTACGAGCAGGTGTTCGGCGGTGACCTGAGGCTGAACACGTTCGGTGAGTTCGGCATGCAGGATCAGCCGGACGGGATCATGCACGCGATGCTCGAGACCCCGAGCGGCTACACGATCATGGCCGCCGACACCCCACCCGGCCAGCCACACCAGCCGGGCAACAACATCTCGGTGTCCCTGAGTGGTGAGGACGCCGACGAACTGCGCGGCTACTGGGACAAGCTGTCCGACGGCGGCACCGTGACGATGCCCCTGGAAAAGCAGATGTGGGGCGACGAGTTCGGCATGGTGGTCGACAGGTTCGGCATCGCCTGGATGGTCAACATCACCGCTCCGACGCAAGGTTAGGTGATTTCCCGGAGGGGCCGCTGAGGAACGTCCTGAGTGGCCCTTTCGGGAGTCCTGAGTTGTAGGGCGTCGAGGATGGCCCGCGGCGCCATGGCCAGCTGCGGCTGATGGTCGAGCTGGAGCTGCTGAGCGGCCGTCAGCTGGTGGACGGCGAGACTGTCATCCACCTTCACGATCAACACGGCGCCCATCCGGATGACCGCCTCTTTCAGGGGTTGCAACGAGGTGACCACCGGCCCGAGGTTCGCCAACAGGGTCGACGCGACCTGCGCGTCCTGCGCGAGCACCAGCCGGGAGTCGGCCGCGTGCGCCGCCACCGCGCCCAGTTCGCTGGCCCGCAACCGACGGAACCATGATCCGAGAATGGGATCGTCCCGCTCGACCACGCCGAGCCCGGCGGTGGCGAGCACCCTTTCGACGGCGGCCTCCACAGCTGTATGGGTACCCTCGTCCGAGAGGTACAGCGAAACCGCCATCGTGTCCGCGGCGGTGAGCACGCCGCCGCCCGGTGGCTCGGCGCCGGGCTGATTGAGAATCGGCAGTTTCGACTTGTCGTATTCGAGTTGCTCGGCGGCGCGCAGCACTGCTTCACGTGCCTTCTTGCTCATCGGTTCGCCACGAGTAATCCGCGAAACAGTCCCTCGTCCCACCAGATCCTGCAGGGACTCCAGGTCCGTGGTCCGGGTGATGGTGTCCTCGCGGAGAGGCTCTGCCGATCTGAGCGAGGCGGCCATCAGCCGCAGCTGCAGGACGCCCAGTTCGGGTGCCGTCCTGACTACGTCAGCGGCACCGGCAGTCGGCGGCCACAGTTCGAGAGCCTCGCGAAGCAGGTCTCCGCGTCGTGCCGGCGGCTGGCGCTGTGACTCGTCGTACAGTGCCCGTGCCCGAGTGTGGTCGATCAGGTCCTCGTCGACCTCGAGCACGTACTGGCCCGGCACGTCGCTCTGTGCCAGGCGTGTCGTACCCGGCAGGGCGTTGATCAGGCCACGCAACCGTTCGCCGCTCTCGACAATCCGCTCCCACGGCAGCGACCCGGGTTGAACCAGGTAGGTGTTGATGGCGGTGATCGCCGACACCACCTGGTTCGGGCTGAGCAGCAGGGCAGTGAGCAGCGCCCGGTCCAACGGTTCCTCGACCGGTACTTCCTCGCCGTCGACCAGCACGCGGAGCGGGCCGAGTACCTTGAACTCGAGCACGCGCCCAGCGTAACGCTACCGGGTCAGGGTGCGGTCCATTTCTGGTTCGCCGCTCCCGTGCAGGACCAGATCTGCAGCCTGGTCCCGTTGGTCGAGCTGTTGCCGGTGGCGTCGAGGCACTTGCCGGCGCCCACGTTGACGATGTCGTGGGAAGTTTCCACCCGCCAGGACTGAGCGCCCGTCCCGTTGCAGTCGTACAGCTGGACCACCGCGCCGTCGGCCGTCGAGCCGCCGCTGACGTCGAGGCACTTGCCCAGCGCGCGGATCGTGCCGTCCGCGCCCACGGTCCACTGCTGGGCCGCGGAGCTGTTGCAGTCGTAGAGCTGAACCGCCGTGCCGTTGGCGGACGAGCCGCCGGCCACGTCGACGCACTTGCCGCCCAGGCCGGTGATCTGGCCAGTCCGCGAGCCGCCCGTGCCCTGCGTGCCGGACCACGTGAACGTCGCGGACGTCTGGGCCGGCAGGGCGTAGGTGAACGACTGGTTGCCCCAGTTCACCCGCACGCTCTGCGCCGAACCCGTGGTGTTGTAGGCGATCAGCGCCTTCGAGCCGTCCGGGTTGCGCCACGCCACGTTCTTCACGGCCGAGCTGTCGTTCGACGAGATCCGCCGGGCGCCGGGGCGGACGAACTTCGTCAGGTGGCCCATCGTGTAGTACTCGATCGTCAGGTCGACCTGGCCGTGCCGACCGTCTCCATTGTGGACGGTTACCAGCCCGGTGCACACGTCGCAGCCGCCGTTGTGCGGGTTGTGGTTCTGGTCGATCGCCAGGCTCCACTTGGTGAACGTGCGGCCCCAGTTCCTGGCGTAGTTCACGATGTTGTTCATGTCGTCGGAGTGCTGGTTGCCGACCCAGGTGCCGCCGGACATCTCCGTGTCGTACTGCGGGATCCCGGGGTACTGGTTCTGCACGGTCGTCTGCTGCGCGACGTTGCCGCCGTAGCCGTGCCAGGCGATGCCGCCGAAGTTCGGGTGGTTGCGGATCGCGGCGTCGTCGACCGTCGGGGCGCCGAACGAGCCGTACTGGTCCCAGTTCCAGTCCAGCGCCAGGACCTTTGTGGACAGTCCGGCGTTCTGCAACGCCGGCAGCAGGTTGGTCTTCGTGAAGTACTGCAGGCCCGAGCCGTTCCAGTTGGCCGACGGGTACGTGGCACAGCACGTCGGCTCGTTGTTCACGGACACGAAGCTGATCGGGATCCCCTGCGCCGCATAAGCCTGGACGTACTTCACGAAGTACTGCGCCAGCGCCGGGTAGTACTGGGACTCGACCCAGCCCAGCCGGTAGTCGTCGTTGTCCTTCATCCACGGCGGCGGCGACCACGGCGTGGCCATCACCTTGATCGACGGGTTCAGCTGAAGTGCCTGGCGGGTCAGGGGAACGACGTCGGTGAGGTCGTGCGCGACCGAGAACCGGGACAGCGACGGGTCGGTCTGGCCGGCCGGCAGGTCGTCGTAGGTGTAGCTGAACCGCGCGAGGTCCGACGCGCCCATCGGGTTGCGCAGGAACGACAGGCCGATGCCGGTGTTCGGGTCGAACAGCCTGCGCATGGTGTCGGCGCGGGTGGCGGCCGACAGGATGCCGGACGAGTTCATCAGCCACGCCGCCGAGTCGGTGAACGACGCGCCGCCGCCCTCGAACGGTTGGTACTGCACGTTCTCGTCGACCGTGATGGTGACCTGACCGGTGCCGGTGCCGGCCGCGAAGTTCACCGGCGACTGCTGCTGCAGCCCGCGGGTGACGGTGCGGCCGTCCGATGTGGTGAGCCAGATGTTGACCTGCTCGCCGGCCGCCTGTGCGGGCGTGGCCGGCACCACCAGGCTCACGAGCAGGGCCGAGCCCAGCAGGATTCGCCGCATGGGAATGCTCCTCGGAAGGCAGGGATGGAGCGGCGACGGGTGTCGCCATGCCGGTGCGGCACCCGTCACCGAGTCGAAAGTCAGCCCACGGTCCACTTCTGGTTCGCCGCGCCGGTGCAGGTCCAGGTCTGCAGGCGGGTTCCGTTGGCCGAGCTGTTTCCGGAGGCGTCGAGGCACTTGTTGGCGCCCACGTTCACGATGTCCTTGGCCGCCTCGACGCGCCACTTCTGCGCGTTCGTGCCGTTGCAGTCGTAGAGCTGCACGACCGCACCGTCCGCTGTGGACCCACCGCTGACGTCCATGCACTTGCCGAGCGCGCGGATCGTGCCGTCCGCGCCCACGGTCCACTGCTGGGCCGCGGTGCCGTTGCAGTCGTACAGCTGGACCGCCGCGCCGTTCGCGCTCGAGGCGCCGGCCACGTCGACGCACTTGCCGCCCAGGCCGGTGATCCGGCCGCCGGTGCCCGGGTCGCTGCCCGTGTCGTTGGTGACGCGCACGTAGTCGACGGTCAGCGTGTTCGGGAACGGCGTGCTGCTGTTCGGGTCACCCGGCCAGTAGCCGCCGACCGCCAGGTTCAGGATGACGAAGAACGGGTGGTCGAACACCCACCGGTTGCCGTTCAGGTCGGCCGGGGTCCTCGTCTGGTAGGTGTTCCCGTCGACCTTCCAGACGATCCTGTTGGGCGACCACTCGACGCGGAACGTGTGGAAGCCGTCCGCGAACGGCGAGCCGATCGAGTAGCCGGCGCCGATGCCGCCGCTGCCCGAGTAACCCGGCCCGTGGATCGTGCCGTGCACGGTGTTCGGCTCGAAGCCGACGTTCTCCATGACGTCGATCTCGCCGGCGTCCGGCCAGCCGCCACCGGTGCCCAGCAGCCAGAACGCCGGCCACATGCCCTGCCCGCGGGACATCTTGAGGCGGGTCTCGAAACTGCCGTAGGTCTGGGTGAACTTGCCGGAGGTGTTGAGCCGGGCCGAGGTGTACTCGCACCGGCCGTACCAGCACTGGTAGTTGCCGGGGTTCTCCCGCCGCGCGGTGATCACCAGGTTGCCCTGGCCGTCGTGCACGGCGTTGCTGGTGCTGTTCGTGTAGTACTGCCGCTCGTGGTTGTTCACGTTGTCGCCGGTCTCCAGGTTCCACTTGGAACCGTCGACCGGGGTGCCCGCCGGTGCGTTGAACTCGTCGGCGAACGTCGTCGCCGCTGTACCGACGTCACCGGCCTGCGAGGCGGCCAGCGCGGTGTGGTTCGCGGGTGTCAGCACGGCTGCCGACGTGGTGAGCACGGCCGCGATCGCCAGGAGGAAACGTGATCGTCGAGAGGGGTGCGTGGACATCATTGTCACCGCCGACGCTCGTGTTTGTTGTCCTTGGCAACAAAGAGTGCCATGGTCCAGACCAGCCCGACAAGACCTCTGACCGAATTTCTGGAACCGGTTCCGGGATCCGGGGTTAAGCCATCGCTTAATGACCAGCTGCCTGCCGATCACGGTCCGCGTAGCGTGGGGCGATGACTGGAGCACGGGACCAGGCACTGGTGATCCTGCGGGACATCTGGCGGCGCACCGGCACCGACCTGCCGGAACAGGGGCACGGGAAGGCGTGCAAGGCCATGCGGCACGTCGGCTTCGACGAGGTCGACGACGACCTCCGCACGGCCTGGCGCGAGAAGCTGGCCCGCGAGGGCAAGCTGGGGTCCCGGACCGTGGCGGACCTGCTGGCCGAGCGTCGCGGTGACTAACTCTGTCGCCGCCCTCGCGGAGACCCTGCGGGAGGGCGGCTACCTGGCCGATCGCGGGCTCGCCACCGCCGTGCACGTCGCGTTGTCGCTGCGCCGGCCGCTGCTGCTCGAGGGCGAGGTCGGCGTCGGCAAGACCGAGCTCGCGAAGGTGCTGGCCGCGGTCCTGGGCCGCGACCTGATCCGGCTGCAGTGCTACGAGGGCATCGACACGAACCAGGCGCTGTACGAGTGGGACTACTCGCGCCAGCTGCTGCACCTGCGGGCATCCGCGTCCGACGCGGACCTGTTCGGCCCGGAGTTCCTGCTGGAGCGGCCGCTGCTGCGGGCCGTGCGCGCCGGCGACCGGGCCGTGCTGCTGATCGACGAGATCGACCGCGCCGACGACGAGTTCGAGGCGTTCCTGCTGGAGGTGCTGTCGGACTTCCAGATCACCATCCCCGAGATCGGGACCGTCGCGTGTGAGCGGCCGCCGCTCGTGATCCTGACGTCGAACCGGACCCGCGAGCTGCACGACGCGTTGAAGCGGCGGTGCATGTACCACTGGATCGACTACCCGCCGTTCGACCGCGAGGTCGAGATCGTGCTGCTGCGGTCCCCGTCGGTGCCGGCGGCGCTGGCCCGCTCGGTCGTGGCGGCGGTGACCCGGCTGCGGGAGCTGGACCTGGTGAAGCCGCCGGGTGTGGCGGAGACCATCGACTGGGCCACGACGCTCGAGTTCCTCGGCGCCACGGGGTTGTCGCCGCCGCTGGCCGAGGACACGCTCGGCGCGGTCGTGAAGGAGCACGACGACCTGGCGCTGGTACGGGAGTCGCTGGGCGAGATCGTCTCCGATGCCTGACTTCGTCGGCCTGCTCGTCGGGTTCGCGCGGGCGTTGCGTGCGGCCGGGGTGGTGGTCGGCACGGGGGACGCGGACGCGTTCTGCGCGGCGGCCGCGTGCCTCGACCCGACCGACCTCGCCGACCTGTACTGGGGCGGGCGGTGCACGCTCGTCACCCGGCACGCGGACGTCCCGGTGTACGACGAGGTGTTCCGGCAGTACTTCCTCGGGGACGCCCCCGCCGCCGCCGTCGCGGAGCTCCGCCAGGTGCCGGCCGGCGCCGCGGCGACGTTCGTGGTGCCGTCGGTGGAGCCGGGCGAGTCCGAGGTCGCCCAGGAGTCGCTGGGACTGGCCGCGTCCACTGTGGACATCTCCCGGCAGCGGTCGTTCGTCTCCTGCACGCCGGCGGAGCTGGCCGAGCTGCGCCGGATCCTCGCCCGGCTGCGGCTGAACCCGCCCCGCAGGCGGACCCGCCGGCTAGGCCCCGCGCCGTCGGGCCGCGTACTCGACCTGCGGCGGATGGTGCGTTCCTCCCTGCGCACGCAGGGGGAGCCGGTGACGTTGCGGTGGCGGGAGCGGCGGTTGCGGCCGCGCCGGCTGGTGCTGCTGCTGGACGTGTCGGGCTCGATGGCCGCGTACTCGCGCACCCTGCTGCAGTTCGCGCACACGACCGGCCGGTCGTCCCGCCGGGTGGAGGTGTTCTGCTTCGGCACCCGGCTGACGTACCTGACGCGCGTCCTGCGCACGAGGTCGGTGGACGAGGCGATGCGCCTGGCGGGCGAGACGGCCGCCGACTGGGAGGGCGGCACGAGCATCGGCGCCTCGGTGGACGCCTTCGTCCGCGGCTGGGCCCGCCGCGGCATGTCCCGTGGTGCCACGGTCGTCATCTGCTCGGACGGCCTGGACCGCGGCTCCGTGCGGCTGCTGGTGTCCTCTTTGGACCGGCTGGCGCGGCTGAGCCACCGGATCCTGTGGGTGAGCCCGCACGGCACGGCCCGCTCGGTGGCCATGATGGCGGCCGAGCCGTACGTGGACCTGGTCCTGCCGGCCACGGTCCTGCGTGACTTCGCCCGCCTGCTACCGCTACTGGCCTGACCACTCCCGCCGCAACACGGCGAAGACGAGTTCCTCCCGCCACTCGCCGTTGACCTGCCGGCAGTCGAGGAAGTGCGCCTCCTGCCGCATGCCGAGCCGCGTCATGAGCCGCGCGGAGGCGGTGTTGCGGGCCGAGCAGCGGCCGACGATCCGGTGCAGGTTCAGCTGGTCGAAGCCGAGCCGCAGCATCTCCCGGGCGCCCTCGGTCGCGAGCCCCTTGCCGTGGTGGGCGGGGTGGAACACGTAACCGATCTCGCCCTGCTGGTGCTCGGCACTGACCAGGCCGAGCTCGACGTGCCCGATCACGGTGCCGGCAACCGTGGCGGCGAGGGTGAGGTAGTCCCCGTCCTTGGCCAGCCCGGTCTCGGTCACCATCTGCACGAGGGCGGTGCGGCTCTGCTCCCGATCACGAGCCGACCACAGCATGTGCCGCCCGACCTCCGGTAACCGCATGTAGGACCACACGTCGTCGAGGTCGTCCATGCTGAAGGCCCGCAACACAAGCCGCTCGGTCACGATGGGAAGAGCTGGTTGGAACACGGTGAGACGGTAGCGCCTGCCTCGGTGTGTGCGAGCGCGGTGGTGACGACCGGCGACCTGACGACCGAGCGGCTGATGCTGGCCAGCCATTCGGCTTCGCTGTCGAGGTCCGCGGCCTGCGACCAGAGCACGGCGGGTTCGTGGTCTCCCACGGGTTGCCGCCGGTCGTGCGCGCGCAGTGCCACGGCGATGCAGGCGGCTTCGGTCGTCGGTCCCGATCCGGCCAGGCGTTGGGAGTAGGCGAGGACGGCCGGGTCCAGGTAGTGGCGCAGCGGCCCGATCAGCGCGTCGCGGATCTCGACGACGCGACGGTGCAGGTGGAACGTCACCCGGTAGGGCAGGAGGGCCTCGACGACGGCGGGCCGGGGCGGGATCAGCGCGATGTCGTGGCACGCCCGGTACATCCTGATCCACAGTGGACGGAGCTGGAGGTGCAGGTGGTACCGGCGGTGCCACCTGGCGAGCCGCGGGCCCCAGCGGGGAATGGTGAGGCCGGCGTTGACCAGGGTCACCGCGGGACCGGAGAAATACCACAGGATGCCGGTCGGGCCGGCGTCTCCCCAGGGTGGCGTGCGGTCGGCAGCGGTGAGCAGCAGGAACAGCAACCGGTTGGCCATGACCACGAGCATGAGGCCGGCACCCGCCGCGATGAACCAGAGCCCGGTGCGCAGCGACCCCCGTGCCGCATGCCGGCCGTACCGGGTGCCGATCCACAGTAGACCGACCAGGGCCGTGCCGATGTAGGCGATCATGACCAGGTGGTACTCCACCACGTGGGGTTCGTTCGCACGCTGGGTGGAGATGTCCGGGAGCCCGTGCCGGAGCGGGCCCAGGACGTACAGCGTGACCATCCCGGCCATGCTTGCGAGCAGGGCGATCCGGGCCGCGCGCTGCCAGCTCCTGGCCTGCCGCCCGGCATCACGAGGTGCAGCACCCGGGCGAGCACCCAGCACGCGACCATCAGGGCGCAGAGGTGTTGCACGAGGTGCGCCAGTGCCGGGACGCCACCGAGCACCCGGTCGAGCGTCCGGTAGACCGGCGGTAGGCACAGGATGAAGCTCGCCATCGCGGCCAGCTGGGCCAGGCAGGACAGGCCGAGCGCCCGCGCCTCGTGCGGCGCCGAGTGCCGCAGGCGCCACGACCGGAGGCTGTGTACCGCCAGCACCGTCGTGACGACGGCCACGGCGATGCCGAGCAGCATCACGGTCATCCGGGCGGCCCCTCGATGCCCGCGGCGAACCGGCGCAGCACGCCGAGGACATGGGCGTCCGCGCTGTCCGAGGTTGGGGCGGCGACGGGCGAGTGCCACACCTGGCCCAGCACGAGGTGAGCGAACACCTCCGCCTGCTGCTCCTCGACCGCGGAGTAGCGGGTCCGGCCGAGCATCGTGCGCACCAGCCGGGGATCCACCGCGGGGAACAGGTCTCGCAGGACTTCGGCGTCCACGCCATGCGTGCCGTGCCGGTGGTTGAGGACGTGGGCGAGCTCGTGCAGCGCGATGTGGTCCCGGTGCAGGGGCGAGGTGTTGGACTCGACGACGATGTAGTCCCCGTGCGGGGTGTCGAGCCACAGCCCGCACGGGCCCATGGCGGGAAGTCCCAGTGGCACAAGGAGTACCGGGCGTCCTCGCTGTCGCCCGACCTGGCGGCACAGCACGCGGATGTCGAACGGTTCGGGGGTGTCGAGCCGCGCGAGGAGGTCGCGGCAGCGGCGTTCGAGTTTCCGGAGGTTGGGTCTTCGTCGCGGCATGTCTACCGGGAGCCCCCCTCGTGATCGTCGTCGATTCCCTCGAGCTTCCGGATGTGTTCCACGCTCGTCCTGATGGACGCCAGGCTTTCCGGTGACAACCCGGCGGCACGCATGGCGAGCTGGGCGACCTCATTGTCGCGGAGCGCGGCCAGGAGGCCAAGCTGTGCGACGGTCTCCTCGGCGGCCTGGTCGTCGAAGAAGTACGCCGGGTGTACCCCGAAGAAACGCGCGAGTCGTTCGAGCGTGTCCTTCGTCGGGTTGCTCGCCTTGCCGGACCGCAACGCGGACAGGAGCGACGGCGAGATCGTCGTCGCGGCGTGTACTTCCTGGTGTGTATAGGGTCCGCGGCCCTTGGGGTGGGCGGTGCGGAACAGGTAGTTGAGCTTGTCGGCCAGGCTGGCCGGCGCTTCCTGGACCATGCATCCCTCCCCGTGGTCAACACGTCGTTCCCGATGACGACCGCGGTCATTCTATTGACAAACGGGCGCGGCGTGGAGCTAAACTCGGCCGGTCATTAAATTGACCGAGCGACTGGGGAGAGTCAATCAGCTGACTCTGTGTCGGTGGGCCTGCGGGGGCTCGGCCATCGCTACCGATCTGAGAGGTGTCCTGTGTTTCGAAGAACATTTGTGGTTTGCCTTGCCCTGGTGGCATCGCTGAGTGGCCTGTGCACGGTCGCCGCGGCGGACACCACGACCCAGTTCGGCGGGCTGAGCATCGAACAGGTGAGTGCGGGACCGTTCGTCATCCGCAGCCTGTTCGGCGGCCAGGACCAGTGCCTGGACGCGGACGCCAACAACGGGCTGAACGGCACCAAGGTGCAGGTCTGGACCTGCACCGGCAGCGACCAGCAACGCTGGAACTGGAACGGGGACGGCCAGGTGGTCAACGTCCGGTTCCCGAGGATGTGCCTCGACGCCAGCGGCGGGAGGAACGGCTCGGTGGTGCACCTGTGGAAGTGTGACAGCGGCCTTCAGCAGCAGAAGTGGTTCACGCAACCCGGTGATCTCGCCATCTACAACAGAAGGTACTTCAACAACGGGAACACGGTCCTCGACCGCGACGCGAGCTTCGCGGGCGACGGCGCGCAGGTCCGGATGTGGGCGAAGAACTTCCAGTCGCAGCAGTGGTGGCGACCCGAATAGGGAAACGCGGATTCCCGTCACCGTCGTCGCGCGCGGCGGTGACGGCGTCATGTCCCGTCCGGGCCCGGCATTCCGCCGATCCACTCCGGGCGCCAGGTGTTGTCGAACCTCTCCGTGTTGCAGTGGGGGGTGTACCTGGCGATCAGCTCCGCCACGACCTGTTCGCGATGCGGGCGGGTGTCGCCGGGGATCTCGAACCAGGCCACGTGCAGGTTCCATTTGTCACCGGCCCGTTCGGTCCAGCACGGGGTGCGGCGGTGGCGGAACGGGAGGCCCGCCGCCGAAAGATCGTCCGCCTGGCCGGCGTAGATCACCGCGTAGCGGGACGACGGCGGGAGGCGGTACATGATCACGTACACCCCCGGCCTGCTCGGCGGGAGCCAGCCACCCAGCAGGCGCGGCCCCTCGAAGAGGTAACCCGCCGCCGAACCGAGCCTGATCACTTCGGGGACCGGTAACCCACTGTCTCGTGTAGACGGGAGCGGCGGGTCCCCGACGCGGGGCGGGCTGCCGGGCGTACGGGAACGTCCGCGCCGCGCGCCACGATGCGTTCCGCGAAGCCGTACAGCAGCGGCAGCGCCGACGCCACGACCTTGCCCGTGCGGTTGATGTGCTCCACACCCGGCACGATGTCCGTGGCATGGCCCCGGATTCGCCGGACCAACCGGGCGCATTCCTCCAGGTTGGCCGCGATCCGGGTCAGCAGGGTGCCGATCCAGAACAGGAAGAACGCCAGGCCGGCGATCAACGCCACGATCTCGAGCACCGTCAGCACGATCATGACGCACCGCCCGATGCCACGCGGCCCAGGAACAGGTGGTGCTGCAGGCCCTCCGCCAGCACCGCGTCCACCCGCTCGGCCGTCTGGGGGACCAGGGCCGCGTGCTCGGTGTTCTCCGCGACCGCCTCCAGGGTGTAGCGGACCTCCGCCACCCGCCGGTCGATCAGCTTGACGAAGTACACCAGCAGGCTCAGCAACGCCACCACGGCCAGGATCACGACCAGCCCCAACACCAGTACCAGCGTCCAGTACTCGTCGTCGGTCATGACGCCACCTCGCCCGCTCCGCGGCGCCGGAACGCTCCGCAGGCTCCGCTCCTCCGGCGCCCTCCGCGGGCTCGGCGGCGTCCTGAGTGCTGGTGATTCGCTCCGCAAGCTCCGCTCATGTCATCCTCCCAGCCTGGCCCGGCCACGGCCGAGACCGGCGACGATGGTCTCCGCGTGGTCGATGGTCGTCGTCAGTGCGGACAGCGGCGCCGTGTTCGTCTCCGCCTCGATCAGGGCGCGGTCGATCCGCCGCGCCTGCCCGGCGATCCGGCGTGCCAGCAGGATGATCGGCGTCACCAGCGCGACGACCGCGACCACCACGACCAGTCCGATGATCAACCCCAGGGTCCAACCGGACACGTCACACCCCCTCGCACCAGTCACGCACCGGTTTCAGGTTGTCGTTGACCGACCCCAGCCGGGCCGGGACCGTCCTCGTGCGGTCCGCGATCGACTCGACCCCGCCGACGACCGCGTCCAGCGTGCCGGCCACGTGTCGCAAGTGGATGATCACGCGGAGGAGCGCCACCGCGGCCAGGCCGATGATCAGTGCCGCGGCCACCAGCGTGACCCACGCTACGGCAGGCATTACCCCTCCAACAGCTTCTGCACACTGCCGGCGTAGCGGACCGCGCCGACCTGGACTTCCTTGATCGTCTCGTCGGTCGTCGCCAGCAGGGCGGGGACCGGTTCGAGGTCGTCGTTCAACGCGACGCCGTCGGCGAGGATGTCCTCGGCCGCGTCGCGGATGCGTTCCGCGGCTGCGAGGACGCGGTTGAGCAACGCGATCACCACCGGCACCACCACCAGCAGCAACGCCAGTGCACCCACCCACCACAAGGCCATGTCAGACACCTTTCATGCGCAGCCGCCGCGCGTTCGAGCCGAAGAACCGCCAGAACACCCGCTTCAGCGCGGTCATGGCCGCGGCGAAGCCGATCGCGAAGCCGCTCACCGAGCCGGCGGTCCCGGTGCGTTCCTCGCCGCGGGCCCAGCGTGGGATGTCGTCGGCCACGTTCGCCGCGAACCGTCCCAACAGGACGTTGGTGACGTCGGTGATCATGCCGCGGCCGTACTGCGCGGCCGCGCCGGCGATCGTCAGGTCCTGCGCCACCGCGACCCGCGTGCCGCCGCCGGACGGCGTCAGGGTCGCCGTCAGGACCATCGACGCCTGGCCCTTGCCGCGTTCCTCCGCGCCGGCCGCGTTCAGCACGACCCGCCGGCCCTCCTCGTCGCGCTCGACGATCGTGGCCGTGCCGGCGAAACGCAGCGACACGGGACCCATGCGGACCGAGACCCGGCCCTTGTAGTTGTCCTCGTCGACGACCTCGGTCAGCTCGGTGCCCGGCAGGTTCGGTGCCATGCGGGGCACGTCCAGGAGGTACTCCCACACCCGCTCGACCGGTTGCGGCACCTCGAAATCACTGGTGATCAGCACGTCAGCTCCTCACCGGCGGCGCGCCGGACACGTCCTGCCCGGTGTTGATCGCCTCCCACACGCGGTCCGGCAGCAGCGGCATGTCGATGTTGCGGACCCCGGTGTCCGACAGGGCGTCCAGCACCGCGTTCACGAACGCCGCCGGGCCGCCGACCGCCGCGCACTCGCCGACGCCCTTCGCGCCCAGCGGGTGGTGCGGGCACGGCGTGACGACCTCGTGCAGCTCGAAACCCGGTGTCTCCCAGGCGGTCGGCAGCAGGTAGTCCATGTAGTTCGAGCCGACGCAGTTGCCGTCCGCGTCGAACGTGATGAACTGCATGTTCGACATCGCGTACGCCTCGGTGAGACCACCCATGATCTGCCCTTCGACAATCATGGGGTTGATCCGCACGCCGCAGTCGTCGACCGCGACCGTGCGCAGCACGTCCCACACACCCGTCTCCGGGTCGACCTCGACGGTCACGAGGTAGCAGGCGAACGGCCAGGTCAGGTTCGGCGGGTCGTAGTAGGCGTTGTTCTCCAGCCCCGGTTCCATGCCGTCGGGCATGTTGCCGTACGCGGCGGCCGCACACTCCTGAATGGACACCCCGCGGGCCGGCGCGCTGCGGACGTAGAACCGGCCCAGCTCCCACTCGACGTCCTCTTCGGACACTTCGAGCAGGTGCGCGGCCAGCTTCCGGGCCTTGGCGCGGATCTTGCGGGCCACCATGGCGACCGCCGCGCCCGCGACCGGCGTGGACCGGGACGCGTAGGTACCCATGCCGAACGGCGCGGTGTCCGTGTCGCCCTCCTCGACGATCACGTCCGCGGCCGGGATACCCAGCTCGTGCGCGACGATCTGCGCCCACGTCGTCTCGTGGCCCTGGCCCTGCGTCTTCGCGCCGGTCCGCAGGATCGCCTTGCCGGTCGGGTGCACCCGCAGCTCGGCCGAGTCGAACATCTTGATGCCGAGGATGTCGTACTCGCGGCTGTTGCCCGCACCGAGCGGCTCGGTCATCGTCGAGATCCCGATGCCGAGTCGCCTGCCGTTCTTCGCGGCTTCTTCCTTGTCGCGAAGGAACTGCTCGTAGCCGATGGCCGCCAGGCCGAGGGACAGGCACCGCTGGTACTGGCCGGAGTCGGTGAGGAAGCCGAACGGCGTGCGGTACGGGAACTGCTCGTCCCGCACCAGGTTGATCCGGCGGAACTCGGCCGGATCCATGCCGAGGTCGGCCGCGGCCGCCGCGACCAACCGCTCCTGGAAGAACATGGCCTCGGTGACCCGGAACGAGCACCGGTACGCCACCCCGCCGGGTGCCTTGTTGGTGTACGCGCCGCGGGCGGTGATGTGACCGACCGGGACGTCGTAGCAGGCGAACGCCGAGTGCACGAGCCCGATCTTGAACTTGCTCGGCTGCGCGTCGGAGAAGAACGCGCCCTGGTCGGTGTCCGCGTGGAACCGGACGCCGAGGATCCTCCCGTCCTTGCGCAGCGCCAGCTCGCCGTCGAAGTACATGTCCCGCGCGAACCCGGTGGAGATCAGGTTGCCGGACTTGTCCTCGATCCACTTGACCGGCGTGCCCAGCAGGATCGAGCACAGGATCGCGCAGACGTATCCGGGATATACCGGGACCTTGTTGCCGAAGCCACCGCCGATGTCCGGCGACACGATGCGGATCATGTGCTCGGGCAGCTCCGCCACCAGGGCGACCGCCGCCCGGATGATGTGCGGTGCCTGCGTGGTCATGTAGACGGTGAGCTTCTCGGTCGCCGGGTCGAAGCTGGCGACCGCGCCGCAGTTCTCGATGGGGGACGGGTGCGAGCGCGGGTAGTGCAGCGACAGCCTGGAGATCACGTCGGCCTGCTCGAACGCGCGGTCCGTGGCCGCCTTGTCGCCGACCTCCCAGCTGTAGCAGGTGTTGTCGGTCTGGCCTTCCTTGTCGTCGCGGATGACCGGCGCGTCCGCCGCGAGTGCCTGGCGCGGGTTCACGATCGCCGGCAGCGGCTCGTACTCGACGACGATGGCCTCACAGCCGTCCTTGGCGATGTACGGGTCGTCGGCGACGACGCAGGCGACTTCCTGGCCCTGGAAGCGGACCTTGTCGGTGGCGAGCACGGCCTGCGTGTCGTAGGACAGCGTCGGCATCCACGCGAGGTTGCGCTGTGCGGCCATCTCACCGGTCAGCACCAGCCGGACACCCGGGATCTCCCACGCCTTGCTGGTGTCGATGGACTTGATGCGCGCGTGTGCCACCGGGCTGCGCAGGATCTCCATGTGCAGCATGCCCGGCAGGACGATGTCGTCGACGTAGTTGCCGCGCCCCCGGATGAACCGCGCGTCCTCGACCCGTTTCCGGCTCGCGCCGAGCCCGCCGATGCGAACCTCGTCGAGTTGTGTCACGTCACACCTCCGCCGGCTTCATCTTCGCCGCCGCCCACAGGACGGCCTTGACGATGTTCTGGTATCCCGTGCAGCGGCAGAGGTTCCCGGACAGCGCCCAGCGGACCTCCTCCTCGGAGGGGTCGGGATTCCTCTGCAGCAGTGCCATCGCGCTCATCATCATGCCGGGAGTGCAGAACCCGCACTGGAGTCCGTGCTCCTCGCGGAAGCCCTCCTGGACCGGGTGCAGCTCGCTGGCCTGCGCCATGCCCTCCACGGTGCGCACCTCGTGCCCGTCGGTCTGGACGGCGAGCATGGTGCACGACTTCACCGGCGTGCCGTCGACGAGGACCGTGCACGCGCCGCAGTTCGTCGTGTCACAACCGATGTGCGTGCCGGTCAAGCCGAGGCCCTGCCGCAGCAGGTGCGCCAGCAGCAGCCGCGGCTCGACCTCGGCCGTGCGCACGGTGCCGTTGACGGTGACGGTGACACTTCGTTTCTCCACAGTGGACCCCTTCAGACGGCGACCGGGGTGCGCTCGAGCGCGCGGGTGACGAAAGTCCGGACGACGTGCCGTTTGTAGTCGGCGCTGCCCCGGTGGTCCGTGCGCGGCTGGGCGGCCTCGGCGGCGAGCCGGGCGGCCTCCTCGACGACGTCCGGTTCCAGCGCGCTGCCGGCCAGCACCTGCTCGGCCGCGATCGCCTTGATGTTGTTGGCGCCGACGCCGGTCAGGGCGATGCCGGCCGACATCACGGTGCTGCCGGCCAACTCCAGCGCGACCGCGACCCCGACGGTCGCGAAGTCGCCGACCCGGCGCTCCAGCTTGAGGTACCGGCCGTACGGCGTCCCGGTCGGCACGGGCAGGCGCGCGGCGACCGCGATCTCGCCCGGTAGCAGGGCGTTCTGGAACGGCCCGGTGACGAACTCGGTCGCCGGCACGACGCGCCGGCCGGTGGGGGAGGCCGCCACGATCGAACCGTCGAGCGCGAGCAGCACGGAAGCCCAGTCGCCCTGCGGGTCCGCGTGGCACACCGACCCGACGAGCGTCCCGCGGTTGCGCACGATCGGGTCCGCGATCAACGGCGCCGCGGACGCGACGAGCGGCCACAGGTCGAGGCTCGCGGAGTACTCGAGGTCGACGTGCCGGCACAGCGCGCCGACCTCGAGCGCGCCGTCGTGCACCTCGTGGTAGCCGAGGTCGGGCAGGCCGTTGATGTCGACGAGCAGCTCCGGCGTCGCGAACCGCAGCTTCATCATGGGGACCAGGCTCTGCCCACCGGCGAGGACCTTGGCCTCGTCGCCGTAGGTACGCAGCAGCCCGAGCGCCGCGTCGAGCGACGTCGGCGCCTCGTAACGGAAGCGTGCCGGGTACATCAGGGCTGCTCTGGTTCACGCACGGCCACGGGCAACGACTCGTCATCCGGATCCGGCCGAGGCTCCTGATGCGGCGGCCACGGCCCGGCGACCGGCTGCGCCGCCACCTTCAGCCAGTTGACGACCGCCGGAAAGGCCCAGATGGTGGGACTTTTCCCGGTCTTGGGAGCGTCTTCGAACAGCTCGTACATGCGTGGGTTCCCGCCGTCCATGCCGTGATCGTCGTGACGTGGAACGACCACCCGCAAGCACGCCGTAACCGATTGCTTAATGCCCTACGGTTCAGGGCCGATATCGACTGACGGTACTCGTGCTCAACGAGGACGGCGCGCTTGAAGAGGGCGTGCGGTCCCGTGGTGTGCTGGTGGAGAACCTGCACCGGCTGTGCCGTTAGCTCCACAAGGTCACGTACACCGGCGGGCGGAACTTCGACGGGGGCACGCCGGCGCCCGGCTCGCGCATCACGCGGAGGGCGGCGGCCGTCGACAGGTAGTGGCGGAAGGTCTCCGCGGCGATCGAGCGGCGTTCCGGGGCCAGGGTGGTCAGATACCAGGTCGCGTCGGCCGGGGTGCAGGCCGTGTTGACGACCCGCAACTCGCCGCGGCGGAGGCGGGCCGTCACCAGGTGGGCCGGGGCGACCGCGACGCCGTCGCCGTCGGCCGCGGCCGCCCAGGACGCGGTCTGGCTGCCGAACACGCGGATCCGTGACTCCGGCACGCGTAGCCGCGTGAGCAGCCGCCCGCTGTCGCTCGCGGGGTCCGTGCCCGTCTGGTCCACCAGCCACGACCAGCCGCGCGGGTTGCCCGGCAGCCGCGCCGCGCCCGCCACGACGACGAGGTGGGTGCGGAACACCGGCTCGCTGACCAGCTCGTCGTCGGGACGGGGCGTGAGGTTCGGGCCCAGGGCGACGTCGGCGAACCGGTTGGTCAGCAGCACGGGCATCTCGTCGGCCGCGGCCATGCCGACGGTCGTGTCGACGCGTTCACCCTTGCCCTCGGCGAACGCCGTGACCAGCGGCGTCGCCACGAACTCCATCACCGTGCCGGACGCGACCAGGCGGAGCTGGCCCGGTGCGCCCTTCCCGGCCCGCACCGCCGCCTCGGCGTCCGCGCCCAGCGAGACCATCTGCGACGCGATCGGCAGCAGCCGCGTGCCGGCCGGGGTGAGCCGCATGCTCGTGCCCGCGCGCGTCACGAGCTGGTCGCCGAGCTGTTGGCGCAGCGCGGCCAGCGCCTGTGACACCGCGGGCTCGCTGACCCCGAGCGCGGTCGCGGCGGCCTTCACCGATCCCAGCCGGGCGACCAGCACGAACGTGCTCAGCTGCGTCAGCGTCATGGCGGACATTGTGGTCCGGGTCACGCTTAAGGGAATACTTATCCCCCGATTGCCCCCGAATGGCGCACGCCAGAAATATGCAGACCTGGGAGGGCTGATGCAGGTACCCGCCGCGTTCCAGTACCGCAGGGCGACGAGCGTCGAGCACGCCTTGACGCTGCTCGCCGAGTACGGACCGGAGTCCATGGTCGTCGCCGGCGGGCACAGCCTGCTGCCCATGATGAAGCTGCGGCTCGCGCACCCCGAGGCGCTGGTCGACATCAACGACCTGACCGAGCTGGCCGGGGTGCGCGTCGAGGGCGGCTCGCTCGTGATCGGTGCGCTGGCCCGGCACGCGGACCTGCTGGCGTCGCCGGTGGCCGGCGCGCACTTCCCGATCCTGCACGACGCCGAGCGGGTCATCGCGGACCCGATCGTGCGCAACCGCGGCACGGTCGGCGGTTCGCTGTGCCAGGCCGACCCGTCCGAGGACCTGTCCGCGGTGTTCGCCGCGCTGCGGGCGTCACTGATGATCCACGGGCCCGACGGCGTCCGGACCGTTGCCGCGCGGGACTTCTTCGTCGGTCCCTATGAGACGGTCGTGGCGCCGGGGGAGCTGTTGGCGTCGATACAGGTGCCGTTGCGGCCGTCGGTCAGCGCCTACGTGAAGGTCGACCGGCGCGCCGGGGACTGGGCCGTCGGGGCGGCCGGCGCGGTGCTGACCATTGAGCGGGACGTGATCACCGAGGCCGGGATCGGGCTGACCGCACTGGGTGCGCCGCGGTTCGTCGCGGCGGAGGCGGAGGAGTTCCTGACCGGCGGGCCGCCGACCGAGGAGCGGCTCGTCGAGGCCGGGCGGATCGCCGCCCGGCACTGCCAGCCGGCCGCGGACCAGCGCGGCCCTGTCGACTACAAACGCCACCTCGCCGGCGAGCTCGTCACCCGCGCGCTGCGCCGAGCGGTGGGGGCGCGCTGATGCAGATCATGGTGACGGTCAACGGAAAGGAGTATGTGCGCGATGTCGAGCCACGTGTGTTGCTAGTGCACTTCCTTCGCGACGAGCTGGGCCTGACCGGCACGCACTGGGGGTGTGACACCTCCAACTGCGGGGTGTGCGTCGTGCATCTCGACGGCGTGCCGGTCAAGTCCTGCACGGTGCTCGCGGTCATGGCCGACGGGCACGAGGTCCGCACGATCGAGGGCCTCGCGCGGGGTGCCGAGCTGGATCCCGTGCAGGAGGGTTTCATCGCCTGTCACGGGTTGCAGTGCGGGTTCTGCACGCCTGGCATGATGATGACCGCGCGCTGGCTGATCGACGAGCACCCGGATCCGTCCGAAGAGGACATCCGGACGGCGCTGTCGGGCCAGCTGTGCCGGTGCACCGGCTACGAGAACATCGTCCGCGCGATCCAGTGGGCCGCCGCCAAGGAGCAGTCATGAACGGCGGCTTCGGGCGGATGCCCCGCAAGGAGGACGCGCGGTTCGTGCGGGGGCGCGGGACCTTCGTGGACGACGTGTCCCTGCCCGGGATGCTGCATTCGGCCGTGCTGCGCAGTCCTTTCGCGCACGCGCGGATCGTGTCGATCGACGTCTCCGCCGCCGAGGCGCACCCGAAGGTCCGCGCGGTGCTGACCGGTGCCGACCTGGCGGCACGCGGGCTCGCGTGGATGCCGACGCTGTCCCAGGACCGGCAGGCCGTGCTGGCCACCGACAAGGTCCGGTTCCAGGGGCAGGAGGTCGCGTTCGTCGTCGCCGAGGACCGGTACTCGGCGCGGGACGCGCTGGCGTTGATCGACGTCGAGTACGAGCCGCTCGAGCCGGTCGTGGACGCGCGGAGAGCGCTCTCCGACGGTGTCCCGGTGATCCGGGACGACCTGGAGGGCAAGCGGGACAACCACATCTTCGACTGGGAGGCCGGCGACCGGGCCGCGACCGACGAGGCGTTCGCGGCCGCGGACGTCGTGGTCGCGCAGGACATGCTGTACCCGAGGGTGCACCCGGCGCCGCTGGAGACGTGCGGGATCGTGGCCGACCACGACGCCGTGACCGGCAAGCTGACCGTGTGGGTGACGAGCCAGGCGCCGCACGCGCACCGGACGCTGCTCGCTCTCGTGACCGGCCTGGCCGAACACAAGATCCGGGTGATCTCCCCGGACGTCGGCGGCGGGTTCGGCAACAAGGTGCCGATCTACCCGGCGTACGTGTGCGCGGTGGTCGGCTCGATGGTCACCGGCGCGCCGGTGAAGTGGTCGGAGGACCGCTCGGAGAACCTGATGGCGACCGCGTTCGCGCGCGACTACCACATGCGTGGCGAGCTGGCGTCCACTTCGGACGGACGGATGCTGGCGCTGCGGGTGACGGTGCTGGCCGATCACGGCGCGTTCAACGGGACCGCGCAGCCGTCGAAGTACCCGGCCGGTTTCTTCCACGTGGTGACCGGGTCCTACGACCTGGCGGCCGCGCACTGCGCGGTGACCGGGGTGTACACGAACAAGGCGCCGGGCGGGGTGGCGTACGCGTGCTCGTTCCGCATCGCCGAGGCGTCCTTCCTGATCGAGCGCCTCGTGGACCTGCTGGCGCTGGAACTCTCGCTGGATCCCGCCGAGCTGCGGCTGCGGAACCTGTTGCGGCCGGAGCAGTTCCCGTACGTGTGCGCGACCGGTTGGGAGTACGACTCGGGTGACTACCCGAAGGCGCTGCGGCTCGCGCTGGACACCGTTGGGTACCAGGAGTTCCGCGCCGAGCAGGAGCGGCGGCGCGCTCACGGCGAGTACCTGGGCATCGGGATCAGCTTCTTCACCGAGGCGGTCGGCGCGGGGCCGCGCAAGCACATGGACATCGTGGGCTTCGGCATGGCCGACGGCGCGGAGCTGCGGGTGCACCCGACCGGCAAGGCGGTGCTGCGGATCTCGGTGCAGACGCAGGGGCAGGGCCACGAGACGACGTTCGCGCAGATCGTCGCGCACGAGCTGGGTATCGCGCCGGACGACGTGGAGGTCGTGCACGGCGACACCGACCAGACGCCGTTCGGCCTGGGCACCTACGGCTCCCGGTCGACACCGGTGTCCGGTGCGGCGGCATCGATTGCCGCGCAACGGGTCCGGGAGAAGGCGCGGCTCATCGCCTCGGCGATGCTGGAGGTCGACCACGGCGACCTCGAGTGGACGCCGGGGCGGTGGTCGGTGCGCGGTGCGCCGGACTCCGGTGCGTCGCTGGGGGAGATCGCGCTCGCGGCGTACGGGGACCTCGAGCTGCCCGAGGGCCTGGACGGCCAGCTCGACGGGTCCTGTGTGTACAACCCGCCGAACCTGACTTTCCCTTACGGCGCCTACGTCTGCGTGGTGGCGGTCGATCCGGGCACCGGCCAGGTGTCGGTGCGCCGGTTCGTCGCGGTGGACGACTGCGGGGTGCGGATCAACCCGACCATTGTGGAGGGTCAGATCCACGGCGGGCTCGCCGACGGGATCGGGGTGGCGCTGATGGAGCTGGTCGCGTTCGACACCGAGGGGAACTGCCTCGGCGGTTCGTTCATGGACTACCTGGTGCCGACGGCGGTGGACTGCCCGTCCTGGGAGCTGGCGGAGCTGGTGACGCCGTCGCCGCACCACCCGTTGGGCGCCAAGGGAATCGGCGAGTGCGCGACGGTCGGCTCCCCGGCCGCGGTGGTCAACGCGGTGATGGACGCGTTGCGGCCCTTCGGGGTGCGGCACGCGGACATGCCGCTCACCCCGGCGGCGGTGTGGTGTGCGATCCAGGGCCGGCCGTTGCGTGCCGACCTGGCGATTGAGTAGGAGGCCGGAGATGTCGGTGTTGACCCGGGCGGACGCACTGCGATCAGGGCGCACGCCGTTCGTGCTGGCCACGGTGGTGCGGGCGGAGCGGCCGACGTCCGCCAAGCCGGGCGACCGGGCGCTGGTGCTCCCGGACGGCACGATGGAGGGCTTCGTCGGCGGCGAGTGCGCGGAGTCCACGGTCCGTTCGCACGGCCTGCGGCTCCTGGCGTCCGGCGAGTCCACGTTGCTGCGGATCACCCCGAACGAGCCGTCGGAGACCGTCACGGAGGGCCTGGTGACGGTGGGGAACCCGTGCCTGTCCGGCGGCACGCTGGAGATCTTCCTGGAGGCCATGTTCCCGCCGAAGCTGGTCCACGTGCACGGCGACGGGCCGATCGCCCGCGCACTGGTCGAGGTCGGCCGGGCGGGCGGCCACGACGTGCGCCCGGCCGGCGATTTCCCCGATGACCTGGTCGCCCTGATCGTCGCGTCCCACGGCCACGGCGAGGAACCGTTGCTGGAGCAGGCGTTGCGGTCCGGCGTGCCGTACGTCGGCCTGGTCGCGAGCCGCCGCCGGGGCACCGCGGTGCTGGCGTCCCTGGACGTCACCGACGAACAGCGGGCACGCGTGCACACCCCGGCCGGCCTGGACATCGGCGCCCGCACCCCGGCCGAGATAGCCCTGTCGATCTACGCCCAACTACTGGCCGAACACGCCACCGCCCGGCCAGCCCCCGCCGCCCCTCCCGACCGCTGCCACTAACCCCCGCGAGTCCCGCCCTCAGCCCCCGCGAGTCCCGCCCTCAGCCCCCGCGAGTCCCGCGTTCAGACCTCGCGAGTCCCGCGTTCAGCCCTCGCGAGTCCCGTTTTCGGGCACACCCCCGAACGGGCCCGGGAGCGGGACTCGCCGGGGCCGGGAGCGGGACTCGCGGGGTCCAGGGGCGGGACTCGCGCGGGTTAGTGGACTTGGCCGAGGCGTAGTAGGCGCAGGGTGTTGTCCTCCGGTGGGGTGCCGCAGGAGGCGCACACCACTTCCGGGTGGAAGACCGCGCCGCAGTCGTGTTGCCAGGCCGTGGGGGCCTCACCCTCCGTGGCGTAGCGTTCGCCCCACTCCATCAGGGCCATCAGGACCGGCTTGAGCGCGTGGCCGGACTCGGTGAGCAGGTACTCGTGGCGCGGCGGGTGCTCCGAGTACTGCTCGCGCCGCAGCACACCCGCCGCGACCAGCGTCTTCAGCCGGGCCGCGAGGATGTCCCGGCTCGCGCCCGTGTTGCGGGCGAACCGGTCGAACCGGCGCTCGCCGAGCATGGCCTCGCGGAGCACCAGCAGGCTCCAGCGCTCGCCGACGACGGCCAGCGCGTTCGCGATGGAGCAGTCCCTACCTGTCATGTGCGTCACGATAGTCGGTCTGGAAATCCAACGGACAAGATGAGAGAGTTGGGTTACCAAACTGAGGAGGTCAGGCATGCGAGACGCCGTCATCGTGGACGCGGTTCGGACCCCGATCGGCAAGGGCAAGCCCACCGGCGGGCTACACGACACTCACCCGGTCGAGCTGCTGGCGCACACGCTGCGTGCTCTCGTCGAACGCACTGGCGTCGACCCGGCGGCCATCGACGACGTCATCGGTGGCGCGGTCGGCCAGATCGGCGAGCAGTCCACGAACACCACCCGCTGGGCCGCGCTGTCCGCGGGCCTGCCGGAGTCCGTGCCGGCCACGACCGTCGACCGGCAGTGCGGCAGCAGCCAGCAGGCGGCGCACTTCGCCGCGCAGGGTGTCATTGCCGGCGCGTACGACCTGGTCATCGCGTGCGGCGTCGAGTCGATGAGCCGGGTGCCGATGGGTTCGCAGGTCGCGGGCGCCGACCCGTTCGGGCCGGGGGTCGCGGCGCGGTACCCGGACGGCCTGGTCCCGCAGGGCATCAGCGCGGAGCTGATCGCCGCGAAGTGGGGGATCAGCCGGACGGCCATGGACGAGTTCTCGGCGTCCTCCCACCGCAAGGCCGCCGCGGCCCACGCCGACGGCCGGTTCGCAAACGAGCTGGTGCCGTTCGGCGGGACCACCACCGACGAGTCCGTCCGTCCGAACACGACGGTCGAGGTGCTCGCCGGGCTCAAGCCCGCGTTCGAGAACCCCTATATGGCGGAACGGTTCCCGGAGATCAACTGGTCGGTGACGGCCGGCAACTCGAGCCCGATCAACGACGGCGCGTCAGCGGTCATGATCACGTCGAGCGAGACGGCCAAGCGGCTGGGGTTGACGCCGAAGGCACGCCTGCACAGCTTCGCCGTGACGGGCGCGGACCCGCTGCTCATGCTCACGGCGATCATCCCGGCGACCGAGCGCGTGCTCAGGCGGGCCGGGCTGACGCTGGCCGACGTCGACCTGTTCGAGGTCAACGAGGCCTTCGCGAGCGTGGTACTGGCCTGGCAACAGGAAACCGGCGCCGACCTGCGAAAGGTGAACGTGAACGGCGGCGCGATCGCCCTCGGCCACCCGCTGGGCGCGAGCGGCACGAGGCTGATGGGCACCCTGGTCAACGCGATGGCTGACCGCGGCGCGCGGTACGGCCTGCAGACCATGTGCGAGGCCGGCGGCCAGGCGAACGCGATGATCCTGGAACTGCTGTAGAACATGCGAAAGCCCCGCCTTTTGAGCGGGGCTTTCGGCCGTCAGTTGAACGTGGGGGTCAGGTTGGTCAGGAGCGTGCGGCCGAGCTCCGCGTTGCGTGGCTTGCAGAGCACGTCGTAGCGGCGGGCGACCAGCTGGCTGTGGGAGATGAAGTCCCGCTGCCCGCGCGTGGCGCCGTACTGCACCGCCGACCATGCCAGCCCGAACACGACACCGGACGCGACACCGATGAGGATCGGCGCGAACCCGGCCGCCGAGAACATGCTCAGCAACAGCCCGACGAACAAACCGAACCAGGCGCCGGACGCCGCACCGGTCGTGAGAACCCTGCCCCACGTCAACCGACCCGCGACCCGCTCGACGATCATCGGCTCGACACCGACGATCGTGACGTCCTGCACCGGGAACTCGTTGTCCGACAAGTGGTCAACGGCCCGCTGGGCTTCCCTGTAGTTGTCGTAGGACCCGATCGGCCAGCCTTCCGGCATAGTCGGCAAGCCGTTGACGGGTGTGAACGCTGCCGTCATCTGAGGTCACCTCCACTGCCTCTCTGTCTACCCGGTCCAACGCGACGCGAATCCGGTATGTGCCCAGGTGGACGGACTTCACAGGAGGTTCTCAGGAGACTCACTGACTCACGGGCGCGGGCCGATCTCCTTCCCGTTCTCCGTCACCAGGATGGCCTGGGTCGGGCACTGGTCGGCGGCGTCCAGCGCCAGCTCGTCCGGGGCGATCTCGGCGTTGACGGGTTCGGCGTACGCCTCGTCGAGCTTGAACAGGTCCGGGGCCAGGGCCGCGCACATGCCCGTCGCGCCGCAGACGGTCTTGTCGACATGCAGTTGCCAGGTCATGGGGTCACCATCCAACCGGCATCGTCACGGGGCCGCGGACGAGCATCTCCGTCTTCCACACGACGTCGCCCGCCAGGTGCAGGTCCGGCAGCTCCAGCAGCAGCGCACGCAGCGCCTCCTGCAGCTCCATCCTGGCCAGGGCCGCGCCGAGGCAGTGGTGCACGCCGTGCCCGAAGCCCAGGTGCTGCTCCGGCGGCGCGTCGACCTTCAGCGTGTCGGGGTCGGTGAAGCGCAGCGCGTCGCGGTTGGCGGCGCCGACGGCCACGAGCACGGGCTCGCCCGCGCGGACGAGGGTGCCACCCACCTGCACGTCCTCCGTCGCGTACCGCGGGAAGCTGGAGCTGGCGCCCAGCGGCACGAACCGCAGCAGTTCCTCCACCGCGCCGGGGATCAGCGACGGGTCCTCCCGCAGCCGTGCCATGGCCGGCGGGTGGTCGAACAGCGTGAGCAGGAAGTTCGGGATCTGGCTGGCCGTGGTCTCGTGCCCGGCGACCAGGATGCCCACGCACAGGTCGACCAGCTCGTCCTCCGACAGGCGGTCCCGCTCGTCGCGGGCCTCGATCAGCGCCGTCATCAGGTCGTCGCGGGGACGGGAACGGTGGTCGGCGATCAGGCCGCGCATGTACTCCCGCATCGCCTCCCTGCTCGCCATGTACTCCTCGGCCGTCAGGCGGGACGTGGACAGCGCGTCGTCGCTCCACGCGCGGAACTTCGGGCGGTCCTCGACCGGCACGCCCAGCAGTTCGCAGATCACCGCGACCGGCAGCGACAGCGCGAACCGGTCCACCAGGTCCACCGGCGGCCCGGCCTCGATCATGTCCTTGATCAGGCCCGACGTGATCTCCCGCGCCCGCGGGCGCAGCGCCTCCACGCGCCGCACGGTGAACGCCTTCGCCACCAGCGTGCGGAGCCGGGTGTGGTCGGGCGGGTCCATCGACAGGATGCCGCCGGGCACCACGCCCGCCCGCATCCTCGGCGCGTCGTGATTCGCCGCCTCCGCCCTGCTGAACCGCTTGTCGCCCAGCACGAGGCGGGCGTCGTCGTACCTCGTGGCGAGCCATGCCGGCTCGCCGTAGGGCAGCTGCACCCGCAGCATGCCGGGCTTCTCGAGCGCCTCGTAGTAGGCCTCGTGCAGGTCGAGGGTCCCGGTCTCGTTGAACGGGTAGGCGACGGTCATCTGCTTTCTCCCCACCGTTGTAAGCGTCTGCTTACACGCTACGCAGGGTGTCAAGGCGGTTACGAGGCTCACTCCGCAAGCTCCGTTCGGAAACGTCCCCAGCGGGCTACCCTGTCCGCTTTGGAGGTTCCGGTGACCGAAGGACCACGCCGTCGCGATGCGGCGGCCACGCGGCGCGCACTGCTGGACGCCGCGACCGAGCTGTTCGCCGAGCGCGGCTACGACCGTACGACGGTGCGTGACATCGCCACCCGAGCGGGTGTCAACCAGGCGTTGCTGTTCCGGTACTTCGGCTCCAAGGAGGCACTGTTCGCGGAGGCGACGGCCGGGCACAGCCTGCAGAACGCCGAGCCGGGCGAGCTCCTCGCCGAGATGCTCGACCACCTGCTCACGCCGGTCTCGTCCGACCGCCGCGACCAGGTGATGACCGCCCTGCTGCGCACCCTCGGCACCGACGACGAGGCGGCCAAGATCCGTCGCCGCCTGACCACCGCCTACGTCGACACGCTCGCGACCCTCACCGACGAGCCGCACGCCGAGCTGCGGGCGGAGCTGGTGCTCGCGTGGGTGTTCGGCATCAGCTTCCTGCGCGGGGTGGCCGCGACCCCGCCGCTCGCGAACGCCGATCCCGAGGTCGTGCGGGACCTCGTGCTGCCCGCGGCTCGGGTACTACTCGAGAACATCTCAAGCAAGTGACCTACCGCCCTGGGCGTATGCCCGAAGCCGCCCCGCAACGGACGATTTCGTCAGCGCGCTGCCGCATTCTTTGTGCATGACCAAGAACATCACCATCGCAGCGCTGATCGTCGGGGCCGTCGGGATCGCGATCCTGTGGGCCTCGGGCGTCCCCTTCCCGATCTACCCGCCGCCCGGCATCCTGCTCCTCACCGCCGGCGCGCTCTTCATCGCACTGACCAGGTTCCGCTGGGCGCCGGCCGTCGGCGCCGCGCTCGGCCTGTTCATCATCGTGGGATTCTTCGCCAGCGCGTCCGGGGTCGACAACCTCACCGGGGTGCACGGCACCAGCATCGCCGTCGGCACGGTCATCCAGGTGCTCGGCGTGGTCACGGCGTTCGTCGCCGGGACTGTCGCAACTGGACAGTCGTACCGCCGGGTGGCCGCGCGGTAACGTGGGGCGCATGCATCCACGGCCACAGCTGACCCGAGAGCAATGGCAGGATCTGTGTGGGGAGTGGGAGTTCGCGCACGACGACGAGGACACGGGGCTGCTGGCGGGCTGGTGGCGTGGTGACAAGCCGTTCGACCAGGTCATCACGGTGCCGTTCCCGCCGGAGTCCTCGGCCAGCGGCGTGCACGACCCCGCCCCGCATCCCGTTGTCTGGTACCGCAGAACGTTCACCGCGCCGGCGGGCGAGCGGCTGCTGCTGCACTTCGGCGCCGTCGACTACCGGGCCCGGGTGTGGGTGAACGGCACGGAGGTCGCGAACCACGTCGGCGGGCACGCACCGTTCCACGTGGACATCTCGCACGTCCTGGTCGCCGGTGAGCAGATCGTCGTGGTGCGGGCCGAGGACCGCGTCGACGATCTCACGCAGCCACGGGGAAAGCAGTACTGGGAACCGGCGCCCGAGGCGATCTGGTACCACCGGACCACGGGCATCTGGCAGCCGGTCTGGCTGGAGCCGGTCCCGCGGTCCCACCTCGCCGAGCTGGACTGGATCCCTTCGGCCGCAACGAACTCGGTGACCCTGCGGGCCGCCGTCGACGGCCCCACCGCCGAACTGTCGCTCCACGTGCGGCTCACCACCGGCGACCGCGTCCTCGCCGACGACCGCTACGCCGTCGACGCCGCTTCCCTCGCCCGCGCGATCACCCTGCCCCGTGGGGACTTCCGGTGGAGCCCGGCCAACCCGCGGCTCGTCGACGCCGAGGTCTCCCTGGTCCGCGGCGACGAGACCGTGGACACGGTGCGGAGCTACTTCGGTCTGCGGGACGTCGGCGTCCGCGACGGCCGGTTCACCCTCAACGGCGAGCGCCTGTTCCTGCGGCTCGTGCTGGCACAGGGGTACTGGCCGGAGTCCCACCTCGCCGCGCCGTCCGAGGACGCGTTGCGCCGCGAGGTCGAGCTGATCAAGGAGCTGGGGTTCAACGGGGTCCGCGTGCACCAGAAGGTCGAGGACCCGCGGTTCCTGTACTGGTGCGACAGGCTCGGCCTGGTCGTGTGGGGCGAGATGGCCAACGCCTACGAGTACTCGGTGGACGGCGTCGCCCGGTTCACCGCCGAGTGGCTCGAGGTGGTGCGCCGGGACGTCAGCCACCCGTCCGTGGTCACCTGGGTGCCGGTGAACGAGAGCTGGGGCACACCAGCCCTGCACGACGACCCGCGGCAGCGGCACTTCCTCGAGTCCCTGTACCACCTGACCCACGCCGTCGACGGCACCCGCCCGGTGATCTCCAACGACGGCTGGGAGCACGCGACGAGCGACATCTGGACCGTCCACGACTACAGCCCGTCCGCCGAGGACCTGACCTCCCGGTACGGCACGGCACCGGCCGTCGACGCCGCGCTGGGGCGTGACTGGCCCGGACCACGCCGCACCCACCTGGGTGACCCCGTCCGTGGCGACCAGCCGCTGATGGTCACGGAGTTCGGCGGCCTGAGCTATCTCCCGAACGCGGGCGAGCGCTGGTTCGGCTACCGGACGGTCGCGGACGCCGAGGAGCTGTTGGCCTCCTACGAGCGGCTGGTGGCCGCGCTCGTGGGCAGCGACCAGGTCGCCGGCTACTGCTACACGCAGCTGACCGACACCGAGCAGGAGGTCAACGGCCTGCTCACCGAGGCCCGCGAGCCCAAGATCGATCCGGCGGAGATCCGCCGGATCAACACCCTCCCGGCGGCGAGCGTGCCCACCGAACGGCTCGCGCAGCTGATCGAGGCGGCCCAGCGGCGCGCACGGGGTGAGTGAGAATCTCGGTGGCGGGTCGGACCCGTCCCGGGGACACTGCCCGCGTGATGTCCGAGATCCAGGGCCACCGCGTGCTCACCTACGACCACGACGAGCCGGCGCTCGGCAGCGAGCGGGCGGCGACCGACCTGATCGGCGACGCGTTCGGCGAGCAGGCGGACGTCGTGGTCGTCCCGGCCGACCGCGTGGCGGCCGACTTCTACACGCTGAGCACCCGGGTCGCCGGCGACGTCATGCGGAAGTTCCAGATGTACCACGTCCGGTTGGTCATCGTGGGCGACGTCACCGCGCACGAGGAGGCGAGTGAGGCGTTCCGCGCGTTCGTGCACGAGATCAACCGCGGTTCCGACATCTGGTTCGTGCGCGACGAACAGGAACTGTCGGCCAAGCTGGCCTAGGCTCGGGGTATGGCTGAGACCAAGGTGGTGCACAACCGGGAGCACCTGCGGTACGAGGTGTACGCCGACGGCAGGCTGGCGGGCTTCACCCAGTACCACCGGACCGGCGACCGGGTGGTGTTCACCCACACGGAGATCGACAGGGCGTTCTCCGGACAGGGCCTCGGCAAGGTGCTGGCGGGTGAGGCACTGGACGACGTCGTGGCGAACGGCAAGGTCATCGTGCCGGTGTGCGAGTTCATCGCCGGCTACCTGAAGAAGACCGACAGGTACGAGGGGCACGTCGAGGCACCCGCTCTGTGACCGAGGTCTTCGAGCCACGGGAGGTGCCGCTCGGTGGCCTGCGTGCCATGCGGGTCGACCGGGTGCTGCCGCAGCGCGGGCTGCCGACGGTCGGCGCCTGGTGCTTCCTGGACTCGTTCGGCCCGCACGACGTCGCCATGCGGGTGCTGCCGCATCCGCACACCGGGTTGCAGACCGTGACGTGGCCGCTCGTCGGCGAGATCCGCCACCGCGACAGCCTCGGCAGCGACGTGCTGGTGCGGCCCGGACAGCTCAACCTCATGACGGCCGGCCGCGGGGTGTCCCACTCGGAGTTCTCGGTGTCGTCCGGCATGCTCCACGGGCTGCAGCTGTGGGTGGCCCTGCCGGCCGGCCGCGCGGCCATGGCCCCGGCGTTCGAGCAGCACGTCGACCTGCCGGTCCACGACGGCTTCGCGACGGTCCTGATGGGCACCGTCGGCGACGTGACGTCCCCGGCGACCACGCACACCCCGCTCGTCGGCGCCGACCTGAGGGTCACGGGCTCGCGGGTGCTGCCGCTGCGCCCCGACTACGAGCACGCGGTCCTGGCGGTGACCGACCTCACGGTGGCCGGCACGCCGCTGCGGAAGGGGCAGCTGCTGTACCTGGGCCCGGGCCGTTCCGGCGTCGCGCTGACGGCCGGCCGGGCGTTCCTGCTGGGCGGCGAGCCGTTCGGTGAGGACCTGGTCATGTGGTGGAACTTCGTGGGCCGCTCCCACGACGAGATCGTCGCCGCCCGCAAGGACTGGGAGGCCTCCGACGAGCGGTTCGGCGTCGTCGCCGGCCACGACGGCGCCCGCATCCCGGCCCCGGACCTACCCGGCGTCCACCTGACCCCGCGCCGCCGCCGACGTGCTGCGGAGCCACCACAGGCCCAGTAGCGGCAGGACCGCCGGGATGTAGCCGTAGCCCTGGCCGTAGTCCGACCACACGGTGGCGTCCGGGAACGCGGCCGGGTCGACGAGGCTCCACGTGCCCACGGCGAGCACCCCGACCAGCTCGACGAGGATCGACGCGGTCGCGATGCGCCGCGAGGTCCGGTTGCCGCGGGCCAGGCACACGGTGGCGACGATGTAGACCACCGCCGCGAGCGCGGACAGCAGGTAGGCGAGCGGCGCCCGGTCGAAGTGGGTGGTGAGCTGCACCGCCGACCGGGCCGTCGCGGACAGGGCGAAGATCGCGTAGACGGCGATCAGCAGCCGGCCGGGGCCGGAGCGGGTGCGGGTCGCGAGGTCGTCAGGCATGGCCGTCCCAGATCTGTCCGAGCCGGATGATCAGCACCGGGATCGTGAGGCAGCCCACGACCATCACGACCGGGCCCCAGCGCGTTCGTTCCAGCAACGCCCAGAACCCGGCGATGGGCAGGACCAGCACCGTCGTGGCGAGGTACCCGACGAACGTGGCCGTCTCGACCTGGCGGTCGTCGGTGGCGAGCTTGACGATGCCGGCGACGAGCTGCGCCAGCAGGCCCAGCTCGAGCAGCACCAGGCCGCCGTACAGCCACAGCCCGTGCCATTCCCGCAGCTGGATCGGCTTGTTCGCGACCACCAGCACGGCCGCCCAGACCGCCGCGGCCAGCGCCGCGTAGGTGAGCACCGCCGCGAGCACCTCGATCATGGGGCCCGATCGTAGCCGTCATGACCTGCGCCTACTTGGGCAGGAACACCGCGGCCGCCGCGACGAGCGGCGCCAGCACCGGGACGGCGGCCTGCAGGTCCCCGAACAGGGTCCGGTCCACGCCCACGTGCTGCTCCAGCTTCGCCCGCTGCTCCAGCCGCCCGACGAGACCGGCGAGGTCCGCGGGGCGGCCCGTGCCGAGGATCGCGTCGACGAGTCGTTCCCCGTGCGCCCGGACCGCCACGGCCGCCGGCGCGTAGAGCAGCCCGACCGCCGTCGCGCCGGCACCGCCGAACACGACCACCAGCTCGCGGGACTGGCTCGGGTTCATCAGCACCCCGCCCCGAGCGCCAGCGTGGACAGCGTCACCAGCGAGCCGAGCGCGGACGCGAGCCGCTGCAGCAGGCGGCGCAGCTCGGTCAGCCGCACCAGTGCCGCCTCGGCGTCCGCGAGTTCGACGGTCGCGGGCAGCGCACGCACCGCCGTGCGCACACCGAACATGGCCGCGCCCGCGAACGCGCCGCCGGCGACCGTGATGACCACGAGCACGTCACCCCGCCAGCCGGCGCCCGGGTGGGTCGAGAACACCTCGCCGCCCACGAGCACCAGCACCGTGCCGGCCCCGGCCACCGCCGTCGGCAGCACGGTCTCGCGCCTCGGCAGCCGGTGTTCCCCGGCCAGTCGCCGCCATGCCGCCAGGCCGTACGCGCCGACCAGGCCCGCCGCCCCGCACAGGCCCATGACGAGCGTCGCCCACACCTGCCACCGCGGCTCGAACCGATGCGCGGAGGTCAGCGCGACCGCCAGCCCCGCGCAGCCCATGACCGCGGCGGCCACTCCACTCCACCCGAACCGTCCCATGAGGACATCCTGTCAGCGCAGGAGGCCGTGCAGCCGGGCGAGCTTGAGGCTCAGGTGCAGTGCCAGCCGGTCGTCGCCGTCGCGGAGGTCCGTGCCGGTGAGTTCCGCGACCCGCTGCAGCCGGTAGTACAGCGACGTTCGGTGCAGCCGCAGCGCCTTCGCCGTCTCCACGGCGCTGCCGGCCAGGTCCAGGTACGTCTCCAGCGTCGCCACCAGCTCCGGCGACTCCACCAGCCTGATCACGCCGGGGTGGATGGCCTCCGCCGGCACCGAGGCCAGCATCCGGTACACGCCAAGGGAGTCCCACGACGCGACCGGCGCGAAGCCCGGCACCCGGCTCGCCACGACCGACGCGTGCAGGGCCTCGGCGTACGACGCGGACGCGAGCGCCAGCGACGGCCGCGAGGAACCCGCCCCGACCACGACCCGGCCGGTGAACAGGCCGGGCACGTCCTCCGCCCGCACCGGTCCGGCACACACCAGCACACCGTGGTCGCCACGCACGAGGTGCCGCGCCGTGAAGCGCAGCCGGGCCGCCAGCAGCCCCTCGGTCACCACGTCCTGCGGTCCGCGCACCACCAGCACCGTCACCGGCAGCGCCGGGAACCCGCCCTCGTCAAGGAGAACCCGCACCGACGACGGGTCGTCGCCGGCCAGCACCCGTGCCACGGCGGACTGTTCGCGCCGCGCGGACAGGCCGGTGGCGAGCACGTCGTGCAGCAGCGCCAGCGCCAGCTCGGCCGCGGACTTCTCCACCAGCGACACGTCGGCGCCGGACATCGCGGGGGAGTCGATCAGCCACAGGAACCCCAGCAGCCGGTCGCGGTGCCGCACCGGCACGCACACCCGGGCCAGCACGCCGGCCGAACCCGGTACCCGCAGCGGCCCGCGTGCCTCGAAGATCCCGGCGGCGCGGAACCGGATGCGGATCTCGCGGGACGTGTGCCGCCGCAGGATCGAGTCGCGGCGGACGTCGTCCATCGGGCCGGTCTGCTCGCTGTAGGCCAGGACGCGCTGCGCGTGGTCCTCCAGCAACACCGGTCGCCCGATGCGTGCCGCAAGATCGTCGACGGCCGGCTGCAGCTGCATGGTCCGACCTCCGCGTTTCGACAAATGTCCGAACCACTGGCATACGTTCCCTACATCGGATCGATGAAGTGGGTCAAGGCCAGGGCTAGCGTCACATCACGTGACCCGCCCCGCCCTGCTGGTGACGGCGCTGCTCTCGGTTGCCGCGCTCGCCACCGGACTCTCGGTCAACCCAGCCGTCGCCGCCCCGGAAACCCCGCCCACGCCGGAGAATCCGTGGCAGTACCCGCACTGGCCGCAGCAGCAGCCGTGGCAGCAGAGCGGGGAGCAGAACGCCCGCGTCGCCACGCAGTCCGGCTTCCCCGGGCCGATCGACCCGCAGAACTGGGAGAACCCGGACCACATGACGTGGGACGACTACCGGAAACCGCCGGGCACCAACTGGTCCGACCCGGCGGTGCACGGTTCGGCGCGCCAGTTCAAGGGCGCGCTGGTCCTCCTGGACTATCCCAATCAGCCGTTCGTCATAACGCAGCCGCAAGGCTCGACGGTCTTCGCGAACCCGAGCGCCGAGGCGCACGACGTCCCGCGCGACCAGGTCGCCCAGTTCTACCAGGACTTCCTGAACAAGCCGGGCACGCTCAACCGCGGCCACACCATCCACGAGTACTGGATGGAGGACTCCGGCGGCCGCTACGGCGTCGACCTGACGGCGTTCGGGCCGTACACCATGCCGGGCAAGGACCACGAGTACGGCATGGAGTTCCAGGCCGGCACGGCCTGCCCCGCCGGCGACACCTGCAACCGCAACATCCGCACCGACGGGCGAGCCGCGTGGGTCAACGCCGTCGGCGCGGAGGTGCCGGCCGGGTTCGACTTCGTGTTCTTCCTCTCCGCCGGCCAGGACGAGTCCTCGACCTGGCAGGAGTTCGGCATGATGAAGTTCCCGAACAAGGAGGACGTGACCGACGAGTTCGGCCCGCCGGACCCCGCGTTGCCGAACTGGTCCCGCACCCGGTACGTGGACTGGACCTCCTGGGTGGCGGGCTCGTCCATCTGGCCCAACGCCGGCGGCGGTTCGTCCACCCAGGCCGAGAGTTCCGGCATGGCCGTGTACGCGCACGAGTTCAGCCACATCCTCGGCATCGGCGACAACTACAACAACCCGTACGGCGTACCGCCGCGCCGCTCCTACACCGGCATCTGGGAGATGCTGTCCCGCGGCTCGTTCAACGGGCCCGGTGGCCCGCACAGCCGGTGGATGATCCCGCCGACCGGCGGCGCCTCCATGGGCGCACAGCACATGCTGCGCAACAAGATCAAGCTCGGCATGGTCGACGAGCAGAACGTGCTGCGCCTGTCACGCGAGGCGCTCGGCGACTCCGGCATGGTGATCGCGAAGATCACCGCGCGCACCGTCCAACCAGGACCGAACGGTCTGTCGGGCGTCAACGTCGAGTTGGGCACGGGTGACCTCGCGCCGCCGTGTGACACCGGCACCGACCCGTTCTGCGACGGCCGCGGCTACCAGAACTACACGGTCGAGGTCGTCGACCGGATGGGCACGGACTCGTTCACGCCGGACTCCGGTGTGCTGGTGGCGAAGACGAAGAACCAGGACGACGCGCCGTTCGAGTGGGTCATCGACGCGAACCCGCAGGACATCGGGATGACCGACTACGTGCTGCCGGACGGCACCCGGGTGCCGATCACCATCGGCGACTACCGGCAGCTGTCCGACGCGTTGTTCCACGCCGGCACGAACTCCGGCAGCGAGTACGAGTACGTCGACGAGGCGAACCGGCTGCACTTCTACGTGCTGGACGTCAGGCGGGACGCCGGCGGCGTGCTGTCCTACACGGTCGCGATCCGCTCGCTCGACGGCGCCGGCCCGCAGCGGCGTGGCGTCCGGGTGCTGCCGACGTTCGCGCTCCCGAACCGGAACGGGCTCAACACCTGCGAGTTCTCGGTGCTCAACACGGGGAAGGCGGCGACGCCCGCCGGCACACACCCGGAGGACGTGTCGAAGTACCTGGGCGGCGACGTGTACCGCGTCTCGGCCACTGTGGACGGTCGGGGCTGGCAGGTCGACGTGCCGAACGCGCTGGCGACGGCGAAGTTCGGGAGCCACGTCCAGGTTCCGGTCTATGCCAGGAAGTCCGGCAGCGGACCGCACGCCGCCACCGTGAAGCTCACGGCCACGTCCGAGAGCGATCCGTCGAAGAAGGCGACGGCGACCTGCGTGGTGGTAGGCCGATGAGACGGCTGGCGGCGTTGGCGGCCTTCGTGGTGGCAGCCGCGGTGGTCGCGGCGCCGCCGGCGGCCGCGGCACCCGGTGACGCGACCGTGGTGCCGATCCAGGTGACGGGTGACCCGGCCAAGCGGTTCAACCTCGTCGTGCTCGGCGACGGCTACACCGCCGCCGAGCAGGGGGCGTTCCGGCAGCACGTGGACAAACACCTGAACGTGCTGTGGACCATCGAGCCGTTCAAGTCCTACCGCAGCTACATCAACGTGTACGCGGTGGAGATCGTCTCCGCCGAGTCCGGTGTGGACTGTGACCCGGACCTGGACTCGGGAGAGGTGGACACCCCGCTGGACATGGGTCTGTGGGGTGGCTGCGACCCGAACAGCGTGCAGCGCCTGCTCACCGTGAACGGCACGGCCGCCAACTCCTACGCCGACCGGGTGCCCGGCACGACCCGCGCCAACCGGCAGCTGCTCGCGATCGGCAACAGCGACACCTACGGCGGCGCGGGCGGGACGAACGCCACCGCGACCGGCGGCAACGCGCTGTCCGCGCTGATCACCCCGCACGAGCTGGGGCACTCCCTCGGCGGGCTGCAGGACGAGTACGACTACCTCGCGCGTGGCGTGCGGGGCGAGCCGTACACCGGCGGCGAGCCGGACTCGGTGCACCACACGCTGCTCACCGAGCAGCAGATGCTGGTACAGCAGAAGAAGTGGTGGCGCTGGCTCGGTGAGCGCAGCGAGTCGGGCGGCCCGATCGGCCGCTACGAGAGCGGCATGTACTCGGGCAGCGGCGTGTGGCGCCCGTCCGCGCACTCGATGATGAAGACGCTCGGCTACTACTTCGACCAGGTGAGCCGGGAGCGCATGACGCAGCGGATCTCGGCGAAGACCAGCATCCTCGCCGACGGCGTGCCGGTGTCCGCACCCGTCGGCGCCGACCGGGTGCTGTGGGTCGAGACCATGTACCCGGTGAGCCACCAGCTCGACGTGACCTGGACGGTCGACGGCACCCAGGTCGCCCGCGGCACCCGCAACCTCGATCTGTCCACTGTGCACCTGACGCCGGGGACGCACGCGGTCACCGCGACGGTGGCCGACCCGACGGAGTTCGTGCGTGACCCGGCGATCCGCACGTCGGCCGCGCTGACGCAGAGTCGCACGTGGACAGTCAACACCTCACTGACCACGCCTGTCGTCCCGGTCGAGCCCGTGTTCACCAACAGCACGCCGACCACCCGGCCCGTCGGCGCGACGGACGTCGTGTTCGCCGAGCCGGCGCACCCGGTCGACCGCGTGCTGCCGGTCCTGTGGCGTCTCGACGGCCGCACCGTCGACCCGGGTGGTCCGGGCGCCAACGACCGCGTGTTCGACCTCGAACCCCTCGGCCTGACCGGCACGCACACCCTCACCGCGACCGTGGGTGGCGAGACCCGTACCTGGACCGTGGACGCCCGCCGCCCGGCGGCCACCTACGAGCTGTCCGAGCCGCTGCTCTCCGGCGACGGTTCCTATGTCTACAATGGACCGTTCACCATGGCTCTCGCCGGCACCGACGACACGCCGGGCTACGTGGTCCGCGAGTTCCGCACCGACGGCGACGGCTGGTTCAACTACTTCGGCTGGCCGACCGACCCCGACGCGCCGTGGCGGTTCACCCCGCAGGGCACCGAGATCGACAAGCTCGTGTACGGAAAGCTCGGCGTGCCACGACTTTCCCCGTGGGACGCCGTCCCGACCAGCTACGGCACCCACACCGTGGAGTACCGGTCCATCGACGCCGTCGGCAACACCGGCCAGGCCGGCGCCTTCGACGTGACGCTGCTACCGCCCTCACCTGCCTGTACACGGACGATCACTGGCCGCCACCGCGGCCCGCTGGTCGTCCGCGACGGCGTGACCTGCCTCGACCACGCGACCGTGGCCGGTCCGGTGACCATGACGGCCGGCGCCGCGCTCGTCGCGACCGGCGCCACGCTCGGCGGCCCGGTCACCGCCACCCGGGCGGCGACGGTCGAACTGTTCCGTTCGACGGTCGGCGGTCCACTGACGATTTCCGGCACGACCGGCGATGTCCACATTCTGGGCGGCACGATCCGCGGCGCGGTGACGCTCGCGCGGAATGCCGCGCCGGTGCTCGCCGGCGTCACCGTGCGCGGGCCGCTCACCTGCGCGGGAAACGCCGCCGCCCCCACCGACCTGGGGATAGCGAATTCCGTACAGGGGCCGGCACTCGGCCAGTGCCGGTGATTCGTGAGAGGAGATCACGTACCCTCTGACGGCGCGCTTTTCCTTTGATTGCAATACGGACTCAGATACATCGAGCTAATGATTGCCGTGTCCTCTGTGATCACCGGTACGGTCTGTGCCGGCACGTGGTTCAGTGAGCGTGAGCGTGGAGGTCAGGCAGTGGTGGCAGTGCGCAACCCTTCGGCGTTGCGGTGGCTCGTGGGTGTGGAACTGGCGAACTACCGGAAGAGAACCGGTCTCAAGCAGGCCGACGCGGCACACCGGGCGGGCGTCAGTGTGGGGAAGTTGTCTCATCTGGAAACCGGCGAGCGGCAGCAGCAGCCGTCGGACATCGCGAAGGTGCTTTCCGCCTACGGTGCGGCACAGCACGACATCAACCGGTTGACCTCGCTCGCCGAGGTCCCCGACGAGTCGAACTGGTGGGGCGCCTGGCGCGACGTGGTGCCCGACTGGTTCGGCACTTTCGTCGGCCTGGAGCGGCTCGCCACCAAGGAGTTCGTGTTCGAGCCGATCGTGATCCCCGGACTCATGCAGACCGAGGAATATGCCCGCGAGCTGAGCCGGTCGAGCCAGCGGGTCCGGCTCGACCACAGCGAGCGGGTGGTCGAGGTGCGGATGGAGCGGGCGCACCGGCTCGCGGGTGAGGAGCCGATGCACCTTCACGCGACGGTGAACGAGCAGGCGCTGCGGCTGCGGGTCGGCGGCGACGAGACCATGCGGGAGCAGTACGAGCACCTGATCAACCTGGCCCGGCGGCCGAACATCACGTTCCAGGTGGTCGTACCAGAGCGGGGCCGGCACGAGGCGTCGAACGGGCAGTTCGTGGTCCTGGAATTCGACAAGGCCCGACCGATCGTCTACGCGGAACTTCAGGACGGCGCGATGTATGTGCAGCACCCTGGGGAGGTGAATACTTATCGTGTGTCCGCACGGAGTCTGGAAAGGGTCGCGCTTCCGCCGGACGAGTCCGTTCGCTTCGTGGCCGACCTGATCAAGAGGCTTTGAGGAGCACACCGTGAACTTCGGCAGCGCAGTGTGGCACAAGAGCAGCTTCAGCGACCACAACGGGTCGTGCGTCGAGGTCGCGCTCACCGGCACGGCTGTCGGCATCAGGGACTCGAAGGACAGCGGCTCGGCCCCGCTGACGGTCGATCCGGCCGGGTGGGCGAACTTCCTCGCGACCGTGCGGGCCGGCCGCTGTCACGAAAACTGATCCGCGTTCACGCTTGCTTCGTGCGGTAACGTGCGGCAACGCCCAGGCAACCCCGCTGACTATCGGGGCGTCAACAAGGGCAAGATCGCACTTGGGTTTGGGGGCTCCAGTTGAAACCGCGCCATGTCGGGGTAGTGCTGTCCGTGTTCGCGCTCGTGACCGCGTGCACGACCAGTGAGGCGACCGAGCCGCCACCGAACCTCGCCGAGCGGGGCACGGTGATGACCACGGTGACGCCGACCCGGCAGGACCTGACGAACTCCGTCAGCCTCTCCGGCGCCGTCACCATGGACCCGGTCTTCGGGCTGGTCGCGCCGGTCGCCGGGCAGATGCGCTACCTCGACGTCAAGCCGCCGGCCAGCACGCCGACCAAGCCGACCCGCGTCGGCGCCGTGTGGGCGGGCGGCAAGCCGACCCACGTCGAGGTGCCGGCGGGGGCGACCTTCGCCGGACGGCTGGTCGACGACAAGTCGAACGTCACCGCGGGCATGCCGATCGCGTCGGCCAAGCTCGCCGGCTACGGGATCGTCGCGGAGATCAAGAGCGACAAGGCGTACCAGATCGCCGACGGTCTGACCGGCGTGACGGCGCAGATCAAGAACGGCCCTGGCCCGTTCCCGTGCGCGGTGCTCGGCACGATCGCCGCTCTCCCGGCCGGCACGATCCCCGCGCCGCCGCCCGCCGACCCGCCGGCCGACCAGGAGCAGCAGCAGGGCGGCGGTGCCCCGGTCACGCCGCCGGCGAACAACACCCCGGACCAGGAGCAGCAGCAGAGCCAGGACGGCTCGGCCGCCTCCGGCCTGCGGCTGGTGTGCACGCCCCCGCCGGACACCAAGATGATCAACGGCGCGGCCGTCACGTTGAAGATCATCACCCAGACCGCGGCCAACGCGCTGGTCGTGCCGGTCGAGGCGGTCGCGGGTGGCCAGGGCAAGGGCACGGTCGAGGTGGTCCGGGCGGACGGGTCCACCGAGCAGGTCCAGGTCGAGCTCGGCCTCACCGACGGCAAGGTCATCGAGATCAGGTCCGGGCTCACCGGCGAGGAGAAGCTGTCCGTGCCGGGGCCGAACCTCCCGGCGGCCGAGGGCGACGACCAGCCGAGCGGTGGCAAGTGACCGCCGCGCAGGTCGTGCCGTCGTACGGCACCGTGCCGCAGGCCACCCCACTGCTGCGCATCAGCGGCGTCACCAAGACGTTGCGCGGGCAGCAGGAGCCGCGCACGATCCTGGCTGGCGTCGACCTGACCCTCCACAGTGGAGAGAGCATCGCGGTGCTCGGGCGGTCCGGGTCGGGCAAGAGCACGCTGCTGAGCCTGATCGGGCTGTTCGACCGGCCCGACGGCGGGCAGTACCTGTTGGGGGAGCGGGACATCACCCGGCTGCCGGAACGCAAGGCCGCCGCACTGCGCAGTGCCGAGTTCGGGTTCGTGTTCCAGCGGTTCTTCCTGCTCAAGCACCTGTCCGCGGCGCAGAACGTGGCGATGGCGCTGGTGAACGGGCAGGGCTGGCTGCCCCGGCGCAAGCGGCGGGCGCGGGCGTTGGCCGCGCTGGACCAGATGGGCATCGCGCACCTCGCGAAGCACAAGCCGCCCCGGTTGTCCGGCGGTGAGCAGCAGCGGGTCGCGATCGCCCGCGCGCTGGTGCGCGACCCGAAGATCCTGCTGGCCGACGAGCCGACGGGCGCGCTCGACACGGACACCGGAAACCTTGTGGTGGAAGCACTCCGCGCGGCGACCGACCGCGGCTGCGGGCTGATCCTGGTGACCCACGACCACGACCACGCGGCGAAGATGCAGCGCGTGCTCCACCTCGACCACGGGGTGCTCTCGGAGGTGCGCCGATGATGGGGCTCTCCGGTCGTCTCCGGTCGGCGCTCATCATTGGCGGGCAAGGGATCCGGGCGCGGAAGCTGCGCACGTTCCTGTCCATGATCAGCCTGTTCCTGGGCGTGCTCGGCATTGTCGCCGCGCAGGCCGGCCAGGTGATCGCCTACCGCGCGCTCGTGGCGAACAGCGAGCTCACCCGGGGTGTGGACGGCACCCAGATGATCTACGTGCCGCCCGTCGAGGGGTCGTCCGAGATGGTGATGGACACCGTCGCGGGCCGCGACGACGCGGTGGCCGCGCTGTCCACCCAGGCGATCATCGGCGAGCCGAACGTCCGGCCGATCAACGAGGGCGGCAGCCCGATCGACGGCGGTGGCGGGTACGGGCCGGCCATGATCTGCGACGAGTCCGGCGAGTGCGTCGATCCCAACGAGGGCAAGCCGAGCGGCCAGGCGATCGAGGTGCGTGCCCAGGCGCTCACCGGCGACATCCGCCAGTTCCGCCCACTGCGTGTCCAAACTGGACGGTGGCTCGACTTCACCGGCGAGCCGTCGCTCTCGCCGCGGCTGGTGCTGAACAAGGAGGCCGCGAAGGCGTTCGCCATGTACCCGGTGCCGGCGGAGATGCGCATCCAGGGCGCGGTCGCGAACTCGACCCCACGGATCATCGGCGTCGTGGACGACGGGATGTCCAATCCGCAGGTGTACGTGCGCAGTGACGAACTGCTGAACTGGATGCCGCCCGACGCGCTGTCCAACCCGAACTACGGCTCGGCGGAGATCCTCGCGACCCCGACCGCGACCGAGTTCATCGAGATCCTGACGAGGAAGTACGAGGCGATCGCCGACCCCCGGATGGGGGAGATGTACATCCAGACGATCAGCGCCGAGGACATGATGCCCGGCGAGATCCAGATGATGCGCTGGGTGTTCCTGGGCGTGTCGATCCTGGTGCTGCTGATCGGTTCGGCGGGCATCCTGAACGTCGGCCTGGCGACGGTCGGCGAGCGCATCGAGGAGTTCGCCCTGCGGCGGGCCGTCGGCACGCCGCGTCTGTTGCTGGCCGGGATCGTGCTGGCGGAGACGCTGCTGACGGGCCTGCTGACCGCGGTGGCGGCGATCGGCGCGGGGATAGCCGGGTTGGCGGCGGCGAGCCGGTTGTACGGGCACCAACATCCGTTGCTGGAGAACGTGGCGTTCCCGTGGCAGGCCGGTGTCGCCGGTGTGGTGGCCGGCCTGACGGCGGGGCTCCTGGGTGGTCTGATCCCCGCGGCCCGGGCCGCCCGGATTCCTATCGCGACGGTGATGCGGGCTTAGCGTCGTACTCCCGCACGACGGTCTTGGGTGCGCACATCCGCCAGGCGTCGGTGATCAGCTCCCGGAGCTCGTCCTTGTCGATGTTCCTGAGGTCGACGAGGATCCACTGGTACCGCTGGTCCCCTTTGTCAGGCATGGCGAACTTGTCCGGTTCGGCGGCGATCGCGGCGTCCCGTTCCTCCTTGGGGAAGCCGCACCCCATGATCCGCTCGTCCCGCGAGAGCGCGACGTAGACGAGCCGGCCGACGTTGAACTTGACCCGGTCGCGGACGATCCGCTCGATGGTGCGCGGCAGGCCGGTGGCGATCTCCCGCACGTCGTCGGAGGTGACCATGATGTGAGTCCCAACTTTGCTCGAGCACCGGGGTTTCCACGCTACCAGCGCCCCCCGACAATTCCGGCCGTCCCGCTTGCTCGGGCACGCAGTTGTCTCGCTCCTCTCCGCTGTCGGCAACGTGGCGTGTGTCCGTGCTGCGCTGTGCGGGCGCCGTGAACCCTCGGCCCGTTCCACTCCGTGGTTTCTATAAGGGCCGAGGGCATGGCGAAGAGGTGAGGTCGATGAGGATCTTGCGGTTGGCCGTCGCAGCTGTGATGGGGCTCGTCTGGGTGGCGGTGGTGGTGCCGGGGGCTTCGGCGGGGACGGCGGTCGACTATCCGGAGTTTCCCTACCCGCCGACCAACTACGACGAACCCCTCCGCGGGCAGTTTCACTTCAGCCCGCGGGCGGGGTGGATGAACGACCCCAACGGGTCCTTCTACTACCGCGGCCTCTACCACCTCTTCTTCCAGCACAACCCGCACGGCCTCGCGTGGAACACCATGCACTGGGGCCACGCCACCAGCCCCGACCTCGTCCACTGGACCCAGAAACCCATCGCCCTCGAGCCGGGGGTGCATGCCGGCGACCTGTGGTCCGGCAACGGGATCGTCGACACGCGCGACGTCACCGGGCTCAAGTCCGGCAGCGACGACCCGATCCTCCTCTTCTCCGGCACCGGCGGCGTCGTCGTGCACTACAGCCTCGACGGCGCCCGCACCTTCCAGACCTACGACCACGGCCGGGAAGTCATCGACACCGGGAACCACACCAGCCGGGACCCCAAGGTCTTCTGGCACGCCCCCACCCAACGCTGGGTCATGGTCCTCTACGTCGACGACGGCCAGGACGGCGCCAACTTCTACACCTCACCCGACCTCCTCCACTGGACCTTCCGCAGCCGCTTCACCGCCGGCTGGATGTTCGAGTGCCCCGACCTGTACCAGCTGCCCGTCGACGGCGACCCCGCGGACACGCGGTGGGTTCTGTCCGCCGCGCGGGACAACAGCTACGTGCTCGGCGACTTCGACGGCACCACCTTCACCCCGACGAGCCCTCCGATGCGGCAGGACTTCGGCGGCGGCTCCGCCGAATCACCCTTCTACGCCTCGCAGACCTTCACCGGCGACCCGCAGGGGCGCGTCGTCCAGACCGCCTGGCAGGGCGGCAACCACGGCACCACCTGGACCGGCAACCTCACCTTCCCCGCCCAGCTTGCCCTCCGCACCCTCCCCGACGGCATCCGGCTCACGCGCAACCCCGTCGGTGAGCTGGCCTCGCTGCGGCGCGATCCCTTCGACCTCGGGCCGCAAACCCTGCGGCCCGGCGCCAACCCGCTCGCCCACCTGCGGGCCGACACCTACGAGCTGACCGCCGAGTTCGACCTCGCCGGGGCCACCGCCCGCACCTTCGGGTTCCGGCTGCACACCCGCACCGACGGCACGTTCGACCGGGAGGTCGCCTACGACCGCGCCGCCCGGACCCTCTACGGCGCACCACTCACTCCCGTGAACGGGCGCGTCACCATGCACATCCTCGTCGACCGTGGGCAGCTGGAGATCTTCGGCGATGCGTTCTCCTACACGGACAACGTCACCTTCGACCCCGCCGGCCAGGGGATCTCGCTGTTCGCCGACGGCGGGGAGGTCACGCTCCTTTCCCTGCGGTTCAACAGGATTGACAAGGCGTGGGACAGCACTGAGTCCACACTGGACAGTAACCTCGGTGACGGGTGGTCGGCCACCGGCGGCACCTGGACCGACACCGCCGCCGGCAAGCAGGGCACGGCCACCGGGGACGCCTTCTACCTCAGCCCCACCTCCGCCGCCGACCTCAGTTACGAGGGTGACGTCCGGGTCGACAGCGGCACCGCCGCCGGCCTCACCTTCCGCACCGGCTACACGGCGAACGTCGACACCACCGGTGTGGTGAAGCTCTGGCGCCCGGGCCGCGACATCGCCACCTACGCCACGCCCATCACCGCGGGTCGCACCTATCACCTGAAGGTAGTCGCGACCGGCTCCCGCATCCGGGTGTACCTGGACCGGTCGCCACAGCCCGTCATCGACGCCACCGACACGGCGTACGCCTCGGGCCGGCTCGGGGCGAACGTCTTCAACGGGCGGGCGACCGTCAACAACCTCCGGCTCGACGCGTCCGGCTTCACCACCAACCTGGCCGGACCGTGGCAGCCGGTCGCCGGCACCTGGACCGCACCCGACGACGCGGTGCAGACCCGCGGCGCCGGCGACACGTTCTACCTCAGCGCCGAGACCGGCACCGACTTCACCTACGCCGGTGACCTCACCCCGGTGAACGGGGTCGCCGCCGGGCTCGTGTTCCGGGCCGGCGCCGACGGCACCCGGCACTACACCGCGAACGTCGACGTCAACGGCATGGTCAAGCTGTGGCGTCCAGGCCAGGACATCGCCACCTACCCGACGGCCATCGTGCCCGGCCGCACCTACCACCTGTCCGTCACCTCCCGGGGGTCCAACCTCCGGGTGTCACTCGACGGTGTGGAGGTCATCAACGCGACCGACGCCACCTACGCGACCGGGCTGTTCGGCCTCAACGGGTTCGCCGGCACCGCCCGGTTCCAGAACGTCCAGGTCACCTCGTGAGCCCGCCGACGACGTCCGCGGACAGCTGGCTGAGGGTCGTGCCCAGGATCTGGACGCGGTAGCAACCGTCGAGCTCCGCGATCGGGTACGCGCCGCTTTCCATGCGCAGCACGGCGAAGCGCGTGTGCGGTGTGTCGCAGGGAGCCGCCGGGCCGGCCGCGGCCAGGGCGGCCCGCAAGGCCGACGCCTCCGGCTCGCCGAGCAGGTAGCCCGTCTCGAGGTTGCCGACGTCACCGGCCACCGTGTACACGCACACGCGGATGTCACCGGAATCCGCCGGCAGCCGCGGGGCGGGCCCGGGCGCGGGGGAGACGATGGTGATCATGTCCTTCCAGGCGTCCTCGCAGCCGGTGTCCAGGGATTTCTGGCTCACCACCTGGGAAACCCGCGTTTCCGTCACCGGCCGGTACGGCAACGCGTCGATGAGGTCCGTCACCTCCTCGTGTGGCTTGCCGCAGGTCTCCGTCGGCACGGTCGGCAGCAACGCCTTGCCGTCCGCGCCGACCAGCAGGATGTACGGCACCTCGTAGGCGACCGCCGGGCACAGGATCTCGCCTGTCGGCGGCGGGTCGGACGGGCGGCGCAGCAACTCGACCAGCTCCGGCACCGGGGTGTCGGCCCGCTCGGTGATCTGCACGAGCCAGGAGCCCTCTCCGGGCACCACGCGGGTCTCGGTGCGGCAGCGCACCACCGCGACGGCCGCGAAGTCCGCCGGGACTCCACCCCGTTTCCGCGCTGTGCCAAGCGGATCGTTGACCGGGTCCGGTGTCGGACACGTGAGGTCCACCCACACCGGCGGTTCGCCTTCGTTCGTGTGGAGCCGTTCCGGCTGGTCCGCCGCCGGCCTGCCACATGCCACCACGGCACCGAGTACCAGCACCGCGATCCCCAGTTTTCTCAGCATGCCTACGGGACGGGGGACAGGCCACCTTCGGTTGCAAGGGTCTCGGGCGCCGGCATGGCGGCGATCTCCGCGGCGATCTTCTTGGCCGCCAGGCGTTCCGGGCCGTCGGCGAGCAACGCGCCGACCGCTTCCGCAAGCGCCGCGGGGGTTTGCGCGTCGCCCGGCAGGCCGCGGCCGGCACCCGCGCGTTCGACGGCCATCGCGTTGAACGGCTGGTCCGCGCCCTGCGGCAGGATCAGCTGCGGCAGCCCCTCGGCGAGCGTGCTCAGCATCGTGCCGGCCCCGCCGTGGTGGACGACCAGGTCGACGTGGCGCAGCACCTCCGCCTGCGGCACGAACTTCTCGACGTGCACGTTCGGCGGCAGCTCGCCGAGCAGCGCCGGGTCACCCGCCGGGCCGACGGCCACCAGCACGTCGACGTCGTGCCCGGCCGTCGCCAGCACCGCGCGCCGCAGGACCTCGACCGCGCCGTAGGCGACCGTGCCCAGGGTGACGTAGACCCGCCGGCGCGGCGACCCCGGCAGCCAGGCGGGCAGCGGCGCGTCCGGCGCCCACGCGACCGGGCGGATCGGGCGGCGGGTCGCGGGCAGCGGCACCGGGCTCTGCACCGACGGCGGGATCGGGTCGAGATAGCCACCGGGAAGGGCCGGGTCGGCGCCGGCGACCTCGTAGATGTGTGCGTACAGCGGACTCCACAGCCCGATCCCGAACGCCACGGCGGGGATCCCGAGCCGGGCGGCGGCCACCGGCGCGCCGAGCGTCATCACGTCGTGCACGACGAGGTCCGGCCGCTCCCGCTCGAACACCGCCCGCAGCTCGGGCGCCATGAGCCGCACCGTCGTCTCGCCGAACAGGTACGCGGCCAGCTCCGGCCCGTCCGGCAGCGACGGGTGGTTGCGCCGCGTCTCGTCCTCGACCCCACGCAGGTTCGCGCCGGCCGCGACACCCCGCGCGGTCGGCACCGGCAGGGCGTCCAGAAAGGGCTCCCCGGTCGCGACGGTGACCTCGTGCCCGGCCGCCGCACACGCCACGGCGAGCGGCACCATGGGGTAGAGGTGCCCGTACGCGGGCAGGCTGGCGAAAACGACCTTCACGCCACCACTTTCCTTCCCTCGGCGTACACCGCTTGGACGTCGTGGATCGCGGCCGGGTTCGTCAGGGGGTCGCCGGCCACCACGAGCATGTCGGCGTCGAAGCCGGGGGCGAGGCGGCCCTTGCGGCCGGCCAGGCCGCACACCTCGGCGGCCACCGACGTCACCGCGCGCAGGGCCTCGCGAGGGGTCATGCCCAGCTCGACCAGCTGCGGCACGGCGTTGGGCAGCGCCGGATGCGGCTTCTGTGGGCCGATTCCCGCGTCCGTGCCGGCCACCACCACCGCGCCCGCCCTGATCAGCCGGGCGTAGCCCGCCATGATCTTCGGCACCCGGGCGAACACCTCGGCGGCGTCCGGCCGGCTCGCCAGCACGGCCCGGCGCTCGGCATCCGAGGAGGGTGCGGCCCCGATCGACGCGCCGACCGCCACCCGCCGCGCCGCGATGCGCTCGATCAGGTCCGGGCGGTCGTCGACCCCGTCGGCCGTCCAGAACGACACGTGCTCCAGCCCGTCCACGCCCGCCTCCAGCGCGACCGCGATGCCGTCGGTGGCATGGGCGTGCGCGACGACCGGCAGCCCGTGCCGGTGCGCCTCGTCGACCGCGGCACGCAGCTCGGCCGGTTCGAACTGCGGCAGGTGCTGCGCCGAGCCGGGCGTCAGCGCGCCGCCGCTCGCCATGATCTTGACGACGTCGCAGCCCCGTTCCGCCCGCTCGCGGATCGCGGCTCGGATGGACGCCTCACCCGGCGGGATCGCACCGCCCAGGAAGTGGCAGTGGCCACCGGCCGTGGTCACCGGCGGCCCGGCTGCCACGATCGTCGGCATCTCTGGGTGACCACGCAGCGCCAGCGACCCGTACTCCAGGTCGCCCAGGTCCCGGACGGTCGTGACGCCGGCCCGCAGCGTCCGCCGGCCCGCGTCGAGCATCGCGTCCCGCACCTCATCGGGTGAGCGGGCGGCCAGCGTGCCGACCGGGTCGGGGCTGGCGTCGAACGCCAGGTGGACGTGCACGTCGATCATGCCCGGCAGCACGGTCACGTCGCCGAGGTCGACGGCGTCCGGCACGGCGACACCCGTCGCCACGACACGGCCGCCGTCGAGCACCACCGTCGGCTCGGCGACGAGGTCCGTGCCGTCGAACACGCGGGCGGCCCGCAACGCGATCATGCTCACACCCACTAGGGTCGCCCGAACCAGGTGAAACGCGACAGTCCTACTGGGCGTAGTCCCTGGCCACGTTCAGCAACTCCACCAACCCGTCGGCGTACTCCTGGGACTCGGCGTGCGCCTCGGGGAACGGCGGCTGGAAGCCGACGCCCTCCCACTCGCCGGTCGAGGAGTTCCAGCGGTCGTTGCCGACCTCGAAGTCCCACGCGAAGATGCCCAGGTCGTAGTACAGCTGGTCCGCCGAGTTGCCGGCCGCCGAGTACAGGACGTCCGCGACCGGACCGGTCTGGGACGGCCACGTCACCGTTCCCCGCGACGACGCGATCGCGCCCACGATCCGCTTCGCCGACGCCTGGAAGAACGCCGCCTCCTCGATGGACGGACGGGGCAACGTCACCCGGCCGGGCATCGCGTACGCACCCGGCGGCCACATGAAGTAACCGCCGTAGCTGTGCACGTTCATCACGAACCTGATGTTCGAGTGCGCCTTCGCGAAGTCGATGACGTTGCTGCTCTCCGCCTCGGACAGCTCACCCGTGCCCGCGTAGGTGCCGGACAGGCAGTTCGTCGAGGCGCCGAAGTACCCGTCGAACAGCGAGCCGACGGCGTAGTTCCGGTTCACGTCAACGCCCCACGAGTCGGCGTACAGCGGATCCCGCTGCGCGCCGGTGCAGTGGTTGACCATGTTCTTGCGCTGGAACGAGGCGTCGGAGAACGAGTAGTTCGCGCCGTCGGGGTTGACCGTCGGGATCACGAACACCTCGACGTCCTCGAGCAGCTGCCGGGTCGCCGGGTCGGTCGCGTAGTTGGCCAGCAGCCGCTCCGCGAACTCCATGGTCACCAGCGGTGTCGCCCACTCCCGCGCGTGCTCCTGCGAGTAGGCGAGCACGCCGATGCGTGACCCGTCGCGGTGTGCGCCGATCCGCAGCGCCTGCACCGTCCACGGCTTCCGCGAGACCGACCCGTCCAGGCCGTCGTCCATGGTGACCGGACCGGCGACCGGCATGAGCTTGCCCGCCGAGCCGTCCTCGACGAAGGCGTTGAACCGCTGGGGGAAACGGGCGGTGATCAACGCGGCGATCTGGTCGGTGGTGCTGATGACGGCGCCGGACGTGTCGGTGGCCAGCGATACGGTGAGCACCCGGTCCCGCCACGTCGCCTGCGCCGGCCGGTTGGGCCGGCCGGGGTCGACGGTCTTCACCTGCCAGCCGTTCGGGCCCTCGTCGCCGAACTTCACCGACTCGACGACGATCGCGGCGGTCGCCGGGTCGCCGACGTACGTGGTCGCCGTGCGGCGGTAGCCCTGTGTCCGGTGCGGCAGGTTGACCAGCTCGACCAGCTGCGGGTACTGCCGGGCGAGCCGCGCCAGCCTGGCCTTGATGTCGGTCGGCGTCAGGTATGCGTCGATGAAGTCCTTCTGGTAGCCGGCCGGCGTCTCCGGCGGGGTCGCGCCCGGCCACTTCGTCGGGGTCACGACGCGGGAGACGCCGCCGAGGCTGGAGGTGGCGCTCACGCTGACCGGCTGCGCGGGCAGGGGCTGCGGCACCGCCACGTGGTACTGGTACTCACCGGCGTCCTCGAACCGCTGCAGCGGGAACGAGCCGGTGGCGCCGTCCGCGGTGGTCCAGGTGACAGTGATCTCGACGTCCGGGTCGGCGATCGCCGTCGTCGCGACCTGGGTCTGCAGGAACGTCTGGCCGTTGCTGGTCCACCAGTACGCGGACAGGAAGTGCAGCGTGTCGGCCGCGACCCGCCGCGACTGCGACTGCGCGTACCGGGCGGCGGCGTCCCCCGCGTGCTGGATCACCTGGACGGGCTGCGCACCCCGCGCGACGAGCGCGTCCAGCTCACTGCCGGTGACCACCAGGTCCACCAGCAACCGTCCGTCCGCCACCCGTGGCCGCGTGGCGATGTCGGCGCCGCTCGCGACCAGCTCGTCGAACATGGCCTCGTCGGGCAGTGCCACCCGGACGAGTGACAGTTCGTTGTTCTGGACCGGCGCCGCGCCGGCGGCCGGTACGGGTACAAGCACGGACAGTGACAACAAGAGGGCGAGTCCGATGCCGCGTCGCTTCACTGTGACCTCCCAGGGCGGAACGGGGTGAATCATTCCCCAACAACCGGCTCAGGAATAGGGTCCGTTGGCATGACTGGCAGCGTCGGACACTTCACGACCGTCGACGAGACGGCGGACGCCTCGTGGTTCGTCCGGTTCTCGGACACCGCGAACGCGATCCCCGAGTACGCGCGGATCCGCGGGTCGCTGATCGAGGCACTGGGCCCGCTGGCCGGCCGGCACGTGCTGGATGTCGGCAGCGGCCCCGGCGACGACACCCGTGAGCTGGCGTCGCTGGTCGGCCCGACCGGCCGGGTCGTCGGCATGGACCTGAGCGAGGCGATGCTGGCCGAGGCCCGCCGCCGGGGTGGTCCCGTGGAGTTCACGAACGGCGACGTGCACGCGATGCCGTTCCCCGACGCGTCCTTCGACGGTGTGCGGGCGAAGCTGGTCCGCCAGCACAGCCCCGACATCGACGCGGCGGACGACGAACTGCTCCGGGTCCTGCGCCCGGGTGGGCGGCTGGCCCTGTTCGACTTCGACTTCGAGACGCTGACCCTCGACCACCCGGACCGGGCGACGACGCGCGCGATCACCCGATACTGGGTGGACCACCACCGCCAGGGGTGGAGCGGCCGCCAGATGCGCAGGCGGTTCACCTCCCGCGGCCTGACCGACGTGACGATCACCCCGCACACCGTCCAGATGGAGTTCGACTTCTTCCGGATGACCATGGACGGCGTCCTGACCGAGGCGGTCGCGACCGGCGAGGTGGACGTGTCCGCGGCGGACTGGTACCGGCCACTCGCGGAAGCCGCCGAGGCCGGGCACTTCTTCGCGGCGCTGACGGGTTTCGTGCTGGGGGCGACGAGGTGAGGCGGGCGCTGGCGCTGGCCCTGGCCGTACCGGCGGCGGTTTTCGTCCCGGGTTGCGGCGCGGGGGAGAAGATCTGCGAGCCGGACGAGGTGGCGATCGTGCTCGACGGCGGCGGGAGCGGTTGCGAGGCCCCGAAACCGGACGACCCCACCTGCCCACCCGGCGAGATCCTGGTCAAGGACGACTACGACGACGGCGCCGTCCGGGGTTGCATCCCGGACGACTACGAGGATGGTTGGCAGGACCGCACACCAACTGCACCACCCACCACGACGACGCCGTCCTGAAAGCGCCGCCCACCGGCCGGGTCGACTGCCCTGAAAGGCGCTTTCAGGACGCCGGCCGTGCCCTGAAAGGCGCGTTCGGGACGCTCAACCTGAGTCCACCGATGGTTTGCGGCCGTTCTTGCCCTCGCGCCGCCGCGGTCTGGTCAGGCTCGCTGTGTAGGCCGGGCGCGCAGCGCCCGGCCCGGCTCCGCGCGGTGCGTCCGCCCTGAAAGGCGCTTTCGGGACACCGGCCGTGCCCTGAAAGGCGCGTTCAGGACGTTGAGCGTCTCGAACGCGCCTTTCAGGACATCGCCGATGTCTCGAAAGCGCCTTTCAGGGCACGGCCGGCCCCACCCGAGCGTGAGTGAGCCGGGTATGCCGGGCGCTACGCGCCCGGCCCGCGAAGCGGGCCCCAACCCCCGAAAACATGAGCATCGGTGGATCCAGACTCAACGTCCCAAAACGCCTGATGAGGCTTCGTCGATGTCTCGAAAGCGCCTTTCAGGGCACGGGGTTCAGCGGCGGCGAAGGGCGGCGTCCTCCAGGGCCGGCGGGGTGTAGTAGCTGTCCGCGCGGTTGAGGTCCGTGCCCGGGGGCACGATCTCGTCGATGCGGTCCAGCACGTCAGCCGACAGCACGACGTCAGCGCCGCTCAGCAGGGACTCCAGCTGGTCCACGGTCCGCGGCCCGATGATCACCGACGTCACCGCCGGGTGGGACAGGACGAAGCCGACCGCCAGGTGGGGCAGCGTGAGGCCGGCGTCCGCGGCCAGCTTGGACAGTTCCGTGACCGCCGACAGCTTGGCCGCGTTCTCCGGGAGCGACGGGTCGAACTTGTGCGCCTCCGTCTGCACCCGGCCCTCGCCGCGGCCGGTCACGTCCGATGCCGCCGTGTAGCGGCCGGACAGCCACCCCGCCGACAGGGGACCCCAGGTCAGGACCCCCATCCCGTACTTCTGGGCCGCCGGCAGGACAGCCGCCTCGACCCCACGCGCCAGGATCGAGTACGGTGGCTGCTCGGTCCGGAACCGGACATGCCCGCGCTTTTCCGACACCCACTGCGCCTCGACGATCTGCTCGGCCGGGAACGTCGAGCTCCCCACCGCGCGCACCTTCCCGGCTCGCACGAGATCAGACAGCGCACCCAGCGTCTCGTCGATGTCCGTCCGCGGGTCCGGGCGGTGGATCTGGTAGAGATCCACGTAGTCCGTACCGAGGCGCCGCAGGCTGTTCTCCAGCTCGCGCACGATCCAGCGCCGCGAGTTGCCGGAATGGTTGGGATCGTCGCCCATCGGGCCGTGGACCTTCGTGGCCAGGACGACGTCGTCGCGGCGCCCGCGGAGTGCCTTGCCGACGATCTCCTCGGACTCACCACGCGAATAGATGTCCGCCGTGTCCACGAAGTTGATGCCCGCGTCGAGTGCACGATGAACAATCCGCACGCTGTCGTCGTGGTCGGGGTTGCCGAGCGAACCGAACATCATGGCGCCCAGCGCGTACTCACTCACCGTGATACCGGTGCCGCCAAGGATTCTCTGCTTCATGACTCCACCCTGCGGCGGCCGCCACCGGTCAGCCAGGCATGGCTCAACCTGGGTCTGCCAGTGCCACCCTGCGGGATAATGAACCGCATGGGACACGTCGAGGACGAGATCACGCCGTTCCTGAAGGCCCGCCGCGCCGCGCTCGACCCGGCCGAGCTGGGGCTGCCGAGCGGGGTGACCCGCCGGCGGGTCAACGGCCTGCGGCGGGAGGAGGTCGCCCAGCTCGCGGGCATCAGCGTGGACTACTACACCCGCATCGAGCAGGGCCGCGCCGCCGCGATCTCCGACGCCATCCTGGACGCCATCGCGCGTGCGCTGCGGCTCACCGAGCACGAGCACACCTACCTGCGCAACATCACCGCACCCGGCCGGCGCACCGCGGCCGGTGCGTGCGCGCCGGCGGCACGGCCGACCGTCCGGCCGCAGATCCAGGAGCTGCTCGACTCGATGGGTGACGCCGTGCCCGCCATGGTCGTCGGGCCGGGCACCGACATCCTCGCGTGGAACCGCATCTGCAAGAGCGTGTACGCGATGGACTTCGACGACATGCCGGAGGACGAGCTGAACGGCGCGCGGATGGTCTTCCTGAGCCCGCACGCCCGCGACATCTACCTGGACTGGGAGCACATCGCGGAGGACACTGTGGCCGCGCTGCGGGCCGACGTCGGTCGTTACCCCGAACACGGCCGCGCCTACCGGGTGATGTGCGAGTTGCGGGACGCAAGTCCGGTGTTCCGCCGCCTGTGGGAGAACCAGGACGTCAGCGACCGCTACCAAGGTGTCAAACGGATTTCCCACCCCCAGGTGGGCGAGTTGGTGCTCAGCTTCGAGGCGTTCGATCTCCCGACAGATCCTGGTCAGCGCCTGTGCACCTACACGGCACCAACGGGTTCCGAAACCGAGGCGAAGCTCCGCGAACTTGCGACGAGAATCACCGCGACCGTCTGACCGGAACAATCCCCCGCGGTGGTTTGTTGGCACCGAACATGGAACAGGCCACTCTGCACAGTCCGTCCACACTGGACCGTTCGGAGCAGTTGGCAGAGTCGCCGACCGGAGCCGCCCGGATCAGGATCATCCTCGTCCTCGGTGCGCTCATCGCTCTCGGTCCCCTGACCATCGACATGTACCTCCCGGCGCTGCCGGCGCTCGGTTCGGACCTGAACGCGTCCGAGTCCGCCGTGCAGCTCACCCTCACCGGCACGCTCATCGGCCTCGGGCTCGGCCAGTTGGTCATCGGCCCGCTGTCGGACTCGCTCGGCCGGCGCAGGCCGCTGATCGCCGGCACGGTCCTGCACATCGCCGCGTCCCTGCTGTGCCTGGTCGCGCCGAACGTGGCCGTCCTGGGTGTCCTGCGCACCCTGCAGGGGGTCGGCGCGGCCGCCACGATGGTCGTCGCCATGGCGGTCGTCCGCGACCTGTTCATCGGCAAGGCCGCGGCCACGATCCTGTCGCGGCTCATGCTCGTGATGGGCACGGCGCCGATCCTCGCGCCGTCGATCGGCGCGGCGGTGCTGACCGCCGGCTCGTGGCGCGGCGTGTTCGCCGTGCTCGCGGTGCTCGGCGCGGTGCTGCTGCTGGTCGCGATCTTCCTGCTGAAGGAGACGCTGCCGGTCGAACGCCGCCGGACCGGTGAGTTCCGGCCGGTTCTGCGCACCTACCGCTCGCTGGTCACCGACCCGCAGTTCGTGGCGCTGACGCTCGTCGCCGCGCTCGGCATGTCGGCGCTGTTCTCCTACGTCTCCGGATCCTCGTTCGTGCTGCAGGACAACTTCGGGCTCTCGCAGTCGCAGTTCGCGCTGGTGTTCGCGCTCGGCGCGGTGGCGCTGATCGGGGCGTCGCAGGTGAACGTGGTGCTGCTCAACCGGTACACCGCACAGCAGATCGTGTTCGCCGCGCTGGCGGGTGGGCTCGTGTTCGGTGCCGCGCTGATCGTGTTCGCGGCGTCCGGCGCCGGCGGGCTGGTCGGCTTCCTGGTGCCGCTGCTGTTCCTGCTGGCCGCGGTCGGTTTCGTCCTGCCGAACGCCCCGGCGCTGGCGCTGTCCCGCCACGGCGAGGCGGCGGGCACGGCGGCCGCGCTGCTGGGCGCCACCCAGTTCGGGCTCGGCGCGCTGATCGCCCCGGTGGTCGGCTTCCTGGGCAACGACGGCTCGGCGATGGCGCTGACCATGACCGCCGGCGTGCTCATCGCGTGGGTCGCGCTGGGTGCCACGATGGTTCGGCAGCGGGCACTCGCCACGGCCTAAGCTGGGCATATGCCCGAGGGTGACACCGTCTACGCCACGGCACACAGGCTGACCGAGGCGCTGGGCGGTGTCACTCTCACGTTCGGGGAGCTACGGCATCCCCGACTGTCCACTGTGGATTTGGCGGGTCGGGTGTTCGACCGGGCCGTGTCCGTCGGCAAGCACCTCTTCCTGCGGTTCGACGAGGGCCTGAGCCTCCACTGCCACCTCCGCCTGGACGGGTCGTGGCGCGTGTACGAGCGCCGCCCGCCGATCAACCACCGGGTGCGCGCGATCCTCGCGAGCGGGAGCCGGTACGCGGTCGGCACGCTGCTGCACGACATGGCCCTGCTGCCCACGGCGGACGAGCAGAAGCTGGTGGCCCACCTCGGCCCCGACCTGCTCGACCCGGACTGGTCGGACGACTCCCTGAAGGAGGCGGCCCGCCGCCTGACCGCGGATCCCGACCGCGAGTTGGGACAGGCGCTCCTCGACCAGACGCTGATGGCCGGCGTTGGCAACGTCTACAAGTCCGAGCTGTGTTTCCTGCTGGGTGTCTCGCCGTGGGCGCCGGTCTCGGCCGTGGACGCCGAGAAGACCGTGCTGCTGGCCCGGAAGCTGTTGCTTTTCAACGCGTTGCGGCCGGTTCGCAACACCACGGGCAGCTCGCGGCGGGACCTGTGGGTCTACGCCCAGAACCGCAGGAACTGCCCGCGTTGCGGCGGCCGGATCCGGCTCGAGGGGCAGGACGCGCGGGTCACCTACTACTGCCCGCGCTGCCAGCCGCGCCCCACCGCCTCCTGAGGCAGGGGCCGCGCCGGTCCTCCTCGCGCCGCGCCCCGTGCCCTGAAAGGCGCGTTCGAGACATCGGCGATGCCCTGAAAGGCGCGTTCGGGACGTTCAACGCCCTGAAAGCGCCTTTCAGGGCACGGCTGATGTCCTGAAAGCGCCTTTCAGGGCGCGGCCGGGGGCCTTGAGGCGCCTTCCTGAGGCTGGCGGCCACGCGGGGGCGGGCAGCTCCGCGCCCGGCCCTCTCCCGCGCGGGCGCGTGTCCTGAAAGGCGCGTTTGAGACATCGGCGATGTCCTGAAAGGCGCGTTCGGGACGTTGAGCGATGCTGTTGGTTTATTCGTGGGCGGGTGGTGGCTAGGCTCTGTGCGACTTGTTGATCTTGTGGGTGGGGAGCTTGGCTGCTGATGTCGTTGAAGCCGCGTCCGTTTGGTGGGGTCCCGGAG